>JGI24025J20009_10000380_pt1 | contig 34323 bp, 28 predicted proteins | sample Cruoilmetagenom3_FD_20009 | JGI IMG/M metagenome (IMG submission 20009) | reverse complement strand
GTTGAGCGCTCCATGGAGAAACTCCCTCCCAAACACCAGAAGGGACTGAATCGCAGATCACAACGCTACGCGGAAGATGGGGTCAGAACACCGGTTACGAGGCAGGACAACGCTGCGGAGATAGTACAACACCCCCCGCACCCGCCACGATCGTACTCCGGGCCAATTTCGAGTGAACTGAGCGCGAACGGCATGCCACGAAAACGAGGCTGCATTTTGGACGGCAATACTCTCGCCACAGATGAACTTTGTGGATGTCATTGGTTCTGAGATCGGCCGTTTCCGGGGAGATGGGTATTGCCGACTTCTGAGCATTCCCAATCTGTCGTCACAGGCACAGAACTCTGCCTTCCGTTCTGCAATTGAAGCGCTCGATCACCCGCTCCGCTTCCTCCCCGACCTGATCGTACCAGTTGGACAGGCAATACTGAAAACTCACAACCTGATCGACGTAGCGCTCGACTTCACATCGACAACTGCTGAAGCTCCATTCATCGTCAAACGTCAACAAGCCGTCGATGCAGTATGGTGCGCTCGGCTCGACACAGTGTTGCGCCTGAGCCGACTCGGGCACAGAAACCGACCGAGAAACTGCTGCAGGCAACAAATACCGCATCACTTCGCCACCCCCGCGGCATCGAGATCTCTGACAAACTGCAGCACCAAGCCAAGATGGCGGTGATCTTTGCTCATATTCGTCAACCACAATTGGAAGCTACCGGTCAAAGATGACGGAGCCATGACGTCGATCAAAGGAGGACTTGCCGCGCTGCGCCCTATTCGGACCAACCACATGGGACGCTACTCATTTGCCACATTGAAATCGTCAACGAACCAACATTTTCCGTAGGTGTGTGAAGAGCGCGCGTGAGAGCGCCGCCAACCCGGCTTCCCAAGGGTGGTTTTCCGAAAGGACACACGGCCGCGCAGAGGCAAAGGGACTTCCCGAAATCTGCGCCGACTCGACGGTTTCGACCGCGTCAAAAGAAGTGAAGAGACGGAGCCAGATGGCTCGATGATTGCGTGACGAGCGCAGGGTTACACCCTGCCACCAACCCGTGACCTTGCGGGTGGTTCCCTGCTTTTGGGCAGGACACGCGGCCCCAACGAGCAAGAAAGGAGACGCGAGATGCCACCCAAAAGGACGCCAGCTCCTCACCCCCTTCATCCTGTCGGCGGCGATGGTGATGGCACCAGCATCGAGATCCACATTGGTCCAGGGTAATGCCAGAACCTCATCGCGGCGCAGCCCAGTCAGAAACAGGAACTGTAGCGCCCGCGCGGTGTTGAACGTCGGCGCAGCCCGGGCGATCTGCACGGCGGCCGTGTACGATGGTGCGCGTTCCGGAGGAGCCAACGCTCCTGTTCGAGGTTTCACCTTCGCCACGCGGCCGCGCTTGCGGGTTACCTTTGAGACGGAGTTCGCGGCATCGATCTCTGAAGCACCAGCACGGTCCGTTGCCGATGGGGTGGATTCCCAGGTGGACGGGAGTTAACTCCAAAACAGAAAGTCCAAAGAACTCAATAATCTAGATTTCAACAATGGAGCGGGCGGCGGGAATCGAACCCGCGTCATCAGCTTGGAAGGCTGAGGTCTTACCACTACACAACGCCCGCTCCGGGCCCGTTTCGGGCCATATCGAGTTATGCCATGGCGTGAGACCCGTCAAGGGTGGTGTCGTGCGCAGCCGCCGACGCGCCGCAGGTGCCAGACGCCACAGCAAGCTGTTGATTGTCCGCGCAACTGTGCGAGTATCGGCGACACGAAGGTACCCCGGGGGGAGAGAGACGTCATGATCAGCCAGAGCCTCAACGACACCATAACCCGTGTGGGTCCGGGCACCGAGGCCGGCGCGGTGCTCAGGCGCTACTGGCAACCGGCAGCGCTTTCCGACGAACTGGCAGGCAACCGTCCGGTTGTTCCGGTGCGCCTGCTCGGCGAAGATCTGGTGCTGTTTCGCGACGAACAAGGCGCACTCGGGCTGATCGGGCGGCACTGCCCGCACCGGGGGGTCGATCTGTGCTACGGGCGGCTCGAAGACAACGGGTTGCGCTGCCCCTTTCACGGCTGGCATTTCGACCGCACCGGCCAATGCGTCGAGCAGCCCGGGGAGCCGGAGGGCTCGCGGATGTTCGAGAACATCCGCACCACCGCCTATCCGGTCGTGGAGAAAAACGGCATCATCTTCGCCTGGATGGGGCCCGGCGCGCCCCCCGCCTTCGCGGAGTTCGACTGTTTTCGCGCCCCCGACGCCTACGTCTTCGCGTTCAAGGGCTTGTGGGACTGCAACTGGCTCCAGGCACTGGAAGTGGGCATCGACCCGGCGCATGCGTCGTTTCTGCACCGGTTCCTCGAAGACGAAGACCCCGCCGACAGCTACGGCAAGCAATTCCGTGACACGGCGGCGGATACCGAGGTGCCGATGACCAAGCTGCTGCGGGACTTTCCCCGGCCCGAGATCGCGGTCGAGGACACCGATTTCGGCATGCGGATCATCGCCCGGCGCGATCTCGGTGACGGGCGCACCCATGTGCGGGTGACCAACCAGATCTTCCCGGAAGCGATCACCATCCCGATGAGCCGCGAGATGACGATCACCCAGTGGCATGTGCCGATCGATGACGAGACCTGCTACTGGTACGCGATGTTCACAAGCTTCGGGGCGCCGGTCGACAAGGCGCTGATGCGCCAGCAGCGCCTCAAGGAGCACCGCCTGCCGGACTACGCGCCGCTCAAGAACGCGGGCAACATGTGGGGGTACGATCCGGCCGAACAGGAGGGGCTGACCTATACCGGCATGGGGCTCGACATCAACGTCCACGATCAATGGGCGGTCGAGAGCATGGGGGCGATCCAGGATCGGACCGAGGAGCACCTCGGCAAGACCGACGTCGCAATCGTCCATTACCGCCGCAAGCTCCGGGCCGCGATCGCCGCCCTTTCGGCGAGCGACGAGGCGGCGCTGCCGATGTCGGGCGGGGTCGATCCGGGCGCGATCCATGGGCCGGCGGCGAACGACACGATTTCGACCGACGGCGACTGGCAGAAGGCCTGGACAGGCGGCGACGCCGCGCGCCGGGCGGCTTGCACCGGCTGGGACGCCACAATCGAGTGACCCCGCGGCGTTCGCCCGGAAACGAGGACCGACAGAAATGCGCCGCGACGACGACAGGCAAATGAGCGGAAAACTGGTCCGGCTGGGGCTTGGCAGTGCTGAACGCACCGAGGCCGCGCTTGCGTTGATTGCCCGCGCCCGCGAGGACGGGATCGAGACCATCCGGGTGCTGTTCGCCGACCAGCACGGGGTGCTTCGCGGCAAGACGCTCGTCGCCGACCGTCTGGGCGCGGCGCTCGCCGACGGGATCACCGTGCCGTCCACACTCCTGCTGAAAGACACGGCCGGACGCACGGTCTTCCCGGTCTGGTCGGATGACAGCGGCATCGCTTCGGGGCCGATGCAGGGGGCGGGCGACATTCTCCTGGTGCCCGACCCGGAAACTTACCGGCGCCTGCCCTGGGCGCCGCATAGCGCCTGGCTGCTTTGCGACGTGCATTTCAGCACCGGCGCGCCGATCCCCTTCGCACCGCGCACCCTGCTGGCCCGGTCGGTATCGCGGCTGGCGGAGGCCGGGTTCGACATGGTCGCAGGGCTCGAGGTGGAGTTCCACGTCTTCGCGCAGGATGCGACCGATCTCGACCATACCGACGCCACCATGCCGCCGCGCCCGCCGGCGACGCGCGCGCTCGCGCCGGGCTACCAGCTGCTGACCGAAGTGCTCTACGACCGGCTTGAACCGGTGATGGACCGGCTGCGCCGGGCCGCGGCGGAAATCGGACTGCCAGTCACCTCGACCGAGGTCGAAATGGGTCCGAGCCAGTTCGAGTTTACCTTCGCGCCCGCCGCGCCGATGGTGCATGCCGACAACCTCGTCATGTTCCGCACGCTGGTGAAGGAGGTCTGTGCCCGCGAAGGGCTGCACGCGACCTTCATGTGTCGCCCGCGGGTCGAGAACGCCGCCTCCAGCGGCTGGCACCTGCACCAGTCGTTGGTTGGCCGCGACGGTACCAACCTTTTCATACCCGACGACGGGACCGGGCCGACGGCGATTGCGGGCCAATGGATTGCCGGGCTGCTCGCCCATGCGCGCGAAAGCTGCCTGCTCACCACGCCAACGGTCAATGGCTACAAACGTTACCAGCCGTACCAGCTCGCACCCGACCGGGTCTCCTGGGGGTTCGACAACCGCGGCGCGATGATCCGCGCGCTGTTTGCGCCGGGCGACCCCGCATCGCGGATCGAGAACCGCATCGCCGAGCCCGCGGCCAACCCCTACTACGTCTTCGCCGGCCAGATCGCGGCGGGGCTTTGCGGCGTCGAGCGTGCGATGGTGCCGCCGCCCCGAACCGAGACGCCCTACGCAGGCGACGGCGACACCCTGCCCGCGACCCTCGGCGAAGCGATTGACGCGTTCGAGGGCTCGGCAATGTTCCGCGCGGGTTTCGGCGACGACGTGGTCGACTATCTCGTGCGCCTGAAACGCGCCGAATGGGAGCGTTATCTGGCGGCCCTTTCGGAATGGGAACAGGCCGAGTATTTCGGGCTGTACTGACATGGTTGCGTTCAGGATTGAACACTACCTCGACCGGATCGGGCTAACGGATGTGCCCCCCGGCGCGAGCGGTCCTGCCGCCGTCCAGACCGCGCATATGCGCGCGATCCCGTTCGAAAACATCGACCCTTTGCTCGGGCGGGTTCCGAGCCTCGCGCTTGAAGATGTCGCGGCGAAACTCGTGGCAGGGCGTCGTGGCGGTTATTGCTTCGAGCACAACGCGTTGTACGGCCATGCGCTCCAGGCGCTCGGACATGCGCCGCGCGCCGTGCTCGCCCGGGTGTTCGACCCAGCGGGCCAGAGCGGTGCACGCAGTCATCACGCCTTCACCGTCGAGGCGGAGGGCGAGATTTGGCTCTGTGACACCGGCTTTGGTGGCCACGGGGCGCTTGCGCCCGTGCGTCTGACGACACCGGCGCCACAGGCCGCGCCCAACGGCACCTACCGGGTCCGGGTGGATGCCACCTCTGGAGAGACCGCGCTCGACCGGCGGGCGGGAGAGGCCTGGGTGCCGCTCTACGCTTTCGACGCAGCACCAGTGCGCGACATCGATTTCGAGGCCGCGAATTACCTCTGCACCCGCTGGCAGGGCGCGCCGTTCTCGGCCAACCTGATGGTGGCTTTCCATTCCGACGCGGGGCGCATTGCCCTGTTCAACCGCGCGCTCACCCGGGGGATGCCACCGGAGACGAAGCTGGACCACCTCGCGACGGCGGAAAACCTTGGGCATCTGCTCGGCGAGGAATGTGGGCTCGACATCGGCGCCGATGAGATCGCACGGATCTGGGCCAGGATCGAGCATGCCCCGATGCACCGCTGACGTTGACGGAACAGCCCGGTGTCCCGCCTGGCTGCCGGGCGTGACCAAGCCGGCACCAAGGCGATCCGATCGGAGAGCCAGGCGCCGGGACACTCGCCGCCGCAGGGCGACCTCATTCACCCGCGCTTAACACCTGAACAAAGTGTTAACCTCCGGTGCGAGCATACATACTTGAAATTCATAGGAAACAGACTGTTCACAGCCGCCTCCTGCCCGGCCGGTTTCCTAGGAAACCGGGGGGGCGCCGCCGCTTTGCCGACTCACGCCCTCCGCATTTTTTTGGACGAGTCCGCCGTCTTGACAACGGATCCGCAGCGGCTGGGCCTTGGCGTCCTGCCTTCAGCGCCCCTTCCAGACCGGGTCGCGTTTCTCGGCGAACGCGCGCGCGCCTTCGTCTTGGTCTTCGGAGCGGTAGAGCGTTTCGACGGTCTGGAACTGGCTCTTGGTGATCCGGTTCATCGCGTCCTGGAACTTCATGTCCTCTGCCTCACGCACGATCTCCTTGATAGCCGCGAAGACGAGCGGTGGGCCGGCGGCCAACTCGTCGGCAAGCCGCCGCGCCTCGTCCAGCAGCCCTCCGGCCGCGACAACACGGTTGACCAGCCCCCAGCGCGCCGCTTCCTCCGCATCGAGCCAGCGTCCGGTGAGCAGCATCTCCATCGCGATGTGAAAGGGGATGCGCTTGGGGAGCTTGAGGCTGGTGGCGTCGGCGACGGTGCCGGAGCAGATCTCGGCAGGGCNAAGCTCGCGTGGTCGGCCGCAAGGATGATGTCGGCCGACAGCGCCAGTTCCAAACCGCCGCCGCAGCAGATGCCNTTGACCGCTGCGATCACCGGCTTGTTGAGACCGCGCAGCTCCTGCAAGCCCCCGAACCCGCCGACGCCATAATCGCCGTCGACCGCATCGCCGTCGGCGGCGGCCTTCAGATCCCAGCCGGGGCAAAAGAACTTCTCTCCCGCCGCCGTCAGCAAAGCGACCCGCAGACCGGGATCGTCGCGAAACGCCATGAACACCTCGCCCATGCGCCGCGAGGTGGCAAGGTCGATGGTGTTGGCCTTGGGCCGGTCAAGGGTCACTTCCAACACCGCGCCGCGTCGTGTCATCCGGATCGGGGTCTCGGTCATGTGGTCTCTCCCAGTCGGATCAGCGCATCCGCCGCCACCGGGGGGGCTGGCGTGCAGATGAGCGGGTTCACCTCTACTTCGACGATAAGCGCGGCCTCGGCGGTCACGAAAGCCTGCGCCGCCAGGACCGCTTGCACAATCGTCGTCCGGTCGGCGGGGCGCGCGCCGCGGATCTGGAGCGTGGTGTCGGTCACCCGCGCCAGCATCTCCGACGCGTAGAGCTTGGCAGACGCAATCTCGCGGTTGGCGGGCAGCCTCGCGTCGAGCCGCCAGGCGCCCGCGAGAGTCAGCCAGTCGGCAGCGTCGATCTCGGTGATCATGTCGGCAATCTGGAAGCTCACGCCCTGGAACTTCGCGATCTGCTGGCCGAACTGTTTGCGCTCGGCCGCATACGTCAGCGCATGGTCGAAGCAGCGGCGCGCCCGGCCGACGCAAAAGGCCGCGACGGTAAGGCGGTGGAAGACCCGACGGTCGCGGATGGAAACATCCTCTCCTGCGGCGGGGCAAGCACCGCGTTCGAGTTGGTGCTCGGGCTGATCGAACAGCACCACGGACCGATGCTGCGGATCGAGGTGGCGTCGATGTTTTTTGCCGCAGGGCGGCAGGCGCGTCCGGGCCCGGGCCCGGACCACGCCGACGCACCGGTCGGCGGGCCGGACATCCTGTCGCTCATGCGCCGCAACATCGAAGAACCGCTGTCTGTCGGCGCGCTCGCGGCCGGGCTGGGACTTGGCCGCAAGACGTTGGAGCGGGAGTGCCAGCAGCTCTACGGCATGGCGCCGAGGCGGCTTTTCCGCGCAATCCGCCTGCGCGCGATCCGGCGGATTCTCGAAGACACCGCGCTCCCGGTCGAAGAGATCGCCGCCCGCGGCGGGTATCGGAACGCCTCCGCCATGACCCGCGCCTTCCGCGCCGAATTCGGCCTGGCGCCGTCTCGGTCGCGACGCGCAATCGCGGCGCCGGTCGGATCGGTTCACGCGGCCACGCGTCGCCCTTCGGCATCGAAGTAGAAGGCTCTTTCGGGCGGGAACCCGAGCCGCAATGTCTCGCCGAACCCGATCTCATGCTGGCCGAACAGCCTGAGTGTGATATCGGTGCCCACCGGCCCGCGCAGGACCACGTTGGTGTCGCCGCCGAGGTGCTCGACATGGGTCACCTCGGCTTCCAACAGTCCGGCCGGGTCGCGCGCGAGGTCTTCGGGCCGCACGCCGAGGGTCAGGCCCTCGGCCCCGCCAACCGTCGATGCCGGGAGGAAGTTCATCGACGGCGCGCCGAGAAACCCGGCGACGAACTGGTTGGCGGGGTTGTTGTAAAGCTCCATCGGCGAACCCACCTGCTCGACCCGCCCGTCGCGCAGAACCACGATCTTGTCGGCCAGCGTCATCGCCTCGGTCTGGTCATGGGTGACGTAGATGATCGTAGCGCCCAGGGAGCGATGCAAATCGGAGATTTCGATCCGCGTGTTCATCCGGAGCGCCGCATCGAGGTTCGAGAGCGGTTCGTCGAACAGGAACAGCTTCGGCTGGCGCACGACCGCGCGGCCGATGGCGACGCGCTGGCGCTGGCCGCCGGACAGCTCGGAAGGCCGCCGGTCGAGATAGGGGTCGAGGTCGAGCATCCGGCTCGCCTCGGTGATCCGGGCCGCGATCACGTCCTTCGGCTGACCCTCCTGCTTCAGCGCCAACGCCATGTTGCCGCGCACGGTCAGGTGCGGGTAGAGCGCGTAGGTCTGAAACACCATGGCGATGCCGCGTTTGGCGGGCGGGGTCATGTTGACCTGTTCGCCGGCGATGAAGATTTCGCCCGAGGTTGCGTCTTCGAGCCCGGCGATAACCCGGAGCAACGTGGATTTACCGCAGCCGGAGGGACCGACGAAGACAACGAACTCGCCCTCATCGACCTGGAGGTCGATGTCGTAGAGCACCTGGACCTTGCCGAATGATTTGTTGACCTTGGTGAGTGACAGGGCGGTCATTGGGTGGCCTCCTGGAGAGAAACGGGTTTGCCGGTGCGAATGCTTTCGTCAGCGGCGAGACAAATGCGCAGCGACTGCACTGCATCTTGCATATGGCGGGTGAGGTCGATGTCGTCTGCGATGGCCTTCAGCATCCAGGCCTGCTCGGCGTCGCACAATTCCTGGTGGCCGGGCTCGCCGGGCATGTCGATGTCAGTGTCGTCGCTACCGACGCGGTGGACCCGAATGCCGCCCACCCTGGTGTGCCCTTCGATATCGGCGGACGCGCCCTTGTTGCCGTCGGTGATCGAAACCGCGCCGTTCGGGCTCACGATGTCCTTCACGAAAAAGGCGGTTTCCGACATCATCGGCCCCCAGCCGGCTTCGTACCAGCCGACCGACCCGTCGTCGAAAAGCACCTGGAACTGGCCGTAATTGTACATGTCCGCCGCGATCTCGTCGGAGAGGCGCAGGCCCATGCCGTGAACGCGAAGCGGCTTGGCGTCCGTGACCTGGCACATCACGTCGACATAATGCACACCGCAATCGACGATCGGGCTGGTGGTCTGCATCAGCGCCTTGTGGGTTTCCCATTCGGCGCCCGACGATTGCTGGTTGAGGTTGAGCCGGAAGACGTACGGTCCGCCAAGCGCCCGGGCCTCTTCGATCAGCCGCACCCACGACGGATGATGGCGCAGGACATAGCCGACGACCAGTTTTCGCCCGGTGCGTTTCGCGGTCTCGACCACGCGCTCGGCATCGGCGACGTCCATCGTCAGCGGCTTCTCGACGAAGACGTGCGCGCCCGCCTCCATCGCAGCGATGGCGTAGTCGGCATGGCTGTCGGTATAGGTGGCGATGACGGCAAGGTCCGGTTGGGTCGCCGCAAGCGCTTCGTGAAAATCGGTGAACGTCGGGTAGCTCTGAAGCGCCGGCGGCAGCTCCACTGTCGAGCGATTGACCAAGCCGACGATTTCGGCGCCTTGGTGGTGATGATGGGCCAGCGCATGGGACATCCCCATGTTGCCAAGCCCTGCGACCATGACACGGGTCATTCGACGGCTCCTGTGGATTGCGGGGCCAAGGGCTTTCGAAAGCCCTTGCAAAAGCCGCTTCGAAGCGGCTTTTCGGCGCCGGCGGCGCGGCTCATTTGACGGCTCCCGACGTGATGCCGCGGATCAACTGCCGCGAGAAGATGACGTAGAGGATCATGACCGGCAGGATCGCCATGGAAAGGGCGGAGAGCACCGCGTTCCAATCGGTCACGAACTGCCCGATGAAGACCTGGCTGCCGAGGGTGAGCGTCTTGGTGTGCTCGGCTGGGGCGAGGATCAGCGGGAACCAAAGATCGTTCCAGATCGGGATCATGTTGAACACCGCCACCGTCGCCATTGCGGGGCGCACCAGCGGCAGTACCAGGCGGAAGAAGATCGTGTATTCGGTGAGCCCGTCGATCCGGCCGGCGTCCTTGAGGTCGGCCGAGACCTGGCGCATGAATTCCGACAGGATGAAGATGGCGAGCGGCAACCCTTGCGCGGTGTAGACCAGAATGAGCGCCCAGAGCGTGTTGACGAGGCCCGTCGCCACCATCATCTCGAGGATCGCGACGGTGCCAATGCGGATCGGGATCATGATCCCGAGCGCAAGGTAGAGCCCCATCAGCGTGTTGCCCTTGAAGCGGTATTCGCTGAGCGCGAAGGCCGCCATTGCACCGAACACCAGGACGAAGAACAGCGACGCGACGGTGACGATGAAGGAATTCTGGAAGTAGAGGAAGAAATCCCCCTGCTCCATCACCGTCTGGTAGCCGATCATCGAGAAGCTGTCGGCATCGGGCAGGGCGAGCGGTTCGCGGAAGATCGCCTTGCGGGTCTTGAAGCTGTTGATGAGGATCACGAAGACCGGAAACAGCGCGACGCAGGTGTAGGCGATCAGGATCGCGTGCATCGCGGCGTTGTTGAGCGGGTTGCGGCGCGCTTTGTTCATGTCCGGGCCCTCACAGCTCATACCGGCGCATCCGGGTCTGGATGCCGAAGAGGTAGAGACAGACCCCGATCAGGATGATTGCAAACATACCCGTCGCAATCGCCGAGCCCATGTGCGGATCGCCCAGTTGCAGCTGGAAGCCGAAGAAGGTGCGATACATGAAGGTGCCGAGGATGTCGGTGGCGAAGTCCGGCCCCGCAAGCGCGCCCTGGGCGGCGTAGATCAGGTCGAAGGCGTTGAAATTCCCGACGAAGGTCAGGACCGAGATGATCCCGATCGAGGGCAGGATCAGCGGCAGCTTGAGCTTCCAGAAGGCCGCCGCCCCGGTGATGCCGTCGATCTCGCCGGCCTCGAGGATCTCTTCGGGGATCGACAGGAGCGCGGCGTAGATCAACATCATCGGGATGCCGACAAATTGCCAGACGGAGACCAGCGCAAGCGTTGTCAGCGCGCTGCCCTCCCTGCCGAGCCAGGGCTGGAACCAGCTGCCGAGGCCGACCGCGTCGAGCATGTTCGGGGCGATGCCCCAGATCGGCGACAGGATGAGCTTCCAGGCGAAACCGACGATCACGAAGCTGAGGATCGTCGGCACGAAGATCGCCGAGCGATAGAGTGCCGCGAAGCGCAGGCGCGGGTGCGACAGGATCGCCGCCAGCAGAATACCGATCGGGTTCTGGACGAGCATATGGATGATGAAGAACCAGAAGTTGTTGCCGAGTGCGTTCCAGAAAGCTTCCGACCAGAGCGGATCGCCGAACAGGGTGCGGAAATTGGCGAGGCCGGTGAAGACCCGGACGTTCTCGATCTCGCTGTAGAGCGCGAGGCGCAGGGTGTTGAACAGCGGGAAGATCATCACCGCCGTGTAGACCAGCACCGCGGGCGCCAGGAATACGACGATATGCCAGCGAATCCGGTGCATGCCGGGGCTCCTCCCTCTCGTAAGATCCCGCTCGTAAGATCCCGGGCGAGTACCGCCCGGGAAAGTAGTTTAACGTTAAACTATTGCTGCGGCGCGTACCAGCTGGCGAGGCCCGCCTGCAATTCGGCACCGAGATCTTCGGGCGTCTTGGTGCCCTTGATCGCCGCGGCGGAGGCGCCCCAGGTCTCGTTTTCGAGGTTCGGGGTGCCGCGCGAGAGGATCTGGTAGGTCGACCGGATCGTCGATTCGCACATCGCCGCGCCAGGAGACGAATTCCTGCGCCAGCGGGTCTTCCATCGCGATCTCGTGGCTCGATAGCGAGAAGAAGCCCGGCAGCGCGTTGGCGTAGATCGAGGCGAACTCCGAGGTGCCCATCCAGTCGAGGAAGGTGCGCGCGGCCTCGGCGTTGGGCGACGCGGCGTTGAGACCCATCGCGATATCCGTGTGATCCGAAATGTAGCAGGTATCGCCCGCCGCCTTCACCGGCGGTTTGAACGCACCCATCTCGAAATCGGCCTGGGCGTTGAAGCCGGTGATCTCCCACGAGCCCGCCGGATAGATCGCGGCGCGGCCGAGCGTGAAGATGTTCTGACTGTCGGGATAGGTCTGCGCTTCGAAGCCGGACCCGAGATAGTCGCCCCAGCGGGCCAGGGTCGCATAGGGCTCGACCCACTGCGGATCGGTCAGCTTCTGTTCACCGGCGATCAGGGCCAGCCGGCCTTCCTCGCCCTTCCAGTAGTTCGGGCCGATATTGTTGTAGCCCATCGTGGCGGCTTCCCACTGGTCGTTGGTGCCCATTGCCATCGGGGTATAGTTGCCGTCCGCTTCGATCGCGTCGAGCACGGCGAAGAACTCGTCCTCGGTGGTCGGCACCTCGACGCCCACTTCCGCGAAGGCATCTTTGTTGTAGATGAAGCCGTGGATCACCGAGGCCATCGGTACGCAGAAAGTGGCCGAGCCGTCGTCGGTCTGCCAGGCCGACTTGGCGACGTCGGAGAAATTGGCCATCCCGCCGAGATCCGTGAGATCGGCAAGCTTGCCGTCATCGAACAGCGCCAGCGAGGCATCGAACGGGCGGCAGGTGATGAGATCGCCGGCGGACCCTGCGTCGAGCTTCGAGTTCAGCACCGCGTTATACTCGGCCGGTGCCGAGGGGGTGAACTTGACCTTGATGCCGGGGTTCTGCGCCTCGAAGGCGGGGATGATGACATCCTGCCAGAGGGTGAGGTCGTCGTTGCGCCAGCTTTCGATGGTCAGCGTCACGTCCTGGGCGGAGACGCCGGTGGCCGCGGTGACGAGGGCCGTCGAGATGAGAAGTCTGGTGAGCTTGGTATGCATGTGCATCCTCCTGTTGGGTGTTGGGTTCATTTTTCCTGCCTGCCCAGGGCGGCAAGCGCCCCGCGCAGGTGATCGTTGCTTGCTTCGAGCTGCGCCCGGGCGGCCTCTGGCGAGGCGGCGCCCACGGCGACCAGCGCGGCGGCTTTCACCGCGCCTCCGGTCGCGACCAATGCGGCCTCGGCCGCCGCCGCGTCCGTTTCGGCGATCCGCGCCACCATGCTCGCGGCGCGGGCGCGCAGCTTGGTGTTGTCGGCCACGACATTCACCATCATCCCGTCATGCACCGCCCCGATCGCCACGCCCATCAGCGTCGACATGCAATTCAGCGCGATCTTCTGCGCGGTGGCAGCGCCGAGGCGCGTTGAGCCGGAAATGACCTCGGGCGGGGTCTCGAGGGCGACCGGGATGTCGGCGGCTTCGAGCAGCGGACTACCGGGGTTGTTGGCTAGCGCGATCACCCGCGCGCCCCGCGCTTTGGCGATCCGGACCGCTTCCAGCGTGTACGGCGTCGCCCCGCTTGCGGCAACGGCGATCAGGGTATCTTGGGCGGTGAGCTCGGCGAGTCCGGTGTCGAGCCCGAAGGCCTCGTCCTCTGTCCCGCCCGGCATCGCGGCCGAAGTCGGCTGACCTCCGGCCATCAGGATACGCACCCGGGTTTCCGGGATGCCGAAGGTGCCACCAAGCTCCTGGGCATCGGCGGCCGCCATCAGCCCCGAGGATCCGGCGCCGACGTAATAGAGCCGCCCGCCGCCGCGTAGGGTTTCGGCCATTGCGCGGGCCCCGTCGGCGAGGGCCGGGCCCACCCGAAGGACGGAGCGCGCCGCCTCCAGCTGCGCCGCACCGAGAATACCGGCGACCTCGTCGAGCGGGCGCAGGTCGAGCCCGACCGCCTTGTCATGCAGCATTTCCGTGGTGGGTGGCCCCATGCGAATCTCCCGAGATGCAATCAGGATACCTTTTCGATACCATTTGTCTACAATCTTGTGTCGCGCAGATCCGCTGACACGCAATGCGCCGCGATTCAGGCCGATTGATATTGGATAGGTCTTTCTTTGTGACAATTTGTATTGTAAAGGTATTAGTATGTGCGCAGGACTCACCCCCTCCGTGATCGCCATCGACGGCGGCGGAACACGCTGTCGCCTGGTGCTTGACCGCGCCGACGGACGGCTGACCGCCGAGACCGGCCCCGCCAACGTGGCGACCGACTTCGACGCCGCGCTCGGCGAGATCCGCCGCGGGCTCGATCTGCTTGCCGACAAAGCGGGGATGACGGCCGGCGAGATCGCGGCGCTTCCCGCCTACCTCGGCCTCGCCGGCGCTAGCGACCGGGCGCTCTGTGCGCGGGTCGCCGCGGCGCTGCCCTTCGCGTTTGTCCGGGTGGAAGAAGACCGGGCCGCGGCGCTCCAGGGTGCGCTCGGCGATGTCGATGGCGCCATCGCCCATTGCGGCACCGGCTCGTTCTTCGGCCTGCGCCAAGGCGGTACCGCCCGCTTCATCGGCGGCTGGGGCGCGCGGCTCGGCGACGAAGCTTCGTCATTCTGGGTCGGGCGCATGGCGCTCACCGGCACGCTCGCGGCAGTCGATGGGTTGCGCTCTCCGTCCGCCCTGTCCGACGCTCTGCTCGCGCGTTGGCACACGCCCGGGGGGCTCGTCGGTTTCGCCAACCGGGCNATCCCGGGCGCGATCGGCGAGATTGCCCCCGAAGTCGCCGCCGCTGCCCGCGCGGGCGACGCGCTTGGCCGCGAGGTGATGCTGGCGGGTGCGACCCATGTCGCCGACATGCTCGGCCGGATCGGCTGGCAACCGGGGCTCGCGATCTCCTTCACCGGCGGGCTCGCCCCCACCTACGCGCCCTACCTGCCGCAAAGCATGCAAGCGGCGTTGGTCGAGGCGAAGGCGCCGCCGATCGAAGGGGCAATCGCGCTGGCGCGGGCTTTCGCCCTGGAGGCGGGCGCATGAGCATCGCCGTGTTCCTCGAACCCGAAGACTGGCTGAAACCGGATGCCGGCCCCCGCTACACCCAGCTGCGCCGCCGGCTCCAGGACGCGATCGCAAAGGGTATACTCGCGCCCAACGCCTCGCTGCCGCCCGAACGCGAGATCGCCGAGATCACCGGGCTCAGCCGGGTGACGGTGCGCAACGCGATGCAGACACTGGTCGATCAGGGGGTCATCATCCAGCGGCAGGGGTCGGGCTCCTTCGTGGCCGACAAGGGCCCCCGCGTCGAGCAGTCGCTGCTGAAACTCACCTCCTTCACCGAAGACATGGCCGCACGCGGGATGGCGACCAGTTCGGTCTGGCTCGAACGCGGTATCGTGCGCGGCGCGGCGCGCGAAACCGAGATGCTGGGGCTGGAACCGGGCGCGTCGGTTGCGCGGCTCTATCGGCTGCGCGCCGCCGATGGCCGTCCGCTCGCACTGGAGCGCGCCACCCTGCCGACAGCACTGTTGCCGAACCCGCTGGAGGTCGAGACCTCGCTCTACCAGGTGCTTGCGCGCGACGGTCACCGCCCGGTGCGCGCCGTCCAGCGTTTCACGGCCCTCAACCTCGGCGCTGACGAGGCCGAGCTGCTCGACGTCGCCCCCGGTGCCGCCGCGCTCTCGATCGAGCGCAGCTCCTTTCTCGATACCGGCCAGCCTGCGGAATTCACCCAGTCGATCTATCGGGGCGACACCTACGATTTCGTCGCCGAACTCCAACTCTTTCCCAACGAGGATTGAAAATGGCAGACACCGCTACCCAGATGCGCCGCGAGATCGAGGAAATCCCCGATGCGGTCGCCCGCCTGCTCGACGAAGGCGCGAACGATACCCGCGCCGTCGCCGCCGAAATCGCCCGACGCGATCCGCGTTTCCTGATCTCGGTCGCCCGCGGCTCCTCCGACCATGCCTGCACCTATCTCAAATATGCCAGCGAACTGCTGTTCGGCCTGCCGATGGCCTCGGTCGGCCCCTCCGTCGCCTCGATCTACGGCGCGCCGCTGAAGGCGAACGGCACGCTCTGCCTGGCGGTCTCGCAATCGGGCCAGAGCCCCGACATCGTCGATCTGGCCCGCAACACCCGCGAAAGCGGCGCCTTTACGGTTGCGATCACCAACGATACCGGCGCGCCGCTTGCCGGCGCCGCCTCTGCCACACTCGGCCTCCACGCCGGCCCCGAACTCAGCGTGGCCGCCACCAAGACCTTCGTGACCTCGCTGGTGGCCGGGCTCTGGCTGATGGCCGAATGGAAGCGCGATAAGGTCCTCCTCGAGGCGATCCATGCGCTGCCCGAGGTGCTCGACCGCGCCACACGCTGCGATTGGTCGGCGGTGACCGAGGCGATCACCGGCGACAACCTGTACACCCTCGGCCGTGGCCCGAGCTGGGCGATCTCGAACGAAGCGGCGCTCAAGTTCAAGGAAACCTGCCAGATTCACGCCGAGAGCTATTCGTCCGCCGAGGTGCTGCACGGTCCGGTCTCGATTGTCGGCTCCGGCTTCCCGGTGATCGGCTTCGCCGCCGCTGACAAGGCCGAAGCGGCGCTGGTCGAGGTGGCCGAAGGGCTTGCGGCAAAGGGCGCGCGGGTGTTCGTGACCTCCGACAAGGTCCGGAAGGCCGAACGGCTTGACCATGTGCGCAGCCGCCATTGGTTGACCGACCCGATCGCGCTGATCGTCTCCTTCTACGCCATGGTCGAACAGGTCGCGGTGCGGCGCGGGATCGACCCCGACGCCCCGCGCCACCTCAGGAAAGTGACCGAAACACGATGAAAGACCAGGTTCTCACATTCCGCGGCGGTCCGATCTTCGACGGGACCGATCTGCGCGACGATTGTGCGCTGCGGCTCGAAGACGGGGTGGTCGCGGTCCTCGACGGCGACGACAAGGTCGCGACGATGGGGGAGGAGATCGACCTCGCGGGCGACATCCTGGCGCCGGCTTACGTCGATCTCCAGGTCAACGGCGGCGGTGGTGTGATGTTCAACGACGCCCCCACACCCGACACGCTCGCACGGATGGCCGAGGCCCATGCCCGGCTCGGCACCGGAACGATCCTGCCCACGCTCATCACCGATACACCCGGCCACACAAGGGCCGCCATCGACGCGGTCGCGGCGGCCGTGGCCGAGGGCGTGGCGGGGATCGCCGGGCTGCACCTGGAGGGTCCGCACCTGTCCCTCGCTCGCAAGGGCGCGCATGATCCTGCTCTGATCCGGCCGATGACGGACGCCGACCTGGCCTTGCTCATCGACGCCGCCGGGCGGCTGCCGCTCCTGATGATGACGGTGGCGCCCGAGAACGTCACCCGCGACCAGGTGCGCGCCATGGCCGGCGCCGGTATCCTGCTCGCGCTTGGTCATACCGATACCGACTACGCCACCTGCCTCGCCTATCAAGAGGCGGGCGTGTCCTGTGTCACGCATCTGTTCAATGCGATGCGCGGGCTCGGCCACCGGGAGCCGGGCGTGGTCGGCGCCGCGCTCGATAGCGGCGGGCTGTCGACCGGGCTGATCGCCGACGGCATCCACGTCCATCCCGCCAGCATGCGTGCGGCCTTCGCGGCAAAGCGGGGCCCGGGCGAGATCTACCTCGTGACCGATGCGATGGCGCCAGCGGGGACAGACATTGAGAGCTTCGAGTTGAACGGGCGCGAGATCACCCGCGCGGACGGGCGGCTCACCCTCGCGGACGGCACATTGGCCGGCGCCGACCTCGACCTTACCCGCGCCTTGAAGGTGCTCACCCAGGAGGTCGGGCTCCCGCTGGACCGGGCGCTCCGCGCCGCAACTTCGACCCCGGCCCGCATCGCCGGGATCGGCGCGGGCGTGCTGAAACCGGGCGCGCGCGCAGCGCTCGTGCGCATCGCAGCCGATCTGTCGGGCTGCGGTTCGGCCCGGTAGGATCCAGATCCCGGGCGCCCGGGGACTCAAGGCACGCCTAGTGGCATGGTAGAGACCTGTGGCGAAACAGTTTTGCCCGGTTAACCTATTAACCAACGGTTAATCGGCAGATTTGGTAAGTGGACTGAAAAACAGCGATTCTACGACGTCTGGCAGGGGTCGGTTTCCTAGGAAACTGGCCCCCGTTTCCTAGGAAACCAGCCGTTCCGATCGCGCGCTGCGAAACATCGTCCCAGACCTTTGCGCCGGGCGCCGATCCGGCCTCGGGTTCAACATGCGTAATAGTCGGATTTGTATGTACCGTAAGCGCCGTATTTTCCGGCGTATCCGTATTTTTTCATGCCTTTCGGGTCGATCTGAGTGAGGACGAGGCCGGTGATTTTGGTGCCGGCGAGTTCGAACTGGCGGATGGCTTCGGCGACCTGGGCGCGGGAGGTGTGGTCCCATTTGACGGCGAAGAGGACGGCGTCGGCGCGCGGGGCGACGATGCGGGCGTCGGGAACGAGCAGGACCGGGGGCATGTCGATGATGATGATGTCGTAGCGCTGGCGCAGGCCCTTGATGAGGGTGGCGAAGCGGTCGGAGGTGAAGAGGTCGGCGGCGTTGGTGGCGCTCTTGCCGCCGGTGAGCACGTCGGCGCCGAGTGCTGCGACCGGCTGAACCACCGCCTCGAAGCTGTTCTCGGCGCCGAGCACCGCGCGCAAGCCGTTGTTCTGGGCGAGGGCGAAGTATTCGCCGAACACCCGGCGGCGCAGATCGCCCTCGACCAGCAGCACCTTGCGGCCGAGCCGGGCGTAGTTCTGGGCGAGCGCGATGGCCAGGGTGGTCTTGCCTTCGCCGGGCATGGCGGAGGTGGAGAGGATCACCTGCGGCGGGCGGTCGACGTTGGAGAGCATCAGCGAGGTGCGCAGGTTGCGCACCGCTTCCGCGGCGGCGGAGGTGGGGTTCTCGACCAGGTGCGCGAGCACCTCGGCGCGGGCGCGCGCGGGGATCTTCGGGACCTGGCCGAAGACGGCGTGGCCGGTTTCGGCCTCGAGCGCCTCGGCGGTGCGCACGCCGGTGTTGAGCATCTCGCGCAGGGCGATGAGCGCGGCGGCCGCGACGCCGCCGAGAAGCATCATCAGCACGAGCGTGCGCCGGGTGCGCGGCGCCGAGGGGCCGAGCGGCGGGGCGGCCTCGGAGAGCACCCGGGCGTCGGCCTGCTGGATCCCCTGCTGGACCGCGGTCTCCTTCAGCCGGGTCAGGAAGTATTCGTAGAGCGCGCGCGAGGCCTCGGCTTCGCGCTTCATCTGCTCGAGCCGGACCAGGTCGGCCGACTGCGCCTGATAGGCCGCCGCCAGCCCCTCGGCGGCCGCGGCGAGCGCGGTGATCCGGGCTTCGGCGCCGGCGCGCCGGTCTTCGAGACGCGCCGCGACCGTTTCGGCGCGGGCGGCAATCCGGGCCGGCCCGGCGCCGTCCGCGACCAGCTGGGCGAGCGTGGCGTCCCCGGCCGCCGCCAGCGCCGCGCCGTCGCCCGTCCCGAGCCCCGTCCCGAGCCCCGTCCCGAGCCCCGTCCCGAGCCCTGCCGTCAGCGCCGCGCGCAGCGCCGCCAGCTCCGCAGCGGCGGCGTCGCGCGTCCGGGCGAGGTCCGCGCGCCTTGCGCGGTTGTCCTTCAGCTGCCGGCCGAGGGCCGCCAGCGCTTCCGGCGAGACCAGGTCGGTGCCGGCGGTGAAGGCCTGGACCGCGGTCTCGCTCGCCTCGAGCTCGCGCTTGAGCGCCGCCACCCGCTCGGTGAGCCAGCCGGTCGCGGCCTCGGTGGCGTCGAACTTCACCTGCAGCCGGTCGGCGACATAGACCTCGGCCAGCGCGCTGGCCAGCGCCGCCGACTTCGCCGGATCGGTGGTGACCGCGGTGATCTCGAAGACGTAGCTCGCCTTGAGGTTGGCGACCGAGATGGCGGCGGCGACCGCGCGCAGCGTGGTGTCGTGCTGGACCGCGGGCGGCGGCAGGATCTCGGCCCCGAGCCAGCGGTTGAACTCGGGGTCGGCGGTGAGGTCGAGCCGTCCGGTGAGCCGCTCCATCAGCCGGCGCGAGGTCAGCACCTCGGCCTCGGTGTTGATGCTGAGCTGGTCGGTGCCGAGCCCCGCGACCACGCTGTCGAGATTGACCACGCTGGCCTGGCTCGGCTCCAGCACCACCGTGGCTTGCGCGGTGTAATAGGGCACCGCGACGCGGGTCGCCCACAGCCAGCCGGCGGTGGCGAACAGCACTGCCGCGGCCGCGATCCAGAGCTTGCCGCGCCACAGCACGCGCGCCAGCGCGACGAGGTCGATCTCCTCCGCCTCCGGCGCGGCGGCGAGCCCCGGCAGGAACCGCGCGCGGCTGCCGGACGGGCCGGACGGGCCGAGCCGGCCGAGGGTGTTCGACGACATGTGGGCGGTCAAGGCTCGGGTCCCCCAAGATATTGGAGGATCTGTAAAGCCTCCGGACCGGCGCGGATACGGCGATCTGCAGGCCGGGTGCGAAACGTGCTGTTCTTGCACAGGTGCTTACACCATGACGTGTGCCGAGGGTATCGCGACACGCCCAGGATGAACTCCGCGGCCGACCGGCGGTGCGTGCCGGACCCGCCCGGGCAAAGCACCGCCGCCCGGCCTCCGACCTCAGGCCCGAAACTCACACCCCGACCTCAGGCCCAAACCTCAGGCCCNAANCTCAGGCCTCGTAGTAGGAGCGCCCGTATTTCTTCTGCGCCGAATACGTCCCGTAACCCGCATATTGGCCGTAGCGTTTGAGCTTCTTCAGATCGATCCGTGTCAGCGCCAGCCCGGTCACCCGGATGCCGCCATCGGTCATCATCCGGAGCCCCGCCAGCACATCGCGCTTCGGCGTTGCGTTCCATTCCACCGCGTAGATCACCGCGTCGGCGAATTTCGCCACCACCCGCGCGTCCGGCACCAGCAGCACCGGCGGCGTGTCGATGATGACCACGTCGTAACTCCGGCGCGCCTCGGCGATCAGCGTCCGGAACCGGCTCGACGAGAAAACGTCCGCCGCGTTCATCGCCGCACGTTCGCCCACCAGCACGTCGGCATCGATCAGGTAATTGCGCTCGACCGCCTGGGCGAGGTCCAGCTCGCCCGACAGCACCGCCAGNAGTCCCTTCGTCTTCTTCAGGTCGAGGTAGTCGCGAAACACCCGGTGGCGGATGTCGCCNTCGATCAGCAGCACCCGCTTGCCGAGCCCGGTGAAGTTCTGCGCCAGTGCGATCGCGGTGGTGGTCTTGCCCTCGTCCGGCAGCGACGAGGTCAGCATGATCACCTGCGGCGCCTGGTCGAGGTTGGACATCAGCAGCGAGGTGCGCAGGTTGCGCACCGCCTCCGCCGCCATCGAGGTCGGCTTCTCGACGAAGTAGCTCAGCACCTCGCTCTTTTCCACCCGTGGCACCAGCGGGATCTGCCCCATCACCGGGCGCCCCGTCGCCGTCTCGAGCTCCGGCGCGCTGCGCAGGCCCGTGTGCAGGATTTCCCAGACGAGCACCAGCCCGGTTCCCACCACCAGTCCGGCGACCAGCGCCAACGCGACGATGCGCGACTTCACCGGCGAGGAGGGGCCGCCCGGCACTGCCGCCGCCGAGATGATCCGGCTGTCGGCGCGCAGATTGCCCTGCTGGGCCGACAGTTCCTTGAGCCGACCGAGGAAGTATTCGTAGATCGTGCGCGACGCCATCACCTCGCGTTCGAGCTGCTGGTAGGCCACCAGGTTGTCGGACTGGCGCGCGTAGTCGCGCCGGAGCACCGCGACCGAGCCTTCGAGCGTCTCCGCCTGGTTCCCGGCGCGCGCCTGCATCACCTCGGTGCGCGCCCGCACCGTCTCGACCCGGGCCGCGATCTCTTCATCCGGCGCGTCCTGGGCGACCAGCCGCTCCAGCGTGGCATCGCCCGCCGCGTCCGCCGCCGCCGTCCAGTCGCCGACGGCCGCGGCCGCGGCCAGCGCGCTCAGCCGGGCCGCGAGCATGCTCTCGCGGGTCCGGAGCTCCGTCAGCCGGTCGCGCGCGTCGTCCACACGCAGGTTCAGCGCCTGGAGTTCTTCCGCCCGGATGATCCGGTTCTCGGAGGCAAAGGCCTCGACCTCGCTCTCCGCCGCCTCGAGCTCTGCCTGCAGCGTGCCCAATCGGTTGGTCAGCCACGCGGTCGCCTGTTCGGTCGCCCGGTACTTCACCTCGATCTGGTCCTCGATGTAGAGCCGCGCATGGGTATTGGCGATCAGCGCCGACTTCTCGGGGTCCGTCGTCGTCACCGCGATGTTGAACAGGTAGCTCTCCGGCTCGGTCCGCACCCGCAGTCCCGACAGAACCCGGTCGATCATCGCGTCCATCTGCCGTCGCGTCGGAACCGCTTCGGCCGCCGTGTCGGAGAGCGTCTCCTCGGCCGGCGTCTCTTCGGCACCGCCGGGCACCGCGCCTTCCATCTCGCCGGTCGCCCGGGCGCGCGGGTTGAACTCCGGATCCGACACGAGATCGAGCTCCGCCACCAGCTTCTCGATCAACCCCCGCGAGCGCATCACGCCCAACTCGGTGTTGATCGTGCCCAGCGTCCCCGGAAGCCCGGTCACGACGCCTGAGATATCGAGCACGTTCTCGTCGCGCGTCTCCATCGCCACCACCGCATGCGCGGTGTACATCGGCACCGCGGCTACGTTCGCCTGGTACCACCCCCAGCCGAATGCGATCAGGGTCGTCAGCACGATCCAAAGCTTGCCACGCCACAGACCCCGCGCGAGGCCCAAAAGATCGATCTCGTCCTCCCGCGGTCTGTCCGTCCCCAAAACCCCGAACTGCCCGGCGCTCAAAGGCGCTTCCCGTGTCATCATATAGCCCATGCACTGCTCAATCCGTTTCCGAAACCGGGATTTCCGCCCGGGAAACAATACCGCCGAAACGGCAAGACCTTATCCAAACAAATAACGGCGAAAGAATGGCGAATACCCAAAACGTCAGGCATCGGCGAACCTCGGTACGGCATGCGCCTGCACACTGGGGGTGGGCCGACCCGAAAACGTCCAAAAGAGATCGCGGGGCCGTCGAAATCCCGACCTGATTCAACGGTAGCGGGATCGGGCGGACATTGTTCGCGGAGAAGCCGAGGTGAGTATGGCCGCTCGAAACGACGATTCCCAGGAAGAGACCTGTTCGCGACGCGAAGTCCTGGCAGCGCTTGCCAAGTACTCCGCAGCTCTTGGTGGCGCAACTGCGACCATCGTTACCGCTGACGGTCTGGTCAGCGCAGCCTCGGCTTATTGGTCGCCGGAGAAGTGGGCAAGGTTCTGCAGCAAAAATCCGACTCACTGGAAGTGTACCGGCCGTAGCAATTCGAGCAATGGCGGTGGCAACAACAAGCGTGTCACATTTTGACAAGCCGCGCCGGCGAACGCCGGGCGCAGGCGGCCCGAAAGCGATCTGCCGTCCGCAAACGGGCTGTGCATTGAGACAGTGAACGAATGCCGGTAATGTTCGCCGGTCCCCCACCGGTCGGGCGATGCCGAACCGCGGGTGGCGAGACCGTGCCGCCGCATGTGTCCGGGACCCATTTCGGAGCGCGCGCCGTGTTTGCCAACGAAACATCTCAAGTTCCGGCAGCCATGTCGTCGCCCGGCCCGCGCGCCGCCCGGCCGGCCGCGCTCCCCCGGGCAGACCGCCTTGCCTGACATGCCGCAGCGTGCCGATACCACCCCGGCGGACCTCGCCGAAGCGCTCTCGCAGGTCGAAAGCCTGCCGCTCGGCGACACGGTCATCGTGCACAACCGCGCGAGCGGCGCGATGGTCGCGACCAACGCGTTCGGCGCGATGCTGATCGATCATCTGCGCGCGACGCCGGATGCCGAGGCGGCGGTTGGGACCATTGCGGCGGCGCTGGATCTGCCGGCGGGCGACGTGCGGGGCGCGGTCGAGGGGACGATGGCGCGGTGGGTCTCGGACGGGCTGTTCCTGACCGCGCTGCGCCCGTTTCCGATGGCGGTTCCCCACCGGCCGGTGGAAGCCGGTGTCACACGGAGCCTGGCACTCGGAGACCGCGCGGTGATCCTGCACAGCGAGGATGCCGCCCTCGTCGATGACCTCGACCGGGCGCTCGCCCCGATGGGATTGGCCACGGTTGCCGGCGCGGCCGGTGAGGCCCCGGTGCGGCTCGACGTGATCGAGGAGGACGAAGGCTACGGGGTGTTTCGCCACGGCGCGCCGATCTGGGGCGTGGCGGGGTACGAGCTGACGCGCTTCCATCTGCTGCGCGAGATCATGGATGCGCTCTGCGGGCCGGAACGGGTGTCGGCTCATCTGCACGCCAGCGCCATGTCGGTGAAGGGGGCGGGGCTTGTCTTCGCGGGGGCGAGCGGCAGCGGCAAGTCGACGCTCGCGACCTTGCTGCTCGGGGCCGGTGCGGCCCAGGCGGCGGACGATCACGTGGCGATAGACATCACCGGCGAAGCGCTGCTCGCCTTCCCGACGCGGCCGAACCTGAAGCCCGGCGCATCGCAGTTGCCGCAGGTGCGCGCCGTCATCGCCGCCGAGGGGGACGGGCAGGGGGCGTTCGTCCCGAGGGCGCGGGTACCGGTGGGCACGGGCGTGCGGCTCGCGGGGCTGGTGTTCCCGCGTTACGCGCCCGACGGCGACAACGCCTTGACGCCCCTCGCCCCCGACGCGGCGTTGCGTGAGCTGATCCAGACCGGCAGCCGGGTATCGCGCAACACGCGGTCGATCGCGCCGCTCCTGCACGCCCTCAGCGCGCACCCGACCTGTCGGCTGACCTATCGCGACACCGATTTCGCGATCGCGCAATGTCTGTCGCTATTTGATAGCTGAGCCAAACACCGGCCGCGCCCGCACCGTTTCCAATCGCGCGACAGACCCTTGCCGCCTTGCGGGCTTTCATGCGTTTCACTGGACCCGAAACCTGCGTATACAGCCTTGGTAGCGCAGCCCGCCGGAAGCGGGCGCACCATCAGGTGGAGAGTTGAGATGAAAATCGCGGTTGTGGGTCTGGGGTATGTGGGCCTGTCGAACGCCGTGCTGCTCGCGCAGAACCACGCGGTTGTCGCCGTCGACATCACGCCGGAACGCGTGGCGATGGTCAACGCGCGCACTTGCCCGATCGAGGATGCCGAGCTCGAGGACTACCTGGCAAACCGCAAGCTCGACCTCACCGCCACCACCGATCTGGAAGCGGCGGTGACCGGCGCGGCCTTCGTCATCGTGGCGACGCCGACGGATTACGATCCGGTCGAGAACTTCTTCAACACCGCCTCGGTCGATGCGGTCACCAGGATCGTTCTCGAGGCCGCCCCGGATGCGGTCGTGGTGATCAAATCGACCATCCCGGTCGGCTACGTGAACCACATGCGCGCCGAACTGGGGAGCGACCGGATCCTGTTCAGCCCGGAATTTCTGCGCGAGGGCCGGGCGCTCTATGACAACCTGCACCCGAGCCGCATCATCGTCGGGGAACGCAGCGCGCGGGCGGAGGCTTTCGCCGGGCTTCTGGTCGAGGGCGCGATCGAGGACGATATCGCGCTTCTGTTCACCGATGCCGACGAGGCCGAAGCGATCAAGCTTTTTGCCAACACCTATCTCGCGATGCGGGTGGCCTTCTTCAACGAGCTCGACAGCTATGCCATGGCCGGCGGCATGAACACACGCCAGATCATCGAGGGGGTCGGCCTCGACCCGAGGATCGGCGCCCATTACAACAACCCGTCCTTCGGGTATGGTGGCTATTGCCTGCCCAAGGACACCAAGCAGCTTCTGGCGAATTACCAGGAGGTGCCACAGAACCTGATCCGCGCCATCGTCGACGCCAATCGCACCCGCAAGGACTTCCTCGCCGACGAAGTCGTGCGGCGGGCGCCGAAGGTCGTCGGCATCTACCGGCTGGTGATGAAGGCCGGGTCGGACAATTTCCGCCAGTCGTCGATCCAGGGCATCATGAAACGGATCAAGGCGAAGGGGATCGAGGTGATCGTCTATGAGCCGGTTCTCGAAGCGGACGACTTCTTCCACTCCCGGGTGATCGGCGATCTGGGTGCCTTCAAGACCGAGGCCGACCTGATCCTTGCCAACCGGTTGACGTCGGACATCGCGGATGTCGCCGACAAGGTCTTCACACGCGATCTGTTTGGAAACGACTGAACCCGGCGACGGCAGATGAGCCGGGCGCGACCGGCGCGCGCGCTGCGCGGACTGCACCGGCCGTGCGCTCGGTGAACGGCGACAGGCGGCATTCGGTCGCAGAGCGTACCGACACCAGCGGTCTCCCGGTGTCACGATCCGCCCGCACAGCGGGACGCACAGCGGGTCTTCGACGCTTGCGGTAACGCCCGGGTAACCTGCCCGCGGTGAGATGCGCGGGGGCGGGGGGCGGTGCCTGCGCCCGAAACACGCGATGCACACGGAGCTGTTTGTTGCACCTGTAACCGGCATCGCCATATAGACTTGGCCGGACAGACGGCGAGACCGATTGGAGACGACGTGGAAAGCAGTGAATACATGGCGAAGGCCACGTCAGGTCTGGCCCGGCATGCCCGGACGGTCTGGCTTGTCTCGACCCTCGCCATCGCCGTCCTGATCGGCATCCTGACACTCACGCCGACCCCGCACCTGCCGCGCGGCGATTTTCATTGGGACAAGCTCGCCCATCTCGTCGCCTTCCTCGTGCTGGTTCTCCCGACAGCGGCGCTCTGGCCGCGCGTGGCGGCCTGGGTCGGTGTGCTCGCCGTGCTCTACGGCGGCGCCATCGAGGTCATCCAGCCCTTCACCGGGCGCTCGGCCGAATTCGCCGACCTCCTGGCCGACGGGATCGGCGTCGCGCTCGGCTTCATCCTCGGGACCACGCTGCGCCGGGTCTACATGGCCCGCCACGCGGGCGGCGCGGACGGACACCGGGGCTGAGAACGGGCTGAGAACAGGGACACTACCGGGGCTCACCCGGTCTCGCCCGCGTCGGCGCCCGCGTTAAGCGCGGCCTGGCTTTCGGTCTGGAGATAGTCGAGGAAACCCTGCGCGGCGTTCGACAGCCGCCGGCCGTGACGGTGCAGCGCATACCAGCGGCGCCTGAGCGGAAACCCCTCCACGTCGAGCATCGCCAGTTCGCCGGCCGCAAGCTCCAGCCGCACCGCATGCAGCGGCAGGTAGGCGAGGCCGAGCCCGGAGATCACCCCCTGCTTGATCGCCTCGAGATCGTCGAACTCCATATGCGTGACCAGCTTGACGCCGGCAGCCCGGCAAAGATCGTCCACCGCGAGCCGGGTGCCCGAGCCCTCCTCGCGCCTCAGCACGTCCTCTTCGGCGATCCGGCCCAACGGCACATGGCGCCGACCGACCAGCCGGTGATCCGGCGGCGCGACGACGACGATGACGTTTTCCAGGAACGGCTCCGCGTCCACCGCCTCGCGTTCCGGCGGGCGCCCCATGATGTAGAGATCGTCCGCGTTGTCGGCGATCCGGGCGAGCATCGTCTCGCGGTTGGCGATGATGAGCCGGGGCTGCACCCTCGGGTAGCGGCTTTTGAAATTGCCCAGGAGCTTCGGCAGGAAGTACTTCGCCGTGGTCACGACCGCGACGTTGAGCGGCCCCGCCACCGCGCCCGACAGGTCTTCCAGTGCCGAGGTCATCTCGGCCAGCCGGGCGAGGATATCGCGGCTGGCGGTGGCAGCCACCTCGCCCGCGGGGGTCAACCGCAGGCGCTTGCCGATCTGCTCGGTCAGCGGCTGGCCCAGTTTCTCCTCCAGCGCGCGCACCTGCATCGACACCGAAGGCTGCGTCAAATTGACCTCTTCGGCGGCCCGGGTGATCGACCCATGCCGGGCAACGGCCTCGAACAGCCGCATCTGCTGGAATGTTGGCGCTACCACCTTGGCCATAAGCATTTCCTTATGTTCGCTATAAAAACTATTTAGTGTTATCTAATTCAGTGGTCAATTACGACTCCTCCCGAGGCTGCACCAGGCGGGTGNCGGCCAACGTTTTCAGGGAGGAAGACAACCGCCATGGCGAAGACATACAACGCAGGTGTGAAGGACTATCGGGAAACCTACTGGATGCCCGACTACACGCCCCTCGACACCGATTTCCTGGCCTGCTTCAAGGTCATCGCGCAGGAAGGCGTGCCGCGCGAAGAAGCCGCCGCCGCGGTTGCCGCCGAAAGCTCGACCGGTACCTGGACCACGGTCTGGACCGACCTCCTGACCGATCTCGACTACTACAAGGGCCGCGCCTACGCGATCGAGGACGTGCCCGGCAACGACGAGGCCTTCTACGCCTTCATCGCCTACCCGATCGATCTGTTCGAAGAGGGCTCGGTGGTGAACATCCTCACCTCGCTGGTCGGCAACGTCTTTGGCTTCAAGGCGGTGCGCGCCCTGCGCCTCGAAGACATCCGCATTCCGATCGCCTACGTAAAGACCTGTGGCGGCCCGCCGAACGGCATCCAGGTCGAGCGCGACAAGATGAACAAGTACGGCCGGCCGATGCTCGGCTGCACCATCAAGCCCAAGCTCGGCCTCTCGGCCAAGAACTACGGCCGTGCGGTCTACGAGGTGCTGCGCGGCGGTCTCGACTTCGCCAAGGACGACGAGAACGTCAACTCGCAGCCCTTCATGCGCTGGCGCGACCGCTACGACTACGTGATGGAAGCCATCCAGAAGGCCGAAGCCGAAACCGGCGAGAAGAAGGGTTCGTACCTGAACGTCACCGCGCCGACGCCGGAAGAGATGTACAAGCGGGCCGAATACGCCAAGGAGCTTGGCGCGCCGATCATCATGCACGACTACCTGACCGCCGGCTTCACCGCCAACACGGGTCTTGCGAACTGGTGCCGCGACAACGGGATGCTCCTGCACATTCACCGCGCCATGCACGCGGTGATCGACCGCAACCCGAACCACGGCATCCACTTCCGGGTGCTGACCAAGATGCTGCGGCTCTCGGGCGGCGACCATCTGCATTCGGGCACCGTCGTCGGCAAGCTCGAAGGCGACCGCGCCGCGACGCTCGGCTGGATCGACACCATGCGCGACAGCTTCATCAAGGAAGACCGCTCGCGCGGGATCATGTTCGACCAGGACTGGGGCTCGATGCCGGGTGTGTTCCCGGTGGCCTCGGGTGGCATCCATGTCTGGCATATGCCGGCACTTGTCTCGATCTTCGGCGACGACTCGGTGCTGCAGTTCGGCGGCGGCACGCTCGGCCACCCCTGGGGCAACGCGGCCGGCGCCGCGGCCAACCGGGTGGCGCTCGAAGCCTGCGTCGAAGCCCGCAACGAGGGCCGCGAGCTCGAGAAGGAAGGCAAGGACATTCTCACCAATGCTGCCAAGTCCTCGCCCGAGCTCGGCACCGCGATGGAGACCTGGAAAGAGATCAAGTTCGAGTTCGACACCGTCGACAAGCTCGACGTGCAGCACCGCTGATCTCGCCTGAACATTTCCAGGAAAATTGGAAACCGCCTCAGCGGGAAAACACTCCCCCGGATGGTTTTCCGACCCCGCTTCGATCCGTCCGGAAATGCGACCACCCAATACACCGGCCCGGGCGGCATGCCCGCCGGGCCGGCGACCAGACACCCGAAAGGAAACACCCATGAGTGACATGCAGGACTACAAGTCGTCGCTTTCCGACGTCACCAGCCGCAAGTTCGAAACCTTCTCCTATCTGCCCGAGATGGACGACGCCCGGATCCGCAAACAGGTGGCATACATCGTGTCGAAGGGCTGGAACCCGGCCATCGAGCACACCGAGCCGGAAAACGCGATGAGCTCCTACTGGTATATGTGGAAGCTGCCGATGTTCGGCGAGACGGATGTCGACCGCATCCTCGGCGAGGCCGAGGCCTGCCACAAGGCGCATCCGAACAACCACGTGCGTCTCGTGGGCTTCGACAATTACGCCCAGTCGAAGGGCGCAGAAATGGTTGTCTACCGCGGCAAGCCGGTGTGAGAACAGCGCGCCCCGGCCCAGAGACCTCTGGGCCGGGGCATCCCAGGGAGGCAACCATGACCAAGCACGACGCAGACCAGTTCAAGGTGAAGGCCGAGCCCTTCTACAAGGAAACCGGCGCGGAAGTCGCGCTCTACGAGGCCGCCTATGCCCGCCGGATGCCGGTGATGCTCAAAGGGCCGACCGGCGCGGGCAAGTCGCGCTTCGTCGAATACATGGCCTGGAAACTCGGCCGCCCGCTCATCACCGTCGCCTCCAACGAGGACATGACCGCCTCCGACCTGGTGGGCCGCTTCCTGCTCGACAAGGACGGCACCAAGTGGCAGGACGGTCCGCTCACCACGGCCGCGCGGATCGGCGCGATCTGCTATCTCGACGAGATCGTCGAGGCGCGCCAGGACACCACCGTGGTGATCCACCCGCTGACCGATCACCGCCGCCAGCTGCCACTCGACAAGCTCGGCGAGATCATCGACGCGCATCCCGATTTCCAGCTCGTGATCTCCTACAACCCCGGCTACCAGTCGCTGATGAAAGACCTCAAGCAGTCGACCAAGCAGCGTTTCGCCGCGCTCGATTTCGACTACCCGGGCGCCGAGATCGAGGCCGAGATCGTCGCGAAGGAGGCGGGGGTCGACATCGAGACCGCCGGCAAACTCGTCCAGATCGCGCATCGGTCGCGCAATCTCAAGGGCCACGGGCTCGACGAGGGGATCTCGACCCGGCTGATCGTCTATGCCGGCCAGATGATCGCCGAGGGGGTCGACCCGAAATCGGCCTGCCTGATGACCCTCGTCACCCCGCTCACCGACGACCCCGACATGCGCGAGACGCTCCAGGCGGCGGTCGAGACATTCTTCGTGTGAGGGCGGGGGAAGCGGTTTCAAAACCGCTTGCGACCGCGTTTCGAAACGCGGTGACCAAGGCGTTTCGAAACGCCTTGTGACCCCGGAACAGGACCCTGGGACAGGAGGCAAGGAATGACCGTCGATCTCGAAGACTACCGCGCCTGTTTCGCGCGTGCCCCGGAGGATTTCGACACCGTCGAGGCGAGCTTCCACGAGGCGGCAAAGGTGATGAGCGCGCAAGGTCTCGCAGACCTCATGGAGGGCGCCAAGGGCCTGTGCAACCTCGGCCGTGGCCATGACCTGGTGCTCGCCTACCTCGAGAACATGCCCGCCGTTGCCAGGGAATGCGGCGAGGACGTGATCCGCGATTGCGTGGGCGCCGCGATGAAGCTCTCGTCGATGACTTCCGGCGAGGTGATCGCGCGCCTGTTCGCCGCGCTCCCGACCGCGGCCCGCCGCCTTGGCGACCCCGAGCTTCTGCGCGGCTACCTCCAGCTCATCCACCAGCTCTCCGCCAAGGCCGCCCGTGGCCTGCGCCCCATGCTCACCGTCACCGACGAGCTGCTCTCCAAGCTCACCCTGTCGGGCCTCAGACGCTGGGCCAATTTCGGCGCCGACGCCTACCGGCGCGACCTGCCGAACCTGACCAAGTACTTCGCCCTCGAAAGCGCGGATTCGCGCAAGATGCTCCAGCAGGAGCGCCGTGGCACCCTGTTCATCGACACCCAGCGCAAGCTCAATTTCTACCTGCGCGCGCTCTGGGGGCGCGATTTCTTCCTGCGCCCGACCGCCGCCGACTACGAGGGGTTCCGCCCCTACATCGACGGCCATGTGCTTCACCTACCCGACGCCGTGGATGATGTCGCGGACGTCCGGGGCCACGATCTCTACCGGGCGATGACGGCGCATCTCGCCGCCCACATCTGCTATTCCACCGCCGCCATCTCGGCCGAACAGCTCAGTCCGGCGCAGATGTTCTTCATTGGTCTGATCGAGGATGCCCGGGTCGAATACAACGCTGCGCAGGCGTTTCCCGGGCTTGCCAAGCTTTGGGGCAACCTGCTGGCCCTGCGCTGGGACAAGGTGCCCGAACACCCCACGATGGTTGCGTTGGAAGCCTTCGCCCACCTCCTGAACGACCCGGGTGCGACCACCGGCAACGCCCAGCTCGACGCGCTCGGCGCGAAGTTCCATGCCGAGATCGCGGACCGCTCGACGGACAACCAGTTTTCCTGGCACCTCGGCATGGAACTCTACCATGTCTTCGCCGCTACCCGCGACGTGCCGTCCCTGCGGATCCTCAACGCGATCCGCATTCCCTACCGCGACGACAACCGCTTCGTGTGGGAATTCGAAGAGTTCGACTGGGACGCCCACGGCGCCGAATATATCCCCGCCTCGCAACGCCAGGTGCGCAAATACGTCTCCGCCATCGAGCTTGCCAATGAAGTCGATGTCGAGCTTGCCGGCGATGACGCCCAGGAAATCTGGGTCGGCAAGGACACTTTCATGCCTTACGAGGATGCCGGCGAGGCCACCGTCTCGCACAACGACATGTGGGGCAAGGAGCCGATCTCGGCCCCTTACCATTACCATGAATGGGACTACCAGGTGCAGCTCTACCGGCCCGACTGGGCCACGGTCTACGAACGCCGGGCGACCCGGGGCGATCCGGGCGCCGTCGAGGACATCCTGCTCGAATACAGGCCCGTCGCCCACCGGATCCGCCAGATCATCGACCTCCTGTCGCCGGCAGGGGTCCAGCGGGTGCGCAACATGGAGGACGGCGACGAGATCGACATCAACGCCGCCGTCGACGCGATGATTGCGATCCGCATGGGCGACCAGCCCGACACCCGCATCACCATGCGCAATGTCATCAAGAGCCGCGACCTCGCCGTGACCGTGCTGCTCGACCTCTCCGAGAGCACCAATGACACGATGGAGGGCAGCGACAAGACGGTGCTGGACCTCACCCGCGAGGCGGCCACGCTGGTCGCCACCGCCATCGAAGGCATCGGCGATCCCTTCGCCGTGCACGGCTTCGCCTCCGACGGCCGCCACGACGTGCATTACTACAAGTTCAAAGAGTTCGCCCAGCATTTCGACGCACAGGCAATGGCCCGGCTCGACGGGATGAAGGGCGGGCTGTCCACCCGCATGGGGGCGGCGCTGCGCCACGCCGGGGCAGGGCTCATGAAACAGCCCGAACGGCGCAAGCTCATCATCCTGGTGACCGACGGCGCGCCCGCCGACATCGACGAGCGCGACCCCCAGCACCTGCGCCACGACACCCGCAAAGCGGTGGACGAGCTTGCCGCCAAAGGGGTCTTCACCTATTGTCTGACCCTCGATCCGAACGCCGACGCCTACGTCAAACGCATCTTCGGCGCGGGCAATTACACGATCGTCGACCACGTGAACCGGCTGCCCGAAAAACTGCCCACGCTTTTCGCGAGCCTGACCGCTTGAGCGCGACCCGAAAAGTGGACACCGGTTTTCGGAACAGGTTGCGCGAACAAAGCGAAACCGGCGCGACCCGAAAAGTGGACACCGGTTTTCGGAACAGGTTGCGCGAACAAAGCGAAACCAGCGCGACCCGAAAAGTGGACACCGGTTTTCGGAACAGGTTGCGCGAACAAAGCGAAACCAGCGCGACCCGAAAAGTAGGCACCGGTGATCGGATTGAAGCGCGCAAAATTAACGACGGGGAACCGGACATCATGAACGATCCGCGCAGATACGGCGGCATTCACAACGACGAGGGCGGTGGCATGTCGCCCACCGCCAAGATCGTGCGCGACGCCTGGGCCTTCGGGCTGATCCCCGAGGACGAGACCTGCGAAGGCTGGATGGTGCACCAGATCGAGGCGTTGTGGGAGAAGGTCAACGCCGAGTGGGAGAAATACGGCTTCCGCGTCGGGGCGATGCCGCAAGAGCTGCAAGAGCGCTATATGGCGCTCCAGAAGACCGCGATGGCCCGGGCGCGGGCGCAGGGCTGGAGCGGGGCGCAGGAGCTGGAAGACGACAGCTGAGCCCGGGGNCGGCAGGCGTTCCGTTGCCGGGCCTCTTGANCTCCCGTCAACCGGCCGGCGATTGACAGGGCGGCGTTCGCGGTCATCCTGCTTTGAGTTCACACAAAGGAATTCTCATGCGCACCCTGCTTCGCGNCGCCNTGGCCGCGGCCCTGCTCACGTCTCCCGCCGCCGCCCAGACCGGCCCCTCGTTCGATTGCGCGAAGGCCAGCCACGAGGTCGAACGGGTGATCTGTTCCGACCCCGATCTCTCGGTGCTCGACCTCGAGCTTGCCGCGGTCTACGGCGCCGCCCGGTCCGGCCCCGATATGAACCAGGCCCGCCAAGCCGAATTGACCGCCCGCCAGCGCCACTGGATCGACAGCCGCAACGGCTGCGGGCAGGCGTCGGAGCTTACCGCTTGCATCACCGCGAGCTACGGCCAGCGCATTCTCGAACTCAAGACCCATTACACAGGCGCCGCCGGGAACGGCGGCCAGATCAGCTTCGGTCCCGTCACCTACGCGTGTGACGCACCGGTCTACGGGCTGGAGGTCGTGTTCATCAACGGTCCGGTCGTGAGATGGGCGGTGGTGAGCTGGGAGGACAACGCGGTGATGCTGGTCGAAACCCTCGCCGACGACGGTACGCGCTACGCCCCGAGCCTCTGGGGCGACCCGTTCGAGTTTTGGATGTGGCATGACGACGCGTCCTTCACCCAACCCGGGCAACCGGCATTGGGCTGCGTCCGGACCCAGGGGTAGGGTTCGGCCGGCGACCCGGATCCGGCCCTGTACCGGCCGGGCCCGCACGGCGAAGATCCGGCACAGTGTCGCCCGCACCGGTTCGGTGCGGAACTTGGCGCC
>JGI24025J20009_10000379_pt1 | contig 34389 bp, 30 predicted proteins | sample Cruoilmetagenom3_FD_20009 | JGI IMG/M metagenome (IMG submission 20009) | reverse complement strand
GGCCGCCATGGCGGTCGGGCGAAGTGTCTGCAGCGGCTGATGCGGCTCGAGATGCCGGTGCCACGCACGGTCGCACTCGATTTCGCCACCGTCGCGCGGATCTCGCGCGGGATTCTGCCCGATTTCGACGCGATGCTGGCCTGCTTCGGTTCCGATCCGCTGCTCTCGGTCCGGCCCTCCTCCGCAGATCCCGACTGGGGCGGACCGGGCGCGATCCTCAACATCGGCATGAACGATGCGCGGCATGCCAGGCTCGTCGAGAGCCACGGCGAGACGGCGGCCAATGCGCTCTATCTGCGCTTCATCCAGGCCTACGCGGTGCATGTCGCCCGGCTCGACCCGGATGAGTTCGAACCGGCGATCGAGCCGAACGCAGAAACGCTGCGCCGCGCGCTCACGGTCTACGAGGAAGAGGCGGACGAGGCCTTCCCGCAGGATGTGCGCACCCAGCTCGGCCAGGTGCTGCGCTCGATGGCGCGGGCCTGGGAGGGCACATCGGCCCGGCTGTTGCGCGAAGCCAAGGGCGCGCCGGCCGATGCCGGGCTTGGTCTCGTTGTGCAGGAGATGGCGTTGGGCCTGGGCCGCGAGCACTGCGGATCCGGCGTGATCCAGTTCGTCAACGGCAGCACCGGTCGGCCCGCGATCATCGGCCGCTACATGAGCCAGGCTCAGGGCCGTGACGCGCTCACCGACAAGCCGGCGCTGGAGCGCACCCAATATCTCGCCGCCGATCCGCGCGGCCCCTCCGTCGAGGAAAACCTGCCCGAGGTCTGGGCCGAGCTCATGGGATACGGCGATCTGTCGCGCCGGCGGCTGCGCGAAGAGATGCAGATCGAGTTCACGGTCGAGAACAACGATCTGCACATCCTCGACGCGGTGCGGATGACCCGTTCGGCGCGGGCCAATCTGCGGATCGCAGTCGCGCTGGCGAAGGACGGGATCATCTCCGAGGATGAGGCGGTGCTGCGCGTCCCGCCCCGGTCTTTGCCCGAGCTCATGCACAGCCAGGTCGACCCGGCGGGTGAGCGCGACGTGATCGGCCGGGGGATCGCCGCATCGCCGGGTGCTGCGACCGGCAAGATCGTCTTCACCGCCCGCGCGGCACAGGCGGCGCTGGCCCAGGACGAGCCTTGCGTCCTGGTGCGCCGCGAGACCAAGCCCGAGGACATCCGCGGCATGCATGCGGCCCATGCCGTCTTCACCGAACGCGGCGGCGTGACCAGCCATGCGGCGGTGATCGCGCGGGGGCTTGGCGTGCCTTGCGTCGTTGGCGCCGCGACGGTGCGGATCGACCACAGAGCCCAGACCTTGACGGCGGCCGACGGGCGGGTGTTTCGCGAGGGCGATGTGATCACCGTCGATGGCAGCGCGGGCGTCGCCCTCGCCGGCGCCGCGCCGATGCTCGCGCCGGCGCTGGGCGAGAGTTTCCGGCAGCTCCTCGCCTGGGCCGACGCGACGCGCGACATCGGCGTGCGCGCCAATGCGGATACGCCCGAAGACGCCCGCACCGCCATCCGGTTCGATGCCGAGGGGATCGGGCTGTGCCGGACCGAGCATATGTTCTTTGCCGAGGACCGGCTTCTGGCGATGCGCGAGATGATTTTCGCCGACGATGCCGACGACCGCCGGTCGATCCTCGAGCGCATCCTGCCGATGCAGCGGGCCGATTTCATCGAACTGTTCGAGATCATGGACGGCAAGCCGGTGACGATCCGGCTGTTCGATTTGCCGCTGCACGAGTTCCTGCCCTCCAGTCGCGAGGGCCTGCGCGAGCTTGCCGCCGCGCTCGATCTGCCGCTCTCGGATGTGACCCGGCGGGTGCAGGCGCTCACCGAGTTCAACCCGATGCTGGGGATGCGCGGCGTGCGTCTCGGGCTGACCGTGCCCGAGATCTACGACATGCAGGCGCGTGCGATCTTCGAGGCGCTTGCGGCGCTGGCACGCACGGGCACCGAGGTGGTGCCCGAGATCATGATCCCGCTGGTCTCGGCGCGCCGCGAGGTGGAAATCGTCAAGGGCCGCATCGACGCGGTGGCGGCGGCGGTGAAGATCGAGCTCGGCGCCCGGTTCGACTACCGCCTCGGCGTGATGGTCGAAACCCCACGCGCGGCGCTGCAATCGGGCGAGATCGCGCAGCATTGCGCCTTTCTTTCCTTCGGGACCAACGATCTGACCCAGATGACCTACGGGCTGTCGCGCGACGATGCGGGCCGGTTCATGGGGGCCTTCGTGACCCAGGGGGTGTACGCGGAGGACCCGTTCCACACCCTCGACACGGAGGGGGTGGGCGAGCTTCTGTCGATCGGCGCCGAACGGGCGCGGGCGGCCCAGCCCGGGCTCACGCTCTCGATCTGCGGCGAACACGGGGGCAACCCGGCCTCGATCGCGTTCTGCCGGCGCGCCGGGTTCGACTACGTGTCCTGCTCGCCCTTCCGCGTCCCGGTGGCGCGGCTCGCGGCCGCGCATTTCGCCATTCTCGACCGTGGCGCCAAACGTCCCGACCGGATGTATTGATTCCCACGCACGCAGCGGCCACGCGCCCTCCGGATGTGGGATCAAGACAACACGCAACCACAATATCTTGCGTGTTTGACCGGTGAATCGGCCAAATATCCCCGTCCGATAGACAAAAACCCGGGAATCGGGCTATTTTCACGGCATTGGAAACTGCGCGGTCGAGCCACCGGCTGCAAGGGGGGACAATGTATTTGACGATGTCGGCCGCACTCGCGGCCGCTTTGCTCGTCTGCGGGATGCTTGCCGGCCCGGTCCTGGCCGGCGCCGACAGCCCGCCGGTACTCAAGATTGCAAAGCTTGTCGCGCCAGCGGCCAGCCCGGCACGGAGCGCTGCCTCCAGCCCTGCGCCCGCCCGCCCCGTTTGGCCTGTCGTCGCGACCAAATCCGCTCCGGTTCCCGATGATCTGGCGGTACCCGGCCCGGACCATGTGCGGCGGACCCTGGCGCTGAAAGCCGACCTCGCCGGTGATGCGCCCTACCTTCATACCGATGCCTGGCTGCGGGCCCAGGCAGACGCCGCGGGCGGCGCCGAGTGGGAATGCCTGGCCCAGGCGCTCTATTTCGAGGCGCGGGGCGAGCGGGCAAAGGGGCTCTTCGCCGTCGCAGAGGTCATCCTCAACCGGGTCGACAGCAGTCGCTACCCCGACAGCGTCTGCGACGTGATCAACCAGGGCACGGGCCGGAAATACGCCTGCCAGTTCACCTATACCTGTGACGGGCTACCCGAGCATGTGACAGAACCGAAGGCTTGGGAACGGGTGGGCAAGGTCGCTGGTGCGATGCTCAACGGCGCCCCTCGGGTTCTCACCGACGGCGCGCTCTTCTACCACGCGACCCGGGTCAACCCGAGTTGGTCGGTGACCAAAGACCTGACCTCGACGATTGGCGACCATCGGTTCTACCGCTAGCGCGCGGGCGCCGTCGGCCAAGCCGCTTCGAAGCGGCTTCAAACGCGGTTTCGAAACCGCGTTGCACGGCGTTTCGAAACGCCGTCCGCGCCGCCTCTGGTGTCCGACCCGGGAATGGGCCATTCTGCGCCCGCAGAGGAGGGCCCGCCCGCATGACAACCGACATCCGCCTCGCTTTCGAGCATCCCAGCGCGCGCGCCGAGGCTGCGGGCCAGCCCAACAGGCCGCCCGACCGGATCTCGCTGCGCGATCATGAGGTCGATGCCGATATCGGGGCTTTCCAGCAGGAACGCGGCCGCCAGCAGCGGCTTGCCTTCAATGTCGTGGTCGAGGTGATCCCGCCCGGCAGGCCGCTCGACGACGACGTCGACCGCATCCTCTCCTACGATACGATCACCGAGGCGATTGCCCACGAGCTGGCCGAGGAGCGGCTGAACCTGCTCGAAACCCTGGCCCAACGCATCGCCGACAGGATCCTGCTGGCCGAGCAGGCGTTGCGGGTTTTCGTGCGGATCGAAAAGCTCGACCGCGGTCCGGGGGCGCTCGGCGTCGAGATCGTGCGCGCGCGCGGCGAGACCCCGCCGGCGATGTCGGACGAAGACGACCTGCCGCATCCGCGCGTGGTGTACCTCTGCAATGACGCGGTCATGTCGACGACCCTCTGCGCCATCCTCGACGCGCTGGAAGCCGGCGGCCAGCCGGCGATCCTCTGTGTCGGCGCCGCCGATACACCCAGGCCGGAAACCGGCCACGCGATGACCCAGCGCCGGATCGATCTGCTCGCCGTTGAGCAGAACGCCTGGGTGCTTGCCGCGCGCGATCCGCGTTGTGTCGTCGTCGCCACCCGGACCGAGCTCGACTGGGCTATGAAACATGGCCAGATCAGCGTCTGGGCGCCGTCCAAGATCGTACTCGACGCGGTTGACGGCCCCTCGGCCTCGCCCCGCGACGCGGCCGCTCTGTCGGCATGGTTCGCCGAGCTGATGCAGGCGACCGAGCTGGTCATGCTCGGCGCGCCGGCACCGGCGACCGACCTCCCGGTCCGCGCGCTCGCCGCGGGGGCGGTGCCATGACCGCCCGGCTGCGCCCGGTCGCGCGTCTCGGCGGCCGCTCCGCCGGGCACGGCGGCAGCCTCGCGGTTGCGGGCAGCCGGTTCGCCTGGTTCAACACCATCGAGCGCCGGGCCGCAGACGGCAGCACCAAGATGATCGGCCCGTCCGGGCTCGACGGCGCGGGCCGCGCCCGGCTGTCCGCGCCGCGCCCGGCGCTCGCGGGCCTTGGCCTCGATAGTCCGCGGGTGATGGGTATCCTCAATGTCACCCCCGACAGCTTCTCCGATGGAGGCGACTACGCCGGGCGCGCGGCCGCGGTGGTCCGGGCCCGGGAGATGGCCGACGACGGGGTCGACATCATCGACATCGGCGGCGAAAGCACCCGCCCCGGCGCGACCGAAGTGTCCGTTTCTAAGGAGATTGCCCGCACCGCGCCGCTGATCGCCGAGATCCGCGCGGCCGGTGTCAGCACTCCGATCTCTATCGATACGCGGAAATCCGCTGTCGCCGAGGCGGCACTGTCGGAAGGCGCCGATATTGTCAATGACGTCGCCGCGTTCACCTTCGATCCCGAGCTTGCCGGGCTGTGTGCGAGCCGCGAGGTGCCGGTCATCGTGATGCATGCCAAGGGCACGCCCGAGACGATGCAGCAGGGTCCGACTTACGCGGATGTGACAGGGGAAGTTCTTGATTTCTTGGAAGAACGCATTGTTTTCGCCNAGGGGCAGGGGATCGCGCGCGACCGGATCGTGACCGACCCGGGGATCGGGTTCGGCAAGACGGGGGCCCATAACCTGACCCTTTTGCGCGACCTGGCCGCGTTTCACGACCTCGGCGCGCCGGTGTTGCTCGGTGCGTCACGCAAGCGTTTCATCGGCGAGATCGGGGGTGCGGCGCACGCGAAGGACCGGCTCGGCGGCTCGCTGGCGGTGGCGCTGCACGGCGTGTCACAGGGTGTTCACATCCTGCGTGTCCATGATACTCAAGCCACCATTCAGGCGCTGCGGCTGTTTGCGGCGCTCAACAGCGACAAGACGGAAGAAGAGTGAACCGATGAGCCGGAAATTCTTTGGAACCGATGGGGTGCGCGGTCTCGCCAACACCCCTCCGATGACCGCCGAAATGGCGTTGAAACTCGGCGCCGCCGCAGGCAAGTTTTTCCGCCGCAACAACGGCGACAGCGAACACCGGGTGGTGATCGGCAAGGATACGCGGCGCTCGGGCTACATGCTGGAGAGCGCGCTCACCGCCGGGCTCACCTCGACCGGCATGAACGTGCTGCTGCTCGGCCCGGTGCCGACACCGGCCGTGGGGCACCTCACCCAGTCGATGCGTGCCGATCTCGGGATCATGATCTCGGCCTCGCATAACCCGTTCCACGACAACGGGATCAAGCTGTTCGGACCGGACGGGTTCAAACTCTCGGACAAGGACGAGGCGGCGATCGAGGCGCTGCTCGAGCAGCAGATCGATCTTGCCCGACCTGCGAATATCGGCGGCGCAAAACGTATCGACGAGGGCCGCCACCGCTATGTCGAATTCATCAAGACGACGTTTCCATCGGCCAAGAAGCTCGACGGCCTCAAAGTGGTGGTCGATTGCGCCCACGGGGCGGCCTACCGCGCCGCGCCGGAAGCGCTCTGGGAGCTCGGCGCCGAGGTGGTGCCGATGGGCGTGGCGCCGGACGGCCTCAACATCAACGATCGCGTCGGCTCGACCGCGCCCGACGCGGCGGTGGCGAAGGTTCTGGCGGAAGGGGCGGATCTCGGTATCTGCCTCGACGGCGACGCGGACCGGGTGACGCTGATCGACGAGAAGGGCCGGATCGCCGACGGTGACCAGGTGATGGCGCTGTTCGCCAAGCACTGGGCGGAAGATGGACGGCTCAACCACGGCACGCTGGTGGCAACGGTGATGTCGAACCTCGGGTTGGAGCGGTTCCTCGACGGCGCCGGGCTGTCGCTCCTGCGCACCGCGGTCGGCGACCGCTATGTCGTGGAGGCAATGCGCGCGGGCGGGTTCAACCTCGGCGGCGAGCAATCGGGGCATATCGTGATGACCGACTTCGCCACCACCGGTGACGGGCTCCTGTCGGGCCTGCATTTCCTCGGTGAAATGGTGACCTCGGGCAAGCGCGCCTCGGAGCTGTCGGAAGTGTTCGAGACGATTCCTCAGATGTTGAAAAATGTGAGATTTTCTTCCAAAAAGGCACCTCTTGATAGTAATAATGTTCGAAAAGTTATTGAACAGGGGGAAGCGCGCCTGGCTGGAACCGGCCGTCTCCTGATCCGGAAGTCGGGCACGGAGCCGCTGATCCGGGTGATGGCGGAATGTGAGGACGAGGTGGTAATGACGGAGGTCGTCGACAGTATCGTGGGAGCGGTGAGCGAAGCCGCCGGGTAGACGTCCGGGCTGCGCCCGAACGCGCCTGCGGCGAGCAGGCCGGGGGGCTTCGCCCCCCGGGGACAGCGCAGCCGAAGTTCTTCATAACATCAGAGCAACGCCCGCGCCGGGTATTCATCGTCGGATCGCTCCTGAAAGGGCGGTTCCGGCGGTGCGCCGCCAACACCCGACTGGCCCGATCGCAGTTGGGGTCCAGCGTTCTGCCTCACCGGTGCGCGAACAGATGGTCCGTGAATCCGCTTGCCCTAACCGTAAGAATCCGCTTACCGTAAGTCATGCCTTACGCTGAGTCCTTCGCCGCGCTCGCAGACCCGACCCGCCGCCAGGTGTTCGAGATGTTGGCCGCAAAGCCGATGCCAGTCGGCGCGCTCGCGGAATGTTTGCCGGTCTCGCGTCCCGCGGTTTCGCAGCACCTCAAGGTTCTGACCGATGCGGGCCTCGTCGCGGCGCAGCCCGAGGGCGCACGGCGGATTTATTCCGTCCGCCGCGAGGGGCTCGCGGAACTGCGCGCCTGGATCGACCGGTACTGGGACGATGTCCTGGCGGGGTTTCATCAGGACGTCATGAACCAGACAGGAGAAGACCATTGACCGACCCAATCGTGAAAACTCTCGATCTACGCTGCGCCGCTGCCCGCGCCTTCGACATTTTCACCCGCGACACCGCGCGCTGGTGGCCGGGCAGCCATTCGGTCTCGTCAGGCGCTGGTAAAGTGCCGCAGGCGGTCACGATCGAGCCGAAGCAGGGCGGCGCGGTTTACGAGACCATGCATGACGGCAGCCGCTGCGACTGGGGCCGGGTGCTTGAATTCGAAGACGGCGTGCGCGTGGCGATGACCTGGCACCCCGGTAACAACGCCGACAATCCCACGCGGGTCGAAGTGGCCTTCGAAGACCTTCCTGGCGGCGGCTCGCGGCTCACGCTCACGCATTCCGGCTGGGAGGCCTGGGGCGACGATGCGGGGACGCGCCGCGGTCATTACAGCGCCGGTTGGGATGTCGTGCTGGGCGAGCATTACCTGCCCGCCTGCGGGTAAGCGCCTCGAAACCCGATAAAAAAGCCCCGGGGGTTTCCCGGGGCTTTGCTATTGCCTGATCGCGTCGCGTGTCGCGGATCAGTTCTTTTCCTTGTCGACCATCTTGCCAGCCGAGATCCACGGCATCATGCCGCGCAGTTTCTCACCGACCTCCTCGATCTGGTGGGCGTCGTTCATCCGGCGGGTGCCCTTGAAGAACGGCTGGCCAACCGTGTTCTCGGTCATGAAATCGCGCACGAATTTGCCAGTCTGGATGTCAGTCAGGATGTCCTTCATCACCGCCTTGGTCTCGGTCTTCGGCAGCACCCGCGGACCCGAGACATATTCGCCGTATTCGGCGGTGTTCGAGATCGAGTAGTTCATGTTGGCGATGCCGCCTTCATAGATCAGGTCGACGATCAGCTTCACCTCGTGAAGGCATTCGAAATAGGCCATCTCGGGGGCGTAGCCCGCCTCGACCAGGGTCTCGAAGCCAGACCGGATCAGCTCGACGAGGCCGCCGCAGAGCACCGCCTGCTCGCCGAACAGATCGGTTTCGCATTCCTCGCGGAAGTTGGTCTCGATGATACCCGAGCGGCCGCCGCCGATGGCCGAGCAATAGCTCAGGCCGATTTCAAGCGCTTTGCCGGAGGCGTCGTTATGCACCGCGACGAGGCAGGGCACGCCGCCGCCCTTGACGTATTCGCCGCGCACCGTGTGGCCCGGGCCCTTCGGCGCCATCATGATCACGTCGACGCCGGGCTTCGGCTCGATCAGGCCGAAATGCACATTGAGGCCGTGGGCGAAGGCGATCGCGGCGCCGTCGCGCAGGTTGTCGTGGACGTATTTCGTGTAGGTCTCGGCCTGCAATTCGTCGGGCATGGTGAACATGATGAGGTCGCACCAGGCGGCGGCCTCGGCTAGCCCCATGACCTTGAGCCCTTCGCCTTCGGCCTTCTTGGCGCTGGCCGAGCCTTCGCGCAGCGCCACGACGACGTTCTTGGCGCCGCTGTCGCGCAGGTTCAGCGCATGCGCATGACCCTGGCTGCCGTAGCCGAGGATGGCCACTTTCATGTCCTTGATGAGATTGATGTCGCAATCCTGGTCGTAGTAGACGCGCATGTCGCGGGCTCCTTTGAAGTGTCGTTCCGGTGCGCATTCTAACCAGACGAGCCGTATGGCGTTTGCAAATGTGGGTGCGTTTGCGGTATTGATGCAAGACCAATTCGGAAAAGTGGCGAAGTTCGGAGAAATCATGCAGATCGACGATACCGACCGACGGGTACTGCGTCGGCTTCAAGCGAATCCGGGGGCGCGTGTCGGCGAACTGGCCGAGCGTGCCGGTGTCACCCCCACCACCTATTCTCGCCGGCTCGACCGGCTCAGCAAAGCCGGTGTGATCCGCGGCCAGCATGCGGTGATCGATTGGACGGCGCTTGGGTGGGAGGTGGAAGTGAGCTTGCGCTTCACCCTCGACAAGACCGATCCGCGCGCCTTCGACGAGTTTCTGGCGGCCGCCCGGGAGGTGCCGGAGGTGACCGAGATTCAGACCTTTCTCGGCCGGGTGGATGTGCGGCTCCACGTGATCGCGCGCGACATGGGACACTACCAGCAGATCTACCGGCAGAAGATCCTGGTGCTGCCGCATATCGCCGATATCGAGGCGTTGATGCAGGTTGCGGTGATCGCCGAGCAGGAGGGGCTGCCGCTGTGATCGGGCTGGACGAGACGGACCGTGCGTTCCTGCGCGCACTGGAGGCGGATGCCACGCTCTCTGCGGGTGCGCTCGGCGGTCGTTTCGGGCTGTCGCAACCGGCGGCCTGGCGGCGGCTGAAACGTCTGACCGAGGCGGGCGTGTTGCGCGGACGTCGCGTGGATCTCGACCGTGAGGCGCTGGGCTTTGGCGTCACTGTTTTCCTTGGGGTGAAACTCGCCACCAAGGGCCGTGTCAGCCTCGAGGATTTCGAACGCGCGGTGCGCGCCATTCCCGAGGTGCAGCTGGTCCACCATGTGCTCGGCCTCTACGACTACCGTCTCAGGGTCGTCGCCCGTGACCTCGCCGATTTCGAACGCGTCCTCAGGCGGCGGATCATGACCCTGCCGGGGGTCGGCGAAGTCGAGGCAAACGTGCTTCTGTCCGAGGAACGCCGGCCGGGGCCGCTCTAGGCGATCCGCCGGGCAGGGCCGGTCGCGCGGCTGGCTTGGCGCTGGGCATCGGTCATGGCGGCGCTGAGCGGGCCGGGCGTGAGCATGAAGGTCATCGCGTTGCCAATTCGCTGCCGCCGAATGAGCCCGCCACGTTCCATAATCTCGAGGTGATGGGAAAGGGGGGTCTTGCGGTATCCGGTGGCCGACATGAGCGCAGTGAAGCTCCGGCCGGCTTCCGGATTGGAGACAAGCAGGCGGAAAAGGCGTGCGCGACGCGGATGAGCAAGCGTGTTGAATGCGGTGGCGAGTCTTTCGTCGATGGTCATGGAGGCTCCAATGTGGATCTGGTGATGGGACCATCAAAGCATGAAAAGGTTGCCAGCGCGTAAACACTGGAGGGCGGGCAATCGAGCCGGTTTCATTGGGGAATTTCGGGATCCCTGCGCAACCGGTTTCCTAGGAACCCGGGGTCGGTTTCCTAGGAAACCGGCAGGTCCGGATGTGGCGGCACGCGGACCCTTCAAACAGGCCCGGGCCCTTCAGGACCTGGCCTGCCGCGTTACAATCTCGCAGATCGAAACACGCGCTCGCCCCTCACACCAATCCGGCCTCCGCCATCAGTCGTTCCGTCTCGGCGGCCACCAGGGCGTCGGCGCCCGCGCCCTGGACCGGGACTTTGCCGACTTCCAGAAACAGCGGTGCGGCGAAAGGTGTCACCCGGTCGCCCACCACGTGGTCGACCAACCCCCGCGTCCGCGCCAGCATCTCCTCGATGCGGCCGAACCCGATCAGCCCACGCATCGCCTCTTCCCGGGTGATGTCGAGCAGCAGGTGGCCGGGGTCGTATTTGCGCAGCGTGTCGTAGAGGATGTCGGCCGAAAAGGTCGCCTGGCGGGCGTTCGCCCGCTTGCCGGGGAAGTTCCGCGGCGTCAGCCCGGCGATGGTCGCGGCCGTCTTGAAACTGCGTTTCATCAGGGCGTTCTCGGCGAGCCAGCCTTCCAGCCCGTCGACCAGTCCGCCGTGATCGATCAGCGTCACCGGGTCGCGGATCTGTTCGAGCGACCAGATCAGCGTCGCGTAGTCGGTGGCAACGAAGCCCAGGGGGCCGAGCCCGGCCTCCTCCATGCGGCGGGTCAGAAGCAGCCCCAGGGTCTGCTGTGCGCCGCGCCCGGCGAACCCGTAGATGCAGGAATGCGCACGGCCTTCGTAGGGAAAGCTCTCGACAAGCAACCGTCCTGCCTCGGGCAGTTTCGAGACCTCCGCCTGCAGGCGGATCCAGTCGCGGGTGTGATCCGGGAGCGCCGAGAGGTCGCCCCGATGCAGGAGGTCGAGGATACGGTCCGAAAGCTGTGTCGAGGTCGAGAACTTCGTGCCCATGAAGACCGCGACCTTCGGCTTGCGTCCACGGTCACGGCTCACCTCCACGTGCATCTCCTTGAGGCTCTCGAAACGCACGATCTTGCCGCCCATCAGGAAGGTGTCGCCGGGCACCAGCGCGGCGGCGAAGGCCTCCTCCACCTCGCCGAGCGCCCCCCGTGCCCCGCGCATCCGCACTTTTAGCGTGTCGGTATCCTGGATCGTGCCGAGGTTCATGCGGATGAGCTGGGTCGCGCGCGGATCGCGCAATTGCCAATACCCGTCGGGGCGGTGCTGCAGCCTTTGCCAGCGGTCATAGGCCCTTAGCGCGTAGCCGCCGGTGGCGACGAAATCGAGGCAGGCGTCGAAAGCCGCGCGGGTGAGACTGGCATAGGGCCCGGCCCGCACCACCTCGCCGTAGAGCGCCGCCGCCTCGAACGGCCCCGAACAAGCGCGGATCAGGATGTGCTGGCAGAGCACATCCCTCGGCCCGGCCCCCCGTGGCTCGCCGTCGAGATCGTGGGCCAGTGCCGCCTCGATCGCCGCCTGGCACTCGATCACCTCCCAGCGGTTGGCCGGCAGCAGCAGGGCCTTCGAGGGCGCGTTGTAGCGGTGGTTGGCGCGTCCGATCCGCTGGACCAGGCGCTTGACGTTCTTCGGCGCCCCGACCTGGATCACCAAGTCCACGTCGCCCCAGTCGAGCCCGAGGTCGAGCGTGCCGGTGCAGACGATCGCCTTGAGGCTGCCCGCCACCATCGCCGCCTCGACCTTCTCGCGCGCAGACCGCGCCAGCGAGCCATGGTGGATGCCGATCGGCAGGCTGTCTGCGTTGGCGAGCCAGAGGTGGTGAAAGAAAATCTCCGCCTGGGCGCGGGTGTTGTGAAAGATCAGCGTCGTATTGTGCCGGCGCACCTCGTCGAGCACCTCGGCCATCGCGTAGCGCCCGCCGCCGCCGGACCAGGGCGGCGGTGCCTCGGTTGTCAGCATCCGGATATCGGGGGCGGGGCCGGGATCGGCCTCGAGCACCGCGGCGCCGCCGGCATTGAAGTAGCGCGCAAGGGCTGGCGGATCCTCGACCGTCGCCGACAGCCCGACGCGCCTGAGCCCCGGCGCCAGGGCTTCCAGCCGGGTCATCAGCAGCATCAACTGGTCGCCGCGCTTCGAGTCCGCCAGCGCATGCAGCTCGTCCACAACCACCCGCTTCAAGGTGCCGAACATCCGCGGCGCGTCCGCGTAGGAGAGCAGCAGCGCGAGGCTCTCGGGCGTTGTAAGCAGGATATGCGGTGGATCGGCGCGCTGGGCCTTCTTGCGCGTCTGGCTGGTGTCGCCCGAGCGGTCGTCGACCCGGATCCCCAACCCCAGCTCCGTGATCGGCCCGGTGAGGTTGCGGCGCATGTCGGCGGCCAGAGCCTTGAGAGGTGAAATGTACAAAGTGTGCAAGCCAACTACCGGGTTTTCGATCAAGTCGGCCAATGTAGGCAGGAATCCTGCAAGTGTCTTTCCGCCGCCGGTCGGGGCGATCAGCAGCGTCGCGTGGTCTTGCCCCCGCGCCAACATGGCGAGCTGGTGCGGGTGCGGGGTCCAGGACTTGGCCTTGAACCAGGCGGCGAGGGCGGGCGGGAGCGCGGACATGGGCCGAGGGTAGGGAGCGGCCGGGGAAAACAAAAGCCAAGATCGCGACGGAACCGCGCGGTGCCCGCGTTTCCTAGCCATTGCGGACGCACACAAGGCGCGAGACAAAGAAGAGCCTGCGCGGCCGGGCAACGCCGCTGATCATCGGCAGCTTCCTGATCATGGGTGTCAGTGGGATCGTGATGTTCGTCCATGTCGAAACCACTATGGCGAAGGTGATCCACGAATGGGCCGGCTGGGTCATGGTTGCCGGTGCCGTCGCCCATCTCGTCCTCAACTGGCGCGCCTTCACCAGCTATTTCAAACGCCCGCTCGCGACCGGGATCATGGCGGCGAGCGCGGTACTGCTCGCGCTCAGCTTCCTGCCGGGTGGGCCGGCGCAAAGCACCGGCGATATCACCCGCACCGCCATTGCCGCGCTGTCGGGCGGCCAGATCGGGACCCTCGCGGAGTTTGCCGGGTCCGACACCGAAACCGCACTTGCCGAGCTTGGTGCGGCCGGATTTGAGGTGCATTCGGATGATACGCCGGCGCGCCGTTCGGGCGGTGATCGCATGGCGCAGGTGGTGATCATCACCACGATCTTCACCCGCCAACCCCCGATCCCGCGGCCGCGACAAGGACGCGACCCGTCCTGGTCGTCCGCCGACCTGGCGACCCCACCGGCGAAGCCACGCCCGATGAGCGCGCCGCAGGGGGTGGAGGCGGTGACCCGGAACCGCGACGGCGCGCCTTGGGCGCGCAGGATTGTCTGAGGGGTGGCTGTCCGGAGGATCGTGCGGCGCGCAATTCTCCACCCGGCAAGCGTTTCCCCGGACGGGAAACACCGCAAAGGTCTCAAGCTCTCCGAAGCTTTGGGCGCCAAGCAAACAGCACGGGGCAGCAACACCCCGCCCCGTTCTCTTGGTCGCAATGCCCGATGGCAGCAGCATCCGCCGACCGCCCGGTCGCATCATCCGCCCGGGCGTCGCGCGTCAATGCACGATCTTCTCCTCGCGCACGAACATGTTCGCCCAGGCCCGGTCGATCAGCTCCGGGGTCATCTGGTAGGGGATGCCCTCGAAATCACAGACGGAGATCATCTGGTCGATCAGGAAGATCGGCTGGTAGTTGGCGTAGATGTTGTCGATCGTCGGGTATTTCTTCTTCAACAGGTGGATCAGCGAGGCCTCGTCGAGCGGCATCCCCCGCTTGCGCGCGACCAGTGAGAAGATTTTCAGGAAATCCTCCTGGGTCGGCCCGTCGATCTTGATCTTGAAGAAGATCCGGCGCAGCGCCGCCTTGTCGAAGATCTCGTTGGGGTGGAAGTTGGTCGAGAAGATCACCAGGGTGTCGAAGGGCACCTCGAATTTTTCGCCCGATTGCAGGGCGAGGATGTCTTTCGATTCCTCGAGTGGCAAAATCCAGCGGTTGATCAGCGCCTGCGGTGGTTCCGACTGGCGACCGAGGTCGTCGACGATGAAGACGCCGCCGGTCGACTTGAACTGCAGCGGCGCCGAATAGGTCCGTGCGACGGCGTTGTACTTGAGGTCGAGCATGTCGAGCGTCAATTCGCCGCCGGTGATCACCGTCGGTCGGTCACACAGTACGTAGCGCTGGTCGAACCGGTTTGCCGTGCGCCGCAGCGAATTCGGGTCCTCCGACATGTCCGTGGCCGCCGTGTGCACGATCGGATCGTAGACGGTGATGACCTGACCGTTGTAGACCACCGCGCGGGGGATGTAGATCTTGTCGCCCAGCGCGTCGCGAATGCCGTTGGAGATCGACGACTTGCCGTTGCCGGGGGGGCCGTACATCAGGATCGAGCGGCCAGAGCCGACCGCGGGGCCGAGGTGGTCGAGCAGTTCCGACGGCAACACCAAGTGGCCCATCGCGGCGGTGAGCTGCGCGCGGGTGATCTGGACATTGCGGATCGACTGGCGCTTCATCTGTTCGTTGTAGCGATCGATTGGCACCGGCATCGCGCCGTAATACTCCGACTGGCTGAGCGCATCGAGCGCGCGGGCCTTGCCGGTATCGGACAGCCGGTAGCCGACCTCGCTGCCGGCGCCGGCATGCAGCGTGCCGAGTGCCTCGACCATGCCCTGGCTGCGGGTGTCGTCGATCAGGTCCTGCACCACCCGGCTCGGCACGGCCAGCACGCGTTCGAGATCGGAGACCATTTCCAGGTTCATCCGGAACATCGTCTTCAAAAGGATGTCGCGCATCATCACCGGCGTGAGCCCGGTGTCGACCAAGGTTTTGCACGCAGGCGGCGCCTGCACGTTGGACATGGGTTGCATGTTCATGGGTCTGCTCTTTTTTGTTTCCGGCCTGTATTCTTTTTCCGCGATTCTACCCGTCTGTTGCCATTCCGGCAACACAATCGGCGGATAGCACCATCACGGATCCGTCCAGGGTGGATGTTGCCGGACAAATGGGACGAAAAAACGACCGTGAGGACAGCGAGGGCAGAATGACGCGACCTTCTTCGGGGTTACTGGGTGCCTTTCTTTTTGCCGTGGCGCTGGCGCTCGCGGGCGCGGGCCTTGCCAAGGGCGGGCTCTATATCGGCAAGCACGAGGGCGACACGCTGCACCTGTTGCAGATCGTCCTGCGCGAGGCGCGCGGGCAATGGCCGCATCTCGATTTTCAGTCCCCGATCGGGGTATTGGCGGCCGCGCCGATCGCCCTTTTCGTCTGGCTCGGGGCCGGTATCGGCCACGCGTTCCTCTACGCCCAGGCGCTGGCAGCAGGGCTGGCGTTGCCGGCGATCTGGTGGGTGGCGGCGAGCCGGTTTCGCGGCGGCACCGCCTATCTCTTCGGCGCGCTGGTGCTGGTCCTGATCCTCGCGCTGGTGCACGGCGAAGCGGACCGGTCGGTCTCGATCTCGATGCATTACAACCGCTGGGCCTGGGCGGCGGCCTTCGTCGCCATCGCCTGCGCCATGCTGCCGGGCGAGGACGAGTTCCGCTCCCCGGTGGCGGACGGTCTGGTCATCGGCGGTGCGCTCGCGGTCATGGCGCTCATCAAGATCACCTATTTCGGCGCATTCGTGCTTCCCGTCACGGTCGCGCTCATTGGGCGCCGCGCCTGGCGGACCATCGGTGTCGCCGCGGCCACCGGCCTCATGGTCGCCCTCGCTGTCACCTTGCTCGCCGGCACGCCGTTCTACTGGCTCGCCTACCTGCGCGATCTGTTCACGGTCATGGCCAGCGAGGTGCGCCCACGACCCTCGCTGCCGCTGGCGGCCGTGGTCGGCGCACCGAGTTATATGGGCGGCAGCATCGTCCTGCTCCTCGGCGTGGTCCTCTTGCGCCAATCCGGGCGCAGGCTCGAGGGGTTGGTGCTGCTCCTCCTGGTGCCGGGCTTCTTCTACGTCACCTACCAGAATTTCCGCAACGATCCGCAGTGGCTCTGGCTTCTGGGCCTCTTGCTGTTCACCCTGCGCCCCGCCCGCGAGCACACCATCGCGCTCGGGTGGGACGCGAGACAGGCGCTGCTGATCGCTGCCGTGGCCGCGGCCGCCTTCTCCGCGCCCTCAGCCCTCAACCTCGCCTATTCGCCTTTCCGCCATCTCGTCACCGACACGAGTACTTACGTGCCGCTGCTGCCGGGCTCCGGCGTTCACACCGACCTCCAGACGCCCCGGATCCGGGCGATGCGGCTCAACGCCACGGTGGCGCTGGATACTCCCGGACAACCCTTCGCCGCCTACCACGACCCCGAGGTACGCAAACACGCGGCGACCTTCAACGGCGAGATCTGGCCCGATTGCCAGGTCGAGCTCGGCACCATCTCCTGGTTCGAGGCGCTGTCGGACGACCTCAAGGCCTCGGGCCTGACGGCGGCCAAAACGCTCTTCGCCGCCGACATCCTGTCGTCTTTCTGGCTCTACGGTGCCGCCGAGCCACTCCCCGGCGCCGCGCCCTGGTACTACGGCGGGGTGCCGGGCTGGGCGGCGGCCGACTACCTCCTGGTTCCGCTCTGCCCGCTGTCGACCAAGGTCCGCAATCTGATCCTCGACGAGATCACCGACAGCGGCACGGCGTTGACCGAGGTCCGCCGCAACGATTTCTACGTCCTCTTCGCCAAGGCGCCGGCGTCTCCCTGACCGGGTCCCGGGTGACGGGTTATTGCCGAAATACCTCGGCCGGACGCAGGCGCTTTCTCCCGGGCGGTCGCTTCCGCTAACCTTGTCCCCGAGGGAATTTGGTTTGGGGATTCGGATGGAACATTTAGTGCCCAGAATACTATTGGGCTTGAAAAAGCCCTTCTCCGCGGGCGCGCGCAAGAAACGGATGCGGATGTTCATCGACACGATGGGGATCGCGGGCGGGGAGCGGATCGTCGATTTGGGCGGCACCCCGGAGTTTTGGCTCGACTGCCCGCACAGTCTCGACATCACCATCATCAACCTGCCGGGGTTCAACGATCCCGATCCGCAGCCGACGCATCACAACCTGACCCTGCTCGAAGCCGACGCGCGTGATGTCGACATGTTCGAGGATGGGGAATTCGACATCGCCTTTTCAAACAGCGTGATCGAACACGTGGGCGACGGCAACCGGCAGGCCGAAATGGCCCGCGAAAACGCTCGGCTCGGCAAGGGGTACTGGGTCCAGACGCCGTCGATCCGGTTTCCCATCGAGGCGCACAACCACATGCCATTCTGGTGGTTCTGGCCAAAATGGCTGCGCAAGAACACCTTGCGCCGCTGGCACCGCAGATTTCCCGACTGGGCCGAGATGATCGAGGAAACCCGCGTCATTCTGCGCGAGGACTTCGAAATGATGTTTCCGGACGGCGAGATCATCGTCGAACGCAAGTTCGGCTTCACCAAGTCCTACATCGCCCACAGATCGCCCGCCTGACCCGAGGCCGATGGTACCGGCTTGGACTGACCCGTCTCGACCGGCCCGAGCTGTCCCGACCTGCGGACCACCGTCAAAGGTGGATCCCGTATGATCCGCGTCAAGGCGTGATAGGTGATCGGACAATGACATGCCGGATGTAACGCGCGACGAGAACAACGGAGGTGAGCGTGATGGCAACTCTGTTTGGGGATACATTCGGCATATTCACTGGAGAAGAACACGGCAAGCGATAGATTCTGGTCTTGCCCGACGATGAAGGGGGCAGTGCTTTTGGCGATGCCTATGAAATGTACGATCGGTCGAAAGGGGGAAATGACAAACTGATCGGGGGTGACAATACACGCAGCTGGCTGTTCGGCGACGCTTGGCGGATGTTTGACGCTGCGCGTGGTGGCAACGACGTGCTCAAAGCGGGCGACCACAGTTTCGACACCCTCTACGGCGACGCGCGTTACATGTTCGACCACACCCGTGGCGGCAATGACAGGTTGACCGGCGACAACGGCAGCACCAACAACCTGTATGGCGACGCGAGCACCCTGAATGACGATGCGCGAGGCGGCGACGACAGGCTGATCGGCGGTGATGACAGCGACAACCGGTTGATCGGCGACGCCTCCACGATGAAGGACGCCTCCGTCGGCGGTGGTGACCGGCTGGTCGGGGGCGACGACAGCACCTACGCTCTCTATGGTGACGCCTATTCGATGTACACCGGCAAGGATCCGACCATTGCGACAGACACGTCGCAAGGCGGCGATGACACGCTGGTCGGCGGCGATAACAGTGACAACAGGCTGTTTGGCGACGCATACTACATGTCGGCCGACAACGTCGGCGGCGATGACAAGCTCGTGGCTGGTGACGGCGGCTACAACGTCCTCTATGGCGAGGCCTACGCCATGTACGGCAACGCCGTGGGCGGTGACGACAGGTTGGTGAGCGGCACCGGTGTCAATCACATGGTCGGCGATGCCAAGGTCATGAAAGATGATGCCGTCGGTGGTGCCGACACCTTCGTGTTTGCTCCGGGGGGCGGGGATGATTTCATCCACGACTTCGATCCGCTCGAAGGCGACCTGATCGACGGGCGCGCGCATGGCTTCGACAGCCTCGATGACATGACGATCACCGATCTTGGCGCCGATACCCTGGTCGAGTTCGGCGACGACAGCGTGACCCTCGTCGGGTTCGACGATCCGAGCCTGCTCACGGCAGACGAGTTCATTTTCGTCTGATCTGGTCTGCGCAGGATCGGCTCCGGGCATCCAGGCCGTCTCGCATGACCGGGCCGGTCTTCGCAGGACGCAAGCGCGGGGCGCGTGTTCGCACGCGCCCCGGGTGCAGGCCCAGAGGGTGCAGTAACATCGAATACCTGAGTGCAGGAGGGTTCGTGAGGCAACGCCCCCCAAATCTACTTCCGCCCAGGAAACGCCGATTGCGGGGATTGACCACGCCAACGGCGTTGCCTCGGAACGCACTCTAATTGCAGGATTCTTTCCTGTCGACGGCGTATGGGGAAACAAAATGTTGCACGCGATTGCCCGGGCCGGGCAGGGCGGCGGGCCGGTCGCTTCGCCCGGGGGTCGCCCGCGCATGGACAGTTAGCGCTAAATGTAATGAAAACAGAAGCTTGGACCCCCGTCCGAGTTCGCCCACCCTTCGCGCGGCCTGCGTTTCGACCCCGGACAGGCGTCAGGCGCTCCAGAGCCCTCCGGCCAGGAGGTAGATCGCCAATGCGCTGGCGAGGCAAAGCCCCATCGGGAAGTCCTTGCGGGTCCAGCTTTCCCAGTCCGGGGTGTGGGCGCGCACCCATTTGCTCGCCCGTGCGATCCGGTGCAGGGTGAAGCCGAGGATCACCACCGCTGCCAACAGGTAGATGAAAGCGAGCGTGTCCTGCCGGGCGATGAATGGCGCCATGACGGCCGCGAATTTCGCGTCGCCCGCGCCAAACCCGCCGGCCATGTTGGCGACGAACCCGATCACCAGCACCACCGCGAGATGCGCCCAGCGCCAGGCCCAGGTTTCGAAGCTCCAGATACCGGTGGCCACGACGACGAGACCGACAGCGGCAAAGACCCCGGCCAGCGCCAGCACGGCGACATTCGGGATCTTCATGCGCGACATGTCCGACCAGGCCACCCAGACCGCGATCGGCAGCACGAAGGGCAGGAACCACAACGCCGCCGCGGCACCTTGTTGGGTCACCAGCATCGGTTAGCCCCGCTGCACGTCGGCTTCGAGGGCGCGCAGCGATCGCACGGCCTCGTCGAAATGCTGCGGGTGGGTCTCGACCGCCTCTTCGAGCAATGTCTTGCCCATCGACACGTCGCCCTGTTTGATCGCCGCCAGCGCCAGCGTGTAGAGCAACTGGGCGCGCTCGATCTGGGTCATGGAGATCGCCGGGATGTCGTATTTGCGCTGGCCGCCGCGGGCCATCATCAGGTTGTTCTTGGCGGTGAACATCGCGCTGTCATAGGTCAGTGCCTCGAGAAACAGCTTCTCGGCGCCCTTGTATTCGCCGCGCGAGAGTTTCGAGAACCCCCAGTTGTTGAGCGTGCGCGACGGCTGCGTGGTCAGCCCGACGGCGGTTTCGTAGAAACTGTCAGCCTTCGGCCAGTCCTTGTCGGCATCGGCCACCATCGCCTCGAGCCGGTAACGGTCGTAGGTCTCGAACGTCGGCGGGATCTGGTTCAGCACCTCCTTGGCCTTCGACCAGTCGCCGGAGCGGATCAGCGCATCGGCCAGCGAAACGCGGTCGTCGGGCGTCGCCTCGCGGCTGGCGACGACCTTGGTCCAGACCCGCGCCGCCTCGGCTGGGCGCTTGGCACGGATGAGGCTCTTGGCGAGACCGCGCTGGATATCCATCCGTTCGGGGTTCTGTTCGGCCGTCCGGGCGAAATAGGCCACCGCTTCTTCCGGATCGGCGGCCGAGATCATCACGTTGTTGAGGTTCGACTCGTCGATCACGTTGATGCCGTCAAGGTCCGCGACGGCGCGCTCGACTTCGGCCTCGGTCATCTGTTCACAACCCGACAGCGCCACGGCACCGCCGAGGCAGAGAGAGAGTAATATCGTTGTACGCATGTTGCCTGCGCCCTTTTCCTGCTCGTCGAACGCGTCCGGTTTTTTTATTGCTTCACGAGGAGCAGGTAATCTCCATGCCCTCGCCGCATCAGGTCGAACGTCGCTTCGTCTTCGACATCATAAGTGATGTCTTCGAGTTTGGCGAGCGCCAAGGTGAGGTTTTCCTTGATGGAGGCGGATTTGCCCGCATCGACGCCATAGGCGATGCGGAATACCCGCGCCGCCTCTGCGGTCTTGCCGGTTTCCATCAGGATGACGCCGAGGTTGTTCCAGGCCGGCGCGAAGGTGGCGTCCTTTTCGGTCGCCTGGCGCAGAAGGCCCTCGGCCTGGCCCAAGCGCCTGAGCTTGAGATTTGCGGAGCCGAGCGCGGAAAGAACATCGACGGTAATCCCGTGATCGAGGGCGGAGCGGGTGTAGGCCTGCAGGGCAAGCTCATATTCCCCCGCTGCCATCAGCCGGTGGCCGACGATCAGCCCATCGACACTTTCCCCGCGCAACGGCCGCGCGTCCGGGGCGTAGATCCCGCCACCACGGTGGCCAAGCCCGGGACTGTCGCAGGCCGCCAGGGCCAGGGCGACACTACCTGCCAGGATCAATCGTACGTGGAACATGCCCGCCTCTCACTGACGCCGCCCCTGCGGGCTTGTTTTGCGGCGATGGTAGACGCTTGCGGAATCGGGGGCAACAGCGTCGGTTGAGGGCAGGAAAAGCGGGGCGGTGGCACAGATCGGGCGGTCCGGGCGCGCGGTGCGGAACAGCTGCGGGGGCGTACCTTCTCTCAAGTGACGGAAGAAAAACAATAAAGGAACCCACTCCTCCGGTTTTGGGGAAAAGTGGGCCAGAGGCGAAGGGTTCTCGGGCTGCGCGGCGCCCTTGCAAATTCGGGGCCGCAGAAAATGGGAAACGGTGCGCGAAGGTTGCCCTTCGCGCACCGGCCCGGACGCATCCACCTCCCCAGAGGTTAGAAACTGATGTCCTTGAGTGTGACGTAGACCTGGTAGATCGACGGGCCGATCAGGATGATGAGCAGTGGCGGCACCGTCAGCATCATCGTCGCCAGGGTCATTTTGGTCGGCAGGGTGTTGGCCTTTTCTTCGGCCCGCATCACCCGCTTGTCGCGCATTTCTGACGAAAAGACCCGCAACGCATCGGCGATCGAGGTGCCGAAAGTGGCCGACTGGATCAGCACGGTGGTGAAACTCGCGACATCGACGACGCCGCACCGGGTGCCGAAGTCGCGCAGCACCTGGATCCGGTCCTTGCCGGCCTTCATCTCGTGGCTGACGATCGACAGCTCGTCGCCGAGCGCGGGGAAGCCCGCGCGGATCTCTTTCGAGACCCGGATGATCCCCTGGTCGAGCGACTGGCCGGCCTCGACGCAGACAAGCAGCATGTCGAGCGCGTCGGGGAAGCCGTTCTGGATCTCTTCCTTGCGCGCGTCGACCCGGCGGGTGATCCAGTATTTCGGCGCCATGTAGCCGACCGCGCCGGGGATGATGATCGACATCATCGTCTGTTGCGTCGTCGGATCGCCGGTCGAGCTTTTCAGGATCGCGTAGCCGACGCCGAGGATCAGGAAGCCGATCCCGAGCGCCATCTGCGCGAAGTGGAACGTGCGCACCGCGTTTTTGCCTGGGTAGCCCGCCTGAAGCAGCGTGAGCTGCATCGCGGAGTATTCCTCGGCGTCCTTCGGTTCGAGGAAATCCTTGTATTTCTCGAGCTTGTCCTTTTTCGCGTTCGCGGAAGAGACCGCCGACCGCAGGGACTCCTTGCCCGCGTCGGGGGCGAACTTGGTCCGCTTGAGCTTGTCGAGCGGGTCTTCTTGCTTGTTCATCAGGATCGGCAAAGTCGCCAGAACCAGGATGAGGCCGAGGCCGCCGATCGCGAGGAGCGGACCAAAGGGACCGAAGTTCTCGGTCAGGATGGTCATGATCTGATCCATTACCTCTGCCTCACACCTTGATGTTGGTCAGCGACCGCATGATGAACACGTTGGCCACGAGGAACGCGCCAACGATGAGGGCTGCGGGGATGAAAAACTGGGTTTCCTTCACGTCGTCATAGTAGTTGGGCTGGATCACGTTGATCATCACCAGCGCGCCCAGCGGGAAGCCCGACAGGAAGGTGCCCGACCATTTCGCTTCGGCGGTGATCGCCTTGACCCGGCGGAACAGCTTGAAACGCGAGCGGATGACCTTGGCGAGGCCTTCGAGGATCTCGGCGAGGTTGCCGCCCGAGGTCTGTTGGATCGACACGGCGACGGCGAGGAAGCGCAAGTCCTGCATGTCCATCCGCTCGGCGAGGTGCTTGAGGCTCTCGCCGACGTCGCGCCCGTAGGCGCTTTCATCGGCGATCACGCCCATCTCGGAGCCCAACGGGTCGGGCACCTCCTTGGCGACGATCTGGATCGCCGAGGAAAACGGGTGGCCGACGCGCAGGGAGCGCACCATCAGTTCGACCGCGTCGGGCAGCTGCTCCTCGATCATCGACAGGCGCTTCTTGGCCTTGTTGTTGATCCAGACGTAAACGCCGCCGACCCCCATCGCGATGGCGACGGCGATGCGCACGCCGACCCCCGCCGAGGTGCCGACGCTAAGGCCGAGATAGGCCACCACCGCAACGCCGGCCATCAGCATGATGATCTGCTGCGGGGAAAAGGCGATATTGGCCTTTTGCGCCCTTTCGGCGAGCAGCGAATAGAGCGGGATCCCGCGCGCGTTCATGTGCTGATGCATTTCCTTGCGGAGTTGCTCCAGCACCTGTTCGCGGCCCACACCTTTCTCGAGCAAGTCGAGACGGCGGTTCACGCGGTTGTTGAGGCTGATCGATTTGCCGAAGACGGTCAGGTAGACGCCTTCGACCAGCACCAGGACGGCGATGAAGATCAGCAGATAGACAAGAGGTTCGGCGGAAATGACCATGTGTTACTCCGAGTCAACGGGTTCGAAGATGGCGGCCGGCAGGTCGTAGCCCCACTGGCGGAAACGCTCGGAATAGGCGGAGCGGACGCCACTGGCGGTGAAGTGACCGTTGATCGTGCCGTCCGGCTGAAGGCCGGTGCGCTGATAGCGGAACACTTCCTGCATCGAGATCACGTCGCCTTCCATGCCGGTCACCTCGGTGATCGACACCATCCGGCGTGAGCCGTCCTGGAGACGCGAGGCCTGGACGATCAGGTTCACGGCCGAGGCGATCTGAGCGCGCACCGCCTTGATCGGCATCTCGATGCCGGCCATCGCGATCATGTTTTCCAGACGCGAGACCGCGTCGCGGGCAGAGTTGGCGTGAATCGTGGTCATCGACCCGTCGTGGCCGGTGTTCATGGCCTGGAGCATGTCGATCACCTCCTCGCCGCGGGTCTCGCCGACGATGATCCGGTCGGGACGCATCCTGAGCGCGTTCCTCAGACAGTCGCGCTGGGTGACGGCCCCTTTGCCTTCGACGTTGGGCGGACGGCTCTCCATCCGGCCGACGTGGATCTGCTGGAGCTGAAGTTCCGCCGTGTCCTCGATGGTGAGGATACGTTCGGAATTGTCGATGAAGCCGGACAAAGCGTTGAGCGAGGTGGTCTTGCCCGAGCCGGTACCGCCCGAGACGATGACATTGAGCCGGCACGAGACCGCGGCCTGCAGATAGGCTGCCATCTCTTCCGAGAAGGCCCCGAAGTTGACCAGTTCGTCGATCCCGAGCTTGTCTTTCTTGAATTTCCGGATCGAGACCAGCGAACCGTCGACCGCGATCGGCGGCACCATCGCGTTGAAACGCGAGCCGTCGGCGAGGCGGGCGTCGACGTGGGGGTTGCTTTCATCGACCCGGCGACCCACGGCCGAGACGATCTTGTCGATGATCCTGAGCAGGTGGCGCTCGTCTTTGAACTGGACGTCGGTCAGCGACAGCTTGCCCGAGCGTTCGACAAAGATCTGGTGCGGGCCGTTGACGAGAATATCGTTGACCGTGTCGTCTTTCAGGAGCGGTTCAAGCGGCCCGAGGCCGGTGACTTCGTCGAACAGTTCCTGGTTGAGGATGGTCTTTTCTTCGCGGTTCAGCACCACGTTCATTTCGGTCAGGACTTCCGCGGCGATCGTGCCGATCTCGGCGCGCAGGTCCTTTTCCGAAGCCGTGTCGAGCGCCGCGAGGTTCAGGTTGTCGAGCAGTTGCTTGTGCAGCTCGACCTTGATCTCGCCAAGACGCAGGCGGCGTTTGGTCTCACGGTCCATCGGCTCGGGCTTGGCGGCGCGGGTGGCCTCGCGTTGACCGGACTTTTGTCCAGGCGGCACCTTGGGCGCGGCCTTCTTGGACGGCGCGGCGGACTGGGCGCCTGCCGGTTTTGCCGCAGGCGCGGCAGTGGCCGCCGGCACGGCATGGAGCTTGGCGTTGCCCTTGCCGACCGGCGTTGCATTCCCGGGTTTCTTGTAGCGCGAAAACAAGGGGGGGCCTCCTATTTCGCGGCTGTCTCAGCCGACTGGTTGACGTCATGGACAGATTTGGCGAGCTTCGCGATCTCCTTGCGCAGCGGCGACTTAGGCGCGCTCTCGGCGAGCGGCAGACCGTGGTCGCCGGCCTGAACGACCTGCTTGCCGCCGTCGGGCAGCAGCACTTCGATCGAGATATCGAGGCTCTCGGCCATCCGCTTGACGCGGCTCTTGCCGTTGAGATCGGTGAATTTGGGGGCGCGGTTGAGGACGTAGCGCAGCCGGTCGACCGGCAGCTCCTCGGACTTCAATGCCCGGATCATGCGCAGCGTGTTCTGCGCCGAGCGCATGTCGAGCTCAACGGGGGCGAAATAGACATGTGCCGCCTGCAGGACCGTCTCGGTCCAGAGCACCACGGTCTTGGGCATGTCGATCACCACATAGTCGAATTTCGCCCGCGCCATCGCGATGATGCGGCGGATGTCCTCGTCGCTGACCAGATCGAGCGGCAACATGTCGGACGGCGCGGTCAGCACCTGGAGCTTTTCGTTGAAGCTGATCATCGCCGCGGTGAAGCTTTCCTCGTCGGCGCTCTCGGTGTCCGACAGAAGCTCGTAAACGGCTTCCCTTCGGGGCAGGTCGAGATAGGTGCTCACGGTGCCGAACTGCAGGTCGAGGTCGAGCAGACAGACGCTGGGCGGGTTGTCCTTCTCGACGTTAACCAATTCCCAGGCGAGGTTGATCGCAAGTGTCGTCGCGCCGACGCCACCGGCAAGCCCGTGGACCGCCAGGACCACGCCCTCGTGGTCGCGACCAGAGCCGGCGTACGAGGTCGGGGGCCGCGGCGCGGCGGCTTCGGGTTCGGGCTCCGGTACGCGCAACCGCTCGATCGCGTCGTGCAACGCACCCTCCGGGAGCGGGTAGGGGACAAACTCCTCGGCACCCATTTTCAAGAGCTGGTGCAGGGCAATCGGGCTGACCTCTTCGGCGATCACGATCGCCTTGATGCCGTTGCTCGCGGCCTTGCGGATCACCTCGGCGTAGCGGGCGAGGTTGGCCTCGTCCTCCTCGTCCATGGCGACGGCGATGAACTCGAGCGTCTCCGCGTCGGGCTGTCCGAAGAAGGCGATCGCGTCGTCGATGGAGAGATCGCCCCAGCTTTCGCCGAGTTCTGCTTCCATATCCTCTATCAGAAGATCGAACTCCTGGACATTGCGTGAAATCGTACACGCAACGATGGGGGCTGGTTCGACTAGCGCAGCTGCGTTCCCGCTCATGTTGCCTTCTTCCCTTTCACTCGGATCCGCCCGGTTGGCGCGCCCGTCGTTCACTGCGGACACCGGCCAGAACCTACCCCGGCGACTCGTGCTCGGGGTCTGCTCGTACGGCTGGGAAATTCGCAATCAATGGCGGCAAGATTGGGGCGTAAACCGCGAAAATGTGCGGTCAATTGAGACGATCAGGGGGGACGCCCAAGGGCTGTTTCCGCAATCAGAACAGGTGGGGAGGGGCGAAAATGAAAACCGGCCGGCGAAGGCCGACCGATTTTCGATGCTTTTTTCTGTTCGGCCGGGGCCGGAACGCGGGCTATTCGCCGCCGGTTTCGAGGATCGAGGCACTGGGGGGCGGCGGAATCTCGGTCGCGCTTTCGACATATTCGCGCTGGATGATCTGGGCGTACTTGCCGTCGAGGACCAGCGGCGCGTTCTGCACGAAGCCCGATACCTCGGTGACCGTGCGCCGGTTCTGGCGTTCGCGGTCCTGGGTCGCGATCAGCGGGCGGGATTCGCCGTAGGAAACGACCGCTTGCAGGCGCTTGCGGCTCACGCCCTGGCTCGCGAGGTAGGCCACGACGGCCTGGGCGCGGCGCTGGCCGAGGCGCTTGTTGTAGTAGTTCGAGCCGACCAGGTCGGTGTGACCGAAGACCTTCCAGCGGACCTCGGGGAACTGCCGGATGAAATGCGCCTGGCGCCGCAGCGCCGCCTTGGCGTTCGCGTCGAGTGCTGCCGAGTTGAACGCGAAGGTCACGGTGTCGGGCACCATCTCGTGGAACCGTTGGGCGAAATTGAAGACATAATCGCCTGTGTGGTACCCGGCATTCATTTCGACCGAATTGCCGATGCGGTAGTGGTCGGGTGCGTGGCCGGCTTCGCCGTAGCCGCGCAGCGTGGTCCCGGCCTCGTCGCAACCGGCGAGCAGGGCGATGACCGAAGTCGCGATCAGGAGCGGTCTGGTATGTGTGACGGCCATTTTCAATCCTCCATCACGTAGCCGTAGGAGCCGCCGAAGTCCTGTCGGGCGACCTCGCCCGCAGCGCCTTCGGTCGGCAGGGCAACGGCTTCGGTTTCGCCGTTGAGGAACAGATCATACTCCGATGGCGGCCTGATCCTGTCGGTCGGCACCATCAGCGCCGCGCCGGTGGTCGGGGTGACCAGATGCGCGGTGATGATGATGACCAGTTCCGACTGGTCGCGCTTGAAGTTGGTCGAGCGGAACAGGGCGCCGAGGATCGGGACGTCACCCAGCCAGGGCACCTGCGCGACGTTGCTCTCGAAATCGTCCTGCAGGAGGCCCGCGATGGCGAAGCTCTGGCCGTCGCGCAGCTCGACTGTGGTCGAGGCGCTGCGGGTGTTGAAGGCCGTAATCTCGAAATCACCGGACACGAAGGACGCGTCGCTGGACGGTGCCGACACTGAGGTATCGAGCTGCAGGTTGATGATGTCGCCGTTGACCACCCGCGGGGTGAAGCCGAGCTGGACGCCGACGGGCTTGTACTCGACCGAGATGCCGCCGTCCTCATCGACCACCGGGATCGGATATTCGCCGCCGGCGAGGAACGCGGCCTGTTGGCCCGAGAGCGCGGTCAGGTTCGGTTCCGCCAGGGTGCGGACCATGCCTTTGTTTTCCAGCGCCTGGATATACATCTCGAATTGCAGGGCGTTGTTGCCGAGGCTGATGCCCATTGCGCCCAGCCCGTCGTTCTGGCCGGCACCGATGCTACCCGTCACGGGGCCGGGGACCAAACCGCCGCCGAAGTTGGAATTGACGCCCATTTGGGTCGACAGCGCCTTGCTCACCGAGCGCTCCATCTCGGCGAAGCGCACCTTCAGCATCACCTGCTGGGTGCCGCCGACATTCATCAGGTTCGACACCCGCTCGGGCGCGTAGCGCTGGGCGAGGTCGAGGGCGCGGTCGAGCGCGTTGACCGAGCTGACGGTGCCGGAGAGGACGATCCCGTCGTTGGCCGTGCGCACCTCGATCTGTTCACCGGGCAGGATCTGGCGCAGCCGCTCCTTAAACTCGGCGACGTCCGGGGTGACCCGAACCTCGACATTGGTGAGCAGCCGCCCATCCGGGGCCAACAGGGTCAGGGTCGTGCGCCCCGGGGCCTTGCCGAGCACATATATCGTGCGGTCCGACAGGGTCGAGATGTCAGCGATGCCGGGGTTGGCGATGGAAAGCTCGGCGAAGGGTTCGTCGCTTTCGACGACCACCGCGCGGTTCATCGGCACATTGAGTGCGCCGGTCGTCGCGCCCGACAGTACCTTGAGTGTCTCGCCGGTAGCGATGCCCGGTAGCTGGGCAAAGGCAAGGCCAAGCCCGACGAGGGCTGCCTTGAAGATTGCGTTCGATGTCATAGTGATCCTGCCTCTCCGATCACGTCTTGATGTCGGGGTTAACCCCCTGTCTGGTTTGCGCGCCTTCCCCGGGGAACTCGGGACCGATCCGCACTGCTCGTCTTGCACCGCCCGCTTGGGTCGCGGATCTGGGCGCAGTTGTACCCGCGGACAATGCGGCAGAAATTGGATTTTTGCAAGTTGCCCGCGTGGCTTGTCGAAAAATGATGAGGCTCTGCGGCAACACCGGGCATGAACTCCCAGGTTGAAGTGCGAAAAGTGATATTCTGGCAGAGCTCCGGTCGGCCCGAAACTGGGGCCAAACGCAATCGGGCCGGCCCCCTGTTGTGTTACAGGGGGCCGGCCGTCCGGGGTCCCGGGGCATGGAGCCCGGGTCAAAAGCTGGGGGTCAGGTCTGGGTCCGGCCTCAGTTGGTCGGGCAGGGGATCTGGGTGACGACGCGTTCGCCGCCCTTGTTGGTGGTCACCGTGCAGACCTCGGGTGCTTCTTCGACCTCGACCACCCGGCGCTCGATGCCGAGCAGCATGTCCTGGTTGATCTCGATCGGCTCGGAGACCGTGGTGTCGCCGTGGCCGACGAGAGCGAGGGTCAGCCGGCCCGAGAGCTGGGCGAGGTTCAGCCGCGCCACTTCGTCGGGCGTGCCCTCGATGGTGATCGTGCGCGCCACGCTCGGACCGGTCCGGTCCAGATCGGCACGCTGGTCGATGGCGATGATATGGACATTGGTCTGGATCAGCTTGGTCACGTCGCGCCGGTCGCCGCCCTGTTCCAAACGGCCGGTCCAGTAGACGTCGACCCGGTCACCCGGCGCCAGAAAGCCGGACACGCCCGAGGTGACATCGACGTTGATGGCCAGGGCGCGCATTCCGTCCGACAGGCGCGAGGCGACGCCTGCGTCCTGACCGGGCTCGGTCACCTTGACCGCGAGCACGGCTTCGTCCTTTTCCATTGTGCGAAGCGCGGTTCGAAACTGCTTTTCGCCTTCCGGGAACAGCATTTCGAGCTCCGTGAAGGTGCCCTCGGGAATAGCGCTTTGCGGCCAGGCGACCTTGCGGATGTTGCCTTCGGTGATCTGCTGACCGTAACGGATCGGTTCGTTGACGACGTAGACATCTACCGTGGGCACCACTTTGCCACGCGCCGCGATTTCCGCCGCAATCCTCGCCTCGTAATCACCGAACACGCCCTTGGCCATGTAGACGGCGAAACCGGCGAGGCCGACGCCAGCCACCAGCACAAGGATGAAAACCGAGCGCATGTCGTGTCCTTTCCCTAAAAAAACACCGGTATCCCGGCGGTCGTTGCGGTCAAACTGCCCACGGAATGGGGCAAAAAGTGGGATAAAGCGTGAAGTTGCGGTGGTGTTTTGCGCAGATGGCAACGATTGGGTGCTGCAACCTTGCGTTTTGCATGAACCGGCGCCAGTCCGCGCCCGCCGCTGCATGCGGACAGGGCCGCGCCTGTACCGGCGCGGCCCTCTCGGTGGTTTTTGCTGTTACGCGGGTTGCGTAGATCAGTTGATGTAGTTGGCCGGATCCATGCCTTCGAGTTCCGTCGAGATCTTGTCGGCCAGCGAGGTGGTGCCGCCGGAAACCGAGGTCAGAACGGCGATGCCGAGGCCCACGATGGCGGCGGTCAGCACGACCCAGTCAACGGTTACGGCGCCGTCTTCGTCACGCGAGAAGGTCTTGATCATGTTCACGAATTTCATAGTGTAGTCTCCAGATATGTCCGGCGTTCTGGCCGGGTATGCGATTGATGGGTGGGGTGGACGGCGGCCCAGCGGCCGCCGATCCGATCGATCAGTTGATGTAGTTGGCCGGATCCATGCCGTCGAGTTCCGACGAGATCTTGTCGGCCAGCGAGGTGGTCCCGCCGGAAACCGACGTCAGAACGGCGATGCCGAGGCCCACGATGGCGGCGGTCAGCACGACCCAGTCAACNGTNACGGCGCCGTCTTCGTCACGGCAGAAGTTCTTGGCAAGCATAAACAGTTTCATCTCATTTCCCTCCGAAAGATCAGCTCGTTATCGTCAGAGCCACCAGAACCCTCGAACCGCCTGTGAACCGATCCGCTGCCCTGTTTGGCATGGGCTAAATTACACCGGGGATTGGGGCGAGAGTTGGACCAGTATCGTACGTTTTTGGACGGGTGCCTAAAATTTGGCATAAACTGTGGTAAATAACTGAAAAATAAGAATAAATCACGTTAGCAAAGGCGAAAGAAACCGTGATTTTCGGACCCGGAATCACCAGGCCGAAAACCAGGGGAAAGGAAAAACTGGCCTGAGCACCCGGAATTTGAGATACTGCCTGCAAGAATAACACTTCGGGACAGGATCCCGGGGGAAAACGCCCGGGGCAATGACCCTGGGGGGCATGAGGCAGAGTAGAAATGATACGGGTCAGTCCTTCCCTGACGTTCTTGGCATGTGCTATGGCGTGCGCGCCGCTGTACGCCGAGACCGAGACACCACAGCAATATCCTGATTTCAGCTTCAAGCGCGTGTCCGCGCCGCAGGCAGGGCAGGCACCGAAGATCACGGTGCAGATCGATCCCACGGCACAGGCCGCCTTCATCGCGTCCCGCCCGAAGGCCGGGGCGCAACAGCACAATCCCGAGGCCCTTCCCGTCGCGGCCGCTGTGCCGACCGCCGCACGCGTGGCCGCCAAGAGCGGCTGGGAGTGGTTCTGGACCGGCGTGTCGCCGGCGCTCGAAACGGCGGGGCCGGCGAATGTGGCCCAAGCGATCATGACGCTCGACACGGCCGAGGGCCTGCCGGAGCCGCGCCTGCAGACGTTGCAGAACCTTGCCACCGCCTACGGGCGCCATATCCTCGCCGCCACGGTCGGCACGGATGTCTCCCCCGCGCTGGTGCTGGCGCTGATCTCAGTCGAAAGCAGCGGCCTCGCTTCGGCCGAGAGCAGCAAGGGCGCCCAAGGCCTGATGCAGCTCATCCCCGACACCGCCGCACGTTTCGGGGTGGCGGATGCGACCGACCCCGCGCAGAACATCAAGGGCGGGGTGGCCTATCTCGACTGGCTGCTCGAGAAATTCGACCGCGATCCGATCCTCGCGCTCGCGGGCTACAACGCCGGCGAAGGCGCAGTGGTCAAGCACGGCGGCGTGCCACCCTTCGCGGAGACACGAGCCTATGTGCCCAAGGTGCTCACCGCCTGGCGGGTGGCGCGTGGACTTTGCCAGACCCGGCCGGAACTTCTCTCCGATGGCTGCGTGTTCACGGTTCAGGGATAGGGCTGTTCGGGCAGGCGCCGAACGCCGACAGGACTTTTGGGGGGCAGCGCATGAGAGATCAAAAACCGCTGGTGCTCGATGTCGACGGCACCTTTCTCAAGACCGACATGCTGCTCGAATGCTTCTGGGCGGGGCTCGGCCTCGATCCTCTGGCGACGCTGCGGGCGTCGATTACGCTGCTCGCAGACCGGGCGGCGCTCAAGGCCGAGCTGGCCCGGATCGCCGATATCCGGACCGAGCTTCTGCCGGTGAACGGTGCGGTGTTGGCCGAGGTTGAGGCCGCAAAGGCCGCCGGCCGCGAAGTGGTGCTGGCTTCGGCCTCGCACGAGACGCTGGTGAAACGGCTCGCCGCCGACCACGGGCTGTCACCCCGGGTGTTCGCCTCGGACGGTGTGACCAACCTCAAGGGATCCGACAAGGCGGCGGCGCTGGTCGCGGCCTTCGGCGAAGCCGGCTTCGACTACGGCGGCAACGAAAAGGCCGACCGCAAGATCTGGGCCCATGCGGACCGGGCACTGGTGGTGAACGACGTCGCCTCGGCCCAGGTTCTGGAGGCAGAAGGCAAGCCGGTCACGCGGATCGAGGGCGACTGGAGCTTCGCCGGGATCACCAAGGCGTTCCGCCCGCATCAATGGGTCAAAAACCTGCTGTTGTTCGTGCCTCTGCTCGCCGGCCACATCTTCCTGCCCTGGCCCTGGCTCGTCACCCTACTGGGCGCGCTCGCCTTTTCGCTCGGGGCGTCGTCGATCTACGTGGTGAACGATCTGCTCGATCTCGAGGCCGACCGGTTGCACGCCACCAAGTGCCGCAGGCCCTTCGCCTCCGGCCGGGTGCCGATCGGTGTCGGCATGGCGGCGGGGCTTGCTGCGGGCCTGGCGGCGCTGCTGATCGCGGCTTTGATCGGAGGGGGGTTTTTCGGCGTGCTCGCGCTCTACATGACCCTGTCTCTGGCCTACTCGTTGCGCCTCAAACGGCTGCGCTGGATCGACATCGCCACGCTTGCCGTACTCTACACCATTCGGGTGGTGGCGGGGGCGTTGGCGTCCGGGGTGGGGATCTCGGGCTATCTGCTCGTATTCATCTATCCGGTGTTCATCGCGCTGGGATCGGTCAAGCGGATCACCGAGCTGACGCTCGCGATGTCCGACGAGCCGCTTCCGGGTCGTGGCTACGGCCGGCCGGACCGGAGCGATCTGCTCAATGTGGCCGTGCTCGGTATGGTCGGCGCGCTCGTTGCCTTCTTCGGCTATTCCTTTACCGAACAGGCGGCGGAGCTCTACCCGACCCGCTGGCTGCTCTGGGTGGCGCTGGTGCCGATCTTCTGGTGGCTCTACCGGATGATCCGGATGGGCTGGGCCGGCAAGCAGGATTACGATCCGATCGTCTTTGCCATGCGCGACAAGCGCGGCATCGGCATTCTTCTGATCGCGCTGTCGATCATGTTCCAGGCCGCGGGGATCTGGCGCGGCTGGCTGGGGTAGGGACGGGGCGCAGGCGTTGGAAATAGTCCCGTTGATCGTCGCGACCGCTGTGGTTGCGTACCTTTACCCCTACGAGGACAGGCGATTGGTGCTGCATGCGTTGCCCCACATGCTGATGTAGGCATCATTGCTGTTGTTTCCTTGGATCACGGGAAGCCCAGAACTTGCCACTTGGGGGCCGATGTCCGGACTGATCGGCGTCTTGCATCTCAGCAGGTGCTGGAAGCAGATCTTCCGACGGCAATAATTGGTTGGTCCCACCACATCGGTCGCCCGGTCTTCGCCGCCGATGCCGCCGGCACCGTGGTCCGGGCCGCCACCTACCTCCCCGGCGGCGTTGTGTCGGGCGCGAAGAGCGCCGGGAGGTCTGGTCTTTGTGCGCCCCTCCGGCCAGACGCCGCGCATACCGGGATAACTGGTCGCAATTCCGAAACAATTCCATATTATCGCCGCAATAACCCGCTAACCCGGCGACAAATGGCGATGTCGAGCACAGATCCGATTTCTCAGGCGCCCAACGCGCAGAAACGCCGCCTGCGCGACCGGCTGGTGGTGATCGGGCTCGTGGTCTTCGTCTTTGCGGGGCTCGGGGTGCTTGCGGCCGCCACGGGTTGGGAAGAAACGCGCG
>JGI24025J20009_10000378_pt1 | contig 34429 bp, 28 predicted proteins | sample Cruoilmetagenom3_FD_20009 | JGI IMG/M metagenome (IMG submission 20009) | reverse complement strand
AAGTCACCGATGAAACTGCCTGGTCGTCGTCGTCGGGCGTTGGATACCGATACCTACACAATGGCGGGGCACACACGCCTTGCGCATGTCATCGGCACCACCTGGATCCAGTCGATGCTGGGATCTCAGCAATTGTCGCAACGGTTCCATGAACTGACCCGCGGCAACCCGCATCAGATCCAGTCGATCAACCGCGAAAAGATCCTTGAGACCCTGAAGGCACGGGTCGATAGTGGCGGCATGGTGGTGATCAACCAAGATATCTATCTGGTCGACCCCATCGGTAACCAGTTTGCCGACATCATCTTCCCTGCGGCAACCTGGGGCGAAGAAGACTTTCTGCGGGCCAACGGCGAACGTCGTATCCGGCTGTATCAAAAGTTCTACGATGCACCGGGCGAGGCCAAGCCAGATTGGTGGATCATTGCCAACCTTGCCAAGAAGATGGGCTTTGAGGGCTTTGACTGGGAAAACTCGAACGATGTCGCCGAGGAACTGGCCAAGTTCACCCGCGGCAGCCGCAAGGACTTTAACATGGTCAAGGTGGCGGCCAAACGTGAAGGCAAGACCCTGCACCAGAAGTTCCGCGAAATGGGGACCAACGGTATTCAGGGGCCTGTCTATATGCATCCCGACGGCACGCTGGAAGGCACCATTCGTCTGCATGACACCACGCGCAAGCTGATGCCGGACGGGCCAACTGCGGTGAATATGTACAACAAAAAGTTGACGCATTTCAATTCGCAGACCGGCAAGTGCAACATCCAGAAATCGCCCTGGAATCTGTTCTCGGATTATTGGGAATGGATGAAGCCAAAAGGCGACGAGCTGTGGTGTACATCGGGACGTGCCAACGAACGCTGGCAGTCTGGTTTCGACGACACACGTCGGCCCTACATTGTCCAGCGCTGGCCGGATAACTGGGTCGAGATCAACACCGAAGACGCTGCAGCACGTGGCATCGAAAGTGGCGATATGGTTCTGTTGTCGAACGACCGGGTTCCGTCGCTTAAGGACACCACGCTTGGTGTTGAAGGGTCGGACTATTCCTTCACCGGTCAGCTGGCCAACGGCAACGTAGAGATGTCCGAGGCGGCTGTAACGGCGGTGGCGATGGTGACGCGGGCGGTCAAGCCGGGGGTCATGTATATGGACTTCTTGCATTCCAGCCAGCCAGCCAACGCGCTGGCAGGGCGGGTCGTTGACTGGATCAGCGGTAACTACAACTACAAGATGGGCGTTGCGAAGGTCACCAAGATTGGTGAATCGCCATACAAGAACACCTTCCGTTCGATGTCCTTCGCGCCGCGTGACATCGTTATCTGATCATCAAAAGGGGCACCCGTCTGCGGGTGCCCCTGACACAAGAATTTTGCCGCCGACCATTGTGCAACCGTTGGTCGACGGTCTGCCGTTGACCTGCGTCAAAGACCTTACCGACCGGGTTGCTACCCTGTCCCATCAAAACCAAAGGTACTCCTTATGAAAACTCAGGCGACCGAAAAACTGTGCGACCTTCTGAAGGAAGGCGTTGACGTTCACCGTTGTGCGGCAGCACGCGCGTTGGGGGTTGTCGGCGGGGACCGCGCAACCAGCGTCCTGCTAGAGGCGCTGCTGGACGAGGATCCGGACGTTCGCGTTGATGCGGCAACCGCACTTGCTGGCTTTGAAGACGCGGAAACGGCCGATAAGCTGATGGAAAACCTGACCGGAGACCCCGAGGCCGATGTCAAAAAAGCGGCGATCAAAGCCCTGATTGCCATGCGCCATGCGCCGGTTGTGCCGCTGTTGCACGCCTTGGCCGTATCGCGCGCCGACGACCAGATCGCCTGGGACGAAGAAGCATTTTACACCGACGGCTGGGATGCTTGGGACGATATTCAACTGACCGCTATCCGGGGCCTGGGGGCCTTTGGCGACGAGGCGGCAGTATCCGGCATTCTGACCGCGATGGGCGACGAAATGGGCCAAGACGTGAGCGAACCTGCGTTTCAGGCGCTGGCGCAAATGGGGGCTGCCGGGGCCGAGGCGCTGCAATTCATGTACGAAACCGGCGACGCGCGCCTGAATCGGCGCATTGCCCGCGCGGCGGGCCAGTCAGCCGGTTCTCACCTTGACGGGCTGCGTGCCCAGATGCTGACGGATAAATCCCCGGTTATCCGTGCCCTTGCACTGGAAAACCTCAGCTCTGACGATGAACGCCTGACTGATATGTTCGCTGATACCGACGCCGGGGTGCGCGCTGCCGCAGTACGGTTTCATGGTGCCAGCCACCTGCCCGTCCTGCGCGACCTGATCACAGACCCGTCCCCCGAGGTGCGTATCGAAACATTCAAGATCATTGCCGCCAACCCGAAATCATTCCGTGACAAGGCAGATATTGACGCGGTGAAAAGCACCCTGAAAGGTGATCCAAAGGCGGCCCAACATGCGGCCCTTGCGCTTTTTGCTCTGAAGGGTCCAAAAGTAGCCAAAGGCTTTACCCATGTTCTGGGCAAACAGGAAATCCCACGCGAATTCCGCATTGGCGTTCTGGAAACTCTTGAGAAAGCCGGGGCAATCGCCGTTCCCGCCCTGCTGGAAGTGGCCGCAGACCCGGACCGGCAATTGCGCCTTTCCAGCCTGACAACGCTTGCCAATATTGCGGCAAACGATCCCGTCTGGCCAAATGACGCGGGCCTTGGTTTGCTTTTGGCGCTGGAAGGAAAGCTGGTTTTGCCCCCAGAAGAGCCCGAGGTTCAAGAGCCTGAAGTTGACCCCGAACCAACCCCGGAGCCGGATCAGGCCGAGCTGGACGAAATCGCGTTGGAGATTGAAGAAAGCCTGCCGTTGGTGGCCGAGGATGCCGCACCAGGTTCAACCTTGCGCGCGATCATGGCCAACGAACCCGACCAGCCCATCGCCGAACCCCAAGAGATTGTTTTGGACGCGGCACAGGAACGCCTGCTGGCCATGACCAACACCCGCAAATTTTCCAAGCGCAAAGTGTCCTGGGCGACCGAGGTAGCCCCCTATCTGGATGTCCGCCGCTTTTCGGCGCGCCTTTTGGGGCAGGTGGTCACGCAACAGGTCACCGAGGCGCTGATTGCAGCCCTAGGCGCTGACATTGACGAAGAAACCCACGAGGCCGTTCTGTTCTCGCTGGCCGAACACGGTGCCAAACGCGGGCAACTGCCGGAAAGTCTCGGCGAAGCGATGTTCAGCCTGCTGGACAGCGATAAATCTGAAATCAGGGTGCTGGCCACGCGGGTTATTGGGTTTCTGCCCGATAGCGACATTGATGATTTTCTGGCGGGGCTTGTGCGCCACAAAGATCAGTTGGTGCGGGTCGAAGCCATCCGCGCCCTTGACCGGCGCAATGTGGCGAATGACGCGCTGCACGCAGCCCTGAACGATGAATACCTTGGGGCAGGCATCGCCGCCGCGCGGGCCTTGGCGCGGATTTCCGGAAATGACGCCGCTGATGCCTTGGTGGAATTCGCGGTCAAGAACGACGGTATTTACCGCCGTGATATTGGCAGGTTGCTGGGGGAATACGCCCCACACACAGGCACCGCCCGGCTGCTGGATCTGCTCGGTGACGAGACCCGGAAAACCGAATGGCTGGTGGCAATAGATGCGCTGGCCGAACTCTATCAACATCAGGCCCCGGACCAAAGCCTGCTGGTTGCCTGAATAATTTCCCCACAGGAAAGGACTCCCCATGAAAAATATCTTCACTAAATCCGCCATCGGCCTGACAATGCTTGGGCTGGCCACCGCAGCCGGTGCAAAAGGCTATAAAGAAGTCGACGTAGCCAATGGCGGCAAATTTGTCGGCACCGTCGCCGCAGGCGCCGCCGAGGCCGATACGCGAAGCTATACGATTTCAAAAGACCCCGAAATTTGCGGGGCAGGATCGCGCGAAGTGCCATTTGTTGAAATCAATGGCGACGGCATGCTGATGAACGCAGTTGTATTCCTGAACAAAGTCGGTGAAGGCAAGGCCTTTGACCCCGCAGCCATAAACCTGTCTCTTGATCAAAAGGGTTGTGAGTTTTCGACCGTTTTGGGCGTGATGGCCAATAAGGGCGAGCTGACGGCGACCAATTCGGACATGACACTGCATAACATCCACACCTATGAGCTGATCGGCAAGGCCCGCCGCACGGTGATGAATGTCTCGCAGCCCAACCAGGGCGACACGGTGACAAAAAAGGTCAAGCTGCGCAAAGGCAATGGCATGAAAGTGGAATGCGACGCCCATGATTTCATGCACAGTTTTGTTTTTGTCGCCAAGAATCCCTATTACTCGGTGGTTGACGAGGCTGGCAATTTCTCGATCGATGGCATTCCCGCCGGCACTTACGAAGTGGTGGTCTGGCACGGCTTTCTTGGCGAGGTTGAGGCTGGCGAAATGACTGTCGAAGCCGACGGCGAAGTCAGCATGGATCTGTCCTATTAAGTGACATGAAAGACGGAGCGCCCGCCATGCAGATAAGACGTAAGATCAATGCGTTTGATGCGTTTGTTTTGGCAGGCGCGCTGGTGAATGTGGCCGTCGTGCTCTTGCTTTTGGGGTATTGGTTATTCGCGTAAACCTCAGATCGGCGGCACTGGGTGTCGCCGGGGTCGCGGCCTTGGGGGCAGCGGCGTTGGCGTTTGCGCCTTCGGANCAGGGCGGCATGGTGCACATCCCTGCCGGTAGCGCCGTTTTGGGGTATNTCTATTACACCGGGCTTTATGGCCCGATGCCCTATGAAGTTGCGGGGTTTTCCATTGACCGGTTCGAAGTGACAAATGCCGATTACGTCAGGTTTGTCAGTGCCACGGGCCATGCCCCGGCGGCGTTTGCCGATGACCCTGATTTCAACCAGCCTGACCAGCCAGTAACCGGTGTTCTGCACGAAGATGCGCAGACCTATTGCGCTTGGGCGGGCAAGCGTCTGCCCACGGAAATGGAATGGGAAAAGGCGGCGCGTGGCGCGGATGGGCAGACATATCCCTGGGGGCAGGATACGGACCTGACCCGCGCCCATCTTAGCGGCGAATTCCCGGTTTCGGTGGCCGGTTTCAAGGATGACATCAGCCCCTATGGCGTGCGCGGCATGGCGGGAAATGTCTCAGAGTGGGTGGCCGATACGCGCACCGCGCGCGCCGGTGTCTGCCGCGACAATGTGGTTCTGGACCGGCAGGCAACGCCCGAAATGCGCGCCCTGCTGGCCGAACTGACGGCGGCAAATGGCGGTGTGCTGCCCGAGTTCTGTGTTCCACCCGAAGAGGTGGATGACAGCATTCCGGGCGAACCTTGTGCCTATATCAAGGGAAACAGCTGGAATGGGCGGCCCCATATGACGGCTGCAAGCAACAGAATGTGGGATTATACAAACACTTACGCGGAATTCGTCGGATTTCGCTGTGCAACGGATGGGTAGGCGAGCATGGACTTGAATTTGGCAATAGATGGGGGTGACGACGCTTCCGTTGGTGCCGCACCGGTCGCATTGGGGCGGATACTGGTGGCATTGGATCAGTCGGATTACGCCAATAACGCGATGCGCCAGGCCGTGCGGCTGACCAGCGGCCATATCACCGGTATCCATGCTTATGCCGCGCGTCTGCATGACCGGCGGTTCAAGCAGATGGAGGGCGGGTTACCCGAGCGCTATCAGCGCGAAAAAGAGATGGAACATCAGCGCGACGTGCATGAGGACCTGATCGGCATGGGGCTGGGGCTGATCTCGGACAGCTATCATGATGCCGCCAGCGCAGTGGCGCAAAAGGCTGGTGTGCCGTTCGAACGTCTGTCGCCCGAGGGCAAGAATTATACCTGCTTGCTTGAGGCAATGAACACGGGCGATCATGACGTCTTATTCATTGGCGCACTGGGGCTGGGTGCGGTTGCGGGGTCAACCATCGGCACGGTTTGCGAACGGGTTGTGCGGCGCGCCAACATGGATGTTTTTGTCGCCAAGGACCGGCGTCTGGCAATTGGCGACGGGCCGATTGTGGTGGGTATGGACGGTTCTCCCAAATCCTTTGGCGCGATGATGACCGCGCTTGATATCGGCAAGAAACTTGACGTGCCGGTGCGTGTGGTGGCCGCGTATGACCCCTTTTATCACTATGTCGCCTTCAACAAGATATCGACCGTTCTGGACGAAGAGGCTGGCAAGGTTTTCCGCTTCAAGGAACAGGAACAACTGCACGAAGAGCTGATTGATGACGGCATCGCCAAGATCTATCAGGCGCATCTGAACGTGGCTGAAACAGTTGCCCGGGACGCAGGCGTCGAGGTGGTTTGTGATCTGGTCGCTGGCAAACCCTATCAGGCGATCAAGAAATATGTGGAAGAACACAAGGCCAGCCTGTTGGTCCTGGGCAAGACCGGTGTGCATGCCGACGACGGGCTGGATATTGGCGGCACGACCGAAAATCTGTTGCGTATGGTGCCCTGTCACGTCTGGGTCGGACAGGTCGAACATTTGCCCCCCTCGGACGTGGTTGCCGAAGAGACCATCATGTGGTCGGACGAAGCCAGCGAAATGATCAACCGCGCGCCAGAATTTGTGCGCGGCATTGCCCGCACCGGGGTGGTCCGCGCCGCGCAAAAGGAAGGCCACACCTTTATCACCACACGGTTCGTATCCGAGGTGATGGCCAAGATGATGCCCGGCGGCGGGGACAAGGCTGTGGCGCAAAGCTTTGAACGCCTGGACTGGGCCGCAGATGCCCGCGCCATGCTGAACGGGATCGCCGATGAACAAGTGCGCGAAAATATCGGCCTGCGGGCCGAAAAATCCGCCCGGCGGGATGCCAGGGATCTGGTCGAGGTCGCACATGTCGAACCCTTTATGGTTGAGGCCGCTCTGAAACCATCAAGTCCTGATGAAATCCTGTGGCGCACAGCCCCCTTGGCCCGCCTGCAACGGGTGCCCGAGGCCTTTCGCGGACAGGTCAAGGCCGCAATCGAAAATTTCGCCCGCAACCGTGGGTTAACAGTGGTAGATGGCCAGATCGAAGACGAGGCCTTTGCCGCCTCGCGTATGGCCATGTGCCCGGTTGAGCCGGGGAAAGAGTAGTGCCAGAGGTCAGGGCAGACGCCCCCTATCTTGTGGCGTTGAACCTGACGGAAAGGTGCAACCTTGCCTGTGCGCATTGCTATCTGGATGCGCGCCATCTGCGCGAGGGCGGCCAAGATGAGCTTTCGACAGCGGATATCAAACGCGTTCTGGGGGAAATTGCCGATGTCGGCCCCGAGGCGATGGTGGTTCTGACCGGTGGCGAGCCGACCCTGCGCCCCGATCTGCCAGACCTTGCCGAACACGCAAGCGGACTGGGGCTGATGGTTGTGGTTGGCACGAACGGCATGTCGCTGACCGCTGCCCGCGTCGCAAGCCTGCAAACCGCTGGGGTGGCTGGTATGGGCATATCGGTGGATTCTCTGGACCCCCAGGTGCATGATGAATTTCGCGGGCTGAAAGGCGCATGGGGCCGCACCATGGCCGGGATCGACACCTGCAGGGATGCGGGCATGCCGTTCCAGATCCATTTTTCCGCGACCGAAGAAACGGCGGGCGAAATCGATGGCATGGTCGCCTTCGCACGTGACGCAGGCGCGATGGTTCTGAATGTGTTTTTTATGGTCTGCACCGGACGGGGTGAGAAATACACAGGCATTTCGGCGGAAAAATACGATCAGGTCCTGCGCAAGGTGGCACAGGCTGCCAGAAACGAAAAACGCCTGATGGTACGGGCAAAATGTGCCCCCCATTTCAAACGCATCGCTATCGAGATGGACCCGGACTGGCCAATCACCGCTGCGCATGGCTATGACGCAGGCGGTTGTATTGCGGCGACGCGATACGCAAGGGTCACGCCAAACGGCGATGTAACCCCCTGCCCTTACATGGAAAATTCTGCCGGATCCCTGAAGGATAATTCGTTTCAGGACATCTGGAACGACGCCCCGGTGCTGAACGCCCTGCGCGTGCCAAAACTGGAAGGACGCTGCGGAGTTTGCGAGTTTCAAAAGCTGTGCGGTGGCTGTCGTGCCCGTCCGCTGGCAGCCAGTGGCAACATGATGGGCGAGGACAGTCTTTGCACTTATCAGCCTGCGGGTGGCGCTGTAATCACACCGATGATGCCGGATGCAGGCGCGATGCGATGGACCCCGGGCGCCGAGACACATATCGCCCGCGTCCCCGGTTTCGTGCGCCGGATGGTCCGTCGGCGGGCCGAGGATTACGTGCGCGAACAAGGGCGCGATGAAGTCACCAAAGATGACCTGACCCTGCTGGCCAAACGCCGCTTTGGCGACGCAGGCCCACCGGCCTTCATCCGCAACCTGCAGAGGCGGGACTGATGCCGGATGTGGTGGTCATTGGCGGCGGCATTTCCGGGCTGGCAACGGCCCACAGCCTGATGCAACAGGGGCTGGATGTTCAACTTCTTGAACGTCAGGCCACCCCCGGTGGCAATGCAATTTCCGAACGGTTCGATGGGTTTCTGATGGAACACGGGCCGACCACGTTCAACGCATCCGTTCCCGGTGCAAGCGAACATATCGCAGCGCTTGGCCTGCTGGGAAATGCAAGCGACCTGGGCCCGGATGTCAAAAACCGTTACCTGCGCGATCAGGGCCGACTGACCGGCATTTCCGCCCGTCCGGCCGGGTTTTTATTGTCGAATTACCTGTCACCCGGCGCCCGCCTGTCCATGTTGTTCGAGGCGGTGCGCCCGCGCCGCAAGAACGGCGCAGAGGAAAGTATCCATGATTTTACCAGCCGCCGGTTTGGTCGGGAATTTGCCGACAAAGTGATAGAGCCGATGGCGGCCGGGCTGTTCATGGGGGATTCACATGCGTTGTCGATCAACGGCGCATTTGCCCGGCTGGCCGAGATGGAACAGGAACACGGGTCCATCATCCGCGCCATCCTGAAGGCGCGCACAGGCAGCGAGCCGGGGCGCCATCTTTATTCCTGGCGCGACGGCATTGGCACCATTCCAACCATTTTGGCGCAGAGGCTGGGCACCCGGGTACAGACCGGCGTTACGGTGACGGGCCTGCGCAAAACACTGCAAGGGTTCGAGGTGAAGACCAGCCAGGCGGCCGTGATGGCGCGCGCCGTGGTGCTGGCGGTGCAACCGCATGTCGCCGCCAGCTTGCTGGAACCACTTGACCCTGACGCGGCCATTGCCGCTGGCGATATTACCGCGCCACCGGTCAATGTGGTGTTCCTGGGCTATCGACGCGCGCAGGTGGCGCATCCGCTGGACGGGTTGGGATTCTTGTCGACCAAAGACCCCGCCCGGATCATTTCCGGCGCGCAATTCGTGTCGACCATGTATGAGGGCCGCGCGCCCGATGGCCATGTGGCGATCTCGGCCTATGCCGGTGGGGCGCGCAACCCGGAACTGGCCCGGCTGGATGAGGCGGCTTTGGTGAATGAAGTGCATAAAGAGCTGGCCGACCTACTGGGCATCAAAGGCGCACCGATGATGCATCGCACCCGCCGCTGGGCGCTTGGTCTGCCGCAATACGAACTGGGGCACCCCACCCGTGTGGCGGCGCTGAATTCCACGCCAGCGCGCGTTCCGGGCCTGTTTGTCACCGGTAATTTCATGCGCGGCATATCGGTTGCCAATTGCCTGAACAGCGCAGATGAAACCGCGCGGCTGGTGGCAGAAGACGTAACCGGGAATGCGCAATTCAAAGCGTCGCAAACGGGTTGACCCGGATCAGACGGTGTCGTCGATCACCTGCCGCAAAGCCGTTGCCAGATCGGCCAGATTGACCGGCTTGCTGACCTTTTGAACCTTGCCGAACCCCGGCGGAAAGTTGCCTTTGGAGTGGTACGAGCTGATCACAATCGCCGGAATATCCGCGCGAATGTCACGCAGGGCGATGATCAGCTCGTCTCCGTTCATCCCCGGCATCATCATGTCGGTTGCCACCAGATCATAACTTTGCGGATTGGCTTTGAACGCCCGTAGCGCCAGCGCCGGATCCGAAAATGCCTCAACCCGGTATCCCAGCCGTGCCATCATCCGCCGGATTGTATAAAGCAGCGCCTCTTCGTCATCGACCAGCAGAATATGTTCCTGCCCGCCCGGTGGCTGATCCGGGGCGATAACGTGGCTTTGCTGCAACTCGAACTGCGGGAACAGTAAGGTGAAGGTGGTGCCGTTGGCGCGCGAGCTTTCAAGGGTCACCTGCCCCTCGGCCTCTTCCACCCAGTTATGCACGATGGCCAGCCCCAACCCGGTCCCTTTACCCACTGGCTTGGTAGAGTAAAACGGCTCGAACACCCTGTTCTGAAGGTCCAGCGGAATGCCCGGCCCATTGTCGTGAATGATGATCCTGATGCTGCCGATGGCGGCCGATGGCAGGCGTTCCAGCCCGCCCACATCGTCTGGCCCGACACGATCCAGCGTGACGGTGATTGCCCCGCCACGGTCGCCGATCGCCTCGACCGCATTGTGGCACAGGTTCATGATAATCTGGAAAAATGCGGTGGGGTCGATGTCTGTGGCCAGGACTTTGTCGCTAGCNACAAGGTCGATTCGAACCGTCGCCGGGGTGGAAACGCGGATCAGTTCAAGCACTTCTTCGATCGCTTTNCGCGCATCAAGGCGCTGCGCCTGCCCCGGTTGTTGGCGTGCGAAGGTCAGCATTTGCTGAATAAGAGCGCGGGCACGGCGCGAGGCGATTTCGATTTGGTTGACCGAAGCGGCGATTTCCTCGCCCGCTTCGATATCCTCCACCTCCAGCTTTATCAGCTCAGTATTGCCAATGATGGTCATCAAAACATTGTTGAAATCATGCGCAACAGAGCCTGCCAGAATTCCCACGGCCTCCATTTTCTGCACCTGTGCGATTTGCTTGTCCATCCGCCGACGCTCGGTAATATCCTCTCCCAAGCCGATGTAATTGGTGATCTTCCCGTTCTCGTCCAACAGCGGCAGCAGGCTGGTGGCGGCCCAGTAATGGCTGCCATCCTTGCGCAGGTTCTTGAACACGCCGGACCATGGGCTGCCGTGGCGCAGGCCTTCCCAAATCTCGCGATAGGCGGCTTCGGGCGTGTGGCCGGATTTCAGCAAGTTGGGCGAATGACCAACCAGCTCTGCCTCACTGTATCCGGTCATTTTCAAAAGCTTGCGGTTCACAAATTCGATCTTACCGCCAGTGTCGGTAATCAGGATTGATGTTGGGCTTTGTTGCACAACCCAGGCCAGCTTGCGCTCTTCTTCCTCGGCCTGCCTGCGCGCCTTAAGTTCGCGAATCTGGGCCGCGTTAGAGCGCAGGGCATTGCCAGCAAGAATGGAAAACAACAAGGCAAGCAGCCCGACCAGGACCGTCAGCAGCACCATCACCCCGGTCAGGTATCGCACCAGCGTGTCACCCTCTGCCAAAGCGGCCACAATTCCGTTCAGATTTCGCTGGCGCTGGTCAAGCCAGTTGCGCTCAAGCGCCAGCAGGGCACGCAGCGCGTCGGAATCGTCCACCTGCACAATTGCATCAATCTGCTCTGCCGACAGCCCTTGCCGGATGCCCAGCGTTATCTTGTCGATGTTTTGCGAATATTCCTCGACCACGTTGCGAATGCGCGCCAACGCCTCGCGTTCAAGGGGGCTGGGCCCGGCCTTCAGATAAGCGCCGATGGCCTTTTGCAACAGGTCGGTTTGGGTCCCCAGGGCGCGGGCGTATTTTGCATCCTTACGCAGGACATAATTCTTGAAGTTGTGGATCATGCCGCCATAACCGAAATAACCGCGGATTTCCGATATCCAGATGCCACGCGGATCGGCGTCCTTGGAATAGTCCTGCCAGCCATCTTCGATCTGACGAAACCGCGAAGAGGTCTCAGAACTCAGGCCCATCATCAGGGTCAGGATCAGCATCAGAACTGCGGCGCCCAACAGGGCGATTGGCATTGTGCGCAGTCGTCGGCCTGCCCGGTTTTTCGCTGGATTATGAAGCACATCTGGCCTTTCGGATTTGCTGGTTATCTTATCCGGACCTTGACGGTTTTTCCATCATTGCCGGGGATTATTAAGAAACCGGATGCAAAGAACCGTGCAATCGTTACACTCTGCCAGAGCGAATCCGAACCGGGGGACATGGCGGTGGACAAAAAACTGATCCTTGTCGTCGATGATGACCCACAAATCACCTCGTTCCTTAAGCGTTATCTGGAAAAACAGGAATACCGGGTGTCCTGCGCATCCGACGGGCGTGAAATGCAGGGCGTGCTGGCGCGAGAACCCGTGGATCTGTGCATCCTGGATATCGGCCTGCCGGGCAAAAGCGGGCTGGATATCACCCGCGACCTGCGTGCCAAATCCAACCTGCCCATTCTGGTGCTGTCGGGGCGCGACGAGACATTTGACCGCGTGGTCGGGCTGGAATTCGGGGCCGATGACTACATGGTCAAACCGTTTGAGCCGCGCGAGCTGCTGGCGCGTATCCGCACGATCCTGCGGCGCGCCAATGCGACGGATCATCAGCACGAACAGGCGCGCCCACCCAGCTACCGGTTCGGCAACTGGGTCCTGACCCCGGCCGAGCGGTCGTTAAACAAGGCCGATACCGGCGAACAGGTGGCCCTGACCACCAGCGAGTTCGAACTGTTGCACCTTTTTGCCGCCCACCCCAATACCGTCTATACCCGCAATCAGTTGCTGGACGCGGCGCGCGGACGCGCCAGTTTCGCCGGNGATCGCACCATTGANGTTCATATCATGCGGCTGCGAAAGAAACTGTCGCCCGATGACACCGANCCGGGGCCTATCAACACCATTCACGGGGTTGGATACAGTTTTGTCGGAAAAATCACGCGTGTTGAATAAGNCCCGTTAACGCCCCCTGGAGTGAAAAGCGTTGTCGCACGGGCCTAGCGCGCGGCGGCTGATCTGCGTGGCCATGGCCGCTAGCGCGCCGGTTTCGGGCGGGCTTGGCGTGGCGACGGTTCTGTCCTGCGCTTTCCGGCCCCTCCCGATCCGGAGGGGCATTCCCGAACAACCGATCTACTGAGTTCCCCGACGAAGTTGTCATTTGGTCAGGCTCAGTACTTATTCTGCCGCGTCGGCGTAATCTGACATCGGCGGGCAAGAGCAAACCAGATGACGGTCGCCATAGACATTGTCGACCCGGTTCACCGGCGGCCAGTATTTATCGACCCGGAACGCCCCCGGCGGGAAACAGCCCTGTTCACGGCTATAGGGCCGGTCCCAGTCGCCCACCAGATCCTCGACCGTGTGCGGTGCGTTCTTTAGCGGGTTGTTTTCGGCATCCATGCGCCCCTCTTCGATCTCGCGGATTTCTGCGCGGATCGCCAGCATCGCGTCGCAGAACCGGTCCAGCTCGGCCTTGGTTTCGGACTCGGTGGGTTCGATCATCAGGGTGCCCGCCACTGGCCAGCTCATGGTTGGGGCGTGAAAGCCGCAATCCATCAGCCGTTTGGCGATGTCATCCACGCTGACCCCGGCGCTGTCGGCAAAGGGGCGGGTGTCCAGGATGCATTCATGCGCCACCCGGCCCGTCTTACCGCGAAACAGCACCTGATACGCGCCCTGCAGCCGTTCAGCGATGTAATTGGCGTTCAGGATCGCCACGCGGGTCGCCTGTGTCAGCCCCTCGCCGCCCATCATCAGCACATAGGCCCAGGAAATCGGCAATAGCGAAGGCGAGCCAAAGGCAGCCGCCGATACCGGGCCTTCGCCATTGCTGCCCCTGGGATCGCCCGGCAGATGCGGAACCAGGTGCGACTTGACGCCAATTGGCCCCATGCCCGGCCCGCCGCCACCATGCGGGATGCAGAATGTCTTGTGCAGGTTCAGGTGGCTGACATCGCCGCCCAGATCGCCGGGACGCGACAGACCCACCATGGCATTCAGGTTGGCGCCGTCGATATAGACCTGCCCGCCGTGATCATGCACAATTTTGCAGACGTCGATCACCGTGTCCTCGAACACCCCATGGGTGCTGGGATAGGTGATCATGCAGCCCGCCAGATTGTCCTTGTGCAAATCGGCCTTGGCGCGGAAATCGTCCAGATCAATATCGCCGTTATCCGCTGATTTGACCGGCACCACCTTCCAGCCGACCATATGGGCGCTGGCGGGGTTGGTGCCATGCGCGCTGGTGGGGATCAGGCAGATATTGCGATGCCCCTGCCCCTGTGCGCGATGCCAGGCGGCAATGGTCAGCAGCCCGGCATATTCGCCCTGCGCGCCGGAATTGGGCTGCATCGAAATCGCGGCATAGCCGGTGATCTCGCACAGCTTGTCGCTGAAATCGCCGATCAGCTCGGCATAACCCTGCGCCTGATCGGCAGGCACATAGGGGTGCAACTGGGAAAACTCGCGCCAGCTGACCGGCATCATTTCAGCCGCGGAGTTCAGCTTCATCGTACAAGACCCCAGCGGAATCATCGCCCGGTCCAGCGCCAGATCACGATCCGCCAGGCGGCGCATATAGCGCATCATCTCGGTCTCGGCCCGGTTCATGTGAAAGATCGGATGTTCCAGATAGCTGCTGGTGCGCAGCATTGCTTCCGGCAGGCGGTATTCCGGTGTCAGCTTGTCATCCTCAAGGATGATGCCAAAGGCGCGCCAGACCGCCTCGACGGTCGCCCGGCGGGTGCGTTCATCCAGAGTGATGCCCACCTTGCTGTCGCCCACCCGGCGCAGGTTCAGCCCCTCGCGTACGGCGGCCTGCAGCACGCCGCGCTGCAACAGGCCCACATCAACCGTGATGGTGTCAAAGAAATGCTCGGGCTCTACCCGGAACCCCGCCGCCTCTAGCCCCTTGGCCAGACGCACGGTCTTGCGGTGAATGCGTTGCGCAATCGCGCGCAGCCCTTCCGGCCCGTGGAACACTGCGTAAAACGACGCCATCACCGCCAGCAAGGCCTGCGCAGTACACACGTTCGACGTCGCCTTTTCGCGCCGGATATGCTGTTCACGGGTCTGCAAGGACAGACGGTACGCGCGGTTGCCGTGGGAATCGACACTGACCCCCACCAGCCGACCCGGCATGGCGCGGGCATAGGCCGCCTTGGTCGCCATATAGGCCGCGTGCGGCCCGCCATAGCCCATCGGCACACCAAAGCGCTGGGTGCTGCCAATGGCTATATCCGCCCCCATCGCGCCGGGTTCCTTTAGCAGGGTCAGCGACATCGGATCAGCCGAAATCACCCCAATCGCCTTTTGCGCATGCAGCGCCGCAATCTGATCGGTGAAATCGCGCAAATGCCCATGGGTGCCCGGATACTGGAACAGCGCCCCAAACACCGCCGCCGGGTCCAGATCATCGGGGCTGGCAACAATCACCTCAATCCCCAGCGGCGCAGCGCGGGTCTGGATCACCGCGATGTTCTGCGGATGACAGTTTTCATCGACAAAAAACGCCTTGGCCTTCGACTTGGCCAGCCGCTGCGCCATGGTCATCGCCTCGGCGCAGGCGGTGGCTTCGTCCAGCAGGGACGCATTGGCAATCTCCAGCCCGGTCAGATCACTAACCATGGTCTGAAAGTTCAGCAACGCCTCAAGCCGACCTTGCGAAATCTCGGGTTGATAGGGCGTATAGGCGGTGTACCAGGCGGGGTTTTCCAGAATATTGCGCTGAATGACCGGCGGCGTGACTGTGCCGTGATAGCCTTGCCCGATCAGGCTGGTCAGAACCTTGTTCTTGGACGCGGTGATGCGCATGTGATGCAGCAATTCGCGCTCTGACTTGGCCTTGCCGAAATCCAGCGGCTTTTGCTGGCGGATCGCCGCAGGCACCGTGTCATCAATAAACGCCGCCAAACTGTCCGCACCGACCACTTTCAGCATATCCGCCATTTCCACCGGCGAGGGGCCGATGTGACGGCGATTGGCAAAATCATATGGCAGATAGTCGATCGGCGTGTATGTCATGACGGTTCCCCTTAACTGCAACGCACCACAAAAAGCGCACCAAAGTGTCTTTTTCTGGCTTTAAATATCCCCGCCGGAGGCTCCCCCGGTGGCCTCAAACCCTACCCGATAAACTTCTTATACCCGGCTTCGTCCATGTAATCATCCAACGGCGCCGCATCCGCGACACGCATTTTGAAGAACCAGCCGTTACCCATCGCGTCCTCGTTCACCAGGCCGGGGTTTTCCACCAAGGCCTCGTTCACTTCAACGATCTCACCATCCAACGGCGCCATGATGTCGGACGCCGCCTTGACGCTTTCGATCACCACAATTTCGTCATCCTTGACCACTTCGGCGCCAACCTCGGGCAGTTCGACAAACACAATATCGCCCAGCTGTTCGGCGGCGTGTTCAGTGATGCCCACCACCATCAGATCGCCTTCTTCCAGCAACCATTCATGTTCTTCGGTGTATTTCATATCTCTGATCTTTCCTTGGTTGAATCAGCGTTTGAACCCTGCGGCCACAAAAGGCAGCGATTCTATTGTTAACGCCAGACGTTTGCCGCGTAACTCTCCAAAAACCTTGCCACCTGTTGCAGCCATATCCGCGGGCACATAGCCCATCGCCACCGGCCCGCCAACCGTGGGGCCAAACCCGCCCGACGTGATGCGCCCAATTGGTACGCCGCCCTGATCGGTCGCGTAAATTTCCACCCCTTCGCGCATCGGCGCGCGCCCTTCGGGGCGCAGCCCGACGCGTTTGCGCGCAGGCCCCGCGGCGATCTGCGCCAGAACCGCATCCGCGCCGACAAAGCCACCCGCGCGGTCGCCCCCCGCCCGACGGGCTTTCTGGATGGCCCAGACCAGACCGGCCTCGGCGGGCAGGGTTGTTTCGTCAATGTCATGGCCATAAAGGCACAAACCGGCCTCTAGCCGCAGGGAATCGCGCGCGCCAAGCCCGATGGGCATAACATCCGGATGCGCCAGCAAGGCGCGGGCCAGTGCGTCGGCCTGATCGGCTGGCACCGAAATTTCATAGCCGTCTTCGCCGGTATACCCCGACCGCGACACCCAACACTCTGCCCCGTTCAGCGACAGCGTCGCCACATCCATAAACCGCATATCCGCCGCCGCCGGGTTCAGCCCCGACAAAACCGACTCGGCCAGCGGGCCCTGCAGTGCCAGCAGCGCGCGGTCGGTCACATGGGTGACGGTGATCGCCGGTTCCAGCGCGGCGCGCATCCGGGCGATATCGGCCTCCTTGCAGGCGGCGTTGACCACCACAAACAGATGATCGCCACGGTTGGCAAACATCAGGTCATCCAGAATCCCGCCCCGTTCGTTCAGGAACATGCCATAGCGCTGCCGCCCCTCAGCCAGCCCCAGCACATTCATCGGCACCAGCGCCTCGAACGCCAGCGCGATCTGGTCCATCGGCGCGCCAGACAGCAAAACCTGCCCCATATGGCTGACGTCAAACAGCCCGGCCCTGGCGCGGGTGTGCTGGTGTTCGCCCATGATCCCAGCAAACTGCACCGGCATGTCATAGCCGGCAAAGCCAACCATCTTGCCGCCCAGTTCAAGGTGCAATGCATGTAATGGCGTGATACGCAAATCGCTCATGGCCTATGTCCAATCTTTAGGCCGAGCGATGCGAAAATCATCAACCGGCATCCCATTTCCACGCGCCTTTTGCGCATGGTGCGATGCCCCCTCTGTCCTTTCGCCTGAGATCGTTATCCCTTCGGCGGACGCAAAATCGCGCCTCTCTCCAGAGTGTTTCCCATGCGTACGGTCCTTGGGGCCTGAGAGTTTCCGGGGCGGTTGCTCCTTCGGCACTGGCGTGAACCAGTTCTCCCGTATGCACGGGTATACTTAGCGACAGGTCCTAAACCGCACAAGCCCTCAATCATCGGGTCCACTCAGAACAGGCTGAAATATTCCGCCTGTTCCCATTCCGAGATTGCCGACAAGTATCGGTTCCATTCAAAGCGTTTGATTTGCAACAGATAATCGACAGTTTCATCGCCCAGCGCCTGACGATACAGCGCCGATTGGTCAAAGGCGTCGATCGCCTCGGCCAGGGATGTGGGCAACATTTCGGCCTCGCCCTCATAAGGCGTTTGCGTGGGCGGTGGGGCTGTCAGGCCTGACGTTATGCCATCCAGCCCGGAAATCAACTGGGCGGCCAGCGCGAAATAGGGGTTGGCGGTGGTGTCGGGCGCGCGATTCTCGACCCGGCTGGCGGGGTCATTGGGGGCCATCAGCGCGCGGATCATCGCGCCGCGATTGTCCTGCCCCCACTGGATGCGATTTGGGGCCAGTTGATAGGGTTGATAGCGTTTATAGCCGTTCACCGTGGGCACCGTCAGCAACGAACTGGCCGACGCATGGGTCAGCAGCCCGGCGATCCAGCCGCTGGCCTGCGGGGTCAGCGTACCGGCCCTGTCCGGGATCATCAGGCTGGCCCCGGATTTCAGGTCACACAGCGACTGGTGGATATGCCAGCCACAGGCGGCGATATTGGGCAGGCGCGGTTTGGTCATGAAACTGGCATGCAGCCCCTTGGCCGCACAGACCTGTTTCACCATCGCCCGAAACATCATCAGATTGTCCGCATGATCCATCACCGGGGCGGGATCAAAGGTGAATTCGAACTGGCTGGGGCCCATTTCGATTTCCACGGATCGCACCGGCAGGCCCAGCCCCTGCGCCGCCCGGCGCAGATCGTCCAGCACGGGTTCGACCTCGCCATATTTGCTATCGGTCAGGAACTGATAGCCCTGCGCCAGCGCGCGGGTTTCCGGCGGGGTGCCGGGCATGGTGGTGTCGGCGTGGGACAGCGCGGCATCAACGCGCTGAAAAACGTGAAATTCAACCTCCAGCCCGATAGTGGCAGCCATGCCAGCGTCGGCCAGCCGGTCGATGGCATTGCCCAGTACAGAGCGCGCGGAAAACGGGATGGCTGTGCCATCGCGGTAGACAACGTCGCAGAAAATCCACGCCGAATGCGGCGACCACGGCAGGGTGCGAAAGGTCGATGGCACCGGCACCAGCAACACGTCATTGGCCCCCTGCAGCGGGCCGGATTGCAGCCCGGTGCCGCCCGACCAGACCGAAAACGCGGTGCGGTGCGACGTGTCCTTTAGCAACAGGGTCGAGGCCATCGCGATACCACTGGTAAAGGCCGATGCCAGTGCCGAGGCCACAATAGTTTTGCCCCGCAGCACCCCGTGCTGGTCAGCAAACAGCACCCGCACGGTTTCAAGGCTGCTGGCCGCCACGCGGGCCAGCAGATCGTCAGCGGCCAGAAGGGTGGCCTCATCCAGCAGCCCCATCCGGGCCAGTACCCCATCACGGATCGCGTCAGACATGCGCGTCCCACGGGCAGGCGGCGCGGCGTTTGGCGTCAAGCGTCCGGGTGGCGGTCTCCAGATCGCCATTTGCGGCGATGGCATCGTTGGATACCGGCCCCAGCAGCGTCGCCGGATCGGTATCGCCCCACATCGGCAGATCGCCATCGCGCCCGTCTTTCACGGCGTCAATCGCGGCGCGCAGCATACGGCGATAACGGATAATGGCGATATCGGTCTTGCCCAAATGTTCCTCGGTACGGTCCTGAATGGCGCCCATCGATTCGACCGCCCACTGGTCATGCACGTTAATGTCCAGCCCCATGCCCGTATAGGTCTCGGTCGCCTGCTCGTCGGGGTTATAGCCGTAATTGTTGCTGGCGTTCTTCAGCGGTGCGTAATCGGGCAGGCTGTGTTCCTTTAGCCGCTGTTGGCGCATCAGGGGTTTGTCGACCGGATCGGTAAAGCTGGTAAAGATCGAATACCAATAGCAGGTGGTGTCGTCTATCGGCACATGCCACTGGGTGATGTGCATGTCGCGTGACATCGGGATACAGATCGCTTCGGGGAAAATCTGGTTGGTGACGCGCACATGGGTGGTGCCGCCATCCAGGTGGCGCAGGGCGGTCAGGCGCAGGCCATAGTCTGTTTCATCAACGCTGATATCAGGGCGGGGATAGTCGCGCAGAACCTTGGTGATTGGCATGCCGGTATCGGCGGCATTGTCGCGGAATTGTTTGCCATAGCTGTCGGCCGGGTCTTCGTCCTGCAGGAACCGGTGCAGGAACGACGCATGCGCCGGGTCGATCCCGACCTCAAGCGCTTGCAGCCAGTTGCAGTTCCACAGCCCCTTGAAGGCAAACACATGGCTGCCGGGCGCGCGAAAACAGTCGAAATTGGGGAAAGCTGGCGGGTCGCCCGGCCCCATATAGGCCCAGATGATGCCGCTGCGTTCCACCACGGGATAGGCGGTGGATTTGATCTGTTGGTGCATCGTCGACCCTTCGGGTTCCCCCGGTTGTTCCACGCATTGCCCGGTGCGGTCAAAATGCCAGCCGTGGAACGGGCAGCGCAGCCCGTTGTCTTCCAACCGGCCAAAGCACATATCCGCCCCGCGATGCGGACACCGCCGCCCGATCAGGCCCAGCTGGCCGTCGCTGTCGCGGAACAGTACCAGATCCTCGCCCAGCAGGCGCACCGGCACCACCGGGCGGGGTGTCATCAATTCGTCGCTTAACGCGGCGGGTTGCCAGTAGCGGCGCAGCACCCCACCCGCATCACTGCCGGGACCAACCCGGGTCAGGCTGTCATTCATTTGCTGGCTGATCATCTGGCGTTCCTCCGGGTGGCTTGACGGTTGTGCGTATAACGCACATAGTAATGGATATACGATATACCTGCATGGGCATTCTGCCTGTGTCAAGCTGGCCCCCGCATGTCCAAATCCCAACCTCAGCCCCAACAGAACCGCGATATCGCCGCCACCTTTGCCAAAGGCATGGCCGTGCTGGCGGCGTTTGATGGCACCAGCCCCGGCCTGACACTGGCCGATCTGGCGCGCATTACCGGACAGGACCGCGCCACTGTGCGGCGCGGCGCGCTGACGCTGGTGCAACTGGGATATCTGCGCCTGCAAGGTCGGCAGTTTGCGCTGACACCCAAGATTTTGTCGCTGGCCAGCGGCTTTCTGCAGGCAAACCAGTTCGGGCGGCTGATCCAGCCGGTGCTGAACCACCAGGCGGCGCAGCTGGGGGCCGAGATCAAGCTGGCGATGCGCGACGGGGCGGATGTGCTGTTGCTGGCGCAATCGACGGTGGGACATGGTCCGGGTCAGAGCATGGTGTCATTTGGCTTTATGCCGGGCAACCGGATGCCCTTGCTACATACCAGTCTGGGGCGGATGTTGCTGGCGTGCGACCCGCCCGAGGTGGCCGAGGCGCTGGTGCGCGCCGCCCCCCTGCCCCGCCATACCCAGCAATCGCTGGATGATCCCGGCGCAATTCTGGACCGCATCGCGCAGGCGCGGCGGGATGGGTTCAACATGACCGATGGGGAATTCGAAGCCGGGATCATCGGCTTTTCCGTACCGATCAGCCAACCCGGCGCGTTGGCCGTGGTCGTGGGTAGCAATCTGCCGCGCGGGCGCGAAGGCACCATTGATCAGGATAAGGTGCTGCGGATCCTGCAATCCTGTGCGGCTGATCTGCGGCAGAATGGCGGGCTTGACGGGCTGTAAAACCGGGGGCGTATCAGTCGGCTGTCCATCCGCCGTCCACCAGCAGCGAAGTTCCGGTGACCAGTGACGAGGCCGCCCCCGCCAGGTACAGCACTGCCCCCATCAGGTCGGCCACTTCGCCGGTACGGTCCAGTTTGATCTTGTCCATGATCCACGCCATCCGCTCTGGGTTGCTGAATGTCGGCTCGGTCAGGGGCGTGCGGATAAAGGTGGGCGCGACCGAGTTGATGCGGATGCGGTCCGGCCCCCATTCTATCGCCATCGCCTTAATCATCCCCTCCAGCCCGAATTTTGACGCGCAATAGACCGTGCGATCTGCCCCGCCCACATGGCCCATCTGCGAAGATATATGGATGATAGACCCCGGTTTTCCCGCAGCTTTCAGCGCCTTGGCGGCCCAGGCGGACAGGAAATAGGCGGCGCGCAGGTTCAGATTGATCACCTGATCAAAATCGTCCGGGGTTATGTCCATCGCCGGGGCCAGAACGGCCGTGCCGGCGGCGTTGACGACCACGTCAAACACCCGGCCCTGCAAGGCCGCGCCCAGCCCATCCAGATCGTTGATGTCCAACACCAGTGCCTCGGCTGACCAGCCGCGCGCCTGCATCCCCGCGACAGTGCTTTCCAACCGGTCGGCCCCGCGCGCCACGCACACCACATGCGCACCGGCCTCGGCCAGCGCCACGGCGCAGCCCTGCCCGATACCGGACGAGGCGCCGGTGACCAGCGCGGTTTTACCGTCTAGCCGGAAAGAAGGGGTTTGGGGCAGGTCAAGCATTGGATTGGTCCGGTAATTGAAACAGATAGAAAGGGATCAGGGTTGCAAGGCCCATTTGCCGCTGGCATCCCGGCAAACACGGGTGCGGATTTCCTTGGGTTTAGTGGCCTCTTTGGGGAACACCATGTGTTGAACAAAGGCGCAATTGTCGCGCATTGCGGCCAATTTGGCCGTGCCGTGCGACTTGCTGTCAGGGTTGGACCAGGACACCACCTTGCCCGGGCGGGGGCTGGCGGTGTCATACAGCGACTCGCCCGAGTCGCTGAGCAAGGCGAAGTCATCCGACGTCAGGCCGGTTTCACGGATGATCTTTGACAAAGGCTTGGCCGACAGGGCCGTGGCCCCCGGCGCAAGGGCGGCAATTATCATCAGGGCGGTGGTGAATTGTTTCATCTGATCCTCGGTAACGCGGGATTGGGGCAGTCGCCGTCAAGTTTCAGGACATGGTTACACTTGCCGGTCAGACTTGTCCAAAGCTGAGACGCCTGACACCCCGCCGATCTTCAAAAAAACCCGAAGAAAGTTATCTGGGTGTTTGGCCTTGGAAGCAATTTGCCAGTGTCGGCATTGTCGGCATAGTCGGAATCAAACCAAAAGGCGGGAACCAGATGCCGGACAGACGTTACTATGCACCCAATGGCGGACATCCCGGGCAGGATCAGCTGCTGACCGATCGCGCGATGTTTACCCAGGCCTATGCCGTGATCCCCAAGGGCACGATGCGCGACATCACCACCAGCTTTCTGCCGCATTGGCAAGGCACCCGGCTGTGGGTTCTGTCGCGCCCGCTAAGCGGCTTTGCCGAGACCTTTTCGCAATACATCATGGAGGTTCAGCCCGGCGGTGGCAGTGACCAGCCCGAAAGCGACCCAGAGGCCGAAGGTGTGCTGTTTGTGGTCGAAGGCGCGATATCGCTAACCATCGACGGCCAGATGCATGTGCTGGAACCGGGCGGTTACGCCTATCTGCCCGCCGGGTGCAACTGGACGCTGCACAACCAGGCCGGGCCCGCGGCGCGGTTCCACTGGATTCGCAAAGCCTATCAGCCGGTGCCAGACCTGCCTGCGCCCGAGCCGTTTGTGACCAGCGATCAGACTGTGTCCCCAACGCCGATGCCCGGTACCGACGGCCGCTGGGCCACGTCGCGCTTTGTTGACCCGACCGATATGCGCCATGACATGCATGTGACCATCGTCACCTTTCAGCCGGGCGGGGTGATCCCGTTTCTGGAAACCCATGTGATGGAACACGGGCTGTATGTGCTGGAAGGCAAGGCAGTTTACCGGCTGAATCAGGATTGGGTCGAGGTCGAGGCCGGCGATTACATGTGGCTGCGCGCCTTTTGCCCGCAGGCCTGCTATGCTGGTGGCCCCGGACCATTCCGTTATCTGCTGTATAAGGACGTGAACCGGCATATGCCGCTGCGGCTGGGGGGCAAATAGGGGTGCCTAAGATGCCCCTGAGGCCGCGTTTGCGCCATGTGCCCCCCTTCGCCTGCCTACGGCAAACGGGGAATTGCAGTTGCCATCAGATAGGATAGCTTGGGGCTAACCCGGGCGGGTGATTCATTGTAATAAAGCCGCGCGTCAAATTGGTCTGGCAAATGGAGTGATATGTTATGAAGTACCCGGTTCTGGCGCTTACTGTCCTGCTTGCGGCCTGCTCCGCCGACACGGCAACCTTAAACTGGGGCAACCCGCTGTCACCAACGGTTCTGCCCGGTACAAAAAATGTTCAGGTTCTGGGCAGGACGTGGGCCGTGGCGCCGATGCCGGATCAACCTGCCGTCTACACGGCTGTCCGTGACAACAACAATAACAACCCCTTTGGCAAGCCGGTGGCGCTCCGCACGCCACAGGCCCTGCGTGCAATCGAACTGGCGACCGGGTGTCAGGTGGTGCGCAGCTCGATGAAACAGGATATCACGGCGCGGTTTTATGCCACGGTTGTTTGCAAGTCGTAGGTCACACCGTTTCAGGCCCCGGATGCGCACCCAGCGCGGTTGATAGCTGATGCGCGGCGGTCGTTACTTCGCCCCCCAGGCGTGCAATATCGGCGTCGGCAATTCGGCTGGACGGGCCGGATATCGACAGGCCCGCCACCGTTTCGCCAAAGGGATCAAACACCGGTGCCGCGATACAGCGCATCCCTTCGGTCTTTTCGTCCGCATCCACCGCATAGCCGCGCGCCCGCGCCTGCGACAGGTCGCGGTCCAGCGCCGCCAGGTCGGTCAGCGTGTTGGCGGTGTAGCGCGTCAACACCCGCCCGGTCAGCACAGCGGCGCGCCGGTCGTCCGGCATGAACGCCAGCAACGCCTTGCCAATGCCCGAGGCATGCATTTCCGACATGCTGCCAGGCGGGAAAAATGCCCGGATATTTGATTGGGTTTCGACCTGGCTGACAAACAGAACCTCGCCCCCCTTTTCGACCCCCAGATTGGCGGTCTCGCCGGTGCTGGCCGTCAGGGCGCGCAGAATTGGGCGGGCGCGGTCCACCAGGCTTGTACGGCGCAGGAATCCGGCGCCGATCAGATAGGCGTCGGCACCGATACTCCAGATTTGGGCGGCGTCATCGAAATCCACCAGACCGCGCCCCTGAAAGGTGGTCAGGACGCGGTAGGTTGTGGCCGGGGACTGGCCCAGGTCGGTGGCCAATGCCGACAGGGTGGCCCCGCCCAGCTCGGCCAGCCGTTGCAAGACAATAATGGCACGATCCAGTGATTTGATGGTGTTCTGGTCGGTTTTGTCATGCCAGTCGCGGGGCCGCCCCCGGGCGCGCCGGGTGCCAGAGGGCTTGGCTTCAGGGTCCGACACGGGGCATTCTTTCTGCTTATGAAAAAGACCACCATGATATGAAAAAATCAACCATCTGTAAACACAGTGATTTCCAGATTCCCCTCACCCCTTCGGTCGAAATCAAAAAATTTGTGACCTTACGGCAAGGCCCCTAAAGTGAAGTCAAGAAACTGAGGAGACTGCCATGAGCTTTCAGAATCCAGTATTTATTCCCGGCCCGACGAACATCCCTGAAGAGGTTCGCAAGGCCTGTGACATGGCGACGATCGACCATCGCTCACCGCTGTTCGGGCAAATCCTGCATCCGGCGCGGAACGGTGTGCAAAAGGTGCTGAAAAGCACATCTGCCGAGGTGTTCATCTTTCCGTCTTCCGGCACCGGGGGCTGGGAAACCGCGCTGACCAACACGTTGTCGCCGGGCGACAAGGTGCTGATGGCACGCAATGGCATGTTCTCGCACCGCTGGATCGACATGTGCCAACGGTTGGGGCTGCAGGTTGAGATTATCGAGACCCTCTGGGGCGATGGCATTTCCGCCACGCGCTATGGCGAGGTTCTGAGCGCGGACAAGGCGCATGACTTTAAGGCGGTTCTGGCCACCCACAATGAAACCGCCACTGGTGTGGTGTCCGATATTGGGGCGATCCGCACGGCGATGGATGCCGCCGGGCATCCGGCGATGCTGTTTGTCGACGGTGTCAGTTCTATCGGGTCGATGGATTTCCAGTTTGATGGCTGGGGGGTCGATGTGGCTGTCACCGGCTCGCAAAAGGGGTTCATGCTGCCTGCGGGGCTGGGCATTGTCGGGTTCAGTGCCAAAGCGATGGACGCCAGCAAAACCGTCGGCCTGAACCGCACCTATTTCGATGTACGCGATATGGGGGCGGGATATGCCAATAACGCCTATCCCTATACGCCGCCTGTCGGGTTGCTGAACGGGCTGCGGCTAACGACGGGGATGCTGCTGGATGAAGGGCTGGATGCGGTGATGGCGCTCAGCGGGATTGCCACGGCGGAAATATGTCTGGCCGATCTGGGGGTGGGTATATCGCTGGGGTCAGGTGTGGCGGCGGCGCAGGATTATTACCGCGCCGGTGACCGGGCGCTAAAGGATGCGGCGTGATGGAGATTCCGACATTTCAGGATGTGGTGGACGCGCATGACCGTATCCGCCCGTATGTGCATCGCACGCCGGTTTTGACCTCATCATTTCTGAACGAGCTGACCGGGGCCGAGCTGTTTTTTAAGTGTGAGAATTTCCAGAAGGCCGCAGCGTTCAAAGTGCGCGGTGCGTCAAACGCGGTGTTTGGGCTAAAAGATGCGGATGCGGTGCGCGGGGTGGCGACCCATTCCAGCGGCAATCACGCGCTTAGCCTGGCTTATGCGGCGGGGCGGCGGGGAATCCCGTGCCATGTGGTGATGCCGCACAGCGCACCGCAGGCCAAGAAGGACGCAGTAATTGGCTATGGTGGCAAGATCACCGAATGCGAACCATCGACCAGCAGCCGCGAGGCGGTGTTTGCCGAAGTTCAGGCCGCAACCGGGGCTGATTTTGTGCATCCCTATAACGATCTGCGGGTGATTGCCGGGCAAGGCACTTGTTCACGCGAGTTGGCGGAACAAGTGTCTGGTCTGGACGCGGTGGTGGCACCGATTGGCGGTGGCGGCATGATCTCGGGCACCTGCCTTAGCTTGTCGTCGATCGCGCCGGGGGTGAAGATCTACGCGGCTGAGCCGGAACAGGCCGACGATGCCGCCCGCAGTTTCCGCGCCGGGCATATCATCGCCGACGACGCGCCGGTGACGGTGGCGGACGGGCTGAAAGTGCCGCTGAAAGAGCTGACCTGGCATTTCGTGTCCACCTACGTGAGCGATATTCTGACGGCATCCGAACAGGAAATTGTCGATGCGATGCGCCTGAACTGGGCACGGATGAAGATCGTGATGGAGCCATCAAGCGCTGTGCCTTTGGCGACCATATTAAAGAACCGGGACGTTTTCGCGGGCAAGCGCGTGGGCGTCATTATCACCGGCGGCAATGTCGATCTGGATCGGTTGCCCTGGATGAACACCTGATAGGAGAAAACGGACATGAACGCACAAAGTGATTTTGCGGGCCTCGAAGTGGGCTTTGACGTGCCCGCCCTGCCCGGCATGGATGAGGCTGACATTCAAACCCCCTGTCTGGTCCTGGATCTGGATGCGCTGGAGCGCAACGTGGAAAAAATGGGCGCGCGCGCCAAGGCGATGGGCGTTCGCCATCGTGCGCATGGCAAGATGCACAAATCTGTGGATATTGCCCAACTGCAGGAAACGCTGGGCGATTCTGTTGGCGTGTGCTGTCAGAAAGTATCCGAGGCCGAGGTGTTTGTGCGCGGCGGTATCAAAGATGTGATGGTGTCCAATCAAGTCCGTGATCCGGCCAAGATCGACCGCTTGGCGCGGATGCCCAAGCTGGGTGCGCGCATTCTGGTTTGTGTGGACGATCCTGAAAACGTCACCGATCTGGCGGTCGCGGCGCAAAAGCATGGTACCGAGTTGGAATGTCTGGTCGAGATTGACTGCGGCGCTGGCCGCTGTGGTGTGACCACCAGCCAGGATGTGGTGAATATTGCAAAGCTGATTGACGCCGCCGACGGGCTGAAATTTGCAGGCATTCAGGCCTATCAGGGCGCGATGCAGCATCTAGATTTGTATAATGAGCGCAAGGAAAAGGTCGACATTGCCGTTGCTATGGTGGCCGACGCGGTGACGGCGCTGAAATCCCAGGGCCTGGACTGTGATATCGTTGGTGGTGGCGGCACCGGATCTTACTATTTCGAAGGCAATTCGCGCGTGTATAACGAGCTACAATGCGGGTCATATGCGTTTATGGACGCCGATTATGGCCGCATTCGGGATAAGGATGGCAAGCGGATTGATCAGGGCGAGTGGGAGAATGCTCTGTTTATTCTGACTTCTGTGATGAGCCATTCAAAAGCCGATAAAGCGATTGTCGATGCGGGACTGAAGGCGCAATCGGTAGATAGTGGGTTGCCGGTGGTGTTTGGACGCGATGACAAGGTAGAGTATCTGAAATGTTCGGATGAGCATGGCGTTGTTGGCGACCCGGATGGCGTGTTGAAGGTGAATGACAAGCTGCGGCTTGTACCGGGGCATTGTGATCCAACTTGCAACGTGCACGACTGGTATGTCGGCGTGCGAAACGGCACGGTCGAAACACTGTGGCCGGTATCGGCGCGCGGCAAGGCCTACTGACCCGAAACAGCTCTTCGAGCCCTTGCGGGCTCTCTTCGCGAGGACGCCCGCAAGGGCGGAAGAGCGCACCCGAATTTAAGGAAATTACTATGTATATCATTCCTGAGGCAAGTATTGCCGGGTTGGTCTCGGCAGAGGCAAGTTTTGACGCGGTCGAGTCGGTGTTTGGCGCGATGGCGCGGGGTGACGCCTATAATTTTCCGGTGATCCGCGAGGCGATTGGCCATGGCGATGCGCTGTATGGCTTCAAGTCAGGATTTGACCGGTCGGCGCTGAATCTGGGATTGAAGTCTGGCGGCTATTGGCCGGGGAACGAGGCCAAGGGGCTAACCAATCACCAATCCACGGTGTTTCTGTTTGATGCCGATACCGGCCAATGCCGGGCGGTGGTTGGCGGCAATCTGTTGACGGCCTTGCGCACAGCAGCAGCCAGTTCGATATCTATCCGGCATCTGGCGCGTGCGGATGCCAGGGTGTTGGGTCTCATCGGCGCCGGACATCAATCGGCGTTTCAGATGCGCGCCGCAGTGCAGCAGCACGATTTCGACAAGGTAATTGGCTGGAATTATCATCCCGAAATGTTGTCACGACTGCAAGATACGGCGACGGAACTGGGCCTGCCATTTGAAGCAGTTGATCTGGACCGGATGGGGGCAGAGGCCGATGTGATCATTTCAATCACCTCAAGTTTTGCGCCGATCCTGAAGGCGGCGCAGGTTCGCCCTGGGGTGCATATTGCCTGTATGGGCACCGACACCAAAGGCAAGCAAGAGGTAGAGGCAGAGCTGGTGGCGAAGGCGACTGTGTTTACCGACGAGGTGGCGCAGGCGGTCAGCATAGGAGAATGCCAGCATGCGATTGCGGTCGGGTTGATGGACGCCGCTGCGATCAAACAGATCGGAGCAGTGATCAATGGCACTCATCCAGGACGGATATCCGACGAAGAAATCACGTTGTTTGACGGTACCGGCGTGGGCTTGCAGGATCTGGCGGTCGCGGCGGCAGTGGTTGAGACGGCCATCGAACAGGGCATCGCAATCGAAGTCGATTTCTGAGCACGCGATTCCTGTGGACAAGGAAGCGGAAATTGTCCCACATACGCATCTGGAAATAGTTCAGAGGTGCTGACTCATGACAGGGCATCCCATTCGCATTGCGATCAACGGGTTTGGCCGGATTGGCCGGTCTGTATTGCGGTTACTGACCACCACGCGCGGCACCGAAGGGTTTGAACTGGTAGCGATCAACGATATCGCCCCGCTCGCCAGTTGCGCCTATCTGTTTCAGTATGACAGCGTGTTCGGCCCCTTTCCCGGCACTGTCAGCCATGACGAACAAGCGCTGGTGGTCAACGGCCAGCCCATTCCGTTCCGTCAGGTAGGCGACATTGGCACGCTGGACCTGTCGGGTGTGGATATTCTGCTGGAATGCACCGGCGCGGCGGGCAATCGCGCCACGGCGATGCGCGGGTTAGACGCCGGGGCGGGCATGGTTCTGATCTCGGGCCCGTCAGCGGCGGCGGATGTGACTATTGTGCTGGGCGCAAATGAGGCCGATCTGGGCGATCAGCGCATCATTTCCAATGCGTCCTGCACTACCAACGCGCTGGCCCCCCTGCTGAAGCTGCTGGATGACGCATGCGGTGTGGTCAGCGGGCATATGACCACGGTACATTGTTACACCGGGTCACAGCCCACAATCGACAAACCGCGCGACGACCTGGCCCGCAGCCGGGCGGCGGCGCTGTCGATGGTGCCCACCACCACATCCGCCGGGCGGCTGATTGGCGTGGTGCTGCCCAAGCTGGCCGGGCGAATCGAGGCGCGGGCAATCCGGGTGCCGACGGCCAGCGTGTCGGCGATTGACCTGACGGTGCAGACGGGCACGCCGGTGACTGTTGCCAGGGTGAACGCGCTGCTAGAGGCCACCGCACAGGAGTCACCGTTGTTGGGGTGGATCACCCAGCCGCTGGTATCGACCGATCTGCGCGGCCGACCGGAATCGTTGATCCTGAGCGGGGCAGAAACGTCGGTGTCAGTTGGCGGGCTGCTGCGGCTGTTTGGGTGGTATGACAACGAGTGGGGGTTTTCCAACCGCTTGCTGGATATGGCAAGGTTGATTGCGGCGCGGTAGGGGGCCTTCGCTGCGCCAGCAGCATTTTCACAGAAGCATTTCAGATCAATGCGTGACAACACACTAAAGTTTTCCAGTCGACACCCCACCCGTAATACCCATTGAAAACAACAAGAAAACCCGGCAGCAGCAGACAACGGAGAATCGGTTTCCGTCAGCACGTGGCGAAGGGAACGAACCTGCCAGCGAAAAGTCTCTGGAACTCAGGAACAACCGCGCGGTCGACTGGCGGCAATCACCGCCTGACCAAGCGATAGGCCGCCGTTATTTGCTGGCAACGGAACCGGGCAGAGCACTCTATTCCCGTATTCCCGTATTCCCGTATTCCCGTGGTCCTGCTGGCACGCCCTACCCCTCTACCCCTGGCAAGCAACAGGCTGTTTTGAAAGCCCCCTCCGCAACGTCCCAGCAATGATGCAATACATCCCGTCCTCATTACGCTTTGCCGTTGCCGGAACGGCAAAGCTTGGAAAGCTGTTAACTCTGCCGACTTATCCCAACCGCGCCAACAACGCGCCCAGCGCTGCCTTGTCTGCATTGGTATACGTCGCCACCCGGCTGCGCCACAACGTCGCTTGGCTTTGCAGGATCAGCCCGTCGGACAACAGTTTCAGGTGGTTGGCGCGCAGCGTTTCGCCGGTCGAGGTGATATCGGCCACCGCCTCGGCGGTTTCGTTCTTGACGGTGCCTTCGGTGGCGCCCTGGCTATCAACCAACGCATAATCGGCCACGCCAGCGTCGCGCAAGAAATCCCGCACCAAACGGTGGTATTTGGTGGCGATGCGCAGCCGATGGCCGTGACAGGCGCGAAAGGCGGCAGCCACAGAATCCAGATCATCCAGCGTATCCACATCAACCCAAAAGGCCGGCACCGCCAAAATTAGATCGGCCCGCCCAAACCCCAGCGGTTCGACCTGTTCCACCTGCTGTTCCCAGCGCGGCAGCTTTTCCTGCACCAGATCGGTGCCGGTCACGCCCAGATGAATGCGCCCGGCCGCCAGTTCACGCGGGATTTCCCCGGCGGATAGCAGCACCAGCGATACCCCGTCGATACCGTCAACCTGACCGGCATATTCACGGTCAGACCCGCTACGCGACAGGCTGATGCCACGCTGCGCAAACCAGTCAAAAGTCTTGTCCATCAACCGCCCTTTTGACGGCACACCCAGCTTGAGGCTCATTGCGCGCCCTCCTCAAGCAGCAACATCAGATCGGGGCGCAACACGCCGCCAACCGCAGGAATTTCGCCCCCCTTACCCAACCGTCGGGTCAGCGCGTCATAACGCCCACCGGTGGCAATGGGCGGCAGATCCGGGCGACGTTCGGCGTAAAATCCAAACACAAACCCGTCGTAATATTCCATCGAAGTGCGGCCATAACTGGCCTCGAAATCAAGGTTATCCACATCGACCCCCCGCCCCGCCAGCGCAACAATCCGCTCTTGCAATCGGTTCAACGCCGGAGTGATTGATGGCAGATCCACCGCCACATCGCGCAGATGTTCCAGCGCATAGGGCATGGTTTCGCGTACACTCAGCAGGGTTTCCAGCGCCGACAGTTCAGTGTCCGAGATCGCTGGGGTGGCTGCATCGGCGCGCAGGGCGTCAATCCGCGCCTGGATCTCGGCCAGGCTGCGTTTGCCTATTTCCGGGGCATGCCCGTCCAGCGGGTTTGTCGCCGCCAGCAATGCGGCCCGGCCCGGCGGGTCCGGCAACCGGCGCGCAAACCGGTCCACCAGGGCACGAAAGCGGCGCGGCTGCCACAGGTGGCGCATCAGTGCGGTCTTGCGCCGGTCGGTGGTGGTCAACCCCTGCACGGCAGCAATCAGAATGCCGATATCACCCGTCGCGGCCCGCAGGTTCAACCCTTTTAGCGCCCCGGCGATCAGGGCAAACACCTCGGCATCCGCTGCCGCCGAGCCGTTGCGATCAAACAATTCATATCCGACCTGGACATATTCATTGGCCCGGTCCGGGTCGTGTTCCTGTTGGCGAAACACCTCGCCGGCATAGGTATAGCGCGCGGGGTCTGCGCCGTGGTCCATATGCATCTGCACCACTGGCACGGTGAAATCCGGGCGCAGCATCTGTTCGCCGCGCAACGCATCCGACGTCACATAGGCGCGCGCCCGGATTTCTTCGCCATATAGGTCCAGCAAAGTGTCTGCCGGTTGCAGAACCGGTGTTTCAACGGCCACCGCACCGGCGGCTTCAAACTGCGCCCGCAGCCCGGCGGCGCGGGCAAGTGTTTCAACCTTGTTTGGCATCAGTTCTGTCCGGTCTCTAGATCAGCCGCGTGGCTTGCAAGGATTTCTCGCAGCTTTGCCAACATCTGATCGCGCGGCACTTCGAACTGACTGGGGCGTTCTTTCCATTCCTCCAGCGTGGCGCTTTGCGCAATCTTGGCCCCCAAGATCAAGTCCTTGATCTGCACCATTCCGGCGGCCTTTTCGTCGCCCCCTTCGATGATCGCCGCAGGGCTGTTGCGCTTGTCTGCATATTTCAGCTGGTTGCCGAAATTCTTCGGATTGCCCAGATAAACCTCAGCGCGAATACCGGCAGTGCGCAGCTCGGCGACCATTGCCTGATAGTCGGCCATGCGGTCACGATCCATCACCGTTACCACAACCGGGCCATGCGCAACACTGTGAAGGCGGCCCTTTTCGCGCAACGCCGCCAACAGTCGGTCGACACCGATGGAGATCCCCGTGGCGGGCACTTCCTGACCGGTAAAGCGCTTGACCAGATCGTCATAGCGCCCGCCCCCGGCCACGGACCCAAACTGGCGCTTGCGGCCCTTGTCGTCGAGGATATCAAAGGTCAGTTCCGCCTCATACACAGGCCCAGTGTAATAGCCGAGGCCGCGTACCACCGAGGGGTCGATCACGATGCGGTCGGAGCCATAACCACCAGCCTCCAACAGATCAGCGATCTGTTCCAGCTCGCTCACCCCATGCTGACCAATATTTGACCCCTGCACCAATTCATTCAGCCGTGCCACAGTGGCCACACCCGTGCCCCGATGCGCCTGCATGAACCCCATGACGATGTCGGCCTGCGTACTGGACAATCCGGCCCCTTTAGTGAAATCGCCACTATTGTCTTTGCGCCCTTCGCCCAGCAAGGACCGTACCCCGTCCAGCCCCAACCGATCCAGCTTATCAATGGCGCGCAGGACGATGCCGCGTTCGTGGGCGAACCTGTCGGGATCGGACGGGTCCAGAACCCCGGCCACTTCCATCACCCCATTCAGCACTTTGCGATTATTAATCCGCACAATGTAATCACCACGCTCAATCCCAACCGCTTCCAGCGTGTCACTCAGCATCGCGCATATCTCGGCATCCGCCGCCATGGATGCACTGCCCACGGTATCCGCATCACATTGATAGAACTGGCGAAACCGCCCCGGCCCCGGCTTTTCGTTACGCCATACCGGCCCCATCGCGTAGCGACGATAAGGCGTGGGCAAATCATTGCGATGCTGCGCAAATACCCGCGCCAGCGGTGCCGTCAGATCATAACGCAGCGCCAGCCAGTCGCCCTCATCCTCCTGCCAGGCAAACACACCTTCGTTCGGGCGGTCCACATCGGGCAGAAACTTGCCCAAAGCCTCAACCGTCTCCACTGCGGAAGACTCAAGCGCGTCAAAGCCATAAAGACTATACACCTCGGCAATCGCACGCAGCATTTTGGTGCGCTGAGCGACCTCGGCACCAAAATAATCACGGAACCCCTTGGGCGTTTCCGCCTTGGGGCGGGGCTGTTTGCGAATATTGGCCATGTCAGAAGTCCCAGAGCATAAGCATCGCCGCGCGGTCTATCCCATGGACCGATAAGGGGCAAGGCGACGCCCCGCGCACCACCGTTCTTTTTCAGAACCCGACCATCCCCTTTTTCTGGCCTTAAATATCCTCGCCGAAGGCTCCACGTTTTTGTATAAAACGTGATACTAAACCTGCGGCCCGGAACGGGCCACAATTTCTTTGC
>JGI24025J20009_10000376_pt1 | contig 34614 bp, 31 predicted proteins | sample Cruoilmetagenom3_FD_20009 | JGI IMG/M metagenome (IMG submission 20009) | reverse complement strand
ATCGCCTTCCTTCAGGACCGCGCCGGGTTCTCGGCGAGCGTGCCGCTGCCAAGCGCCGGCGATACGCCCGTGGACGAGGCCCCCGCCAGCACCGAAGGTATGATCGAAGCGCCCGAGACGGATCTGAGCGCCGCGCTTGACAAGTTCGCCTGCACGGCCTGCCATGATCTGAACGACAGCGGGGCCGACCTTGGCCCGGCCCTGGGTGGCATTGCCGGTCGCATGAGCCGCGCCGGGGTAATGGGGGCAATACTCGACCCCAACACGGGGATTGCCGAGGGCTATGACGAGGGCCTGATGCCCGACACGTTCGGCGAGGACATGCACGCAAGCGAATTGCTGCTGATCGTCGATCACCTCATGACCCTGCCCGAGCCGGAGCCTTCGGGGGAACCGGATGATGACGGCCCGGCCACCGATGCGACCGGTGTGATCGACAATTACGGCTGTGCCGGCTGCCACGACCTGATGGACAGCGAGGCCGATCTGGGACCGAAGCTGAACGGTATTGGCGCACGCATGGACCGCGACCAGCTAAGGGCCTCGATCGTCGATCCGAATGCCGAAATCGCCGAAGGGTACGAGGCCGACATGATGCCCGATACCTTTGGCGACGACATGAGCGAGGGGGAAATGACCCTGATCCTCGACTACCTGACAGACCTGCCGGAATAGGGGACGAACATGGCCTTTCTGAAACATCCCCTGACGCTGGCGGTTCTGGTGCTTGGCGGGCTTTACGTCTTTTTCGCCTTTGTCCTGAATCCGCCCCTGCCCGCCTCGCTGCTGATCCAGTACATGACCATCTGCACTGTCGGCGTGTTGCTGGTGGTGACGTTCGACAACAAAACGGCGGTGCAGTTCGTTGCCCCATTGGTGTCGCTGTTCGGCTCGCCCCGGCGCAAGGCCCTGCGGTTTGTCGCTTTTGTCGCTGTGGTGGCGGGGGCCGGCGCGCTGACCTATCAGGCGGTGAAGCCGGCGATTGTCTCGCCAGTCGAATTGCGCACGGTCCACCCGGCACCGCCGTCCAGCCTCAAGGCCTATGGCAAGACCTACAACCTCCTGACGCTGGAAAACCCCTATCGCGCCGAGTTTGACGAGGATTCGGATGAATACCAGGAGATCGTCACTGAGGGGGCCGGGCTTTATTACGAGAACTGCGTGTTTTGCCACGGCGACATGCTGGATGGCGCCGGTCATTTNGCCGGGGCNTTCACCCCNCGNCCGATCAACTTTCAGGACGTNGGCACCATCGCCCAATTGCAAGAGGCGTTTCTGTTCTGGCGCATCACCAAGGGCGGGCCGGGCCTGCCGGTGGAAGGCACGCCCTGGGCCTCGGCCATGCCGGTCTGGGAGGACATGCTGAAAGAGGACGAGGTGTGGAAGATCATCTCGTTCCTTTATGANTACACCGGATTCGAACCGCGTTCGTGGGTGCTTGAGGAAAGNACCGCGAAAGAGGAGGTGACAGAGACCACAAGAGAGCTGGACGAGGATGCGGTTGACGCGATTTACATGCAGCGCTGTGCCCAATGCCACGGCGAGGAAGGCGACGGGTTGGGCATCGCCGCCGAGCGCATGTACCCTGCCCCGCGCGATTTCACGCTGGGGCTGTTCAAGTACAAGACCACCGATGCNGACAGCGAATTTCCCACCGATGCGGATCTGCGGGTCACCATCCGCGACGGGCTGGCGGGCACGTCGATGCCCGGCTGGAAAACCATCCTNAACGACGCCGAGATCGACGCGCTGATCCAGAAGATCAAGGTGTTCGGCTATTGGGAGGAAGAAACCGCCGAAGATCTGGGTCTGACCGCTATTGATCTGGGCTCCCCACCGGCGGTAACCGACGCCCTGCTGGCCAATGGCCGCGTACAGTTCGAGAAGGCCTGCGTGCAATGTCATGGCGAAGAGGGTCGCGGCAACATCACCTCGGGCAAGCGGCTGGCGGATGACTGGGAAAACCGCATTTGGCCACGCAACCTGACCCGGCCCGAGACATGGCGCGTGTCACAGGATGCCGAGGACGTGTTCCAGCGTCTGACCGCCGGCATCCCCGGCACACCAATGCCGGAACACAGCACCAACATGAGCCATGAGGACCGCTGGGCCGTGGCAAATTACGTGATGACCCTGCGCGACAACGCGACCCCGCTAAGCAAGGGCGACAGCGTGATCCGCGCGGTGCGCGTTGAGGGCGATCTGCCGGTGGATGCGGATGATCCGGCCTGGGAAACGGCCCCGGCGATGACCTTCCGGTTCAGTCCGAACGTCATCAGGGAACCACGGCTGTTCTATTCCCTGAACGACATGGTGACGGTACGGGCCTTGTATAATACGGGTGACATTGCCCTGCGCGTCGATGTCGATGACCGCACCTATTCGGTGCCCGGCTCGGAGCTGGAACAGCAATATATGCTGGACGATGTGACGGCGACCCGCGATGCGATTGCGGTGCAGATCCCGGCGGCCTTGTCGGGCACGGCCGAGAAACCCTATTTCCGCCAGGGTGACCGGCGCAATCCGGTCAACATGTGGTACTGGGCCGCCCCCTCGGTCGACCCGGAACTGCCGGCGACGGTGGAAATCCGCGACGCCAAAGGTCAGGAAAGCGCCCCGCAACCACGCCCCGACAGTACGGATTTAAGCGCCAATGGCGTCTGGAAAGATGGCCGCTGGCAGGTGGTTTTCACCCGCGCGCTTGAGACTGAAACACCNCAGGATCTGCAATTCAGCGAGGGCGTTTANACGCCCGTTGCCTTTGCCAACTGGGACGGNCTGAACGGCGAGGAAGGNCTGCGCCAGAGCTTTACCGCCTGGTACTGGATCCTGCTGGAGCCGGAGGATAATCCGACTAAAACCATCGGATTGGCGGTTCTGGTGGCGGTTCTGGCCGGGCTTGCGTTCCTGTTGATCGCCTGGCGCGCGCGCCGGCGTTTCCCGGCCTGATCACTGCCTGATCACTGCCTGATCACTGCCTGGGGCAGATGTAAAAATTTGTTAAATCGCGAAAACTTGATGCCCGTCAATGAAGTTGGCGACCCCCGGTTGCGAGGTTCTGCACAGGACAACAATCCGCTTGGCGCGTTTCGAGTCGGGTTACAATTTAGCAAGAAGGGGAAATCAATGACGATATCTCGAACCAAACGCGGTTTTGCGCTGACGCTGGGGGCCTCTCTTTTGGGGGCGACCCTGTTGGCCGGACCCGCCTTTGCCGACCCGGCCCCGTTGGGACCGGTTGAAGCACCCGAGGTGAACGAGGCCAAGGCGTTGCTGGGTCAGCGCCTGTTTTTTGACAAGCGGCTTTCGGGCGACGCGGCCCTGGCTTGCGCCAGTTGCCACAAGCCCGAGAACGGCTTTGCCGACGGCATGGCGCTGTCGCTGGCCTATCCGGGGTCCAAGGGGTTCCGTAACACGCCGACCCTGATCAACACGGCGCTGGCGGCCAACTGGTTCCACGACGGGCGTCTGGGCACCAACCTGAACGACGTGACCCGCGAGAGCATCACCGAAGATTACATGATGAACATGGACATGCGTCTGATGCAGGAACGCGTCAAGCAAGACCCGCTGTATGTCGAGATGTTCGAAGCGGCCGGTTATGGAGAGCCATCGAACGGGTCGATCCGCAAGGCAATTCCGGAGTATCTGGCGACGCTGATTTCTCGCGGCAGCCCGTTTGACGAAGGCACCATGTCCGAGGCGGCACAAAACGGCCAGGCGCTGTTTGAAGGTAAGGCCGGCTGTATCTCATGCCACAACGGCCCGCGTCTGACCGACGATCAGGCCTATAATATCGGCACCGCCGAGAACCCCGACATCTGGTCCGATCCAATGCGCCACATGACCTATGCGGCCTTTGCGCAGTTCATGGGTATCGAAAACTACATGAACATCCGCCGCGACGTTGGCGCGCAGATCATCCGCCACCCGGCGGACGGATCCGACATTGGCAAGTTCAACACCCCGACCCTGCGGGAGCTGACCTATACCGCGCCCTACATGCACAACGGCACCTTTGATTCGCTGTTCGAAGTGGTGGCGTTCTATAACGCCGGCGGCGGTGAAGATGCCAACAAGGATGCGCGCATCAAGCCGCTTGGCCTGACATTCGCCGAGCAGAAAGACCTGGTGGCGTTCCTGGAATCGCTGTCGGGTGAGCCGCTTACCGGTCCGGAACATGTCTGGCCTGATCCAATTTCAACCAACTATCCCGCCATCGAAAACTGGCGCGAAGTGCAGAACTAGGACGGGAGAGGAAAGATGAAATCAATGAAAAGCAAACTTGTCCTGTTGGCCGGTGTCGCCTCGGTGGCGACCCTGGCCGGAATGGCCGCCGCGCAGGATTATCCGCCGCTGGCCCCCTTGGGCGATCCGCCCATTCCGCTGGATAACCAGATGTCGGATGCCAAGGTGGAACTGGGCAAGATCCTGTTCTGGGATCCGCGCCTTGGTGGAGATGCGTCAACCGCCTGTGTCACCTGCCACGAACCCGATCAGGGCTGGGCCTTTGGTGACAGCCTGTCGCGCGGCTATCCGGGCACGGTGCACTGGCGCAACAGCCAGTCGGTGATCAACTCGGCCTATCTGGGTCAGTTGTTCTGGGCCGGGTCCGCCGCCTCGCTTGAAAAGCAGGCACCGTCGGCCGCCAAGGGCGCGGTTGCCGGCAACGGCGAGAACGACGTGATGGAAACCCGTCTGGCGTTCATTCCCGAATATGTGGAGCGCTTCAACGATGTGTTCGGCACCCAGTGGCCGCTGATTGGCGACGCCTGGGCGGCAATCGCCGCGTTCGAGCGCACGCTGATTGTCAACGACACGCCGGTCGACAAGTATCTGGCAGGCGACGAAAGCGCGCTGAGCGAGGAACAGGTTGCCGGCATGGAGCTGTTCAACGGCAAGGCGGGCTGTATCCAGTGTCACAACGGCGCACAGGCCACGGACGAGAATTACTATAACCTTGGCGTGCCACCTGCTGAACGTTGGGAAGAAGACGGACTGGCCCAGGTTACCTTTCGCTATGAGATCTTTGCCAAGGGCGTGACACAGGAAATGTACCGGGTTCTGAAGGACGATCCGGGGCTGTATTTCCGCTCCAAGGAAAAGGACCACATGGGCAAATTCCGCACGCCTCCGCTGCGCTATACCGCCTATACGGCCCCCTATATGCACAACGGCGCGTTCTGGGATTTCGAAGAAGTAGTTGAATTCTACAACGCCGGTGGCGGCGAAAACGACTTTACCGACGGCACCATGGCATCGACCAAAACCGAGTTGCTCAAGCCTTTGGGGCTGAACGAGGACGAAGTTGGTCAGCTGGTCGCCTTCCTCGAAGCCTTTTCCGGCGACGAGCTGGAAGTCGAGCCGCCTGTCTTGCCACCCTACGAAGCCCTGGCTTCCGAGTGAGCGTAAGGAAAGGAATGAATATGTCACAAGATGTGAAAAACGAAAGCGGTATGACCCGCCGGGAGGCGGCCAAGGCCGTTGGGCACAAGTGCTTGGTATCACGCCGTAAATTCCTGATCGGCGCGGGTGTCACCACGACGATCATGATCACCCTCGACCCGGGCACGGCGCGGGCCAAGCAGGTTCCGGCGCAGATCACCGAATACCCGCGCAAGTTTGTCGCCAAGCTGTCCGATCTCAAGCTCGATGTCCCGGTAGACTTCAACTATCCGGATGAGGGCGAATATTCCGAGAACATGATCGTCAGGATGGGCGCGCGCGCCGGTGGCGGCATTGGACCGGATCAGGATGTGGTTGCCTTCAACTACGCCTGCACCCACCAGGGCGGTCTGCTGAACGAGACCTACAAGGCGGATACCAAATCGCTCGGGGCCTGTCCGCTGCACCTGTCGACTTATGATCTGACACGGCACGGCATTCTGATTTCGGGTCAAGCCTATCAAAGCCTGCCGCAGATCCTGCTGGAGCTTGATGGTGACGATATCTACGCCACCGGCATTTTCGGGCTGATCTACGGCCGTCACGACAACTTTAAAGGTTAGGAGAGGAAAAACATGTCAACTCCGTATTATATCCCCGATCAACACGGGCCTCTGCCACCGGCCGACGCCGAGGTGATCACCACAGCCTGTGATTATTGCATCGTTGCCTGTGGCTACAAAGTCTACCGCTGGCCTGTAAAGGGCGANAAGCGTGGCGGTCAAAAGGCCGAAGAAAACGCCTTTGGCGAGGATTTCCCGGTGGCCCCTCTGGGTCCGTGGGTTGCCCCGAACCAGCACAACGTCGTGCTGCACGAAGGTGAACCGCACCACGTGGTGATCATCCCCGACAAGGACACCGAGTTCGTCAACACCGATGGCGACAGTTCGCTTCGTGGCGGGTGTATTGCCCAGAAATGCTATAACCCGGAAACCCCGACACGGGATCGTCTGAAGTCTCCGATGATGCGGATTTACGGCATCCTTCAGCCCGTGCCGTGGGACTTTGCCTTGGACGTCGCGGCCGAAATCGGCAAATACGTGATCAAGAAGCACGGGCATAACGCCTACGGTGTGAAAACCTTCTCCTATCAGTACATGGAGAACACCTACGCGATCACCAAATACGCGTTGCGCTCGATCAACACGGCGAACTTTACCTTCCACGACACGCCGTCTGATGTGTCCTCGACCCCCGGTTTTAGGGATGCGGGTTTCGACAATTTCGGCCCTGCCTATGAGGACTGGAAAAACGCCGAGACCCTGCTGATCTGCGGCACGGACCCCTACGAAACCAAGACGATCCTGTTCACGCAGTGGATCATGAAGGGTATCCAGAATGGTCAGAAGGCGATCTTTATGGTGCCGCGCAAGACCGCCGGTGTGGCTTACGCCGAACAGAATGGCGGGTTGTGGCTGGACGTGACGCCGGGCACCGACCTGTTGGTGGTCAACGCCATTGCGCGGATCATCGTCGAGAACGGCTGGCAGGACAAAGAGTGGATCGAAAAGTGGGTCAACGACAAGTGGGGCTCGTCCTCGGGCTTTGGTCAGGGCACGCGCAACACGCCGTGGCAGTGGCGCACGACCTGGGGCAAGTTCCAGACCAAGGGCTTTGACGATTGGGCCAAGTGGTTGCTGGCGCAGGACGAATTCACGCTGGAAAACGCGGCCGAAGTGTCGGGCGTCGATGCCGCAAAAATTCAGCTTGCCGCTGAAATGATGGCCAAGCCGAAGGACGACGGCAGCCGCCCTAAGACCTCGGTGATGATCGAAAAGGGCTTCTACTGGTCCAACAACACCGGCAACACCCAGGCGATTTCCGCGCTTGGCATCATTGTCGGTGCCGGCGGACGTCCCGGTCAGGTCATTGGCCGGGCCGGTGGCCACCAGCGTGGCGGCGTCAGGGGCGGTGGATATCCGCGCAACAAATCGCCGATGAAACTGCCCGGACGGCGGCGGCGCGCGCTGGATACCGATACCTACACCATGGCGGGCCATACCCGTCTGGCGCATGTGATCGGCACCACCTGGATCCAGTCGATGCTGGGATCGCAACAGATGTCGGCCCGGTTCCACGAACTGACCCGCGGCAATCCGCATCAGATCCAGTCGATCAACCGTGAAAAGATCATCGAAACCCTGAAGGCGCGGGTCGACAGTGGCGGCATGGTGGTGATCAACCAGGATATCTATCTGGTCGACCCCATCGGCAACCAGTTCGCCGATATCATCTTCCCGGCCGCGACCTGGGGCGAAGAGGACTTTCTGCGGGCCAATGGCGAACGCCGCATCCGGCTGTATCAGAAGTTCTATGATGCGCCGGGCGAGGCCAAGCCGGACTGGTGGATCATCGCCCAACTGGCCAAAAAGATGGGCTTTGAGGGCTTTGACTGGGAAAACTCCAACGATGTTGCCGAGGAACTGGCCAAGTTCACCCGCGGCAGCCGCAAGGACTTTAACATGGTCAAGGTGGCAGCGCATCGCGAGGGCAAGACCCTGCACCAGAAGTTCCGCGAAATGGGAACCAACGGTATTCAGGGTCCGGTGTATATGAACGACGATGGCACGCTGGAAGGCACTGTGCGTCTGCATGACACCACCCGGGAACTGCTGCCGAACGGGCCGACTGCGTTGAATATGTACAACAAGAAACTGACGCATTTCAATTCGCAGACCGGCAAGTGCAACATCCAGAAGTCACCCTGGAATCTGTTCTCGGATTACTGGGAATGGATGAAACCCAAGGGCGACGAGCTGTGGTGTACATCCGGACGGGCCAACGAACGCTGGCAGTCGGGTTTCGACGACACGCGTCGGCCATACATTGTCCAGCGCTGGCCGGATAACTGGGTCGAGATCAACACCGAGGATGCCGCCGCACGCGGGATCGAAAGTGGCGATATGGTCCTGCTGTCCAACGACCGGGTGCCGTCCCTGAAAGACACCACACTGGGTGTCGAAGGATCGGACTATTCGTTCTCTGGCCAGATGGCCAAAGGCAACGTGGAACTGTCCGAGGCTGCGGTAACAGCGGTGGCGATGGTGACACGGGCGGTGAAGCCGGGGGTCATGTACATGGACTTCCTGCATGCCAGCCAGCCAGCCAACGCGCTGGCGGGTCGGGTGGTCGACTGGATCAGCGGTAACTACAACTACAAGATGGGCACTGCAAAGGTCACCAAGATTGGTGAATCGCCTTACAAGCACACCTTCCGGTCGATGTCCTTCGCACCGCGTGACATCGTTACCTGATCTGACCGGGGCACCTGTCAGGGCTGCCCAGGTCACAGAAACTTTACCGCCGGCCAGTGTGAACGCATTGGCCGGTGTTCTGCCCTTGATTTGGGTCAAAGACCGGCCTGCGGGGGTTGTTACCCTGCCCTATCAGAACCGTGAGAGATCAAGATGAAAACCAATGCGACCGAAAGACTCAGCGACATTCTGAAGGACGGAATTGACGTGCATCGCTGCGCCGCCGCGCGGGCGCTGGGGGTCTTGCAGGGACCACAGGCCACCGGCGTTCTGACCGAGGCTTTGCTGGACGAAGATCCGGATGTGCGGGTTGATGCCGCGACCGCGCTGGCCGGCATTCAGGACAGTGCAACGGCCGAAAAGCTGATGGAAAACCTGGTCGGCGATCCCGAAGGGGATGTCAAAAAGGCCGCCATCACCGCCCTTGTGGCCATGCGCCACGCCGCCATTGTGCCGCTGTTGCGCGCCCTGGCCGTGTCACGCGCCGAAGATCAGGTCGCCTGGGACGAAGAGGCGTTTTACACCGATGGCTGGGATGCGTGGGACGATATCCAGCTTGCGGCAATCCGGGGCCTGGGCGAATTGGCGGACGAAGAGGCGGTTTCTGCCATTCTTGCGGCCATGGGCGACGAATTGGGCCAGGATGTAAGCGAACCTGCCTTTCAGGCGCTGGCCCGGATGGGGGCTGCCGGGGCCGAGGCGCTGACATTCATGTACGAAGAGGGCCATGCCCGCCTGAACCGGCGCATTGCCCGCGCGGTCGGGGCATCGGACAACCCACAGCTTGAGGGGCTGCGCGCGGCCATGCTGGCGGACGCTTCGCCGCTGATCCGGGCGCTGGCGCTGGCGCATCTTGATGCCGCAGATGAGCGTCTGGCCGCGATGTTCGAAGATGCCGATGCCGGGGTGCGCGCAGCGGTGGTGCGCCATCACGGGGCCTCTCACCTGAGTGCGCTGCGCAAGATGATCAAGGACAGCTCTCCTGAGGTGCGGATCGAAGTGTTCAAAATTATCGCCGCCAACCCGGACACATTTCGTGAAAAACCCGAGGTCGACGCGGTAAAAAGCACGCTGAAAGGCGATCCGCATGCGGCCAAACACGCCGCGCTGGCGCTTTTTGCCCTGAACGGTCCGAAGGTCGCCAACGGCTTTACCCATGTTCTGGGCAAACAGGAAATCCCCCGCGACTTCCGTATCGGCGTGCTGGAAACCCTTGAAAAAGCCGGTGAAATCGCCGTTCCGGCGCTGCTGGGCGTAGCGGCGGACCCGGACCGGCAATTGCGACTTGCCAGCCTAACGACGCTGGCAAACATCGCCGCGAACGATCCTGCCTGGCCAAATGACGCCGGGCTTGGCCTGCTTTCGGCGCTCAGGGGCGAACTGGTGCTGCCCCCCGCCGAACCGGAGGAGGTTGAGGTTGAGACTGAGCCTGAACCGGCCCCCGAGCCCGATCAGGCCGAACTGGAGGAAATCGCGCGCGAGATCGATGAAAGCCTGCCATTGGTGGCCGAAGATGCGGCATCGGGGTCAACCCTGCGGGCGATCATGACCAACGAGCCGGATCAGCCGCAAAAAGCCCCGGATGAGATCGTTCTGGAGCCCGAGCACGAACGCCTGCTGGCCATGACCAACACCCGCAAGTTCTCCAAGCGCAAAGTGTCCTGGGCAACCGAAGTGGCCCCGTTTCTGGACGTCCGCCGCTTTTCGGCGCGTCTGTTGGGGCAAGTGGTGGTGGACGAGGTCACAGAGGCGCTGATTGCCGCACTTGAGAGCGATATTGATGCGCAAACCCAGGAGGCGGCTTTGTTTTCGCTGGCCGAACACGGGGCCAGGCGCGGGGTTTTGCCGGACCGCCTGAGCGATTTGGTGCCGGGGCTGCTGGACAGCGAGACATCGGAAATCAGGGTGCTGGCCACCCGTTTGCTGGGCTACGTGCCGGGCGTGGAAAATGAGGAACGGCTGACAGTGCTTGTGGGCCATGACGACCAGTTGGTGCGCGTCGAGGCCATTCGCGCCCTTGATCAGCGCAATGTGGCGAATGACACGGTGCGCGCCGCTTTGGCGGACAGCTATCTTGGGGCCGGCATTGCCGCCGCCCGCGCGCTGGCGCGGATTTCCGGGGATGGGGCGGTTGACGCGCTGGTGGGTTTTGCGGCGCGAAACGACGGTATCTATCGCCGCGACATCGGTCGGCTGCTGGGTCAATACGCGCCCGATCAGGGGGCTGCCCGGCTGTTGGAGCTGCTGGAGGACGAGACCCGAAAAGCCGAATGGCTGGTGGCAATAGATGCGTTGGCCGAACTTTTTCAACAGCAGGCCCCAGAGTTTCAGACACCGGGGCATCAGACACCGGGGCATCAGACACCGGACCAGTCTTTGCTGGTGGCCTGAATGAACCCGAAAGGAAAGGAACTTTCATGAACAAATTTGTCACCAGATCCGCCGTTGCGCTGACGCTGCTGGGAATGGCCCTGCCGGCCAGCGCCAAGGGCTACAAAGAGGTCGATGTAAACGATGGCGGCAGCTTTGTCGGCACCGTCACCGCCGGGGCCGCCGAGGCCGACACCCGCAGCTATACCATTTCCAAAGACCCCGAGATTTGCGGCGAGGGAACACGCGAGGTGCCGTTTGTCCAGATCAACGGTGACGGGATGCTGATGAACGCCGTCGTGTTCCTGAACGAGGTCGAAGAGGGCAAGGCGTTTGACCCCGAGGCGATCAATCTGACGCTTGACCAGAAGGGCTGTGAATTCTCGACCGTGCTGGGGGTGATGGCCAATCAGGGGGAACTGACCGCAACCAATTCCGACATGACCCTGCACAACATCCACACCTATGAACTGATCGGCAAGGCACGCCGCACGGTGATGAATGTGTCGCAGCCCAATGCCGGCGACAGCGTTACCAAAAAGGTGAAACTGCGCCGCGGCAACGGCATGAAGGTCGAATGCGACGCCCATGATTTCATGCACAGTTTCGTGTTTGTCGCCAAGAATCCCTATTACGCCGTGGTCGACGAAAGCGGTAATTTCTCGATCGACGGTATTCCTGCCGGCACCTACGAAGTGATGATGTGGCATGGTTTCCTTGGCGAGATCGAAGTCGGTGAAATGACCGTCGAAGCCGGCGGCGAGACCAGCATGGAGTTGTCCTACTGAGGACCGCGAAAAAAGGGGCGTCAGCTTTGCAGAAACGACGTGGAATCAATGCGTTTGATGCGTTTGTTCTGGCTGGCGCTCTGGTCAATGTGGCCGTGGTGCTGTTGCTGTTGGGGTATTGGTTATTTTCGTAACCTACAGATCAGCGGCCTTTGGGGCGTCGGGTGCCGCCTGCCTTGGGATTCTGGCGTGGTTTTTCCTGCCGCCCGGCGATGGCGATATGGTGCATATCCCTGCCGGCAAGGCCACGCTTGGCTATGTTTATTACACCGGGCTTTACGGCCCGATGCCTTACGAGGTCGCCGGGTTCTCGATTGACCGGTTCGAGGTGACAAATGCCGATTATGCCGGGTTTGTCGCCGCTACCGGCCACGACCCTGCGGCGTTTGCCGATGATCCGGATTTCAACCAGCCCGACCAGCCGGTGACCGGGGTTCTGCACGAGGATGCCCTGGCCTATTGCACCTGGGCGGGCAAGCGGTTGCCGATTGAGGTCGAGTGGGAAAAGGCGGCGCGCGGCACGGATGGGCAGCTTTACCCATGGGGGCGGGATCCCGAGTTGAGCCGCGCCCATCTTACCGGAGAGGCCCCGGTATCGGTGGCAGAATTCAAGGATGACATCAGCCCCTTCGGCGTGCGTGGGATGGCCGGCAACGTGTCGGAATGGGTGGCAGACACCCGCACCGCCCGCGCCGGGGTCTGTCGCGACAATGCGGTTCTGGACCGCCAGGCAACGCCGGAAATGCGCGCCCTTCTGGCCGGGCTGACGGCGGCAAACGGCGGCGTGCTGCCTGAGCTGTGCATCCCGCCCGCCCCGGCGGACCAAAGCATTCCGGGCGAACCCTGCGCCTATATCAAGGGAAACAGCTGGAATGGACGGCCCCACATGACCGTGGCAAGCAACAGAATGTGGGATTATACAAACACTTACGCGGAATTCGTCGGGTTCCGCTGTGCAAAGGACGGATAAGGAAACATGGCTGTTAATCTGGCAATTGACCAAGGCGTTGAGGGCGACACGGGCAATGCACCGGTTAAGATGGGGCGTATTCTGGTGGCGCTGGACCAGTCGGATCACGCCAACAACGCCATGCGTCAGGCGGTGCGGCTGGCGGCGGGTCACATCACCGGCATCCACGCCTATGCGGCAAAGCTGCACGACCGGCGTTTCAAACAGATGGAGGGCGGCCTGCCCGAGCGGTATCAGCGCGAAAGCGAGATGGAGCATCAGCGCGAGGTCCACGAAGACCTGATCGGCATGGGGCTTGGGTTAATATCGGACAGCTATCATGATGCCGCCGGGGATGTCGCGAAAAAGGCCGGTGTGCCATTTCAGCGCCTGTCGCCCGAGGGCAAGAATTACGCCTGTCTGCTGGAGGCAATGAACACCGGCGAGCACGACGTTCTGTTCATCGGCGCGCTGGGGTTGGGGGCGGTTGCCGGGTCAACCATAGGCTCGGTTTGCGAACGGGTTGTGCGGCGCGCCAAGATGGATGTTTTTGTCGCCAGGGACCGGCGTCTGGCGATTGGCGACGGGCCGATTGTGGTGGGAATGGATGGCTCTGCCAAATCGTTCGGGGCCTTGTTGACGGCACTTGATATCGGCCAGAAGCTGGACGTGCCGGTGCATGTGGTCGCCGCCTATGACCCCTATTATCACTATGTGGCGTTCAACAAGATCTCGACCGTTCTGGACGAGGAAGCGGGCAAGGTTTTCCGTTTCAAGGAACAGGAACAGCTGCACGAAGAGCTGATTGATGACGGCATTGCCAGAATTTACGAAGCGCATCTGAACGTCGCTGAAACCGTGGCGCGCGAGGCCGGGCACAAGGTTGTGACCAAACTGGTTGCGGGCAAGCCCTATCAGGCGATCAGGAAGTATGTCGAAGAACACCGCGCCAGCCTGCTGGTGCTGGGCAAGACCGGGGTTCATGCCGACGAGGGGCTGGATATTGGCGGCAACACCGAGAACCTTTTGCGCATGGTGCCCTGTCATGTCTGGGTCGGTCAGGTGGAACATCTGCCGCCCTCGGATGTTGTGGCCGAGGAAACGATCATGTGGTCGGACGAGGCCAGCGAGATGATCAATCGCGCGCCGGAATTCGTACGCGCCATTGCCCGCACCGGAGTGATCAGGGCGGCGCAGAAAGAAGGCCACACCTTCATCACCACGCGGTTTGTATCCGACGTGATGGCCAAGATGATGCCCGGCGGCGGCGACAGCGCCGCGGTGCAAAGCTTTGAGCGCCTTGACTGGTCCGGCGAGGCCCGCGCGATGCTGGAGGGCATTGCCGACGAACAGGTCCGCGAAAACATCGGCCTGCGGGCCGAGAAATCGGCGCGGCGCGACGCCAGGGAAACGGTCGGGGTGGCGCATGTCGAACCCTTCATGGCCGAGGCGGCGCTGGAACCGGCAAACCGCGATGACATCATCTGGCGCGCCGCACCGCTGGCGCGCCTGCAACGGGTACCCGAGGCGTTTCGCGATCAGGTCAAATCCGCCATCGAGAGTTTTGCGCAGGCACGGGGGCTGAGCGTGGTGGACGGCTCGATCGAGGACGAAGCCTTTGCCGCCTCGCGCATGGCCATGTGTCCGGTTGAACCAGGGAAGGAATAATGGCTGACGCCCCCTACCTTGTGGCGCTGAACCTGACGCAACGGTGCAACCTTGCCTGCGACCATTGTTACCTGGATGCGCGCCACCTGAAAGAGGGTGGCCGGGATGAGTTGTCCACCGCCGATCTCAGGCGCATCCTGGGCGAAATCGCCGAGGTCGGCCCCGAGGCGATGGTGGTTCTGACCGGCGGCGAGCCGACCCTGCGCCCGGATCTGGGCGAACTTGCCGCCCATGCCAGTGGTCTGGGGCTGATGGTTGTGGTCGGCACCAATGGCATGTCGCTGACCCCTGCCCGCGTCAGGAAACTGCAATCTGACGGGGTGGCGGGCATGGGTATTTCGGTGGATTCCCTGACGCCGGAAATCCACGATGATTTTCGCGGACTGAAAGGCGCATGGGCGCGCACCATGGCCGGGATCGACGCCTGCAAGGATGCGGGCATGCCCTTCCAGATCCATTTTTCCGCCACCGATAAAACCGCCGGAGAGATCGACGATATGGTGGCTTTTGCGCGGGAGTCCGGTGCCATGGTGCTGAACGTGTTCTTCATGGTCTGCACCGGGCGCGGCGAGAAATATTCCGGCATATCGGCCGAAAAATACGATGCGGTATTGCGCCGGGTGGCGCGGGCCGCGCGGGACGAAAAACGCCTGATGGTGCGGGCCAAATGCGCGCCCCACTTCAAGCGCATCGCCATCGAAATGGACCCGGACTGGCCGATCACTGCGGCGCATGGCTATGACGCAGGCGGGTGTATCGCCGCGACCCGCTATGCGAGGGTGACGCCAAACGGGGATGTAACCCCCTGCCCTTACATGGAAAACTCGGCAGGTTCGCTTAAGGAACAATCGTTTCGCGAGATATGGCAGGATGCCCCGGTGCTGAATGATTTGCGCGCGCCCAGGCTGGAGGGGCGCTGTGGGGTGTGTGAGTTTCAAAAGCTCTGCGGTGGGTGTCGGGCGCGCCCGTTGGCGGCCAGCGGCAACATGATGGGCGAGGATTCTTTATGTACCTATCANCCGCAAGGTGGCGCGGTGATTACGCCGATGATGCCCGAACCGGGCGCGATGCGATGGGCTGAAGACGCCGAGGAACACATCGCCCGCGTACCCGGTTTCGTGCGCCGCATGGTGCGCCGGCGGGCCGAGGATCACGTGCGCAGCGAGGGGCGTCACGAAGTCACGAAAGCCGATCTGACTCTGCTGGCCAAACGCCGCTTTGGCGATGCCGGCCCGCCCGGTTTCATCCGCAATCTCAGGGGGCAATGATGCCGGATGTGGTGGTCATTGGCGGCGGGGTTTCCGGGCTGGCGACAGCGCAGGGGCTGATGGCGCGCGGGCGGGAGGTTCAGGTACTTGAGCGTCAGGTCGTGCCCGGCGGCAACGCGATATCGGAACGCTTTGGCGGCTTNNTGATGGAACACGGGCCGACCACGTTCAACGCATCCGTGCCCGGCGCGATGCAGCGGATCGACGCCCTTGGCCTGTTGCCCGGCGCGCGCGACCTTGGCCCCGATGTGCGGCGGCGGTATTTGCGCGACCGGGGGCGGCTGAGCGGTATTTCAACCCATCCCGCCGGGTTTCTTGTGTCGAATTACCTGTCGCCAATGGCCCGCCTGTCGATGCTGTGCGAGGGGCTGCGGCCACGTCGTGAGGGCGGCCCGGAAGAAAGTATCCACGCCTTTACCAGCCGCCGGTTTGGCCGGGAATTTGCCGATAAGGTGATTGATCCGATGGCGGCGGGGCTGTTCATGGGGGATTCGCGCAAGCTGTCGATCAACGGCGCGTTTGCCCGGCTGGCCGAGATGGAACAGGAACATGGCTCGATCATCCGCGCCATTGTGAAAGCCCGCAAAGGCAGCCAGCCGGGGCGGCATCTTTATTCGTGGCGCGACGGGATCGCCACCATNCCGGCGGTTCTGGCGCGGGGTCTGGGCACGCGGGTGCAAACCGGGGTGAGNGTGCTTGGCCTGCGCAGGACGGCGCGCGGATTCGAGGTAAAGACCAATCGCGGGGCGGTGCAGGCCCGCGCCGTGGTGCTGGCGGTGCAGCCGCATGTGGCGGCGACGCTGATCGACCGGATTGATCCGGACGGGGCGACGGCGGCGGGGGCGATTGCGGCACCGCCGGTCAATGTGGTGTTTCTGGGATATCGGCGCGAACAGGTGGGGCATCCGCTGGACGGGTTGGGGTTTTTGTCGACGCGCGACAATGCCCGGATCATTTCGGGGGCGCAGTTTCTGTCGACCATGTACGAAGGGCGCGCACCCGAGGGCCATGTGGCAATTTCGGCCTATGCGGGGGGGGCGCGCAACCCGGACCTGGCCGGGCTGGATGAGGCGGAACTGGTCGCTCAGGTGCAGGGGGAGCTGGCTGAATTGCTGGATGTCAAGGGCGCGCCGGTGGTGGTGAAGACCCGCCGCTGGGCGCTTGGGCTGCCGCAATACGAGCTGGGGCATCCCAGCCGGGTGGCGGTTCTGGACAGCATCCCGGCGCGTGTTCCGGGCCTGTTTGTCACCGGCAATTTCCTGCGCGGTGTGTCGGTCGCCAACTGCCTGAGCGGTGCGGATGAAACCGCAGGCCGGGTGGCAGACGCATTGGAAGCGGCGCGACCCATTGCCCCGGTGCGCTATGTAATCCCGTCAAGTGCCTGACGCAAAGCGGATGCCAGACCGGCCAGGTTGACCGGCTTGCCGACTTTGCGGACATTCCCGAACCCGGGCGGAAAGCTGCCTTTGGTGTGGTACGAGCTGATCACCATCGCCGGCATATCGGCGCGGATGTCGCGCATGGCGATGATCAGCTCGTCACCGCTCATTTTGGGCATCATCATGTCGGTCGCCACCAGATCATAGCTTTGCGGATTGGCGCGAAACGCGTTCAGCGCCAGTATCGGGTCCGAGAACGCCTCGACCCGGTAGCCCAGCCGCGCCATCATCCGCCGGATCGTGTAAAGCAGCGATTCCTCGTCATCGACCAGCAGGATATGTTCCTGCCCGCGCGGCGGCTGATCGCGGGCGGCTATCGTGCTTTCCTGTGTCTCGAATTGTGGGAACAGCAGGGTGAAGGTGGTGCCGCTGGCGCGCGAGCTTTCAAGGCTAACCTGCCCCTCGGCCTCTTCCACCCAGTTGCGCACGATCGCCAGCCCCAGCCCGGTGCCCTTGCCTACCGGTTTGGTGGAGAAGAACGGCTCGAACACTTTGGTCTGGATATCCAGCGGAATGCCCGGCCCGTCATCGTGAATGATGACGCGGATGCTGCCTATGGCCGCTTTTGGCAGGTTTTTCAGCCCGCCCTCACCGTCCGGCGCGATGCGGTCCAGATGCAGAGTGATCGCTCCGCCCCGGTCGCTGATCGCTTCGACGGCGTTGTGGCACAGGTTCATGATGATCTGATAGAACGCGGTCGGGTCGATGTCGGTCGCCAGGGCCTGATCGGTGGCGACAAGGTCAATGCGCACCGTCGGCGGGGTCGAGACGCGGATCAGTTCCAGCACCTCATCAATGGCGTGGCGCAGATCAAGGCGTTGCGCCTGTCCCGGTTGCTGGCGCGCGAATGTCAGCAATTGCTGGATCAGCGCGCGGGCACGGCCCGAGGCGATTTCGATCTGATCGACCGAAGCGGCGATTTCATCACCTTCCTCAAGGTCTTCGGCCTCAAGTTTGATCAGTTCGGTATTGCCGATGATGGTCATCAGCACATTGTTGAAATCATGCGCAACCGAGCCGGCAAGAATGCCCACGGCCTCCATTTTCTGCACCTGCGCGATCTGTTCGTCGACCCGGCGTTTTTCGGTGATATCCTCGCCCATGCCGATGTAATTGGTGACCTTGCCGTCATCGTCCAGCAGCGGCAGCAGGCTGGTTGCGGCCCAGTAATGACTGCCGTCCTTGCGCAGGTTCTTGAACACGCCGGTCCACGGCTGACCGTTGCGCAGACGATCCCATATTTCACGATAGGCGGCTTCGGGCGTGTGGCCGGACTTCAGGATGTTGGGCGAATGGCCGACCAGTTCGGCCTCGCTGTAGCCGGTCAGTTCAAGCAGCTTGCGGTTGGCGAATTCGATCTTGCCATCGGTGCCGGTGATCATGATCGAGGCCGGGCTTTGCTGCACCACCCAGGCCAGCTTGCGCTCTTCTTCCTCGGCCTGTTTGCGGGCCGTCAACTCGCGGATCTGCGCCGCCTTGGACCGCAGCGCACGCCCCGTCAGAATGGAAAACAACAGCGCAAGCAGCCCGACCAGAGCGATCAGCAGCAGCATCACTCCGGTCAGGTATCGCACCAGAGTGTTGCCGTCTGACAAGGCGGCAACGATGCCATCCAGGTTGCGCTGGCGCTGGCCGCGCCAGTTGCTTTCCAGCACCGCCAGGGCACGCAGCGCGCCGGAATCATCCACCTGCACGATGGCGTCGATTTCTTCGGCGGACTGGCCCTGTTGAATGCCAAGGGTGATCTTGTCGATGTTTTGCGAATATTCTTCGACCACGGCGCGAATACGCGTCAGCGCCTCGCGTTCAAGGACGCTTGGACCGGCGTTCTGATAGGCATCAATGGCATTTTGCAACAGGTCGGTCTGGGTGCGCAGGACGCGGGCGTATCTTTCATCGTGACGCAAAACGTAGTTCTTGAAATTGTGGATCATGCCGCCATAGCCGAAATAGCCGCGGATTTCCGAGATCCAGATGCCACGCGGATCGGCGTCTTTGGAATACTCCTGCCAGCCTTCCTCGATCTGGCGAAATCTTGTGGAGGTCTCATAGCTCAGGCCCAGCATCAGGGCCAGGATCAGCATCAGGACGCCGGCGGCCATCACACCAAGCGGCAGGGTGCGCAAACGCCGTTTGGCCCGGGGTTTGGATGGGTCGCGATACAACGTCCGGCCTTTCAACTTTGAGCCGTACCATATCGCGACGCAAACGGGTTTTCCATCATCACCCGGTGCATTTTACCAGAAACAGGATGCAATGGACCCGTCGCGCGTTTAATCTGCCCGCAGTGAATCTGAACAGGCGCGAATCTGAACAAGCGCGAATCTGAACCGGGGGCAAGACGCTGGACAAAGAAACGATCCTTGTCGTCGATGATGACCCGCAAATCACCTCGTTCCTGAAGCGCTATCTGGAAAAACAGGAATACCGGGTGGTCTGCGCATCGGACGGGCGTGAAATGCAGGGCGTTCTGGCGCGCGAGAGCGTGGATCTGTGCATTCTGGATATCGGCCTGCCGGGCAAAAGCGGCCTTGATATCACCCGCGATCTGCGCGCCACGTCCGACCTGCCCATTCTGGTGCTGTCAGGGCGCGACGAGACCTTTGACCGGGTGGTCGGGCTGGAGTTCGGGGCCGATGATTACATGGTCAAACCGTTTGAGCCACGCGAATTGCTGGCACGTATCCGCACCATCCTGCGCCGCACCAATGCGGCAGACCAGCGCCAGCAACAGGCGCGCCCGCCCAGTTTCCGTTTTGGCAACTGGGTTCTGAACGCCGCCGAACGGTCGCTGAGCAAGGCCGATTCAGGCGATCAGGTGGCGCTGACCACCAGCGAATTCGAGCTGTTGCACCTGTTCGTCACGCATCCCAACACGGTCTATACCCGTGATCAGTTGCTTGATGCGGCGCGCGGAAGGGCCAGCTTTGCCGGTGATCGCACCATTGATGTACACATCATGCGCCTGCGCAAGAAACTGTCGCCAGCCGCATCGGACGCCGAGGTTATCAACACCATTCACGGGGTCGGCTATAGCTTTGTCGCGCGGGTTAGCGAGATAAATCAGGGTCTGGCCCCGAACATCTGATCCATTTCCACCGACGGGTGTTCGCAACCCGCCTCGCCAACGATTTTTGCCGGCACCCCGGCGACCGTCTTGCAGGCGGGCACGTCACTCAGCACCACGGAACCGGCGGCGATGCGGCTGCAATGGCCAATAGAGATGTTGCCCAGAACCTTGGCCCCGGCCCCGATCAGCACGCCGTCGGCGATCTTGGGGTGGCGGTCCTCTTCTTCCTTGCCGGTGCCGCCCAGGGTGACCGAATGCAGCATCGACACATTATCGCCCACCACCGCCGTTTCGCCGATGACGATGGAATGGGCGTGGTCGATCATGATCCCCTTGCCGATTTTGGCGGCCGGGTGGATGTCGATGCCGAATATCTCGCTGACCCGCATCTGAAAGAAATACGCCATGTCGTGACGGCCCTGCTGCCACAGCCAATGGCCGACGCGATAGGCCTGCATGGCCTGATAGCCTTTGAAATACAGGATCGGTTGCAGCAGCCGGTGACTGGCCGGGTCGCGTTCGAACACCGCCATCAGATCGGCGCGCGCCGCCTCGACCAGTTCCGGCGCTTCGGCAAAGGCCTGATCGGCGATATCGCGCAGCACCACCATCGACATTTCATTCGAGGTCAGCTTGGCGGAAATCCGGTAGGACAGCGCCTTTTCCAGCGTCTGGTGATGCAGGATGCAGGCATGCACCAGCCCGCCCATCAGCGGTTCGGAGCGCACGGCTTCGTGTGCCTCTTGGGTGATCCGACCCCAGACCGGGTCGACGATGGCAACATTCGGATGTGTATCGGCCATGGCAATGCCTCCCTTTATGCGACTAGAATTACCATTTAGGCATGAATATGCCAAACGCAAATCCGTGAAGGAGCATATTGCCAAAATGAATGGGTCTGAAACCACCCGGTTTACGGCGCTGATCCGCGACCGCCTGGCTGCCCTTGAGGCGGAAAACCGGCTGGGTCGGCAAGGTCAGGCGGTGGTGCAGCTTGACCAGCAATCGGTGGGGCGGCTCAGCCGCATGGACGCGCTGCAAAATCAGGCCATGGCAGTGGCACAGCAGAACCGCCGCGACCTTCTGGCCCTGCGCCTGAAGGCGGCGCTGGCCCGGATCGAGACCGGCGATTTCGGCTTTTGCGAGGATTGCGGCGACGACATCGCGCCGGGGCGGCTGGCGCTGGACCCGTCGGTCACCAGGTGCATCACTTGCGCGTCGGGCCAGCCCTGAAATCAAACAACCCCCTCAGAACCATTTCAAAACATGCGCAATAGTCGGCGTCGTCAAAGGTCGGCTCATCCGCCAGCACCCGTTTGCGCGCCGCTGACATCAGCGACCCGTTGCCCCAAAACGGATGCAGCCGCCCGGCGCGGCGGGCGTAAACATCCGCCGCTTCCGCCTCGCGCATCATCCGGGCGCACAAATCCCGGCGCAGCGCGCGCGGCACGTGCAAAAGCGCGCGCGCGGCATTGCTGACATCTCCGTGCAGAACCGGACGCATGGCCCTAAGCCTCCAGGTCGATCCCGGCGAACAGGCCGGCACCATACCTGGCCGAGACCTGCGCCACCTCGATCCGCGCCGGCAGAACCAGACCATCGCCGGCCTGCGCCGCGCCCGTATAGGTCCAGTCCGGCGTGGCGCGTATTTCCTCGCGCAGCACGCTGCCCCCCTGCATCACCCGCAGCAGATAGCTTTCGCTTTCCTCGCCCAGGGGCACTTCCGGCGCATCCCAGCTATCGCCGTCGATGCGCGTGCGGCGTACCCAACTCACCGCGATATCCGCCCCAACGTCGCCGGACGCGCGCAGATGCGCCGGCGCGTAAGGGCGCAGGCCATTGCCGTCAAACGCCTCGACCAGATGGGTGTAGGACGGATCATCGTACCCACGCCTTGCCGGACCAATCCGGTAATGACGGGCACTGCGCCGCTGCGCACTGGTCAGGCCCGTCTGCACCGGCGCGCCATCCAGCAGCACAAACCACGACCCCGTCGGCCAGACATCCGGCATCAACCCGTCACTGCCCAACTGGCCGCGCAACCGCCCCGACAACCAATAGGTATCCGGCGCGATCAACTCGGCCTCGCGGAACTGNAACAGCTCCCAATTGCCGCTGGAGCCATCGCCAATCGCCGCCAGATTCGCGCCGTTCAGCACCGCGGCAGCGTCGCGGGTCTCCAGCGCGCCGCTGGTCAGCCTGACCTCAACCGGCGCGCCCTCGTCCCACAGCCCCGGACGGGCCGCGACCAAAGGCGAGCCCGTGACACCGATAACCGCGCTTTTGGCGATGATCTGGCTCAGGGCATAATTGTCGTCCGTCGCCGAAGCATAAAGCGCCACCGTGCCCGGCCAGGGTTTCGCCGTCACCGCCAGATGCGGCGCATGGGGCACCTCGTCGCCGCTCATCAATGGCAGATCCAGGAACAGCGGCAGCACCGGCACCGGCGGCACGAACGCCTTCAGCCCCGGCACATCCTCGGCCATTTCCGACGGCGTATAGACCTCGGGTTCGATGCGCACCGCCTCGATCAGTTGCAGCCCGGATTGTTCCACCCGGTCGATCCGGTAGCGCACGTCACCCTCGCCGCCATCGCCCGGNAATGTCACCACATCGCCCGCGCCCAGCGCCATCTGCGACGGCGGCAGGGCAAAGCGCACGCTTTCGCGTGATACGCGCGCCTCGGTCAGCCAGCGTTCGGCCACCTGGTGCCCCTCGGCGCGGGTCAGCGACAGCGCCAGGTCAGAACTGGCCACCGCATGGGTCGCCTCATCGGGTAAAACCGCCTCTTCGGCGATCACCTCGTGATCCGCCCCGGCCTGAACAAACCGCACCCGCACGCGCCCGGTCATCTCGGCCTCGGCGTCGCGGNTCTGGTCGCTCAGCCCGTCGATTTCGCTGGTTTCGGCGAACAGATCGCGCTCCAGCGCCTGCGCGCCGGTGCCGCTGCGCATGGTGAATTTCAGCGCCCCATCGCGTTCGATCGCGTCAAACCCATGGCGCAGCATCAGCGGTTGCAAGGCGCTGCGCGCATCGCCCACCTGATCCACCAGAAAGCCCCGCACGATGCCGTAAAGCTGCGCGGTATCAACCACGTCAAGGCCAGAGCGGCGGCAGATCTCATCCACCACCGAATTCAGCGCCCGCGCCCCGGTCCGGCCATTCAGCCAGTGACCGCGCGCGTAATTCTCACCATCCGACCACAGCGCGCGGTTGTTGGGAAAAACCGGGAAAGGCCGGGTGTCCCAGGCCCAGACATAGGCGTTGGCCATGTCGATCATCTGTGCGCCGTAAACCTCTGATACCGGGTTATTTTCCGGTGACTTCCAATAACCCAGAAGGCTTTGCAGATAGCGCATCTGGATCAGATCATCGCGCGCCCCGTTAGAGAAATCCGGCAGGCCGGACTCTGACGATTTGGCGTCCAGAAACTTGTTCGGCTGGTTGGTGCCCTTGTCCACCGCCGCACAGCCCAGTTCAGTGAACCAGATCGGTTTCGACTGCGGCTCCCACGCCGTGGTGCCGGCCTGACGCACCCCGGCGATGCGTTCGTGATGGTCATTGCGCCACCAGTTGCGAATATCCTTGTAACGCCAGATCCACGGCTCATCATGGGCCAGATCGCTGATCGGTGTGCGGATCTGCGCCGCTTGCGATTCCGGCGAATGATAGTACCAGTCATAGCCCTCGCCGCCCTCGATATTGGCAGCAAGATAGGCCGGGTCATGGATCACCGGCCATCCCGCCTGCGCATCCAGATGATCGCTGCCCTCGCGCCAGTCCGACAGGGGCATGTAATTGTCGATGCCGATAAAGTCGATGTTGGCATCAGCCCAAAGCGGGTCGAGGTGGAAATACCGGTCGCCACTGCCATCCTGCGGCTGATAGCCGAAATATTCCGACCAATCCGCCGCATAGCCAATCTTTGTCCCGGCCCCCAGCAACACCCTTACCTCAGCGGCCAGATCCCGCATGGCGGCCACCGCCGCGAACCCACCGGCCCCGCGTATCTGCGTCAGCCCGCGCATTTCCGATCCGATACAGAACGACGCAACGCCCCCCGCCGCCGCACACAGCGCCGCGTAATGCAGGATAAACCGCCGCATCCCCCACTCATCCGGTCCCGAATAGCTGACCGATCCATCGCCGATGATGAAATCCGCCGCCGTTGCCGTGCCAAAGAACGCCGCAACCTCTGCATCCGCGCCCGCCGTCGCGTCAGGCGACCCCGCCTTGCCCGGAGCAACCGACAAGGTGATGCGCCCGCGCCACGGCAGGACCGGCTGGTCGTCGGCCCCGCTCCAGGGGTCAGCCAGCCCGTTGCCGGCCTGCTGATCCATCAGGATGAACGGGTAGAACATCACCCTCTGCCCGGCGTCGTTCATGGCCCGGATCGCCTCGACCACCGCCGCGTCCGCCGGGGTGCCGCCATAGATCGGCCGGTCGTCCTCCTGCGCGATCTCGTCCGAGGTGGCGCGGGTCAATCCGGCCACCGCCCAGGGCATATTGCTGCCTTCAATGTCGCTGCGTTCCACTTTCGGAATCAACCGGCACTGGCCACAGCGCAGATCGCCACCAAACCACGACACCACCAGCGAGGCCGCATCACACGCCGGCAATTCTTCACCAAGCGCCTCAAACGAGGTGGCAAAATCGCTTTTGCCCGAGGGTGAATTGATATTGGCAACCCATTTGCTGCCCGGCCCGTCCGAATAATACACCGGAGTCGTCGCCAGCNCGTACTCGCCCGTCCCCGGCATCAACGCCACACCGTTGATCAATTGCGCCGGATCAACGTCATAGCCANCACTCTCAGGCTGTTCCGCGCGCAGCACCTCAAATGAAAACTGCGGCACACGATTACCGTATGGCTCAAGCGACAGATCCTCCATCACCACATAGGCGGTGCCGCGATAGGCCGGAACCTGCCCCGCGCCCTCGATCGCCTCGATCACCGGGTCCGGCAACTGGTCTTGGGTGCCGGTGTAAACCCGCAGGTTCAGGTCATCGCGCGCCACCTCTTCGCCATCGGCCCAAACGCGGGCGACGCTGGAAATCTCGCCCTCGCACAGCGCCACACTCAGCGACACGCTGTAGCTGTAACTGGTGGTCTTGGGCGCGGCAGGCGCGCCCTTGCCGCCGCCGCTGGTCGTCGCGGTTTCCTGAAAATCCGAGGCCCAGATCACCTGGCCGCCAACCCGCATCCGCCCGTAGACCTGCGCAATCGCCCCGCCATCACTGGCGCGGGTCAGGCGGAACCGTTCAATCCGGCCCGTTTCAATCGCGTCCGATCCGGCCCCCAGAAGGCGGTTGTCGATCACCTGCCCCAAGGTCGCGCCAACCGCACGCCCGATCGCCACGGATGACAACCCGGCCAGCGTTCCACCAACCGAGCCGCCAATGGCCGCACCCGCAGCCGAAAGAAGTATCGTCGCCATCAGATATCCTCCAGAGGAAATTCAAACATTGCCACGATGCGCCGCTGCCACGGTGCGCTCAGCGAACTTTCAACAACGCCGTGACGGGCATAGGCATGGATGAACCGCGCATCCGGACCGGCCTGTGAAGCGATGCCAAGATGCTTGGCCACCGACCCCGCACGCATTCGAAACAGGACCACATCGCCCGGCCCCACCGGCGCGGATTTCGCCACCAGATGCCGCGCCGCCGCGGCCCACAACCGTTCCTCGCCCTGCGGTTCGGACCAGTCCATGCTATAGGCTGGCACCACCTCGGGTTCGGCCCCGTACACCTCGCGCCACACACCGCGCACCAACCCCAGGCAATCCGCTCCGGCCCCGCGCGTTGCGCCCTGATGCCGGTACGGCGTGCCGATCCAGCCCCGCGCACAGGCGACAATTTCAGACATTTCAGCCATCAGCGCAAACTCCCGCCCGAGTTCCGACCAGATTGCTTTGGCACCGCCATCACCCAGTCTTCGCCGGGAATGTCGGGAAAGCCCTGAAAATTAACCAGATTGTTGAACTTCAGCCGACAGCTTTCCATCCGCTTGTCGCACCCGGCGATCAGCCGCACGCTATCCCCCGCCACGATGCCTCCGCGCAGCGGTTGCCACAGTTCGATAACCCGGAGACCATCGTCAAAGTAATCCTGCTTGATCAGCCCCCACAGCCCGCTGGCCTTGCCGTCAACCACCTCAAGGCGTCCGCGCGCGAACCAGCCCGGTTCAAACCCGGCCATATCCGCCCAGCGAAATTCGCGCGCCTGATCCACCAACTCAACGGCGCGTTCCTCGGAATACCCCGGCGTGGCCGGATCAAAGCCACAGGCCCGGTCCCCCAACACGGCGGTACAGGGTTTCTGGTAAACACGGCCCAGAGGCCGGTTCAGCGCCTCGGTCAACCCGCGCAATTCGGCGTGAAACGCCCCGCCACTGCGGCGCAATTCACCAATCGTGCCGCGAAACTGCAACCAGCGCACATCCACATCCGCCCAGTTCACCAGCCACGCCTGCACCCCGGCCCCGTCGAACCGACCGGCCTCGATGTCCTCTTCGCGTACCGAGGTATCGCTTAGCGCCCCGATGGCCTCGGAATTATCCACCGACAGGCCGGTACTTTGCTGCAATGCCTGCGCGGTCAGGCCGGTGTCAGCCTTGAAATCCACGCCTTCAAAAGCCAGCGGCATGTCGTGGTCGGTAAACCCGTATTGCACCCCATCGGCGCGGGTGATCGCCCAACAGCGGCACAGGCTGGTCAACCCGCTTTGCACATGCGCGGCAAATTCCGCCCCCATCCCGCCCATCAGACCCGCACCTCGACCACCGGCACATTGGGCACGGTTCCGGCCTGAAAGCTGGCCACGCTGGTCTGGATCCGGTCGGTGTCAAACCGCACCGGCACGTCAAATTCAAACCCGGCGGTGATCTGCATGGTCTCAGCCGGGGCATGCACGAAACTGACCAGACCGGTGGTCTCGTCGACCTCGTAATCCACGCCTTCCTGCATCTCGTCCTGCTCGATACCGATGCGCACCGATCCCGCCACCGGTTTGGCAATCGGCCTGAGATAACTGAACGCCCCCGACTGATAGGTTTTGGCCAGCCCGAACACCAATTGATGCCCATCGCCCAGCGCAATCACCTGATCGCGAAAGGAAATATCACCACTGGCCGGCCCGGATTTGAAATCCGACCAGTCCTTCCAGCGAAACCCGTGCATCTGCCCGTGCCGTGCCTCGAAAAACGCGATCAGCTTTTCCACATCATCCAGCGACCGCATGCCCAGGCCCGCATCATAGCGCCGTCTGGAATGTGCCCAGGGCGTATTGCGTTCCTCGAACCCGTTGGCCAGCGTCACGATGTCCGTGCGCCGCTCGGGCCCCCCGACCGAGCCAAAGCTCAGGCTTGCCGGAAATCTTACCTCGTGAAAATCCATGTCCCGTCCCCCGATCTATCGGTTGCGATTGCCACGCCCCAAGGCGCGGCTCATCTGTGCGGCGATCTGCCCCTGGCTGCGCTGAAACCCCTGCACATCCGGCGTGGTTATGTTCATCACCACACTGACGCCGCCACCACCGCCGCCGCGCACGCCCAGCTTGCCGTCCGGGCCGCGCGCCAGCGGCATGATCGCCTCTGGCCCGGCCTCGCCCATCAATCCCATGCCACCGCGCATCGGAAACGAAACCGGCCCCGACACCACCCCGCCGCTGGCAAACGGCGTCACCCGCCCTTGCGCGAAACTGGCCCCGTCGGCAAACGGCAGGATCCCCTCGACCAGACCGCCAACCCCCTTGGCCAGCAGGCCGCCGAAATGGTTGGTCACCGGCTTGATCGCCGCCGAATAGGTGGTCTGGATCATCGACCGCGCCACCGTCTCCAACGCATCCGACAGCTTCAACCCATCGAAAACCACCCCGTCGAACGCCCGGCGCAACCCCTTGGACAGCCCCTTTTCCAGCGTCGCCACATCGCGCCCGGTCCCGGCCAGAGACTCGCGCATCCGGCGCAGTTCACTGTCGAAATCCGCCGCCATGCCGGCCGCCGCGCCCAGACTGTCCTCAAGCGCCTCGGCGCGATCGCCCAAATCGTCAAACCCATCCTGCTCAGCCATCACCATCTCCTGTTGTCTTATCCGGATACGCCGCCTGCAACGCCTCCAGCCCGGCCCGGTTCATCGCAGCCCCGGCCTCGCCCTGCCCCAGCATCAGCCGCAACTCGGCCGGGGTCAGCCGCCAGAACTGATCCGGCGTCAGCCGCAACCCCTGCACCCCGGCCCGCATCAGCGCGGGCCAGTCAAACCCGCTCACGCATCACCGGGCAGCATAAACGCCCGCGCCAGCAACTCTGCCGCCACCTTTGCCGCCGCCATCGGCCCGCCGGCAATCTCGGCCTGCAACAGGTCGTTGCGATCCATGCCCGCCCCGCCCCCCTGCAACCCGGCGGCCACCACCGCCAGAACATCGCGTGTTGAAAATGCCCCCGATTCAAACCGTTGCACCAGTTGAACCAGCGAATTGACCTCCAGCGCCTGCTCCAATCCGGCCAGCGCCCCCAGCGTCAGCTTCAGAACCCGCGCCTGCCCGTCGATGACCAGCGCCACCTCTCCCGTCCACGGATTAACCATGCGCTCAGATCGCCGTGAACGTCAGCGCGCCGGCACTGGCCATCGACAACTCATAGGTCGCCTCGCCATTGTGGCTGCCGGCATACTCGATGCCGGTGACCTGAAATGCGCCCTCGATGATGCCGAAATCGGGGATGATCACCTGAAAATCCGGCGTCTCGCCATCAAAGAACAACTGCCGGGCGCGTTCATCCGTGCCGGCATCCCTGAACACACCCGACCCGGAAATCGCCGCCGACCTGACCCCGGCCCCGGACAGCAGTTCCCGCCAGCCGCCCTGGCTTTCCAGACTGGTCACATCCACGCTTTCCGCGTTGAAACTGACCCGCGTGGCGCGCAGCCCCGCGATGGTTTCAAACTGACCCGATCCGGTCATATCCACTTTGACCAACAGGTCTTTGCCGTTCTGAGCACCCATGATGTCTCTCCAAAATTTGCTTGCCTATTCAGAAGGTTCAGTCACATGAACCTGCCTGCGCTCTAACTGTCTTCCACGCGGGCGCGGAACCTCAGATCAATGCGCCTTACGCGCCCCGCCTTGCCGCTGCGCCTGGCCGCCGCGCGTTCAAACCACAGGCCGACCAGCCGACCCCGGCTAAGGCTCAGATCAGCATCCAGAAGCGCATCGTCAATCGCCGCCGCNACCGCCTTGGCCGCTCCGAATCCCGCCGATTCCGTCACCACCGACACGGTGAACCGATGCACCGCTCCATCCCCGGAGCGGTCCGACCGGTCGCGCACATCCTCAGGCCCCAGCGTCACATAGGTCTGGGGCAATTCCCCCGACGGCAGCGCATCATAAATCGCCGCCCCCACAAGCGCACTAACCCCCGTATCGGCCAACAAATGCTGGTAAACCGCCCCTTGCAGCGCTGCTGCCATGCCATAACTCATGCCGCCACCTCTTCATCCGCGAAACAGGTCAGAAACCGCCCGTCCGGATCATGCTCGGCCACCGCCTGAATGACGTACAACCTCGTGCCATCGCGAAACCTCTGCTCTGGCCTGGGCCTTGACGCGGCCCCAACAGGGGCGGCCCGCACCACAATCCGGTAACTGACGCTCGACACAAGAACCCCTGCACCGGCCCGCTCTCGCCCGGTTCGGGCGGAAACCTCGGCCCACAACTCTCCCAGAGCGGCCCAGCTCTCGCTGAACCCGCCCGCGCCATCGGCACTGCGCGTGGCCCCCTCAAGAACCAACAGCCGGTTCAGCCTTGGCGCGCTCACAGCCCCGCCCCCAGGCTGATCCGCACCATCCGATAGCGCTGAATCAGACTGGTCACACCAAACGGCATGCACCCAGCGCCCAGCGCCGTTTCACTGCGGTATTCATAATAATGCGCCGCCAGCAACAGCACCGCCTGCCCCAGATCGGCCGGCAATCCACCCCAGTCACCGGCCATCCCGGCACGAAAGGCAATCCTCACCTCTCCGCCCGCCGGCACCATTGGCAACAACCCGGACACCGGGCGCAGCCTCGGGCTATGGCTGTCCGCCTCAAGCCGATAGCTCTGCGCCTCCAGCACCGTCTCATCGCCCTGCACATCGGCCAGCGTCACGGCGCTTACCAGCCCCACGGGGGCCACCGGCAGGCTTTGCGCCGACCGGTCCCGCCAAAAGCTAAGCGTCCAGCTGAAATCCCTTGCAATCAGCACCTTGCCGGTGCGTGCCTCAATGGCGGCGATCGCAGCCCTCAGAAAACCTTTCAAAACACTGTCTTGCAGGCTTTCATCGCCAAACCCGGTTCCCAACCTTAAATGCGCCTTGAACTCATCCACCGGCAGGGCCGCGTCATCTATGGTGGTTTCTTCGATCAATATCATGATTTCACTCCACAATCCCGGTCCCGGCCGAGTGTTTCCAGGCCATTTCCGGGCCATTCCATGGTCAGTTGACGGGCGTGCGCCGCTCCACGTTGCTCGGACGGAGGGGAGCAGCTAGACAACATGAAGCTTTCACTGACGACACGCCCGCCACGAGGCCGGTCTGACCCGGCCCCGTACCCGCCGCCGCTTAGGCGACAGCGAATTTCAGCAGCTTGATCGCGGCAAAATCCGAAACATCTCCGCCCACGCGCTTGGTCGCGTAGAACAGAACATGCGGCTTGGCGCTGAACGGATCACGCAGCACACGCAGATCCGGGCGCTCGGCCACGGTGTAACCGGCATTGAAGTCCCCAAAGGCGATGGAATAGCTGCCGGGGGCCGCATCCGGCATGTCCTCGGCCACCACCACGGGATAGCCCATCAGACGCGCAGGTTCCGCCGCCGCCAGACCATCGGACCACAGGAACCGGCCATCGGCATCCTTCAGCTTGCGTACCAGACCGGCGGTCTTGGAATTCATCACGAATGACGCATTGGCCCGGTATTGCGCNCCCAGGGCGTAAACCAGATCGACAATACCATCGCTGTTGCCAATGCCGCCATCAACACCGGTCGGCACATAGCCCAGATTGCCCCAGCTCCAGACGTCATTATCAACCTTGGCCTTGGTCAGAATACCGGTCGGCTTGTCGATGCCATCGCCATTGATGAACGCATCCGCCTCGGCGCGGGCGAACTTGTCGGCAATACGGCCCGCCAGCCAGCCCTCGATGTCAAACGCACTGTCATCCAGCAGACGCTGGCTGGCTTTCGGCAACGCGCTCAGCTCGTGCAGCGGGATGGTGATGCGGTCGATCTGCGGCGTGCCGGTCTCGGCCACGGCACCGACCTCGGTCGCCCAGCCGGCCCCAATGTCACTGGTGTCGATCAGCACGTCATATGACGTCGCCTCGACATGAACCACTGCACTGATCGACCGGATCGACGCGGTCGACTTCAGGATCGACGCCACCGTCTCCGAAGTCTGCGGATCCACCAGATAACCGCCATCGCTGTTAACGGCCGTGGACATCGACTTGGCCTCGATATCCAAGCCGCGCAATCCATCATCATCGCCACTGCGCAGATATGAATTGAACGCCTTCTGATGCGGCGCGCCAGCATCGAACTCGGCGGCCAAATGCGGACGTGCCGCCAATGTTGTTTTACGATCCAGCATGGTAAGTCGCTCTTCCGTTTGTTGAAGTTTGGTTTGAATTTCGTCCTGAAAGCCCTTGAATTCGCAGACAAAGCCGGTCATCGCCTGCTTCACCTCCTGAACCAGAGGCACAGCTTTCCCGGCCAAGGCCGCCATATCGGTCTTGCTCATCTCTACATCCTGTCTGTGGGTGAGATTTCGGCGCTACCTTCGCGCCAGTTCAAGCTGCGCACCCCGAAGGACGGCGGCCATTTCACGCAAGGCATCTTCGGTGTCAGGGCCTTCCCCCTTCGCCTCTACCCGCGCACTGGGCAACATCGGGAACGTCACCAGCGACACCTCCCAAAGCTCCAGTTCACTCAAAAGCCTCTGGCCCTTGTCATTCTTCACCGCCCTGACGGCGCGATAGCCAATCGACAAGCCGTCAATCGCCCCTGCCCCGATCAGCGCAATCGCCTCCTGGCCCTGTCGCGTGCTTTCCAGCAACCGCCCCCTGACCCAAAGCCCGCGCGCATCCTCGCGTACCTCATCCCAGACGCCAATCGGCTGGGCCGGATCGTGCTGCCACAGCATCTTGACCTTGCGCCCGTCCGCCGCCAGCCGCTTGAGCGATTGCGCATAGGCCCCCTTTTCAACGATGTCGCCACCCTGATCCGCCTGCCCGAACAGGCTGGCATAGCCTTCGATCCCGGCGTTATCCGTTACGGCCAACCCCGCGCCGAATTTCGCGAACTTATGTTCCAATCCACCGGTCCAATCCATTGAACACACTCCTTTTTCCACGCGACCCACTCAGGGGGCCGCCGCCACCAGCGACTGCACCGCCTGCGCCAGAATAACCGCCACAACGCCATACACAGCCAGCCACAACCGCCGCTCCAGCCGCTCCATCATCTCTTCCAGCCGTTGCAGATGCCGGCACAGGTTTTCGTGCTGAATGGCGCTGACCCGCTCATGCGCGGCCAGCCTCAGCCCCGGCGCGCACTCAAACGTTTCATACCGAAGGTTCGGCTCAGCCATCCGCGCCGGCCCCGGCCAGAACAGGCAGCCCCAACAGCGCCCGCTTTTCTTCCTGCGTCAGGAAATCGGCCCCCGCCACCCTGGCCCATTGCGCATCCCTCTCGGTGGCCAGGGCGGGCACCTGGTCCAGATCCGGCTTCAACTCCAAAACTTCTCCGGTGAACCTCGATAACCACTCCGACAATACCGCCGCCACCCTCGACGCCAACGGCAACACCGTCAGCCGAAAGAACGCCCGATTGGCCTCGGCATAATTGGCATAGGTCGCATCGCCCTGGATCCCCAGCAGCATCGGCGGCACCCCGAACGCCAGCGCAATCTCGCGCGCGGCGGCCTCCTTGGTCTTCTGGAACTCCATGTCGCTGGGCGAAAACCCCATCGGCTTCCAGTCCAGCCCACCTTCCAGAACCATCGGCCGCCCCGCATTCCTCGCGCCCTGAAAATTCGCCTCGATCTCCTCTGACAGGCGGCGGAACTGATCGTCGCCCATCGCACCCTGCCCGTCACTGCTGTTCCAGACCAGCGCACCACTGGGCCTCGCGGCATTATCCAGCAACGACTTCGACCAGCGCGACGCGCTGTTATGCACATCCACCGCCATCGCTGCCGCCTGCATCGGCGATATGCCGTAATGATCGTCCTGGGGATGAAAACTCTTGATATGACAGATCGGAGAAACCTCCCCACCGGCATCAAACCGGTGCTTCTTGCCCGAGACCGCATATTCATACGCCACCGGCCAGCCATCAGCCCCCGGCACCACCCGCATCCGGTCCGACCGCAGAATATGCAGCTCCACCGGCAAATCCCCCTCACCCGAAACCGCCTCGACATAGGCATTCCCCGACAGCAACAAATGCCCGAACAACGCCTCCATCAACTCGGCCCGGCCCTGCGCGGCATTGGGATTGTTGATCAGCCCCAGCAAAGGATGCACATCAAACCGCTGCGTGCGATCCTGCAACACCAAAGGCAACGCGGCCGCGGCCTCGGCAATCAACTTCACCGACCGGAAGCCGACCGGATTACCGGCAAACCCCGTCCTTGTCAGCGAAACACTGTCCCTGGGACTCCAGGCCACCCGCCCGGATCCCTGCCAGGCCACAACCGGACCGGTCGCACTTGCCTTGGTCTCCACCGCAGCCCTCTCAGCCCCACGACGCAAGAAATCAAAAACCATCGCTCATGCTCCTCATTGATCATCGCCGCCGCCCCAAAAGGCACCCACCGGCTTGTTGAGACCACTTATGCCCGACATTCCCCAACACTCCGCAAACCCACCGTTCGCCGGTTTGGCAACACCCCCGGCTTCTTCTCGTCCCAAATACTCAAATCCCACATCCCCCAAACCACCACCGCTTAAAGCACACGCGCCCTTGGCCGCCGCCATTTTGCCGCCGGGGCAACCATCAACTCATGCAGCGCCCAAACCAGCGCATCCACCCGGTCAGGCGACCCCTGCCCCTCAAACCCCCGCGCCGTCATCAGACACATCTGCTCCTCCAGACCGACCAGCCCGGCCACATGGCGAACCCGCCCCTGCTCATAAAGGGCAGCCACAGGCTCGGCCCGCGCAACCTTGCCCCGCGTCGCGTGAACCCCCCGGTACGACACCATCGGATCGACACTGCGCACCACTTCCTCAACCAATTGCCCGCCCTGATTGACCTCGGCCACCAACCGGTCGGCCCCGTATTGCTTCACCGCGCCAATCGCCACCTCGGCCCAACCC
>JGI24025J20009_10000375_pt1 | contig 34662 bp, 42 predicted proteins | sample Cruoilmetagenom3_FD_20009 | JGI IMG/M metagenome (IMG submission 20009) | reverse complement strand
AATCTGTGAATATCTGTGTTCACCCTGTTAAATAGAATTGCTCTTTAGCAATACCTCCGTATTTATTTTGAGTTATTTAACGGGGTGAATCTGTGGTTAATGCATAATCTGAGATTATGGTATGTTTGTTCTTTATATCTATCATGTCTGCGGTGGTACCGGGTGAAACGCAGTATCCATTGCTCGGCACCGGGGTTGTTTTTGTTATAGCTCAGAAGGACTTCAGGGATGAAGAGTACAGCGTTCCCCGGGAGATATTTGAGGGTCTTGGGGCGGAGATTACCGTAGCATCAGAGGATACAACGATGGCGAAGGGAATGCTCGGTCTCTCGATTAAACCGGATAAGAAATTGGATGATATCTCGCTGAAGGACTACGATGTGATAATTCTCGTTGGTGGAAGTGGGTCGGTGGTCTTTTGGGGCGATGGTAAACTGCACGTAAACCTCAATGAGGCGGCCGACTCGGGCAGAGTAATCGGTGCTATATGCCTGGCACCCGGAGCACTTGCAAAGGCGGGTATATTGAAAGGGAAAAGAGCAACTGTATGCGGGACACCAGGAGCGAAGAATCTCTTGAAAGAAGAGGGTGTAATATATACGGGAAATGATGTAGAGAGGGATGGAAATATAATAACAGCGAATGGTCCCGCCGCCGCCAAGGCATTTGCAGATGAGCTCGTGGCTGCCATTACGGAGATGAAAAGCAGAGAGAAAGAAAACGACCAATGAGAAACAGACCACCCCGCAAAACTCCTTCGGAGCAACGGGGCAAGCAGACCACAGGCCACCCCGTAAAGCTCCTTCGGAGCAACGGGGCTCGCCCCGTGGAGTAAGTTTTGCTACTCCACAGGGCAAGTAGACCACACCTGCCTGCCCATACGGGTCCGTAGGGACCGGTAGGCAGGGACTACAGACCGGAAGATTAATTAGTCAATTACTTGATAACTCAATAACTTACCGTCAGGTATCTTGACCCGCCAGAGGCCTGCCTACCGTCAGGCAGGCGGGGTGAAATTTGACATTCCTGCCTGCCGGTAGGCAGGCGACATTAGAAATTAGACATTGTTATCTGGTATGATCGCAGTAGTCCAAAGAGTGAAAGGGGCATCCTGCAGCGTAAACGAAGAGGTAATAAGCAGGACAGGGGATGGTCTGCTTATACTTGTCGGCGTTGGGAGCAATGATACCATTAACGATGCGAATAAACTGGCAGAGAAATGTGTATATCTCCGCTGTTTCGACGATGGTAACGGAAAGATGAATTTTTCTTTGATGGATATAAATGGTGAGTGCATGGTGATATCGCAGGTGACCCTTCTGGCAGATACGAGCAGGGGAAGGAGACCGGATTTCTCGAAGGCGTCACCACCCGATTGTGCCAATGAACTCTATCGCAATTTCGTGGATGCCCTTAAGAGATTCGATATCAAAGTGAAAGAAGGCATTTTCGGCGCACACATGCAGATAGCTCTCGTAAATGATGGACCGGTTACGCTCATAGTGGAGTCATAAGTAGTTAGTCTGTTAGTTGGATAGTTTGTTAGTTTGTTAGTTGGATGGTTTGTTAGTACAAAATCTGAGATTATGCTTATCAGTATGACGGGATATGGGGAAGCGGGAAGCGGGAGAGTGCGGTGCGAATTGAGAGCAGTTAACCACCGCTTTTTCAGGGCATCTATTTCCGCACCTCCCTTTCTCTCGAGATACGAATACGAGATAGAATCTCTACTCCGTGAGAGGCTTTTACGGGGCATGATATACTGTAACATAGCTACCTCCATTACACCACAGACCATGAGGTGTGACACCGAAATTGCGAATAGATACAGGGATGCACTTCTCTCACTCAAGGAGTCGCTCGATCTAAACGGAGATGTATCGCTTGACCTGCTGAGCAGGTTTGGAAGTATATTCAGTATGGAGATCGACGAACAACAGGTTTGTGAGGTCTGGGAAGGGACCCGTGCTGTTCTTGTCAATGCCATCGAGAAACTTATTCTCACCAGAAGTAAGGAGGGAAAAAAGATAGAGAGAGATGCGAGGGATAGAGTAAAAAACCTCAACAGAATGCTTCGTGATATCGAGGCAAAACTTCCGGAGAGGCTCGAGAGGGAGCGGCTTAAAATAGAGAGATTACCCTGCAAAGACGAGGCGCTGCTTCTTCTCGAACGCATTAATATTGAGGAGGAGGTTGCCAGACTTAAATTTCACCTTTCCTGTATGAAGGAAACACTGCGCGAGGAGACATCGCAGGGCAAAAAAATCCTTTTCGTCCTTCAAGAACTTCTAAGAGAGGCGAATACAATGTCGAACAAGATACAAGATGCGCCCATCTCGAGAATAGTGGTGGATATGAAAACAGAGATTGAATCGCTGAGAGAGGAAATTGAAAATGTATTATGAACCGTTTTTCATAGTTCTCGTGGGTCCGTCGGGCGTGGGCAAAACCACTGTTGTGAGGGAGATATTGAAATTGCACGGGGATATAAAATATTCAATATCTGCCACAACGAGAACACCCAGAAAGGACGAGGTTCACGGCAGAGACTACTATTTTCTGGATATTTCCACATTTAAGGACTGGATTAAAGAAGACAGGTTGTATGAATGGGCGATCGTGTACGGGGACTACTATGGCACACCGAGGGAATCCGTTGACGAGTTTCTTAAAGAAGGTTACGATGTCATATTTGACCTTGATATCCAGGGCGGAAGCTCTGTAAAATCGAAAAGAGGGAATACGATCACCGTATTCCTGCTGCCACCCTCCAGAGAAGAATTGAGAAGAAGACTTCTGAGAAGGGGAGACAAAGAGGATATAATAGTTAAAAGGATTAAAGAGGTGGAGAGAGAGATGGATGCAGCTTTTAGGTTTGATTATATAATAAGAAATGGTGTTTTAGAAGAGACGATAAAGAAGGTAGAAGCAATAATAGTGGCTGAAAGGCAGCGCTCAAAGAGGATAAGGTTATCATCTCAAGATCCGTATGGACGAGTGTAAAAGTTGGTTGGTTTGTTAGTTTGTTAGAATCTAACAAACTATCTAACTAACAGAGTTAATGCCTACGGAGATATAAAGGGGGATATATGCAAGAGAGGGAATATTATGTACCGGTGGAGGATGTGTGGAACATTATGGACAATAAGTACAAGGCTCTGGTAATAATCGAAAAAGAAGCAAGAAGAATTTTTCATATTAATCCCCAAAGTGATGAGAATCCCGTCATTTTGGCGATGAGACGATTCATCAATGGAGAACTTGAGTATGAGGAGGAGGAGGAGAAAGGGTGAAGATAGTACTGGGCATAACGGGCAGTATAGCTGCTTACAAGGCAATATATGTCCTCCGAGAATTCAAGAAGAGGGGTGAGGATGTATATTGTGTGCTCACACCCGAGGCAAAACATTTTGTATCCCCGCTAACCCTCTCGGTGCTGTCGGAACACAAAATATTTGATGAGCCATTCGCCACGCGGGAAGATGCCATTCATATAAGCCTTGCAAATAACGATGTCGTGCTGGTAGCACCTGCAACCTACAACATAATAGGTAAGATAACTGCCGGGATCGCAGACGACCTTCTGACATCCATAGTCGCCGCCACAACGAACCCCGTGGTACTTGCTCCCGCTATGAACCCCAATATGTGGTATAATCCCATAATGCAAAATAACATAAAAGAATTGAGAGAACTTGGCTATTTTATCGTAGAACCCGAAGAGGGAGAGACCGCATGCGGAGATAAGGGAAGGGGTAGATTACCCGAGCCGCATGAAATAGTGGACTATGTCTATAATGTTGTGAGGGAGTCTTCCTCACTCTGCGGGGCAAAAATTCTCGTTACCACGGGAAGAACTGAAGAGTATATAGATCCCGTGAGGCTTATTACAAACAGGTCTTCGGGGTTAATGGGCTATGAGATAGCGGAAGAGGCAAAGAGGAGGGGTGCCTCTGTTACCCTTGTCAAGGGGGCAACCGACTTTCCGCTCCCGGGAGGTGTGAGGATCCACAATGCGAGGGAGCTTAAGGAAATATTGTTGAACTCCCTGGATGTCAATGACATAGTTATAATGGCAGCGGCTGTATCGGACTTCCGACCGAGAGCGGTAAGTGACAGCAAGATAAAAAGGAACCGACAAGGGCTCACTCTGGAGCTTGAGGCAACGGACGACATCCTCGTAGAACTGAGAGAGAGGGGAGAGGATAAGATGCTGGTTGGTTTCTGTGTCGAGAGTGAAAATTTGATCGAAAAGGCGAAAAAAAAGCTCTCAAAAAAATCTCTCGATATGATTGTGGCGAACCCCACCTCTGTTGTAGGAAGTAAGAATACAAAATTTTCAATAATTGGAAAGAATGGTAATGTACAGGATTATTCCGAAATGAGCAAAAGAGAGGCGGCAGGTGTTATTCTTGACGAGGTCAGCAGTTTGTGGGAAAAGAGAAGAGGGAAGGGAGAAGAGTGAAGAGCGATGAGTAATGAGGGATGAGTGAGCTGTGGGAGCAACCTCCTGTGGTTGTGCAAAAACTATAATTCCGCATGTCATTGCGAGGGATGTCATTGCTCGCCCCGTTAGATGCAAAGCTATCTAACAGGGCGAGGCGAAGCCGAAGCAACCCCCGAAGCAATCTCATTTTATGGAATTGCCAAGTAGGGATAAGTCCTGTTCGTATGCTCGGGAATTAGATTGCTTCGCCGCCCCTTTGCTACCTCTTCGCTTCGCTCGGAGCTTCGGCTCAGGGCTTTGGCTCGCAATGACACCTTTTAGAGCCGGTAGCCATAAATTTTGAGACTACTTATTTGACTTTTTGCACTGCCTGTCCCGGTCGCGATGAGAGCTTGTGCGTGATTTAGAATTATGGTAAAAGAGGGATTAAAAACACTTGTTTTGAGTTACCTGAAAGAGAAGCAGATGCTTGGGGAAGAGTTCCTGTACTTCGACAGGCGAAAGAAAAATGAAGGCGTTGATACACATAGGGAACTTGAGAATCTTAAACTTGAGTGTGGAGAATGCAGGAAATGCCCACTCCACAAAACGAGAAGAAATGTGGTTTTTGGAAAGGGCAACGAAAACGCAATTCTAATGCTCATTGGTGAGGCACCCGGATACAGGGAGGATATGACGGGAGAGCCTTTTGTCGGAGCGGCTGGAGAACTACTATCAAAGATGTTAAAGGCGATACATTTAACGAGAGAGGAGATTTACATAGCCAATGTTTTGAAGTGCAGACCACCGAATAACAGAGACCCCAAACCCGATGAGGTGAGTGCGTGTAAAGGTTATCTGGTGAGACAGGTTGAACTCATCAAGCCGAAGATCATCCTCGCGCTGGGAAGGCACGCGCTGAGGCTTTTAACCGGATACACCGGTTCTCTCTCGCGGATAAGGGGAAATGTTCTTTATTATAAGGGAGTAAAAGTAATTCCCACATATCATCCCGCGGCGCTTATTTACCACCAGGAATGGAAAAAGGGCTCGTGGGAAGACCTAAAATTTGCGAGGAAAATGTATGACGAGTTTAGGACGCAGATTAACGCAGATAGACGCTGATAAATAAAAAATATTATGTAGGAGCAACCTCCCGGTTGCGACAAGAGTCTCGGACTTGTCCCTGTCCGCAGTCTCTTGGTAGCCGCAATCTTTAGATTGCGATAACGGGTTAAAATAAAGGAGTAAATCAAGATGTCAACAAAACAAACACCAAAAGAGAAAAAGACAAAAAAAACCAGTGATCTGACAAGGACGGTTCACGAACAGTTGGGGTTATATGTCTATCCCGACAAGGAGAAGAAGGCATCAACTCTGGAAGTGAAGAAATCTGACCATCCCAAGGTTTCAAAATTTAACGATGTAGATCTAATATGAAAGCACATGTTTTTATAACTGACAAGAATACCTTTCCGATAGTAAGAGACAACAGTTTTTGGGGTGTAGGGATCAAAGCAATTCCAAATACATTTGATAAAGTAATTAAAGAAAATTTGAATAATGGCAGAAAACCATATTTTGGAATGATAGGCGATATTTTGGGTACACGAATTGGAGATGCGGTCTTTCTTTATGAACGTCAAGCGGGATTCCACGGTATATACAAAATTGTAAGTAAGCCATTTTTTGATCCAACACCAATTGGTTGTGTTGGTGAAACCTGGCCTATAAGAGTAAAGATAGAATGTTTAAATTACTTTCCTGAACCAGTGCCTGAAGATTATTTATTCTCCACAAAAGAATATGAATCCAAATTCTGGGGGTGGTTTTATCGAAAAATACAGGGTCCAAGAGGAATTAACACTATAAACCCCGAGGCCACTGAAGCTCTTATTGAATTGCTTGTAAAAATAAATGGAAACGCAATGAATAAACCATCTCAAATTAGCTCTTATTCTTCAAAAAATATGGTTGAAATTAAGCTCCCGCTTGATAGAAATGGCAAAGTTTACTTGGAAGATATATTGAGAGCGTGGTTAATTACGAATATTGATGATACCAACCGAAAAGACTTAAGAGAAATTTTTGGGCCGGCTGAAGATTTAGAATGGTTTGCAAACAATGTTCCTTACCATGTTACAAGAAAAAATATAGATATTCTATGCTATCATAAGAATATTAAATATACAGGTTTTCCTTTAAGATACAAATTCAGTGTTGTTGAGTTAAAACGAGATACCGCTGGTGATAAAGATGTTTCTCAAGTTATTGAATATTCAAAGTGGGTTGCGGGAAGACTCGCGGGAAGTGAAATTGAAACTGTTCAGCCAATTTTGATAGCATTTGATTTTAATGAAAGAGCGAAACTTAAAGCAAAAAACAGCGATTTTAGTGATAGAGGTATTACATTCGTCAAATACGAAGTAAAAGATGGTGAGATTGAATTCAGAATGGAGAACTTCTGAATTTGACAGTACACTTTTAAAAGAAGGGAGAGAAAATGGAGAAGTTTATCGAATGCTTTGGAGAGAAATTCAAAGTTAGACATTACTTTGATCCTGATGTAAGAGAGTCGACGGCTGACCCAAAGACAGGTATAGTTTATGAAAGGCAATTAGGAGATATTGAAGGAGTATCAATTTATTCTTCTGATGGGGAATTACTTGGTAGTTTTGAACATATTGATTTTGATAATGACGAGATAATCAGCAAGATAATTGAGCAGGTTTATTAAGCTAAAGATACAATAAATTTCATTTATTACAAAAAGCTTTATGCAGCTCATATTAAAATTTTATTTGTTGCCAGATAAGGTAGGTAAAATCCGTGACAAAGAGGATTCTGTGATGCGGTAACTGAGTTGTGAAATTTATGAAATATACAAGGAGTATATGGACTTTTACGCCAGAAAGTAGAAAAAAAATAGGACATCCTGCGCCATTTCCGGAAGAACTTGTATATAGATTAATTAAGTTTTATTCCTATCAAGATAATATAGTTTTAGATATGTTTGCAGGCAGTGGAACTGTGGGAGTTGTAGCAAAGAAACTTGGACGTAAATTCATTCTTATTGATAATTGTAAAGAATATTGCAAAATCGCAGAGGATAGGTTGGGTAACACTATACCTCTGGAAAGGAGGAAAGCATAATGTCAGGAGAAGAATTAAAAGACCTAATTGCAGATTTAGAGAGTAGAATTTGTGCTGGATGGATGAGACCTATTAAGGAGCAAATCATAGGTTATTTAAATTGGGAAGGAATCGAAATCACAGATAAAGAGTTGCAGGCTGTTTTCAAGAAACTAAAAGCAATAGATTAATGAGATGCTGCCCATATTAGTAAAAAGTTCTCATTTTCTAAAGAACTTAATAGAAATTTTATACTTATAGATAATTGCGAGGAATATTGCGAATCGGCTAAAAGGAAAATTTTGGGGAGAAAGAACTAATGAAGGTAAAGAGTTTTTCTTGGGGTGTGGTTCAGGGACAATTGGATCGAAAAATTCAGACTGAATATGTAAGAAAGTTTGTCAGATATGAAGATTTACTAAGCAGTGTTAAGGCTAAACTTCACGATGATGTAACCAATTATGTAATTTGCACTTGGTTTAATCATTGGACAACAGTATTGATTGAGGAACATATAAGCACTCATTCTAATGTAATTCCCACTCTCAAAAACATAAAAGGGATTGATATTTTCTTTAACGGTCAGCCATTTGACCTAAAAGTAACTTATCTACCGCGTGATTATGAACCGAGTTATGCTACAGAAAACCCGAAAGATTTGGCAATCTGGATGTATGAAAATCAGGGAGCTCAAAGATTTGGTGCAGATAACCGTTTGTTTGTGGTCTTATTAAACAAAGTTAACCCGGAAAAGAGTTGGGAATTAAAAAGAAATTTTAGTCTTGTTTTTGAAAAGATTGATAAATTTTTCGATAGAGAAAAAGTTTCCGAAAATGACGAGATTATCTTCACTTTCGGCAGAAAAGCCTATACAGCGGTTACAAAGGTTTTGATAATTGCAAGATGAGTCAAGAATTTCATAAATAGTGGAAACCAATTGCTAATTTATAGAAAGAAATTTATGAACAAGGAAATATTTAAGCGAATAATAGAAATAAGTGATTGCTTGAAGAAAGAATATCACGCCGAAAGGGTTATCCTGTTTGGCTCTTATGCCAGAGGAGAAGCCACCGAAGACAGTGATGTGGATATATTGGTTATTGCTCCCACAAAGGAACGATTCTTTGAAAGAATGGCTACAGTGCTGCGCTGTGTGCGTGATATAAGGAATGGAATCCCCCTTTCACCGATTGTACTCAGAGCTGAAGAGGTAGAGGAAAGGATAAGAAGGGGCGATCAATTCGTGGAAGAAATCTTAGAAAAGGGAATTGAGCTATGAAGAAAACCGTGAATTCTCTTTATCCCAATACTCCACATACTATTTTAGTAATTGATCTCCACAACTAATCGCATCGGGACTTACTTGTGAGGACATCAAAAAAGATATGAAAGAAGCACAACAGTTTATTAAATTCATGTTTGAAGAACCCGAATAACCCAAGTATAAAGTTAGAGAAAGAATAGGTCTATATTAGTTAATTAGAATAAAGGTAAATTATGGAAGATCAATCACATCTTGAGAAGAAATACTTTATCGATGAATATTGCTATTGTCTTGTAACTGAAGTATCTTTACACCTGTCATTGCGAGCGACCATAGGGAGCGTGGCAATCTCATAGACGAGATTGCTTCGACTTCGCCTCGCAATGACATTGTAAACTTATTTATCTTCCAGGACACTATAATTGTCCTTTCTGTAATATAAGAAATGTTCGATATTCGTTAGATTTTACCTATTTTTTTAATTGGAGTGAAAACAAAGAATGTTATGTTTATTTTGTTAAATGCTCTCATTGTGAAAATGTTTCGATGCACCTGAGTTACGAAAATATAAGGAGTTCCGATCTGCATTTGTTTGAAGGGAGTATTGATATAGATTCGAAAATATTTTACTCAGTACCCACTTCATTTTTTGTTATGGATAGTAGAATTCCTTCTGTTATTAGAGAGTTGATTACAGAATCAGAGGGCTGTTTAAAAATGAATTTTCTTACTGGAGCATCTGCATGTATGAGAAAAGCAATCTACGAATTAACAATTATAGAAAAAGCTAAGGGGAAAGATTACGAAAGTAAGATTAAATCCCTCAAATCTAAATACCCATCAATAGATCCTGAGCTGTTTGATATTCTTTCACAGATTAAGGATATGACAAGTGATAAGATTCATGAGCAATCCTGGGATAAATGGGATTCACCATATTTGAAATTGATTATAGAAACGTTAAAAACTATTCTCTATGAAATATATGTAGCACCCAAAATTAAAGCTGACAGATTAAACTCTATAAGACGGTTAAAGGAAACACTCGTAAAAGACAAAAAGGGCAAGGAAGAAAAATAATGAGTGAGGGTATTGGACCGAGGTAAAGGTTGTTAGCCAGTGATAATCCTCAAATGGTTTTGACGCCTGCCTGTTCTCAGGCAGGGAGAAATTGATGGTTATTATCTTGGAAGGTTAGAAACTCGAGATAAAAATGAAATAAAAAGATCCTGTTAATCTGCGTTTACCCTGTTAAATAAAACACTGTTGGAGATTACTAACCACTTAATTTTGTAATTATTTAACGGGGTTAATCTGCGTTCAAAGTAAAGGGGATTATATATGGAAAAGAAGGAACCACAGTCGATAGAGGCGGAGCAGAGTGTCCTGGGGGCGATGATACTCGAACGGAATGCCGTTGGGAAGGCAATAGAGATGATCGATGATTCCTGTTTCTATCTCGATTCACACAAGAAGATATACAGGGCTATTCTCTCGTTATACGATGAGAATGAGCCGGTGGACCTTCTCACCCTTTCCGAGGCACTGAAGAAAAAGAATGAACTCGACGATGTGGGGGGGGCTGCCTACCTCGCAGAACTTATAGATATTACAGCAGCTCCATCACATATAGGACACTATGCAAGGATTGTACTTGAGAAGGCAACGCTCAGAAAACTGATACAAACATCGGGCAAGATCATCGAGGCGGGTTACGAGGCAGCGGGTGATGTAGATGAATTGCTTGATAAGGCGGAACAACTCATATTCAATATAAAGGAGGCAAGGGTTAAGTCGGGCTTCATGCCACTCAAAGTTCTTCTCAAGGAGAGATTCGAGGTTATAGAAGAAATTGCGGCGAACAAGCGGCATATAACGGGCGTTCCATCGGGTTGGGGAGACCTCGATCAAGTCACATCCGGTTTCCAACCATCCGAATTCATAGTGATTGCTGGTAGACCCGGGACGGGTAAGACATCCTTCTGTCTGAATATCGCACAATATGCAGCCGCAAGAGAAGGGATGCCAGTTGGCGTATTCAGCCTCGAGATGTCAAAGGAACAGCTTGTTCAACGAATGCTCTGTACCGAGGCAAGGGTTCCCTTGCGGAATGTGAGGACTGGTTATATCGCAAGAGATGAGTGGACAAAACTTACCATTGCAGCCGGCACACTCTCGGAGGCATCCATATTCATAGACGATACACCCGCGATACCGATCCTGGAACTGAGGGCGAAGGCGAGGAGACTGAAGTCACAGTTCGGCGCAAAATTGATTCTGGTGGATTATTTACAGCTCGTTCAGGGTCCAAGGTCTGTAGAAAACAGACAACAGGAGATATCCGCCATATCGAGGTCATTAAAAAGCCTCGCAAAGGAGTTGGGCATTCCCATTATAGCAGCATCCCAGCTCTCGAGGGCGGTGGAAAAGAGAGAGTCCAGGAGACCCATACTTTCGGACCTGAGAGAATCCGGGGCGATAGAACAGGATGCAGATGTGGTGATATTTATATACAGGCAAGAGGCGGGCAAAAAAGGTGCCGGGACGGGCAATGTGGCGGAGATAATACTGGGCAAGCAGCGAAACGGGCCATCTGGTGGCAGCGTTAAACTGACATTCTTAAGAGAATATACCAGGTTTGAGGACTACACGGCATCTAAGTCCTACATAACGGAGGAATAACTAACAAAACAGTTGAATGACTAATGACCCTGATGAAATAGCTCACAAGTTCGCATTTCACCCTGTACACTAACGCTACAGGGCAGGCAGGGTAAACGAATGACTGATTATGAATAAGGGTTTTATAGAGTCGGTATTTGGGTATATAGGAGGGGTTTGTCTCTTCCTGTGGACGATAATAACGAAGCTGTACCAGGTTCCGAGGTCGTTTAAACTGATAGTAAATCAGATCGTAAGTATGGGCATTGGCTCACTCCCCATCGTTGTAGTTGTTTCTCTCTTCATGGGAATGGTAACTGCCTATCAGGCTGCCTTGCAGGTTGGTGGCTATATGCCCGAGTCATATCTCGGTATGGCGGTTGCCAAGGCACTTATGATAGAACTCGGTCCACTCCTGACGGGACTCATTGTGGCTGGAAGGGTCAGTTCATCCCTCGCCGCAGAGATCGGCACCATGAAGGTTACAGAACAGATAGACGCACTCGAAAGCCTTGCGGTGGACCCGATAAGGTATCTCGCAATGCCAAGATTTGTGTCGGGGCTGATATCACTTCCAATTTTGACTGTAATATCGGAACTCGTTGGCTTCTTCGGGGGAGGATTGTGTGCTGTCTTATTATTTGACATTAGACCCATAGTCTACATAGAGGGGCTCAGAGTCAACTATTTTCCACACGAGTTGTGGGGAGGGTTGTTGAAGGCATTGTGTTTTGGGTTCGTGATAGCACTTATGGGAACATACTACGGTTTCACAACAAAGGGTGGGGCAGAGGGAGTTGGTAAAGCGGCGACGAAGGCTGTAGTCTCTGCCTCCATACTCATCCTCTTCTTTGACTTCTTAATCGCATGGATCGTCTTTTAAGTTGGTATATATGGGACGCAGATGTACGCAGATTTGCCCCGTTAAATAATCCGCTGTGGGCGATCGCTAAGATTTACTTTCGTAATTATTTAACGGGGTTAATCTGCATCCTGAGAAGCTGATTATGATAGAGATAGAAAACTTATATAAGTCTTTTAATGGAAATGATGTTCTAAAAGGACTCTCCTTGAAGGTGAAGGAGGGAGAGACCACCGCGGTGATAGGTAGGAGTGGGTGTGGCAAGAGTGTCCTCCTGAAGCATATAATTGGGCTTTTGCGACCCGATAAGGGTGATGTATGGGTAGATGGGCAAAATGTAAAAAAGCTTAAAAGAAATGAACTCTATAAACTCAGACTGAAGATGGGTGTCGTATTTCAGAGCTCTGCCCTGCTTGACTCGTTATCCGTTGGGGAAAATGTGGCACTTGGACTCACCGAAAATATAAGAATATCCCGGGCAAGGGTAAGGGAGATAGTTTTGGAGAAATTATCACTGGTGGAGCTCGAGGGGGTCGAGCATAAGAGAATATCCGAGTTATCGGGAGGCATGAAAAAAAGGGTGGCAGTGGCGAGGGCACTCGCCGTCAATCCATCGTATATATTATATGATGAGCCCACCACCGCATTGGACCCGATAACTGCGAGAACCATAAACGAGCTCATGTTGAGCTTAAAAAAGAAAATCAGGATAACGGGAATTGTCGTTACGCACGATATGGAAAGCGCATTCTATGTTGCAGATAGGATTGCCATGCTCCACGATGGCAAAATCATATTCGACGGAACACCCATGGAGGTTCAAACCACGAGTGACCCGATAGTTCAACGCTTCGTAAAAGGTGGTGGCAAGTATTAGAGATAATACAAAAGGCAAAGGGGTTATAGAGGCGATTCTTTTCGCGTCTCCCTCTCCCGTTTCCATTGAAAAGTTGAAGAGCATTTCAGATATGAGGAAGAGGGAGGTAGAAGCCTGTCTTGAGGAATTGAGTGAAGAGTACAGGGGAAGGGCATTTACTCTTATAAAGGTAAACAGTGGTTATCAACTCGTCACGAGACCGGAATATGAGGGGTTTGTAGAAAGGGTGAGGGAGAAAAGGGTCATGAAATTATCCCCCCAGGCACTTGAAACCCTCGCTATAATATTGAAACGCGGTCCGATAACAAGGGCGAAGATAGAGGAATTGAGAGGGCTGGATTCCAGTCACACATTATCTGTTTTGCTTGAATGGGGACTCGTCGGGGTAGTGGGAAAAGATGGAATGGCATATTTATATGAAATAACTCCCCATTTTTATGAGTACTTCAAGATAGAAAAGAGCTGAAGATATCAGTTACTACCGTCCGGGGATGGCAACCCATCCATCCCCGGTCATTCTTATTACTTCTCGAGCTTCTTCCCCAACTCATCAATCTTTTTAATGAGCTTTTCTATATCTGATTTCGCCGCTATATCAAGTTTCTTCATCACCTTTGTGATGGTTCTCTCTACAATTTTTTCTATCTCCGAGCGTCCCTTTTCGGTTTTCTCCAGAAGTTTCTCCACAAACTCGGACTGTTTCTCTTTAGCAACTTCTCCCTTCTTTACGAGTTCCTCAACGAGCTTTTCTGCCTTTTCTCTCGTGAGGTCAAGAAGCCCCAAACCCGCAAGGAATAGCTTTTCGAATGTTCCTTCCATCTTTATCACCTCCCATTTTAGCCACACCCGCCACACCTTCCATTGTGCAGGTATGTGACGAGTTGGTGGTTATTTTTCAAGTGAATAATTAACATCGGATTTAATCCATCCGGCAAACCTCGGGCACATTTCTCATGTGCTCAGAGAGAGATAAAAGTTCTCTGACATATCTCACCGTCTTGACATTTACCCCCGCTTCCCTGGCAATCTCGGACTCTTCCATATCTTTTTCAATCCCGAGGAGAACGAGGTCCAGTTTCTCGTAGCTGATTTTCATGGCAAGTTCATCTGTGAGACCGGGAAGGAGATCGGGTGAGGGTGCTTTTTGAATGATGGTTTTGGGGACTCCGAGCCATCTTGACAATTCCCTGACCTGGGTTTTGTAGAGGTCTGCAACGGGCATTATATCGGCTGACCCATCACCGTATTTCACGAAGAAACCGACCATATCCTCGCTCTTGTTTGATGTTCCCACCACGAGGTAGTTCAGCTGTTCGGAATAATAATAGAGATGGACCATTCTTATCCTGTGTTTTATTCTGTAGTATGCCTCAGCGTTTCTCATCCACCCCTTTTTTGCTCCCAGAAGTCCACCGTGAAATGGATTATTACCTCTCGGTAAAAGTCGATATCCCGCCCTGATGACTCTGGATGACAATTTTTTACTTGTCAGGAGCCCGCCCGGAAAGAATTCATAAATCCTGAAAGATTTCAGAACGGAGGTGATGTCTATCAATTTCGTGGGTATATCAAATCTGTTAGCGACGAGCTGTGCATCATCCCTTGTCGTATCGGCAGAATCTCTTTCCGGCATTATGAGACCGAGAATTTTTTCCCTTTCGAGGGCACGGGAAAGTAACGCGGCAATGCAGGCGGAGTCTAATCCCCCGGAGATTCCTATAATTGCGCCGTCCCTTCTGTAAGATTTTAGCTTGTCCTTGATGAAATGTACGATCTTTTCTGTCAGTGCTTGGGCATCTATATTCATCTCCTCTTTAAGCATTGTTCCCTCCCCATCTAGCACAAAATCAAAAATTAGACGTTGTCCCAAAGTGTTGTGATAACAAAAAAGAGGACACCTGTCATTGCGAGCGATGTCATTGCGAGGAATGTCATTGCGAGGCGAAGCCGAAGCAACCCCCGAAGCAACCTCCGAAGCTCCGAGCGAAGGGGCTGCGAAGCAATCCCATTGAGATTCCTCGCTTCACTCGGAATGACCCTATGGGTCAGATTGCTTCATCCGTACGGATTCGCAATGACAGACTAGATCTGTGTTATTGCAAATGAGCACGACAATCACTATTACACCTTGTGATAAATTCTGGGCAATAAACCCTCTTATCTAACTATCCATACGGATCCGTAGGGATCGGTAAACAGGTTGAGATGAAACTTGTTAAGATCCATACAAAGGGCTTTAATGCGTCACAACACTTTGGGACATTCCCAAAAATTAAATATCAAAATGTTAAGTTAGCACCGAACACAATTTATCTCTCCTCTGCATTTTTTGTGAATTGGCGATGAAATCATCCGGGAGAATCTTAACCCTTCAGTATCCCTTTCAAGGTCGGGATTACCCTCTCTGTCGTCTCTTCACCAATCCTGATTATCTCATCTGCCCTGTGAAAATCGGCAGGTTTGAAAGAGCCCCCCTTCAACTCTATGAGAACCGTTGGATTCGCCTTCTGCAAATTCGAATCGAGGATTTCGTTCTCCATAACGGACAGGGTCTGAAAAAACATCTTCTTCATATTCGGAAGACGAATCCTGCCATCTCTAACGAAGATATCCAGGGGAATCTTCCAGTTTTTCATTCTCAATTTGATGGATTTTGCATTTTCCTTCGGATTTGGCATTGTGCGACAGGCGATGGTTACATCCGCACCCATCTCCTTTGCTATACTAACTGGAAGGGGATTGACCAGACCACCATCCACCACGATCCGCCCATTGTAACGAACGGGAACAAAGACGACCGGGAGGGACATACTCGCTCTCACTGCCTTTTTCACAGAACCTTCTCGCAACATTATTTCCTCTCCGGTCTCCACATCCGTTGCCACCGCAGTGAATGGAATCTTCATATCACAGAAATCCGTGTTTTCGAGGAATGTGTGCAGAAATCTCTCCAGCATACTTCCCCCGACAAAACCCGAGATATGCGGTGTTGGAAAGAAGGATGTAATCGTCCACCTTCTCGTTAACCTCTGGAAGGTTTTTTCCATTTCATCAGGTGGTATACCCTTGGCATAGATGGCTCCAATCAGTGCACCCATACTACTTCCCACCACCAGGTCTATGGGGATACCTTCTCTGTGCAGCACTTTCAATACACCTATGTGGGCGAGCCCCCTTGCAGACCCCGAGCCTAAAACAAGCCCCACCTTTCTCACTTCTTAGCCACCTTTCTGTAAATTTCCGTTTTTATTAGATAATAGACATTGGTTGCTGTAACCACCTTCATATACCCGATGTTGTCAATGTCCCCTTTAGTTTGACTTTTCCGATTACGGGAACTCGAACGAACCCCACCCCATTGATGGGAACCTTCTTCACGCCATCGTCCAACAATTGCACACTCAATACAGTGGGATACTTCAATAGATTCGGGAGTTTTCGGGATGTAAATGTGTAGAGCACCCCATTCTCTGTTGTTTCAATAACCGTCACCCCCACCGCAACTTCATCGATCTCCATCCCCGCATTCATATTTGCTCTTAAGATTTTGCCAACCGCCATTTTGTGTATATTGACACCGTTAAGAAAATACACGAGGGTTGAAACACCGTCCTGAACATCGCGGGGTACACCAGTTAAAACGCTATCCTTTACGAGAGACCTTATAGAACAGTTCTTCCTATCGTAGAGTATATGTCCGAGTATCTCTTTTACTCCCTCGCTACTTATTCTATACTCGATGCACTCTATGGGCAGATGGGTTTCGATATCAATGTATGAATCAAATACAGTTGCACCTTTATATGCCTTCAAAAGGTTCGCAATGAACCCCAATACACCCCCGGGTCTATCCACCTTCCCTCTCCAAAGGATAACTTCTCTTCCTCGAAGCCTCGTTCTTTCAACTGCCCGCATGGAGGCACTACCGGACAGGAGAAACCAATTTGCAGTACAGATGATTTCTGTCCCGACCGTCTCGTACAGTGAGGTTGAGCGAAGTTCACCCGGAATGAAGAAGTAGAAAAGAACTATCCAAAGTGAGAGGAAAAACCTCCATTTGATAAACATACCCATAAACCTCTTATTATATGTTCTGTTATTTTATCACAAAAGTTAAACAATGTCAAGAAAAAAATTAACATTGAGTGTGGTTAAATTTTTTCCTTGACAAAATTCAAATTTTGTTGTATAATCAGGAAGGTTCGACAAGAATAGTGCGGCGGTAATTCAGTGGTATCCCGCACTAAATGTGCGGCAGTAATTCAGTGGTAGAATGTCAGCTTCCCAAGCTGGACGTCGCGGGTTCGACCCCCGTCTGCCGCTTGTATTGTTGGGCGCAGATAAAGAGAGTAATTAAGTTATTGGGTAATCAGGTTATTGGCTATCTGCATCATTGAGTAATCAATCTGTTAATAACTTAATGACTTTGCATATTGGCGTAAATCAGCGTTAGAAAAGAAATCAAATTGGACGCAGATACACGCAGGTTGACACAGATATATTAAGAAATTAAATCCTTGTGAAATAAAAAAAACAATCAGTGTATATCTGCGTTAATCGGCGTTAAAAAATAAAGAATTTGATGCGGATCAAAATCTTTTGGGCGGTTAGCTCAGTCGGTTTAGAGTGCTTGCTTGACATGCAAGAGGTCACTGGTTCAAGTCCAGTACCGCCCAGGTTGGAACCACCCTCACTGCAAAATACACGATATTCTCGTCCTGGTAAAATACCAATATGTCGAAGTCTTCGTGGATGTAGGAGAGATATTTTTTAAAATCGTGGTAAATTCACAATGTCGGCGATCGTGCCATCTAACCGATTTGTGACTTTCCAATGCGAATCCTTTGGAACCGTTGAAGGCGCATATTCTAAGATAAATATTGTCCCAAAATATGCGTTGAGAAACCATCTCAAGATCCGTATGGACGAGATTATCACAAGATTGTCACCTGCCTACCGCAGGCAGGCAAGATATTTTAAAAATAAGGAACTCATGCACAGCATCCGTATGGACAATAATTAAATGAAGAACCTTTACATACGAATCCTGCGGACTTTCCACCCAAAAGGTGAAAACCCGCACTTTAAATAATTCTTATATGGTCTGTGTTTATCCGTGATTATCCCTGCCTACCGGTCCCTACGGATCCGTATGGACAGGCAGGCGTGGTTAATGCATATTCTAAAATAAATATTATGAAAATTTAGGCCACAGAGACCGGGAATATAAAACTTTAATTTTCCTGTATTGTTTATACGATAATGGTTCTCTGTGGTTGTTTTTAATAAGGCGATGAAAAACTCGAAGACATATAAAAAGGGGACAAGGTTAGAAGATGTAGTTGATAATGACGGCGTTATCGGCGCCATGGTTGATGGAGAACCCCGAGACCTATCTTATACACTTCCGGAGAAAGCCGAGGTGAGATTCCTGACTCCCGAGGATGAATATGGAAGGCAGATCTACTGGCATTCAACCGCACATATCCTTGCGTATGCTGTCAAGAGGCGTTATCCAAACGCGAAACTTGCTATGGGACCCGCGATAAAAGACGGATTCTACTATGATTTCGGGGTGGACAGACCATTCACGCCAGAGGAGCTTACGAGGATAGAAGAAGAAATGAAGAGGATAATTGGGGAGGATCTCCCTTTTGATAGAGAAGAACTCGGTGTAGATGATGCCATTAAACTTTTCAAGGAGTTGGGTGAAAATTATAAAATTGAGCTCCTCGAGGAACTTGAATCTCCGGTTTCCATCTACAGAAACAATGATTTTATTGACCTCTGCAAGGGACCGCATGTACCGTCTACGGGCAGAATAAAGTTTTTCAAACTTACGGCTTCATCTGGTGCGTATTGGAGNGGAGACGAGTCGAGGGAGATGTTGCAGAGGATATATGGTATTTCATTTGAAAGACAAGAGGAACTCCAAGACTACCTCGAGAGGATGAAGGAGGCAAAGAAGAGAGACCACAGAACTCTGGGCGCTGATTTGGATCTGTGGATGATGAATGATGAGATAGGAGCGGGACTGGTTGTATGGCTGTCTCGAGGGGTGACAGTAAGAAAGGTCATAGAGGACTTCTGGTGGGATGAACATAAGAAGCGAGGGTATGACTTTATCTTATCTCCCCACATTGCGAAAACTGATTTATGGAAACAGTCGGGCCATCTTGATTATTACAGCGACCTTATCTATCCCGTAATGAAAAAAGGCAATCAGAGTTATCTTATCAAGCCGATGAACTGTCCATTTCACATAAAGGTATATAAACGAAAGAGGAGAAGCTATAGAGAACTTCCCCTGAGATTGGCTGAACTTGGGACGGTTTACAGATACGAAAAGAGCGGTGTTTTACATGGGCTTTTGCGGGTTCGCGGGTTCACACAGGATGATGCACATATATTCTGTATGCCCTCTCAGGCAAGGGATGAACTCGTTGATATCATAAATCTCGCAAGGGATATGCTTTCCGCATTCGGATTCGGGGATTACAGGGTTGAGCTTTCCGTATGGAATGTGAATGAAAAAGATAAATATATGGGAGATGAGAAGGACTGGGAAAATGCGGAATCCTGCCTCGTTTACGCCCTTAAAAAAACGGGGCTTTCTTATGAGAGAATGGAGGGTGAGGCGGCATTTTATGGTCCAAAGATCGACATAAAGATACTTGATGCCTTGAAAAGGGAGTGGCAGGCAACTACCATTCAGTTCGATTTTAACCTGCCTCAAAAATTCAACCTCAAATTTATGGGAGAGGATGGACGACAACACGGCGTTGTTGTAATTCACCGCGCTATTCTGGGTTCTGTAGAGAGATTTGTGGGTGTGCTTGTGGAACACTATGGGGGCAAATTTCCCCTGTGGCTTGCCCCCGTGCAGGTTAAGGTTCTTCCTATCACCTCGGAAATAAATGAGTTTGCAGGGGACATAAGAGAAGAGCTTGCCGCCTCCGGTATAAGGGTAGAAATGGATGACAGAAACGAGAAATTGTCGTTCAAGATAAGAGAGGCAACCATAGAAAAGGTGCCGTACATAGTTATAGTGGGACAGAAAGAGATAGATTCCGGGTGCATATCTGTAAGATCGAGAGATAAGGGTGATATCGGCAGACCAAATCTGTCGGATTTCATATCATTACTAAAAGAAGAGATAGAAAAGAGAAGCAATTGAGAGAGAATTTTGATATTTGATAATTTACCAAGGGGGAATGTGAGGCAGACGAGAATCCATGTGAGGCGAGTTAGAGTTAATGAAAGAATCAGGGTGCCCAGGGTCAGGTTGATTGATGAGACCGGAAAGCAAATTGGGACGGTATTGAGAGCCGAAGCCCTGCAACTTGCAAGATCGAAGAGCCTTGATTTAGTTGAAATAGCGCCCCATGAAAGGCCTCCCGTATGCAAGATAATGGACTACGGTAAATATCTGTATCAGGAGAAACAGAAACAAAAACAGAAAAGACAGAAGGTGATAAAGATTAAAGAACTCAAACTCGGAGTAAAGATCCAAGAGCACGATTATCTCACCAAACTCAAGTTTGCCAGAGAGTTTCTTGGAAATGGTAATAGATTAAAGATAAGGATATTTTTCAGGGGAAGGGAAATAGTGCATCGTGATAGGGGGAAGGAGATACTTGAAAAAATGGTTGATGATTTATCGGATATATCGAAGGTAGAACTACCTTCAAAGATGGAAGGCAGACAAATGGTTATGCAACTTATTCCAGTGAAAGGAGCAAAAAATGCCAAAACTAAAGACCAAAAAAGCCGCAAGGAGTAGATTCAGGATAACCTCAAACGGAAAGGTGATGAGGTTTAGGGCACGCAGAAATCATCTTCTCTCAAAAAGGACTAGAAAGGCAAAGAGACAGCTCAGAGATGCTGTTACACTTGCAAATGCAGACGCGCGGAGGGTTAAAAAGATGCTCGTTAAATAACAGAAGTTGTAATACTAATTTTCACCGGGAGACGAATGTAACCCGCTTTAGGAGGTGGTATGGCACGAGTAAGAGGAGGACCAAAAACTCGAAAGAGGAGGAAAAAGTGGCTTAAACTCGCAAAGGGGTTCTGGGGAGCGAGATCGAAACTATACCGTACTGCGAGGATATCGGTTATGAAATCTCTTTCGTATGCGTATAGAGACCGCAGGGCAAAGAAGAGAGAAATGAGAAAACTTTTCATCAGCAGAATAAATGCCGCATCCCGTCAGTATGATATGTCTTACAGCCAATTTATGAACGGGCTTAAAAAGGCGGGTATCAAGATAGATCGCAAAATCCTCTCCGAACTCAGCACGAAGGATAGTGTGTTGTTTAAAACCCTTGTTGATGCTTCAAAGGATGCTATCCAATCTTCGTGAAATAAGACACGATGCCCTTTCTGGGATTGCCAGGGCATCTTCTCTTCAGGATATCGAAAAGATGAGGGTATCTTATCTGGGCCGTAAGGGAAAACTTACGGAGGTCTTGAAGGGTATAGGTGGACTCGAGAAGGAAGAAAGAAAACTCGTGGGTAAATCGGCGAACGAGATAAAGAAAGAGCTCGAGAAGGCAATCTCTGAAAAGAAGAAAAAACTGGAGGGAAGAGGTGTAAAAGGAAAGGATATTGACATTACACTACCCGGAAGAACTCCCTGGGTCGGAAGGAGACACCCGATAACCATATGCGCCGATGAGATATGCGATATATTCACGCGAATAGGATACAGTTTGGTGGAGGGTCCCGAGATAGAGACAGAATACTACAATTTCGAGGCGCTTAATATACCGGAATACCATCCGGCGAGGGATGTACACGACACATTCTACCTCGAGGATGGGCGGCTTCTCAGAACTCAAACCACAAATGTAGAGGTGAGGGTGATGGAGAGAGGGAAACCACCGCTCAAGATAATATCGTGGGGCAAGTGCTATCGTCGTGATTCGCCCGACGCAACTCACTCACCCGTATTTCACCAGTTAGAGGGTTTCTATGTAGATAGGAATGTCACCTTCAGACAACTCAAGGGGACACTCATATATTTTGCCAAGCAGTTTTTTGGCGAGGATATAAAAACTAAATTCGTTCCAAGCTATTTTCCGTTTACCGAGCCATCCGCAGAGTTGTATATATCGTGTTCAGTCTGTAGAGGAAAAGGTTGCAGGGTCTGTAAGCATACGGGTTATGTCGAGGTGCTTGGGTGTGGTATGTTGCATCCCAATGTTTTCAGAAATGTTGGTTACGACCCCGGTGAGTACACGGGATTTGCTTTTGGTATGGGCCTTGAGCGCCTTACAATGCTGAAATACAAGATAGACGATATCAGACTCTTTTACGAAAACGACATAAGATTTTTAAACCAGTTTGGACCGTAAATCTTCTCCCGTTTGTGGTGCAATCCCCTAAATTTTTCAATCCACCCACCGAGAGCAGTTCTTTGTGATGACAGGTTCTCCACCACATGGAGGGTTCTATGTACAAGATACTTGTTATAAATCCCGGTTCTACAAGTACAAAGAGTGCCCTATTTGACGACGAGTCCAGCGTATTTAATATTAATATAAGCCACTCCCCACCGGAGTTGGCAAAATTCCCTGAAATCATAGACCAATTTACCTGGAGATGCGAAGTCATTAAATCCATGCTCAATGAGAGAGGTATAACTCTCAACTCTATCGATGCTGTTGTGGGTAGAGGCGGATTACTCAATGCGATACCGGGGGGCACTTACAGCGTCAATGAAAAGATGATGAGCGATCTTAGGAGAGGCGTTCAGGGAGAACACGCCTCAAATCTCGGGGGTCTTATGGCGTACGAGTTTGCATCTTCCCTTGAAATCCCCGCATTTATTGTAGACCCGGTCGTAGTTGACGAGCTCGATGAAGTTGCTAGAATCTCGGGAATACCCGACATAAAAAGGAGAAGCATATTCCATGCACTCAATCAAAAACAGGTTGCAAGACTGGCCGCGCGGGAATTGAAAAAGAGTTACGATGAGATAAACCTGATAGTCGTGCATATGGGAGGTGGGATATCCGTTGGCGTGCATAAAAAGGGAAAGGTTGTCGATGTTAATAATGCGCTGAATGGTGAAGGTCCGTTCACGCCCGAGCGCTCTGGAAGCTTGCCCGTGTGGGACCTGGTTAAACTCGTATTATCCGGTAAATATACAAGAGATGAACTGAAGAAGAAAATAACGGGTAAGGGGGGATTGGTTGCGTATCTCGGCACAAACGACCTGAGAGAGGTTAGAGAGAAGATGAATCGGGGCAACGAGAAAGCAAAACTTTTATACGAGGCTATGGCCTATCAGATATCAAAGGAGATAGGTGCCTGTGCCACCGTTTTGCGTGGAGACATTCAGGGGATTGTGCTTTCCGGCGGTCTTGCACACGATAATGCTTTTATAGAGTTAATAAGAAGGAGCGTGAATTTCATCGCGAAAATTTTTGTTTTTCCCGGTGGAGATGAAATGAAGGCTCTTGCAATGGGTGCCCTGCGCGTTCTCCGTGGAGAAGAAAGGGCAAAGGTATATAAATAGAATATCAAATTTCCAATTACTAATCTCCAATTCATTTGACATTGAAATTTTGGATTTTTATTAGAAATTAGAAACCTGCCCTGCACTTATGCATAAGTGCGGGGTGAAGATTTTGGAATTCTAACTATGGATACCATCGCCGCGATATCTACACCCCCCGGAGAGGGAGGAATTGCCGTGATAAGAATATCGGGGGAGAGAAGTCTCGACATCGCCGAAAGGATTTTCAGGGGAAAATCATCGCCATCGAAACTTGAAAGCCACAGGGTTATACATGGGGAGATATATGATGGTGATAACCTCATCGACGAGGTTCTACTTACGGTTATGAGATCCCCCCACACATATACGGGTGAGGATGTCATCGAGATCTCCTGTCACGGCGGAGAAGTCACTGCAAATCGAATATTGAAGAGCATATTAAATGGAGATGCGAGACTTGCGCGTCCGGGAGAGTTTACCCTCCGTGCCTTCCTGCATGGCAAGATCGACCTCATACAGGCGGAGGCAGTAGAAGATATTGTGAATGCCAGGACTCTGATGGCTCAAAGATATGCCATTTCGTCCCTTAAGGGCGAACTCTCCGAGAGAATTAATGGCATAAAGGAATCTCTTAAAAGAGTTGAGACACTGATGGAGGCATTTATCAACTTTCCCGAGGATGCAACCGAAGATGGGACAGACATATATGCCGACATAAGAGATACAAAAGCAGAAGTAGAAACCCTCCTTGGGGGTACCAGATGTGGAAGATTCATAAGGAACGGGATAACTATTCCAATTGTGGGCAGGACAAATGTTGGTAAGTCCAGCCTATTTAACAGAATCCTTGAAGAGGAAAGGGCTATTGTTACCCCAATTCCGGGCACAACACGGGATGTAGTAGAAGGTACTGTAGAGATAGACGGCATTTCTGTGACATTTATGGATACCTGTGGAGTGAGAAGCTCTCGGGACCAAATCGAGGCCGAAGGAATAAGCAGGGCGAAGAAAGTCATAAGTGATGGTGATGTCATACTCCTGGTAATAGACCAATCACAGCCTCTGAATGATGAGGACCGTGCATTCATTGATTTATTGAGACACAAATATGTGATAGCCGTGCTCAATAAATGCGATATTGAGAGGAATGGTGAATACGAGATTCCTTTCGAGGAGGTATCTGTATCTGCCAAGACGGGAGAGAATATTGAGAGGCTGTTCGATATGATAAGAAATGAATTTTCTCAATCATCTGGTGATATTTTTATGTTGAAGGAAAGGCATATAAATATACTGAACAGGGTCCGGGAGAGCCTCGAAGATGCCCTTCGTTCAAATACACTTGAGCTTACAGTATACGATGTTAAATCTGCTATAGAGTCGCTTGAGGAGATGACCGGAGAGATTAAAAGGGAGGATGTACTTGAGTCTATATTCAGCCAATTTTGCATAGGAAAGTAATGAGAGATACGATATATTTTATTTCCGACCAGCACCTTGGTAGAGAGAAGAACGAAGACAAGAAAATAGCAAAACTGTTCTCGTTTTTTGATTATATAGCTGCGAGGGCATCTGCGCTTTACATAGTTGGTGATTTTTTTGATTTCTATTTCGAATACGAAACACAGATACCAAAGAAATATTACGAGGTTTTCAGGCGGTTGTCATATCTGACAGATAAACATATCCAGGTTCATTACTTTACGGGCAATCATGACTTCTGGCTGGGTAGTTTCTTTCAGTCAATTGGGATATCTGTACACAAGTCCGCGGAGATTATTCTTCTACAGGGTAAAAGGTTATATATTGCCCACGGTAACGGTATGATTTCATTCGATCCAATGAATCTGCTTCTGAGAAGCAGAGCCGCCATGGGTTTATTTTATCTCTTGCATCCAGATCTCGCATACAAGATTGCGTCGTTTATTTCAAAGATATCCAGAATGAATTCAAAAAAAAAGAATATTAGATGGAAGAAACTCTATAACATTGCAAGGGATATACTTAAAGGGGATGTCGATGCAGTTATTCTTGGTCACATACACATTCCAATTTACATAAAGTTGGATGGTAAAGATTTTATCCTCCTCGGTGATTGGATTGAACACTTTTCATATGCCGTTATGCGAGATGGGGAACTTTGCTTTCACAATTGGTGATGACCATTGACCATTGACTATTGGCTATTGACTGATTGGGAGTGCTTATCCAGGGCTTAAATTTTCCTTGACTTTTAAGTGGAGTTATGTTATAATAGCGATGTAGGAAAAGTATATGATAAAAGGTTTTAAAAATAGATTCCTTTTGGGATTTGCCGTAATTGTTCCCATATTTCTGGCGATTTTTATCATCTGGTATCTGACCGCGCGGATCGGTGGATTATTCTCCGCCCTATTTTCCAGAATCCCGCAACTCTCGGGATTTTCGGGGTATATAACTGCACTGTTCGGATTCTTTACGGCAATATTCATTATATACCTCGTTGGATTTCTCGCCACATCATTAGTCGGTAAAAGTATATTAAGGCTCATTGAGTGGATTCTCGGAAAAATCCCACTGATAAGGGGGATATATTCTGGGGCGAGACAACTCACCCATGCATTATTTGTTGATAGGAGTGCCTTTAAGAAGGCAGTTTTAGTTGAATTTCCGAGGAAGGGGCTGTATAGTATCGGTTTTGTTACTAATGAGAAAGGATATAAAGAAGGTGATACATATCTTGTTTCACTTTTCATTCCGACTACGCCAAATATAACTACGGGTTATTACATTCTCGCCAGAAAAGATGAGCTTATTTTTCTGCCGTTTGGGGTAGAGAAAGCGTTCAATATCCTCATTTCGGGAGGGGTTATATCTGTGCCGGAGAATATACCGGGCTTGAGACCAGAGACACCAGTCTGCCGATAGGCAGATAAGACCTTTTATATTTCTTTGTGCATTTATTTTAGTCTGTGGTCTGCTTGCCCCGTTGCTCTGAAGGAGCTTTACGGGGTGGTCTATACTCTTATGTCTAAATTTGTAATCTGTGATCATCCGTGTTCACCCTGTTAAATAGAATTGCCCTTTAGCAATACCTCCGTATTTATTTTGAGTTATTTAACGGGGTGAATCTGTGGTTAATATATATTTTGGGATTATTACCACGATGACAAAACTTTGATATGGGTATAGTGGATTTCATCAAAAAGAGACTTTTGCATAGAACACATCCCGAGTCTGAAGACGAGATAAAGGAATTCATAAAAATGGGCGAAGAGGGAGGCTTGATTACAGAAGATGAGGAGACGATGATAGAAAGAGTCTTTGAACTGGGAGATAAGGAGGTGGCTGAGATTATGGTTCCAAGGGTGGAGATGATAACGGGTAATGTACAGAAAAGCGTTCAGGATGTGCGTAACCTTATGGTTATGTCGGGTTTCTCGCGCATTCCGATCTGGTACGAGTCGATTGACGATGTTATTGGTGTTGCTCATGCAAAGGATATATTGCGATTTAGGGGGAAACTCAAAGATACCTCCATCGTTGAGGTGGTGAGATTACCCTATTTTATCCTGGATACGAAGCCCGTCGTTGAGGCAATGAAAGAATTGAAATCCGCGCATGTTTCAATAGCGATAGTCACAGACGAACACGCAGGTGTATGTGGTTTGGTTACGATGGAAGACATTGTTGAGGAGATAGTGGGAGAGCTACAGGATGAATTTGATAAGGATGTGTTTCTATATAAACGGCTTAAGGGCGGTTCCTTTCTTTTTAATGCGAGGATAGAACTTGATGAGTTCAACAAACTTCTCGGGACGCAATTTAAAGAGGAAGATGTAAATACACTGGCGGGTCTTTTATGTCGGAGGTTGGAAAGAATTCCATCAAAAGGTGAGACATTTGTTATCGATGGCGTACAATTCAAAATCATTTCGGCAACCGACCAGAGGATACACAAGGTGATAGTTAGAAAGAGTCCATGAAAAAATATATGCTCATATTCTTTCTGATTGTACTATCGGGTTGTACATGGATAAGAGAAAAAATTAGTCCGTACCCCGAATTGGAGAAGAAAATTCCCTTGTGTGGTATACTTGTCCCCTATGAACCCATGTACAGGATACTTGGGGAAGATTTGCGGGACGGGGTTCTTCTCGGTCTCGGTAGAAAGGGGGCAAATGTTTACGATACGGGTGCAGATCCAATACAGGCAATAGAAGTGGTAAAAAAGGCAATATTTGAGGACGGAGTAACCTGTATAATAGGCCCCTTACTCTCGAGTACAGCCATTCCCGTTGCCTGTGTATCCCAACTTGCGGGTGTCCCAATGCTCTCGCCCACGGCGACAGAGGAGAGATTACCATCCATAGGCAAATACATATATAAGCTTTATTCCCCTGCAGATGTTGAGGAAATAGCACTTGCCCATTATGTGATAAGAGAGGCAAGATTATACGATATTGCAATTCTCACTTCTGACGATTCCTACGGAAGGGAGATAACGAAAAAATTCGGAAAGGAGATAGAGAGATTGGGTGGAAGGATTACGCATGTTTTTTATTACACTCCGGGTTCTTCCGATCTGAGAGAGAGTATGTTATCCTTGAGGGATGCGAATATAAATGCGATTTTTATCTCCGCCCACGAATCAGATATTCCCGGAATAGCATCCCAGTTTGCCTACTACGAAGTGGTTGATAGCTCTGCAATCATTTTTGGCACTGAGGAGTGGGGTTATCCGAAAATTATAAATGAATATGAGGATTATTTGCCCCATGTTGTATTTACCTCTCTATCGGACTTTGGGAAATATCCAGAGTTCGAAGATGATTTTAACCGTAAGTTCGACAGAACTCCCACGGAAGCGGCATTTATGGGTTACGCAGCCGCCAGACTTTTTATCCTTGCCGTTGAGAATGGGGCAAGTAACAGGAAGAAGTTGCAATCGTGGCTCTCTGATAATGAGACCATTCAGCCGCTTTTCGGCATTGCGCTTTCGAAGGAAGAACTTGTCTCTTATGTTAGGATCTTTGAGGTGAAAAGGGGAAAAGTTGGTCTTCTGAATTAGAGACGCTCAGTAAAATGGTCTCGATCAACCAATAACCAGTCAATCAATTTAAATTAATATGAATCCAGCAAAGTGGATATTTTCCGGTTATCTCTGTATAATTTTGGTTGGGTGCCTTCTTCTATCCCTGCCCATTTCCTCATCCGGTGAAAGAATAGACCCCGTTGATAGCTTCTTTACAGCGACATCCAGTCTATGTGTAACGGGACTCATCGTCAAGGATACACCCAATGACTTTTCTCTATTCGGACACATCGTCATTCTTGTCCTGATTCAACTTGGCGGGTTGGGATATATGACCGTGGGGTCGTTGCTCTTTCTTACACTTGGTAGAAGGTTTTCTATCCGTCAGTCCACCGTGACGAGTGAGGGTATCTCTCTGATGGATAGAGGAGGTCTGCGGTCACTCATAAAGAGGATCTTGCTGTTTACCATCATCTTTGAAGTTTTAGGGATGCTGATTTTCACACACACCTTTTCTGTTAGGAACTGCAATCATCCACTCTGGCTTGGGCTGTTTCATTCTGTCTCAGCTTTTTGTAATGCCGGTTTTTCTCTCTTCTCCGATAGTTTTGTAAGATTTCAGAATGACCCACTTTTTCTTCTGACTGCCTCTTCATTGTTCATTATTGGCGGTCTCGGTTTCGTGGTGCTTGCTGAACTTATTACAAGGAGGAGAAAAAGATTATCGCTCCACAGCCATATAGTACTTGTTACAACACTGGTTTTAATAGTTGGGGGCAGCATTGTCTTCTTCTTTTCCGAGAACGGGAATCTGTTGGGGAATCACTCAGTGGGTACGAAGGCGCTTCTCTCTTACTTTGAGGCGACTACTCCAAGGACTGCCGGTTTCACCGTATTGAACCTGGGGCGAGCAAATAACTGTACGCTCTTTTTTATCTTAATGCTCATGTTTATTGGTGCGTCTCCGGGTGGTACGGGTGGTGGGATAAAGACCACCACAATCGGTATATGTTTCTTATCAACTCTCCAGTATCTGCGGGGGAAAAGGAATGTCAATGCATTCGGGAAGAGAATCAGGGAGGAAGATATCCGGAGGGCATTCCACCTCATTGGCATATCCCTTGCCCTTATTGCCTTCGGAGTCCTGGTTCTAACGCTTGAAGGACTTCCCTTTAGGAGGATATTGTTTGAGGAGCTTTCGGCGTTTGGTACAGTTGGACTTTCCACGGGTAGTCTTTCAATGGCGGGAGTGAGCCTGTCACATGATTTTTCTATATTGGGAAAGATAATAATAATAATAACGATGTTTGCCGGTAGGGTAGGCCCCTTAACGCTTGGGTTTGCGTTACTCGAACGCAGGGAGCTGACGACATTTAAGTACCCCGAAGAACTTGTGCAGGTGGGATAGGATGGGTTCTAATTTAACGGGAATTGTCGGACTCGTAAAAGGTGGAAATTTTACTTTTTATCCCGGAGGAAATATGGCGGAGAAAAAGCAGAAAATGGGTATAAATGAAAAAAGAGAAAAGACGGAGGAAATAAGGTTTGGCAAGATAAACTATCTTTTGCTCTCGCTCGGAGTACTATTCATCGCTTTTGGGTATTTAAGCCTTTCAAGAGGTTCTCTAACACTTGCCCCCATAATGCTTGTCGTTGGTTACTGCGTACTCATACCATTTGGTATAGTAATGAGAGGTAAGAAGAGGGATACAGTGTAGTTTGAAAACAAAGAGTTGGACGCACCCCGCCTTCAGCTGGGCAGTAATTAACGCAGAAACATGATGTTTTTTTGACAATACTTATAGTACTACCAGGAGGATATATGAAGAGATGGGCTTATCTCATATCGGTACTACTGTTGATGGGTTGTGAGGTAACTGAAGCTCCCAGACCTGTCAGAAAGAGTGAATTTACTCCCCCAAAAGACAACAGAATAACGGAGGAGATGGCTCGTTCCTATGTAAATGCCTCGAAGTATCTCCTCGAGGCTATAGCCAGCCACGAAAAGTCCATAGAAGACTTTACAAATGAGTACGAGCTCTCCCGGGACCTCTCTGAACTCGCCGATTCTGCGTATAAAGAAACGCATCGGGATGTTGTAAAGGCATGGGATGGGCTTGTCAAAGATTGGGAGAAAAGTGAAAGGGATGCTTATAAAAGGGCAAAGATAACAGAAGAAGAATTTAATTGGATAGGTGGTGCACTTACAGATTCCCTAAACGAGGATATGCAGAAGAAAATAGCGGGAGAACTGGAGGCAATCCAGCAGAAGTAAGTATGTGCAGGGCTTGCCACTGCTGTATTTTTAAGAGTAAATAAACGGGGAGATAGCATGAGAAAATTTGCCATAGCCGTTGCCCTTCTCGTGCCATTTTTATGTATAGCACAGAGAATGCCCTTAAACGAAGAGGAAGAAAGTCCATTCGTTGATGTGGCAAAAAGGGTAATGCCAAGTGTCGTTAATATCAGCGCGGAGAAGGTTGTGAAGATAAAAGTCCCGGATGAGTTTCAGGACCCGTTCTTTGAATTCTGGAAAAAGTTCTTTCCGGAGTTTCCGAAGGAACAGAGGGAGAAGAGTCTTGGCTCTGGCGTAATAATAACAGAAGACGGGTTCATACTAACGAATAATCATGTGGTGAGTGGTGCCGAGAAGATAGTGGTAAAGACGAAAGAGAAGACATACAGGAATGTGAAAGTTGTTGGGAAGGATCCACTCACTGACCTCGCCCTATTGAAGATCGAGGAGAAGGATCTTCCGTATTCAGAACTGGGTAATTCGGATGAGATAGAGGTCGGAGATTGGGTGATGGCGATAGGAAATCCGTTTGGACTTGAGCGCACCGTCACGGTTGGTATTATATCGGCAAAACATAGAACCGGCATCAAGCTGCCGGGTAGTAGAGCTTTCCAGGATTTCATTCAAACAGATGCGGCGATAAATCCAGGGAATTCCGGCGGTCCACTCGTTAACATAAGGGGAGAGATTGTGGGGATAAACACAGCCATCCAGACAAGGGGTCTACCGGGGAACATAGGTATAGGATTTGCTGTTCCGAGTAACATAGCGGAAGGTGTGCTCAAGGACCTTATGACAAAGGGAAAGGTGGAGAGAGGGTATCTCGGTATCTATTACCAGGAGGTTACACGGGATATGGCAGAGGGACTCGGTCTCGATAGAGCAAGAGGGATTATTGTCTCGCAGGTGGTAAAAGACAGTCCCGCAGAAAAGGCGGGGCTTGAAGAAGGCGATATAATTATTGAATTTGGTGAAGAGGAAGTGACCTACTCCCAATTTCCATTTATGGTTGCAAGAACGCCAATCGGAGAGAAAGTCAGTGTAAGGGTCATCCGTGATAAGAAGACCATTACATTGAAGGTGAGGATCGCCAAACGCCCATCTGAGGAAACCGTGGCAGAGGTTGAGCAAGAGAAGAACTTTTGGCTCGGTATAGAGGTGGCTGGGCTCTCATCGAAAGAGGCAGAAACGCTCGGTGTAAAAGAGAAGGAGGGTGTTCTGGTTATAAATGTTCAGCCCGAAGGTGCGGCATATAGATACATAAAGAAGGGAGATATTATAAAGAAGATAAACACTGAATACATCGAGAATATACAGGACTATAATGCGGTAAAGAAGAAACTCGAAAACAGTGATAAGCCAATTGTTTTTTTGGTGAAGAGGGGAGAAGCTTCGAGGTTTATTACGATTACCCCGTGATAGAAGGTGGTAACCGAAAGGGTCTACAAAAAAACTTATGGATGACCCAACTGAAAATATTCTCACCCTATATATCAAGGATATACAAAAAATCCCAACACTCTCTGCGGAGAAGGAAAGAAGACTGATAGTCAGGGCGAAAGAAGAGGACAGAGAGGCATTTGAACAGATTATACTCTCGAATCTTAAGTTTGCTCTCAAAGTGGCGTTTCTTTACAGGGGCAGGGGATTACCCCTTGTAGATATCATAAGCGAAGGTAATATCGGTCTCATGCTGGCATTACGGAGTTTTAAACCCGATCGGGAGGTCCGTTTTCTAACCTATGCAATTTTCTGGATAAAGCAAAAGATCCAGAAAGCACTCTTTGAACAGGTGAGGGTTGTGAGATTTCCGCTTTGCAAGGTAAGCGATTCAAGTAAAATAAGAAAGTTGCGAGTCAAGCTTTTGAGAAATAGAGGTCATGACCCGAGTATAGAAGAACTTGCAGATACACTCGGTATGAATTTGAAGAGGGTGAAAGCTGCCTTGGAGTATGCCGAGAGGGATTACTCCCTCGATGCCGAGATAGCGGGTTTCGAGCATATAACCCTCGGTGATACCATGGCAAGTAAAGATGGGACTAACTCTTCTCTGGAGGTAAAAGATTCACTCAGGTTTCTCTCGGAGAAACAACGGAAGATCGTGAATCTTTACTTTGGGTTGAAAGATGGAAGACCGCGCACACTCGAAAGTGTGGGAAAGGAACTCAGTATCTCGCGCGAGAGGGTGAGGCAGATAAAAGACAATGCGATAAAGACGCTGAGGAAGAATTGGAGAAAATAAAACGATAAGGAATTATATGAATGTGCATATAACTATTGTACCACATAATCTTTCCAACATAAGGCATATTAGATTGAATCTAATTATCGTCCTATTTGTTGTTTTGTTAATTCTCCTGCCCTTTTTCCTGCATCAAAAGTTTATTTCACGCACGACCGTGGATGAAATTGCGACCTTGAAGAGTGAGGTAGATTCGTTATCGCCGACACTGAGCAAGATTAGAGAGAACTACAATGATGTAAAAACGGTTTTAGAAGAAAATGAGTATGAAGTGAGCAATATTTTAGACATCAGTGATTATAAAACGCGGGTTGCCCATGATATACCCACCTTGTCCTACCGGGACCCCGAGGAACTGCTAAAAGAAATTGACAAGCAAAAGATATTACACGATAGAATATTGCGGGAATTAGAATACGACGAGACTCTTCTACTCCGTATACCCTCCATTGCCCCAACTCGCGGGAGGATGATGAGACAATTTGGATATGCGGTGGACCCATTCACCGGCGAACGGAGATTTTGCCGGGGTATAGATATCCTCGCAAAGTCGGGTGAGGAAGTTTATGCCACGGCAGATGGTATTGTGAAATTTGCCGGATGGAAGAGACACGAAGGTTATACTGTGGTGATAACTCACAAGAATGGAATTGTAACCCGCTATTCTCATCTCTCCCGTATCAATACGAAAAGGGGAAGAAAGGTGAGGAGGAGAGATGTGATCGGATATGTCGGAAAAACGGGGAAAACTGAGGGACCCAGGCTACACTACGAAGTATGGAAAGACGGTAAGCCAGTTAATCCCACTATCTTCATACTTAAAAGGATGGAATCTATATAATGGAGCAAACTTTGCTGATAATAAAACCCGATGCATACAAGAGGAAACTTGTGGGTAAAATAATTACGCGGATAGAACGGGAAGGATTTGATATAATACGCATTGCACTTAAATCTCTCACCGAGGAAGAGGCAGAAATTCTCTATGAAGTTCATCGGGGCAAGGATTTTTTTGAACCTCTCATCTTATTTATGAGGGAGGCCCCCGTTGTTGCGCTCGTGGTAGAAGGAAAAGATGCTGTCGGTCGCCTGAGAGAAATAGTCGGAAAAACAAATCCGGACGAGGCTGCCTCAGATACAATACGGGCACTGTATGGAACAAGTACGGGAAGGAATGCAGTACACGCCGCCGAATCAAAGGAGGCATTTGAAATGGAAGTGCGGGTCTTCTTCCCCGATTTCAAAACCACGGATTCTACTGATATATTTTATTCATAAGACTTTAAAAATTTAACCACGAGATGACACAAGATGAGCACAGATGATGAGAAATGGTTATATAAAGACCTGACTTATGAAATAATAGGTGCGGCAATGGAAGTCC
>JGI24025J20009_10000374_pt1 | contig 34668 bp, 48 predicted proteins | sample Cruoilmetagenom3_FD_20009 | JGI IMG/M metagenome (IMG submission 20009) | reverse complement strand
CACGGTGATGCTGTCCGAGGGCACCGAGATGGTGATGCCTGGTGACAACGTGTCGTTTGGCGTTGAGCTGATTGCGCCGATCGCGATGGAACAGGGCCTGCGCTTTGCCATCCGCGAAGGTGGCCGCACGGTTGGCGCTGGTGTTGTATCCAAGATCGTCGAGTAACCAGACATGTAGGGTGTGCATTGCGCGCACCCTGCGGGTTCGAAGAGGGGTAGCGGATGGTCCGCTGCTCCTCCTATCAACTCCAAAAGCCCTTGAAAGGCTGACAAAATGCAAAGCCAAAATATACGTATCCGGCTGAAAGCGTTTGACTACCGTGTGCTGGATGCCAGCACACAAGAGATTGTCAATACCGCCAAGCGGACGGGTGCCAGTGTGCGCGGCCCGATCCCTCTGCCGAACAAGATCGAAAAGTTCACCGTTCTGCGTGGACCGCATATCGACAAGAAATCCCGTGACCAGTTTGAAATCCGCACGCATAAGCGCCTGCTGGATATCGTTGATCCGACCCCCCAGACCGTGGACGCGCTGATGAAGCTCGACCTGGCCGCTGGTGTGGACGTCGAGATCAAGCTGCAATCTTAAGGACGGAGGGTAAAAAAACATGCGCTCTGGAATTATCGCAAAAAAAGTCGGCATGACCCGGCTGTTTATGGAAGACGGCAAGCAGATCCCTGTAACCGTTCTTCAACTGGACAAGCTGCAGGTTGTGGCGCAACGCACTGCTGAAAAAGACGGTTACACCGCTGTTCAGCTGGGCACAGGTACTGCCAAGGTCAAGCGGGTCAGTCAGGCCATGCGAGGTCACTTCGCCACTGCATCGGTCGAGCCGAAGCGCAAAGTGGCTGAGTTCCGCGTGTCTGCGGACAACCTGATTGGCGTGGGTGAGGAACTCTCGGCTGAACACTTCCTGGAAGGTCAGAAAGTGGACGTTAGCGGCACCTCGATTGGTAAAGGGTTCCAGGGCGCTATGAAGCGTTGGAACTTTGGCGGTCTGCGTGCCACGCACGGTGTGTCGATCAGCCACCGGTCGCACGGCTCTACGGGCCAGTGTCAGGATCCTGGCAAGGTGTTCAAAGGCAAGAAAATGGCCGGTCACATGGGGGCTGCCCGGGTGACCACTCAGAACCTGGAAGTTGTCAAAACTGACGCCGACCGCGGTCTGGTCTTCATCAAAGGTGCCGTTCCTGGTTCCAAAGGTGGCTGGGTTACTGTCAAAGACGCCGTGAAAAAGATTGCGCCCGAAGGACTGCCATATCCGGCGGGTCTGAAGGCGGCAGCAGCCGCAACGGAAGCTCCGGCAGCCGAAGCGCCTGCGGAAGGTGGTGAAGCATGAAACTTGATGTGATCAATCTCGACGGCGGCAAAGCCGGCGACATCGAGCTGGACGCCGATCTGTTTGGTCTGGAGCCGCGCGCGGACATCCTGCACCGTGTGGTTCGTTGGCAGCGCAACAATGCGCAGGCCGGGACCCACAAGGTCAAGACACGGTCCGAGGTCAGCTATTCCACCAAGAAGATCTATCGCCAGAAAGGCACCGGCGGCGCACGCCACGGTGCACGTTCTGCGCCGATCTTCCGCGGCGGTGGTGTCTATAAGGGTCCGGTTGTACGCAGCCACGGCCACGAGCTGACCAAAAAGTTCCGCAAGCTGGGTCTGCGTCACGCGCTGAGCGCCAAGGCGAAAGCCGGTGAGCTGGTCGTGATCGAAAACGCTGACAGCGAAGGCAAAACCGCCGCTCTGGCCAAACAGGTGAAGAACCTGGGTTGGAAACGCGCACTGGTCATCGATGGGGCTTCGGTCAACGAAGGCTTCCTGAAAGCGGCCAAGAACATCGAAGGTCTGGACATCCTGCCAACGATGGGCGCAAACGTTTATGACATCCTGAAACGTGACATTCTGGTGATCACCAAGGCGGGTGTCGAAGCACTGGAGGCTCGACTGAAATGAGCGCGAAGGCAGAACATTACGACGTGATCCGCAAGCCGATCATCACTGAAAAGGCCACTATGGCGTCTGAAAATGGCGCAGTGGTGTTCGAAGTGGCGATCGACAGCAACAAGCCGATGATCAAAGAGGCGGTTGAAAACCTGTTTGGTGTTAAGGTCAAAGCGGTCAACACGACAATTACCAAAGGCAAATCCAAGCGCTTTCGCGGCCAGTTGGGCCGTCGTAAAGACGTTAAGAAGGCTTATGTGACCTTGGAAGAAGGTAACACAATCGACGTGAGCACTGGTCTTTGATCGCACGTCAGCTTTGAAGATTAGAAGGCCCTCGTGAAAGCGGGGGCCTTTCTTATGTGGACGACTGTCAATACCCTTGGGGGCTAATTGAAGGTATTTGCTTTGGCATCGCTGGAATGTCCGTTGGTTCGGCTTCGACCCCCATATCTGTGAGCATGGCATGTATCTGCCCCCGGTGGTGGGTTTGGTGGTTGAATAATTGAACGACGCAGATTGCTTTTGGCATTTCAATCCTGGCCGAGCCATCAGGAGGATACCATTTGATGACGCCATTGAGGTCCACGTTGGCAATATCCATTGCCCATTGTTCGATTTTNGCATCTCTCTGCAGACGTAAGTCTTTGAATTCAGACCANACTGATGGGCTGTTCAGTGAGTGNGTGATTGTATCTTGTGGGCGTTCATTGCCTTTGATGCGTTCAAGCATGAGGGCATCTGCCCAATANAGGTGGTTCAGTGTTGCTGCTATGGATTTGAAGAACGCACCTCGATCCATCCAGCGCTCGGCTTCGGTCAATCCGTCGGATGCGGTGATGAGGGAGTTATTTTGCCATCTGTTGTAGCGCGCCATAAGTCGGCAATATTCGGCTGAAATCATCATTCAAGGCCTCAGATTTGGTGATTGGAATTTTGAGAAGGGTTGGCGCTTTGCACGTTAGTAGAGCAAATTTCGCAACATCCCGTACAGATCAGAGCGCTGTCGGGTAATTGCCACAATATAGGTATCACCGGCCTCGCGTAAACCTTTTCTTAGTGGTGCCTGACAAGATGTGAGGTCACCAACCAAGCCGTAGGGTGCGTGATTTCACGCACCATGACTGCAGTCAGCTTGCCCGGAACCAAGGCCGCAGGCCGCCGGGCACTCGCTGGCCCGCCTCCAGGGGGCAACGAATTGACGGGGCAGGGCGCTCAGCGGGTTCTGAGCACGGATTTGGCGGGCATAAAATGCCAGGTAACCCAGGTCTGATCGCTCCCCTGCGGGCCATCGACAGCCCTTGGGGCAGAAATGCGGTCAGCCCTATAGACACCCCGGCGCAACCCTGCTACCTCGCTGCAATCGTATGGCCTCGGATTCGTTCCGGGGCCTATGATATTTGAACGCGGGGACCTTCGGGGCCCTATACATTGGGCACCTTAGTAGCCGGTTTTGCACGAAATCTGCGGACGGGGGCCTTAAACATAGCGCAGGAAAACCTGCGCGCGGCGGGGAGACCCGCCGGAGCTAAACGGAAGACAGAAAGCATGGCACTCAAGTCGTATAAGCCGACGACGCCAGGCCAGCGTGGGCTGGTGCTGATCGACCGTTCGGAGCTTTGGAAAGGCCGTCCGGTCAAATCCCTTACTCAGGGTTTGACCAAGCATGGTGGCCGGAACAATACCGGACGAATTACAATGCGTCGCAAGGGCGGTGGGGCAAAGCGCCTGTACCGTATCGTAGATTTCAAACGCAACAAGTTCGATATCGCGGCCACCGTTGAACGGATCGAATATGACCCGAACCGGACCGCCTTTATCGCCCTGGTAAAGTACGCCGATGGTGAACAGGCCTATATCCTGGCCCCACAGCGTCTGGCTGTTGGCGATCAGGTTGTTGCCAGCCAGAAGGCTGACATCAAACCGGGTAACGCAATGCCGTTTTCCGGCATGCCCATCGGTACCATCGTCCACAACATCGAGATGAAGCCCGGCAAGGGTGGGCAGATTGCCCGCGCGGCTGGCACGTATGCTCAGTTTGTGGGCCGGGATGGCAACTATGCTCAGATCCGCCTTGGATCGGGTGAATTGCGTCTGGTACGTCAGGAATGCATGGCCACCATCGGTGCCGTTTCCAACCCCGACAATTCCAACCAGAACTTTGGTAAAGCTGGCCGGATGCGTCACAAGGGCATTCGCCCGTCTGTGCGTGGTGTTGTGATGAACCCGATCGACCACCCGCATGGTGGTGGTGAAGGCCGTACATCCGGTGGTCGCCATCCGGTGACCCCATGGGGCAAGCCAACCAAGGGTGCCCGCACCCGGAACAAGAACAAAGCGTCCAGCAAGCTGATCATCCGCTCGCGGCACGCCAAGAAGAAGGGACGCTAATAGATGTCTCGCTCTGTTTGGAAAGGCCCTTTTGTTGACGCTTACGTCCTCAAAAAGGCAGAGGCGGCCCGCGACAGCGGTCGTCACGATGTTATCAAGATCTGGTCGCGCCGCTCGACGATCCTGCCCCAGTTTGTGGGCCTGACGTTTGGTGTCTATAACGGCCGCAAGCACATCCCCGTCAACGTCACGGAAGACATGATTGGTCAGAAGTTTGGTGAATATTCGCCAACTCGCACCTATTATGGCCATGCTGCTGACAAAAAAGCGAAGCGGAAATAAGCCATGAGCAAGGATAAAAATCCCCGCCGCGTGGCCGATAACGAAGCAATGGCAAAACTGCGCATGCTTCGCACAAGCCCGCAAAAGCTGAACCTGGTTGCGCAAATGATCCGTGGCAAATCCGTCGAGAAGGCGTTGACCGACCTGACGTTCTCCAACAAGCGGATCGCAGGCGACGTGAAGAAATGCCTTCAGTCCGCAATCGCCAACGCCGAGAATAACCACAACCTGGACGTCGATGAACTGATCGTCGCCGAGGCCTATGTCGGCAAGAACATGACCCTGAAACGTGGTCGTCCGCGTGCCCGTGGTCGGTTCGGCAAGATCATGAAGCCGTTCTCGGAACTGACAATCAAAGTGCGCCAAGTTGAGGAGCAAGCCTGATGGGTAACAAAGTCAATCCGGTTGGCATGCGCCTGCAGGTGAACCGCACCTGGGACAGCCGTTGGTACGCCAACACCAAGGATTACGGTGATCTTCTGCTGGAAGACCTGAAAATCCGCGATTTCATCAAGGAAGAGTGCAAGCAGGCGGGTATCGCCCGCGTGATCATCGAACGTCCGCACAAAAAGTGCCGCGTTACGATCCACACAGCCCGTCCCGGCGTCATCATTGGCAAGAAGGGCGCAGACATCGAAACCTTGCGCAAGAAAATCGCCACGATGACCGACAGCGAGCTGCACCTGAACATCGTTGAGGTGCGCAAGCCGGAACTGGATGCGGCCCTGGTTGGCGAAAGCATCGCACAACAGCTGGAGCGTCGGGTGTCTTTCCGCCGCGCCATGAAACGTGCCGTGCAGAACGCCATGCGTATGGGTGCCCTGGGTATCCGGGTCAACGTCGCGGGCCGCCTTGGCGGTGCCGAGATTGCCCGGACCGAATGGTATCGCGAAGGCCGTGTGCCGCTGCACACCCTGCGCGCTGACATCGATTACGCACCAACCGAGGCGCTGACGGCCTACGGGATCATCGGTATCAAGGTCTGGATCTTCAAAGGCGAGATCATGGAGCACGATCCGGCGGCACGTGACCGTAAAGCACAGGAACTTCAGGATGGCCCTGCACCTCGTGGTGCTGGCGGTCGTCGCTAAAGGGGAATGAAAGATGCTTCAACCAAAGCGTACTAAGTTCCGCAAACAGCATAAGGGCCGTATCCACGGTCTGGCTAAGGGCGGATCTGATCTGAACTTCGGCACATACGGTCTGAAGGCTTTGCAGCCAGAACGCGTAACGGCCCGTCAGATCGAAGCGGCGCGTCGTGCNATGACCCGTCACATGAAACGTCAGGGCCGTGTCTGGATCCGGATCTTCCCCGATTTGCCCGTCACTTCCAAGCCTACCGAAGTTCGGATGGGTAAAGGTAAGGGCTCGGTCGATTTTTGGGCTGCCAAGGTGAAACCTGGCCGCATGATGTTCGAAATCGACGGTGTTGATGATGCAGTTGCCCGCGAGGCCCTGCGCCTGGCCGCGATGAAACTGCCAATCAAAACCCGCATTGTTGTCCGGGAAGATTGGTAAAACCAATCTTCCCGAGTGCGGCAAAGCGGGTTTCCTGGAAAACCAGCGGGCCGCGCCCGGCGAAAATGGAAAACCCTCGCCAAATCGGCGGGGGTTTTCTTGTCTCTGCTGACAACCGGTCCGTGACCGGACAAATAGGGTTCGTGCCCCCAATGATTGAATGGGTTGCCAGACGAGCAGGGGGTTTTGATAAAGGCAGCGAGTACGGCTCGACGGTTTGGCCCGATCTCTGCCTACTTTCACTTATTGATCGGTTCAGTTTGAATAGGTTTCGCGATTCTTTCTGAAAGAGGTTTTTTAGATGCCGAATATGGTAAATCTTGCAATTTCGGCATGTATGGCAATTGGCATGGCCCTGCCTGTCACCGCGCAGGTGGTTCACCCCGAGGAACAGGTCTCTCTTTATACGCAGGTGAAGGACTGGACGGTTTACAGCATTACCCACAATTACAGTGGGTTCGCCGGGTGCCGGGCCACCAAGATCGAGAATGGCAGCCAGCTTGCGCTTGAACTTTATAACAACCTTTGGCAAATCGTCGTTCCCACCGATCAGGCCAGTGTTTTTGGTGGGGCAATACTGAGTGTCGACAAAATGGATTTCGATTCACAGTTTGGCTTCATCAACGGGTTCGCCACCAAGGAACTGACTCAGACTGAGATAAAGCACATCAAAAGTGGCAACCAGATTGGTGTCGAGATCATTGGGGATTTCCCGCGATATTGGTCGCTACGTGGGTCGACTGCGGCGATTCTGAAGGTGCAGGAATGCAATGCCAATGGCGGACGGGTCCAGACCACGCAGGCCCCCGCGGCCCCGCCGGTGTCCCAGCCACAAACTGCGGCTGGCAATTGCGATTCCCCCACCACTGGCCCCTATCAATGCACAGTCACCATGCTCGCCCCTGGACCGGGTTATCAAGCGGCGCTTCAGGTCGACTCCACTGCTGGAAGCCTTCCGGCCTATTTCTTTAAGGTGCGGCCAAATCAGGACGCGGATGCCTGGGTTTCGTTCGACAATGCAAATTGGCTGTTTATTGGTGTCTGGGAGGGCTTCCGGCAGGATAGCGACTGTGCCTATCCCAAAGCCTCGCAAGAGGCCGAGGCGTGGAACAACCTTGGCCAGGACGCCTGGGAATTGTGCATTCGATAGCTTGCCAAAGCCGATTTGGTGCGTCCCCCGTGCCGGTGCGCATCAGCCGAAATTTCTGCGAAAACCCACTATGCCGCACTGACGTCACACCCCGTCCCGGGGTATGACGCGATATGTCCCAAATCGAATCCCTCTTTGTCACCCGCCTCTACCGCGCCCACCTGTCCGAACTGGGCAAGACCGTGGATACCGCCGAGCTTGAAACCTCCTGTCTGGTGATCGCCCAGGATGACGAGGCCGGGCAGGCGTGGAGCGAAGCAAACGGCTATCCGGGGTATACCAGCTATGCCTCGCTGGATGACCTGCCGTGGCGGTTCCCGATCTTCAAGGACCTGAAAAAAGTGCTCGACAAACATGTTGCGGCGTTTGTGAAGGATCTGGAGTTCGATCTGGATGGCAAGAAGATCAAGCTGGACAGCTTGTGGATCAACATCCTGCCCGAGGGCGGCATTCATACCTCGCACATCCATCCCCACAGCGTGATCAGCGGCACCACCTATGTTGCGGTGCCCGAAGGTGCCAGCGCAATTAAATTCGAAGACCCGCGATCCGCGATGATGATGGCAGCCCCCACGCGTAAACCCAAAGCGCGGGACGAGCTGCGCAATTTCATCTACGCTGCCCCCAAGGCGGGCGAGGTTCTGCTGTGGGAAAGCTGGCTGCGCCATGAGGTGCCGATGAATATGGCAGAAGACGACCGGATCAGCGTCAGCTTTAATTACGGTTGGGGCTAAAGCCCCAATCGCGTGCGGTATTGCGGGAAATCAAGGATTTCCTGCGGGCCGCACACGGTGAAGTTCCATCGCTGAAAGATCAGCGATCATTTTTACACCTCCTTTTGTGCGAGCATGGAATCTGCCAACCTACGAACACTTGCGGGCGCTTCCCACCTATCCCTCGGTTCGGGGGCGACTAGACAGTTGGGCTGTTTCGCTTTTGCTCCAAAAGGGCTTGCCTTATCTCGACCTTCGGCGTATTGGCACCCTTCATCATGTACTCCACTGGAATCAGGGTGACCCAAGACGATACCGTCGACGGGGCCTGCCGGTGATGTTGAAAGGATAAGGCGCATGAACGCCAAGGAACTGCACGACAAGACCCCTGACCAGCTCCGCGAGGATCTGGCCAGCCTGAAGAAAGAAAGCTTTAACCTGCGCTTTCAACAGGCAACCGGTCAGATGGAAAACACATCCGGCATCAAAGCGGCCCGCCGCAATGCTGCCCGTGTAAAAACCATCCTGAACCAAAAGGCCGCGCAAGCCGCTGCCGAAACCAACGCAGAATAGGGAGGCCTGACAGATGCCCAAACGTATCCTTACAGGCACCGTAACCAGCGATGCCAATGAACAGACCGTCACGGTTTCCGTTGAGCGCCGCTTTACGCACCCTGTTCTGAAGAAAACCATTCGTCGGTCCAAGAAATACCGGGCCCACGATGAAAAGAACGTCTTCAAGGTCGGTGACCAGGTGCGCATCATTGAATGCACACCGAAGTCGAAAACGAAGCGCTGGGAGGTTCTGGAGGCGTAAGCCAACAGGCCTTTCAGTTTGATCGAAACCCTGGGGAAACGGCAAGCAAAGCCCCCCACAGGTCGGGAGAAACCATATGATCCAGATGCAGACCAACCTGGATGTAGCTGACAACAGCGGCGCTCGCCGTGTTCAGTGCATCAAGGTTCTGGGTGGTTCCAAGCGTAGATACGCATCCGTAGGCGACGTCATTGTCGTCTCGGTCAAGGAAGCCATTCCACGTGGTCGCGTGAAAAAGGGCGACGTCCGCAAGGCCGTTGTCGTACGCACCGCCAAAGAAGTCCGTCGCGAAGATGGCACAGCCATCCGGTTTGACCGGAATGCCGCCGTTATCCTGAACAACAACAACGAACCCATCGGTACCCGGATCTTTGGGCCAGTGGTTCGCGAGTTGCGCGGCAAGAATTTCATGAAGATCATCTCGCTTGCTCCGGAGGTGCTGTAATCATGGCTGCTAAACTCCGCAAAGGTGACAAGGTCATCGTGTTGGCCGGCAAGGACAAGGGCAAGGAAGGCACTATTTCTTCCATTGATCCGTCCGCTGGCAAGGCCGTTGTCGATGGCATCAACATCGCCATCCGCGCCACCCGTCAAACGCAGTCAGACCAGGGCGGCCGCCTTCCCAAGGCGATGCCGATCCAGCTGAGCAATCTGTCGCTGCTGGACGCAAAAGGCAAGGCCACCCGCGTTGGCTTCCGTATGGAAGGTGACAAGAAGGTTCGTTTTGCCAAAACCACGGGGGACGTGATTGATGCTTGATACTGCAACCTACACCCCGCGTCTGAAGACTGACTACAAGGACCGCATCCGCGGTGTCATGAAGGAAGAATTCGGCTATAAGAACGACATGCAGATCCCGCGTCTGGACAAGATTGTCCTGAACATCGGTTGCGGTGCTGCGGCTGTGCGTGACAGCAAAAAGATCAAGTCGGCGCAAGGCGATTTGACCCTGATTGCCGGTCAACAGGCTGTTGTGAACAAGGCCAAGAAGTCCATCGCCGGGTTCCGGGTACGTGAAGAGATGCCCCTGGGCACCAAGGTCACGCTGCGCGGCAACCGGATGTATGAATTCCTGGATCGCCTGGTCACCATCGCAATGCCCCGTATCCGCGACTTTCGCGGTATTTCGGCCAAATCGTTTGACGGTCGTGGCAACTATGCCATGGGCCTGAAGGAGCATCTTGTGTTCCCGGAAATCGATTTCGACAAGGTCGACGAAAACTGGGGTATGGACATCGTAATCGCCACCACGGCGGATACCGACGCTGAAGCCAAGGCGCTGTTGAAGGCATTCAACATGCCGTTCAACAGTTAAGCGCGGGAAGGATTAGACATGGCTAAAAAAGCAATGATCGAACGCGAAAAGAAGCGCGAGAAGCTGGTGGCGAAATATGCCGTCAAGCGGGCCGAGCTGAAAGCAATCGTGAGCGATGAAACCAAGCCGATGGAAGAGCGTTTTCGCGCCTCTCTGAAGCTTGCGAAACTGCCGCGCAACAGTTCTGCTGTGCGTCTTCACAACCGCTGCCAGCTGACCGGCCGGCCGCATGCTTACTATCGTAAGCTGAAGATATCGCGGATCGCGCTGCGGGAACTTGGCTCGAACGGCCAAATCCCCGGCATGGTGAAATCGAGCTGGTAAGGGAGAGACAGATATGAACGATCCTATCGCAGATATGCTCACCCGGATCCGCAACTCGTCACTGCGCGGCAAATCCACTGTTCTCACCCCGGCGTCAAAGCTGCGGGCATGGGTTCTGGATGTGCTGGCCGACGAAGGTTACATCCGTGGCTATGAAGCAACAACTGGTGCCGACGGCCATCCGGCCATCGAGATCAGCCTGAAATATTACGAAGGCATTCCCGTTATTCGCGAACTGAAAAGGGTCTCAAAGCCCGGACGTCGCGTCTATATGGGTGTCAAAGACATCCCGTCGGTCCGTCAGGGCCTGGGTGTGTCGATTGTCTCTACCCCCAAGGGTGTGATGTCAGATGCAAGTGCGCGCAGCCAGAATGTTGGCGGCGAAGTGCTTTGCACCGTATTCTAGGGGGCCGACATGTCTCGTATTGGTAAAAAACCGGTCGATCTGCCCAGCGGCGTAAGTGCCTCTGTGTCTGGTCAGACCATCGAAGTCAAAGGCCCAAAAGGCACCCGCAGTTTCAGCGCCACGGATGATGTGACGCTGACGGTTGCGGACAATGGTGTCACCATCACACCGCGCGGTAGCTCCAAGCGGGCGCGCCAGCAGTGGGGCATGAGCCGCACAATGGTTGCCAATCTGGTAACCGGCGTGACCACGGGTTTCAAGAAAGAGCTTGAAATCCAGGGTGTTGGTTATCGTGCTGCGATGCAGGGCAACACGCTGAAACTGAATCTTGGCCTGTCGCATGACGTGGAATACACCGCACCTGATGGTGTGACTGTTACCGCGCCTAAACAGACCGAGATCGTGGTCGAAGGCATCGACGAACAAGCCGTCGGCCAAGTTGCCGCCAACATCCGCGCATGGCGTAAGCCCGAGCCCTATAAAGGCAAAGGCATCCGCTATAAGGGCGAATTTATCTTCCGTAAGGAAGGCAAGAAGAAGTAAGGACCAGCATAATGGCAAACAGCAAAAGAACCCTGTTTCTGAAGCGCCGCCTGCGCGTCCGGAACAAACTTCGCAAGGTCAACGCCGGGCGTCCGCGCCTGTCGGTGCACCGGTCGAACAAGAACATCAGCGTCCAGCTGATCGACGATGTGAACGGCGTCACTCTGGCGTCGGCCTCATCGCTCGAAAAAGATCTGGGCGTTGTGGGTAAGAACAACATCGATGCAGCCACCAAGGTAGGGTCGGTTATCGCCGANCGTGCCAAGAAGGCCGGTGTTGAAGAAGCCTATTTTGATCGCGGTGGTTTCCTGTTTCACGGCAAAGTGAAGGCCCTGGCCGACGCAGCCCGTGAAGGTGGCCTGAAGATCTAAGAAAGGTGCGTGAAATCNCGCATCTTTTGGATACCAAAAAACCGAAGGTGGCCCACGCAGGGCCATCTCGATGATCCGGGAGTGGTTCACTCACCTGGATTGACCCAGATAGGTGCGCAAGCCGCGCCGGAATGAAAGGATGCCTGATGGCAAGAGATGACAACCGTGGGGGCCACCGCCGCAGTCAGCGCGACGAGACCCCGGAATTTTCTGATCGCCTGGTTGCGATCAACCGTGTGTCCAAGACCGTAAAAGGCGGTAAGCGCTTTGGCTTTGCCGCTTTGGTGGTTGTAGGTGACCAAAAAGGTCGCGTTGGTTTCGGCAAAGGTAAGGCGAAAGAGGTCCCCGAGGCCATTCGCAAAGCCACCGAGCAAGCCAAGCGTCAGATGATCCGCGTGCAATTGCGCGAGGGTCGCACCCTGCACCACGACATGGAAGGCCGTCACGGCGCCGGCAAAGTGGTTATGCGTACAGCCCCAGAGGGTACCGGCATCATCGCCGGTGGCCCGATGCGGGCCGTGTTTGAAATGCTGGGCGTCAAGGATGTTGTGTCCAAGTCGATCGGCTCGCAGAACCCTTATAACATGATCCGCGCCACCATTGACGGTCTGCAGAAAGAAAGCAGCCCGCGGTCGGTCGCACAGCGTCGTGGTAAGAAAGTGTCTGACATCCTGCCCAAGCGGGACGAAACTCCCGCTGCCCCGGCAGAAGCGTAAAGGACCGGTAACATGGCAAAAACCATCGTCGTCAAGCAGATCGGTTCCCCGATCCGCCGCCCCGCCAAACAGCGCGCTACGCTGATTGGTCTGGGTCTGAACAAGATGCACAAAACCCGCGAGTTGGAGGACACCCCGTCAGTACGCGGCATGGTCAATTCAATCTCGCATATGGTTGAGATCATCGAAGAAAAAGGCTGATGCGGAAGGTGCGCTGAAAGCACACCCTACGGATTGTCGAAGCGCCCTCGGGAAACCGGGGGCGTTTTTTGGTTGGTAAAAGGGCGTAGGGGGCGACCTATGATTTTGGCGCATAACGGCAAGACGCAGGCGGTGCTTGTTGCCAACCGGGCCCGCCCATATTTGCTGCCAATGGAAGTTATGAACCGTCGGATAATTCGATCCGGTGGTCGCGAAGGAGAAAAAATGACACAAGCAATTACCCCTGCACATTCCCCTTTTGATCTGACTGCCCGCATTCAGGGCCTGATCGGGACGTTTAGAAAGGCCCGGACCCGCCGCGCGGCGTTCAACACGGTTTTTGCCGAACTGCAGATGCTGAGTGATCGCGAGTTGGTTGAATTCGGTCTGCACCGGTCGGATTTGGTAGACTTGGCACGGGCAGAGGCTGTTAAGCGCTAACCATGTCAAAGGGATTGGTGCGCGGCCGGATATGGCAGGCGCGTCCCGCTGTTGGGGGTGACATGGGCTACATCACGGCTTGAACCAGACGCGATCCCCGTCTATACGCCGCTGGTGGTCATTCGGGCCGCAAGAATCAAAACCAAGAAACGCCGTGTTTGCCCACTCCGTCGCTGGAGGGTAGTTCCGGCAAAGGAGAAGCGACAATGAAACTGCATGAACTCAGTGATAACGCTGGCGCCACCAAGAAACGCAAGCGCGTTGGTCGGGGGCCGGGTTCGGGTACCGGTAAGATGGGTGGCCGTGGTATCAAAGGTCAGAAATCCCGGTCGGGTGTGGCGATCAATGGTTACGAAGGCGGTCAGATGCCTTTGTATCAACGCCTGCCAAAGCGTGGCTTTAACAAGCCGAACCGCAAGGCGTTTGCCGTGATCAACCTGGGCCTGATCCAGAAATTCATCGACGCCAAAAAGCTGGACGCCAAATCCGCCATCACCGAAGACACGCTGATTGCCAGCGGTCTGGTGCGGCGCAAGCTGGACGGTATTCGCGTACTGGCCAAGGGCGATATCACATCGAAAGTCGCCATCGAAGTGACGGGCGCGTCGAAATCGGCCGTGGAAGCGGTCGAAAAGGCGGGTGGCTCACTGACGGTCACAAATGTGCCTGCGGCAGACTAACGGGTTGTGAGCGGCGCATCAGCCGCTTACATAGACCTCAAGTTTTTCCCGACGCCGCCCGAGCCGGAAAATGGCTTTGGGCGGCGTTTTCATAAAAGAGACCTAATCCATGGTATCAGCAGCTGAACAAATGGCGGCAAACACCAGTTGGGCCGCTCTTGGCAAAGCGACCGATCTGCGCAACCGTATCCTGTTCACCCTTGGCGTTTTGATTGTCTATCGTCTGGGCACTTTCATTCCTGTCCCCGGCATTGATGGCGTTGCCTTGCGCGAGTTCATGGAAAGCGCCGGGCAGGGCATTGGCGGCATGGTTTCCATGTTCACCGGTGGGGCGCTGGGACGGATGGGTATTCTGGCCCTTGGGATCATGCCTTATATCTCGGCCTCGATCATTGTTCAGCTTTTGACGGCGATGGTTCCCTCGATGGAGCAGCTGAAGAAAGAAGGCGAGCAGGGGCGCAAGAAGATCAATCAGATGACCCGCTATGGCACGGTGGCGCTGGCCACGGTGCAGGCCTATGGGCTGGCGGTGTCGCTGGAGGCGGGCGATATGGCGACCGATCCGGGGATGTTCTTCCGGCTGTCGACGATGGTCACGCTGGTGGGCGGCACGATGTTCCTGATGTGGCTGGGCGAGCAGATCACCGCGCGCGGCATCGGTAACGGCATTTCGCTGATCATCTTTGTCGGCATCATCGCCGAGGTACCTGCGGCCATTGCCCAGTTCTTTGCCTCTGGCCGGTCTGGCGCTGTCAGCCCCGGGGTGATTGTCGCCGTGCTGGTGATGGTGTTTGCCACCATAACCTTTGTGGTTTTCATGGAACGCGCCCTGCGCAAGATCCACATCCAGTATCCACGCCGTCAGGTGGGGATGAAGATGTATGATGGCGGCTCGTCGCATTTGCCGGTCAAGGTGAACCCGGCGGGCGTGATTCCGGCGATCTTTGCCAGTTCACTGTTGTTGCTGCCGGTGACGATCTCGACCTTTTCATCGGGCGCTGCCAGTGGCCCGGTTATGTCTTGGCTGTTGGCTAACTTTGGCCCGGGGCAGCCGCTGTATCTGTTGTTCTTCGTCAGCATGATCGTGTTCTTTGCTTATTTCTATACCTTCAATGTGTCGTTCAAGCCGGATGAAGTGGCGGACAACCTGAAGAATCAGAACGGCTTTGTTCCCGGTATTCGCCCCGGCAAAAAGACCGCCGAGTATCTGGAATATGTGGTTAATCGGGTGCTGGTTCTGGGGTCGGCCTATTTGGCGGCGGTGTGTTTGCTGCCGGAAATCCTGCGCGGCCAGTTCGCTATTCCGTTTTACTTTGGTGGCACCTCGGTGCTGATTGTGGTGTCGGTGACGATGGACACGATCCAGCAGGCGCAAAGCCACCTGTTGGCGCATCAATACGAAGGTCTGATCGAAAAATCCCAGCTGCGCGGCAAAGGCGGGCGCAAGCGTAAAAAGGCTCCGGCACGCAGATGAATATTATCCTGATGGGCCCTCCCGGGGCCGGCAAAGGCACCCAGGCCCGCCACCTGGTCGACACTCGCGGCATGGTACAGCTTAGCACCGGCGATATGCTGCGCGAGGCCAAGGACAGCGGCACCGAAATGGGCCGGGTCGTAGCGGATGTGATGGCGCGCGGCGCATTGGTCACGGACGAGATCGTGATTGGCCTGATCCGTGAAAAGCTGGAGACCGTTCAGGGCAACGGGTTCATCTTTGATGGCTTTCCCCGGACCCTGGCGCAGGCTGATGCCTTGGGTGACTTGCTTGCGGCAACGGGGCAGGGGCTTGATGCGGTGATTGAGATGGAGGTGGATGACGAGGCCTTGGTGTCGCGCATCACCGCCCGGTCCACCTGTGGCAACTGCGGTGAGGTCTATAACGACATCACCAAACCGCAGCCTGAAGATGGCAAATGCTCTAACTGCGGCGCGTCGGATTTCAAACGCCGCGCGGATGATAACGAGGATTCGCTGCGCACAAGGCTGATGGAATATTACAAAAAGACTTCGCCGTTGATCGGTTATTACTATGCCAAGGGGCTGCTTGAAAAGGTCGATGGGCTGGGCGAGATTGCTCAGGTTCAGGCCGCGATCTCCAAGGTTCTTGACAAATCGTCAATATAATCTTGACCGCAGGGAAAAATCCCCATATCGACCACCATCCCGCAAGGGAATCAATTTGTGCGCGTATGATTCGTCGCCGCGCATGAGCACCTCAAAATGCTGGGCCTGTTGGTGACACTACCAAGGCCCGAGCGTTGTGAAAAAAGGGTCTGGAACGACGGACCCGCAACGAAAAGGAAAGTGACACGTGGCACGTATTGCCGGCGTTAATATCCCGACTGCCAAGCGGGTACCAATCGCCCTTACCTATATCACCGGAATCGGCAACACCTCGGCCAAGGCCATCTGCGAAGCTGTGGGCATTGATCTGTCCCGCCGGGTGAATGAGCTGTCGGATGCCGAAGTTCTGAAAATCCGCGAGCATATCGACGCCAATTTCAGCGTCGAAGGTGATTTGCGTCGTGAAACCCAGATGAACATCAAACGCCTGATGGATCTGGGTTGCTACCGCGGTCTGCGTCATCGTCGCAACCTGCCGGTTCGTGGCCAGCGCACCCATACAAACGCACGCACTCGCAAAGGCCCCGCAAAGGCCATTGCCGGCAAGAAGAAATAAGGGGGTCTGATCAATGGCACGCGATAAGACAAAAACCCGCCGCAAGGAACGCAAGAACATCGCCGCTGGTGTGGCGCATGTGAACAGCTCCTTCAACAACACCAAGATCCTGATTTCGGATGTGCAGGGCAATGCGATCGCATGGTCGTCTGCTGGCACCATGGGCTTTAAGGGCTCGCGGAAATCCACGCCTTATGCGGCGCAGATGGCCGCCGAAGATGCCGGGAAAAAGGCGCAGGAACATGGCGTCAAAACCCTGGAAGTCGAAGTGCAGGGCCCCGGTTCGGGCCGCGAAAGCGCGTTGCGTGCATTGGCGGCTGCTGGGTTCAACATCACCTCGATCCGTGATGTGACGCCGATGGCCCACAATGGCTGTCGCCCGCCAAAGCGCCGTCGCGTCTAAGCGACGCCAATTTCTGCTGGGGCCGTGTGTGTACGCGCGGCCCCAGGCCGTCATTTTGAAACCTCGGGCGTCTGCGTCTAACGGACATGGGATGCAGACAGGAATGGAGGGACCGCATGATCCATAAAAATTGGGCAGAACTGATCAAGCCGACACAGCTAGAGGTGAAGCCGGGCAATGACCCAGCGCGCCAGGCAACTGTTGTGGCAGAACCGCTGGAGCGTGGCTTTGGCCTGACGCTGGGCAACGCCTTGCGTCGTGTCCTGATGAGTTCGCTGCAAGGTGCGGCCATCAGCAGCGTTCAGATCGACAATGTTCTGCACGAGTTTTCGTCTGTCGCCGGTGTGCGCGAAGACGTGACTGACATTATTCTGAACCTTAAGGGCGTGTCCCTGCGCATGGAAGTCGAAGGGCCCAAGCGGCTGTCGGTCAATGCCAAGGGGCCGGCCGTTGTCACCGCCGGTGACATCAGCGAAAGCGCGGGCATCGAGGTTCTGAACCGCGAACACGTGATCTGCCACCTGGATGACGGCGCCGATCTGTTCATGGAACTGACGGTGAATACCGGTAAGGGCTATGTGTCGTCGGAAAAGAACAAACCCGAAGATGCGCCGATTGGCCTGATTCCGATTGATGCGATCTATTCGCCGGTCAAAAAGGTGTCATACGATGTGCAACCGACCCGCGAAGGTCAGGTACTGGATTATGACAAGCTGACCATGAAGGTGGAAACCGATGGCTCGCTGACCCCTGACGATGCGGTCGCGTTTGCGGCGCGTATCCTGCAGGATCAGCTATCGATCTTTGTCAACTTTGACGAGCCCGAAGCGGCTGGTCGTGAAGCAGAAGATGACGGGCTGGAATTCAACCCGCTGCTGCTGAAGAAAGTGGACGAGCTGGAATTGTCTGTCCGTTCGGCGAACTGCCTGAAGAACGACAATATTGTTTATATCGGCGATCTGATCCAGAAAACCGAAGCCGAAATGCTGCGCACCCCGAACTTTGGCCGCAAGTCCCTGAACGAGATCAAGGAAGTGCTGTCGGGTATGGGGCTGCATCTGGGCATGGATGTTGAGGATTGGCCGCCCGACAATATCGAAGACCTCGCCAAGAAATTCGAGGATTCGTTTTAAGACAGGTGCGCTAAAGTGCATCCTACACGGCAATGTAGGATGTGCATTTTGTGTACCTTACCCGGGCATCTGCCCCAAGGAGAGGGACTGACACGCATCGGTCTCCGGACAAAGTATAACCCTGTAGAAGGATAAGAAATATGCGTCACGCACGTGGTTACCGCCGCCTGAACCGGACTCATGAACACCGCAAAGCGTTGTTTTCGAACATGGCAGGCTCGCTCATTGAACATGAGCAGATCAAGACAACATTGCCCAAGGCCAAGGAATTGCGCCCGATCATCGAAAAGATGATCACGCTGGCCAAGCGCGGCGACATTCACGCCCGCCGTCAGGCCTCTGCCAAGCTGAAAGAAGACCAGTATGTCTCCAAGTTGTTCGACATTCTGGGGCCACGCTATAAGGACCGCCAAGGCGGATACGTTCGCGTTCTGAAGGCCGGGTTCCGTTATGGCGACATGGCACCGATGGCGATCATCGAATTTGTCGATCGCGATGTCGATGCCAAGGGTGCTGCTGACAAGGCGCGCACTGCTGCCGCTGAGGCTGCAAGCGAATAAGACCACTGGGCCACGGCTCGAATGAGAACCCCCGTTCGTTGGAACGGGGGTTTTTTGTTGCTTGGACAAGGCGCCGGGCAATTTTAATCGCAGGTCAGATCACAACTTGTCCAGCTCTGCCTTCAACAGCTCTTCGATCTTGTCCAGGGGGTGATTTGTCAGCGTCTTAGGGATTTCGGCAATCACGAGATCCGCGACATTGGCGTGTAGATCGGCGCGCAGCACCCCGAGAACTTGTGGGGAAGCGACGAGAATCAGCCTCTCAAACGCCCCGGAATGCGCATGTTTGTACAGTAAATCGGACAGCTCTTTTGCAAAGCGATCCTTGGCCAAATTGTGCCAATCCGCTTCGGTCATGGTGGATTTCTGGTGCGTGCCACCATCGGCCCGACGACCGGGCCGGTCCGTCTTTTGGTCGCCGTCGGACGGATTTTCCTGTTCTTCCTTCGCGACAACCTGCAGATCCGGGTAGGGGTGGTTTTTCAGATTGCGTAACAGCAGTGCTTTCTCGCCGTCGGCGATGACCACCCAGGTTTTTCGAGATAGTATTGGCATTTTTCTCTTCTNGTGCCTCTTGGGATCGTTCAACATTCATCTATAATGGATAACAGAATTTGAATGTTGCAAGGCCTTCATATTGACTGGACCAGGCGAATAATTCGTGGCGACCGAAAATTGCCGTGCATGGATGGGGGCGGTTGACTTGCATTTCACAGTTCAGCCTCGCATATCAGGACAAATATATGAGGCCACAAATGATCCGTATCGCGCTTTTTTTTCTGATGCTTTCGGTTGCTTTGCCCGTGCAGGCAGAAACCCGGATTCCACAATCCAATACTGAAATCTCGCTGGGCTTTGCGCCTTTGGTCAAGCAGGCGGCCCCGGCAGTGGTGAATATCTATGCCCGTCAGGTGGTCGAGGTGCGCGAAAGCCCCTTTAAGGGCGATCCGTTTTTCGAGGAATTCTTTCGCGGGTTCGGCTCTGCGCGGCCAAAGGTGCAGAATTCTCTGGGGTCCGGGGTGGTTCTGTCGGCGGACGGGATTGTTGTGTCAAACTACCATGTGGTGGGCATGGCCACGGATATTCGCGTCGTTACCAATGACCGGCGTGAATACAGCGCAAGGGTTTTGCTGGGCGACAAGGAAAGTGATCTGGCCATTCTGAAACTGGAAGAGGTCGGCGGTTTGCCGCATCTCGATTTGCGTAATTCTGATCAGGTCGAAGTGGGTGAACTGGTTCTGGCCATAGGCAACCCGTTTGGGGTGGGGCAGACAGTCAGTTCCGGGATTGTTTCGGGTTTGGCGCGGTCGGGTACGGCCACTGGCAATGCGCGCGGCTATTTCATTCAGACCGACGCGCCGATTAATCCCGGCAACTCCGGTGGTGCGCTGATTGATGTGAATGGGGCGTTGATCGGGATCAACACGTCGATCCTTAGCCGGTCGGGCGGGTCAAATGGTATTGGTTTTGCCATCCCGGCCAATCTGGTGGCTGAATTCGTGGCCCAGGCGCGGGCTGGTGGCGACCAGTTTCAGCGCCCTTGGGCCGGGATGGCCGGGCAGCCGGTGGATGCGGATATGGCGGCTTCGCTGGGGATGGCGCGGCCCGAGGGCATCGTGGTGTCTGATCTGCACAGGGACAGCCCGTTTGCCCTTGCGGGGATCGTGGTGGGCGATGTGATCACCCATGTGGATGGACAAGAGGCGAATTCGCCGTCCGAAATGCTGTTTCGCATGTCTGTGACCGGGATTGGCGGCGTGTCGCGGATCACCCGGGTTCATGGCGCGACGTCCCAAGATGTGGAGGTGGCGATGATGGCCGCCCCCACGATCCCGGCTGGCGAAGAGATGACGCTGGGCGATGACACCTTGTTGCCAGGGCTGAAAGTGACGCGCATCAACCCGGCGGTGATTGCCCGGCATGGCTTGCCGTTGACCCTGACGGGAGTATTGGTGGTGGACACTGGGCCGTTGGGCGCGCGGGCAGGGTTAAAGCCGGGGGATGTGTTGTTGCAGATCAACGATGACGACATAATCCGCAGCCGCGATGTCAGTCAGGCACTGACCGACCCGGGCCGCCGGGTTCGGATAGAGTTACAGCGCCGGGGCCAGCGGATGTCCCTGCAGTTTCGGTCGTAGCCGCGTGGCGGATCTGTTTGATACTGGTGCCTCGGCGACACCGTCGGCCAACCGGCCCCTGGCCGACCGCTTGCGCCCGCAATCCCTGGCAGAAGTGATCGGGCAGGCGCAGGTTTTGGGGCCAGAGGCGCCGTTGGGCACAATGCTGGCCTCGGACAGCCTGTCCAGCCTGATTTTTTGGGGGCCACCGGGCGTGGGCAAGACCACCATTGCACGCCTGCTGGCAGATCAAAGCGACCTGCATTTTGTGCAGATCAGCGCGATTTTCACTGGGGTTCCAGATCTGAAAAAGGTGTTCGAGGCGGCGCGAATCAGGCGCCAGAACGGGCAGGGGACACTGCTGTTCGTGGACGAGGTGCACCGGTTCAATAAGGCACAACAAGACGGGTTCCTGCCGCATATGGAGGATGGCACCATCCTGCTGGTCGGGGCCACCACCGAAAACCCGTCGTTTGAGTTGAACGCCGCCTTGCTAAGCCGGTCGCAGGTTCTGGTGCTGGAACGCCTGTCGCTGGTGGATCTGGAGCACCTGACACAGCGCGCGGAAAAAGAGCTGGGCCGTACTTTGCCGTTGGACCCTGGCGCGCGCGATGCGTTGCAAGAGATGGCCGATGGCGACGGGCGGGCCTTGCTGAACCTGATCGAGCAGGTCGCGGCCTGGAAAGCTGACGCCCCGCTGGGGGTCGACGCGCTGACCACGCGGCTGATGCGGCGGGCGACGAAATATGACAAGTCGGGGGATGAACATTATAACCTGATCTCTGCCCTGCACAAATCGGTGCGCGGGTCAGACCCGGATGCCGCATTGTATTGGCTGGCGCGGATGCTGACGGGGGGCGAAGACCCACGCTATCTGGCGCGCCGCATCACCCGGATGGCGGTCGAGGATATCGGCCTGGCCGACCCGCAGGCACAGGGGATTTGCGTGCAGGCCTGGGAAACCTACGAGCGTCTTGGCAGCCCCGAGGGCGAATTGGCGCTGGCCCAGGCGGTGATCTATCTGGCCCTGGCGCCGAAATCGAATGCGGGCTATGCCGGGTTCAAAGCGGCGATGGCGCTGGCCAAACAGACCGGCAGCACGCCGCCGCCCAAGCATATTCTGAACGCGCCGACCGGCCTGATGAAAGATCAGGGATATGGGGCGGGTTATGCCTATGACCACGATGCCGAGGACGGGTTTTCCGGGCAGAATTACTTTCCTGACGATGTGAAACGCCCAGTGCTGTACGCGCCGGTCGAACGCGGGTTCGAGCGCGAGTTGAAAAAGCGGCTGGATTGGTTTGCCAATCTCAGGGCGAAACGCGGCGAGACCTGATGCGGCAGTATCGCATGGCTTTGCCCGCGTCCCGCGCGGCTTGACTTTGCCTGCGTCCCGCACTGCTTGACTTTGCCCGCGTCCCGCGCGACAGACCGGCATGATTTCAACTGTATCCCTTGTAGCGCTGGGTGGCGCGATTGGTGCGTCATTGCGCTATCTCACGGGTGTGGGGGTGGTGCGTCTGTTTGGGCATCATGATTTCCCCATGGCGATCCTTACGGTCAACGTGATCGGGTCGTTCCTGATGGGGGCGTTTGTGGTGGCAGCGGCGCATCGCGGGCTGACGCATTTCAGCCCGTTTGTGATGACCGGCCTGTTGGGCGGATTCACCACGTTCTCGGCGTTTTCGCTGGAAACAATGATTTTGTTTGAACGCGGTGCGGTGGGGCAGGCGGCCCTTTATGTGTTGTTATCCGTCGGGCTGTCGATTGGAGCCCTGGCCCTGGGCATGGTGCTAACACGGGGGATGCTGACATGAGCGGCGTACAGATGATCACGGTTGAAGACGGCGATACGGATCAGCGGCTGGATCGCTGGCTGCGACGATTGCTGCCGCATGTCAGCCAGGGGCGTATCGAAAAGATGTGCCGCAAGGGCGAGTTGCGGGTTGATGGCGGGCGGGTCAAAGCCTCGACCCGGGTGATGGCGGGGCAACAGGTGCGCATCCCGCCGCTGGCCGACAGCGAACACCGGCAAGGCCCGGCACCAACGCGGGTGTCCGATGCGGATGCCAAGATGATCCGGTCTTGTGTGATTTACCGCGANGATCATCTGATCGCGCTGAACAAGCCGCCGGGGCTGGCCGTGCAGGGCGGCAGCGGGCAAAGCCGNCATGTGGATGGGTTGGCCAGCGCCTTGCAGTTTGGTCTGGACGAAAAACCGCGCCTTGTGCATCGACTGGACAAGGACACATCCGGNGTTCTGGTGCTNGCGCGCAACCGCGCGGTGGCCGCCGGATTGACAGCGGCGTTCCGGCATCGCGAGACCCGCAAGATCTATTGGGCGGTTGTCGCCGGGGTGCCGCACCCCAAGATGGGCACGATCAAAAATGGCCTGGTTAAGGCGTCTGGTCATGGTCCGGGCGGTGAAGGGGAAAAAATGGTGAATGTTCACCCCCGCGATATTGACGACACGCCGGGGGCCAAACGTGCCGTGACCGAATATGCGGTGCTGGAGGCGGTGGCCAAACGGGCCGCGTGGATGGCGCTGATTCCGGTGACCGGGCGCACGCATCAATTGCGCGCGCATATGGCCGAGATCGGCCATCCGATTGTGGGCGACGGTAAATATGGCGGGTCGAGTCAGGACAATATGGGCGATGGCTGGGGCGCGCAACTGGGCGGTGACATCAGCAAAAAGCTGCACCTGCACGCGCGGTCCCTGCGGGTGGAACACCCGGTGACCCGCGCCATTTTGCATCTGACGGCCCCGTTGCCGCCGCACATGGTGCAGACATGGGAGACCTTTCAATGGTCGCCGTCGGATGTGCCGGAAGATCCGTTTGAGGATCTCGAATGAAGGGGGGCGCATCCCGGCCTTTGCGGTTGATCCTGTTTGATGTGGACGGCACGCTGGTGGATAGCCAGGGCAGTATCGTGGCGGCGATGACGGATGCGTTTCAGGCGATGGGCCTGGCGGTTCCGGCGCGGGCCGACATCCTGTCGATTGTCGGCCTTTCGCTGGATCGAGCGATGGTCCGGCTGGCCCCGGATGCGCCCTCGCATGACAAGTTGGTGCAGGGCTATAAGGACGCGTTTATGGCGCGGCGCCAGCAGTTGGGATCGGGCGAAGGATCGCCGCTGTATCCTGGTGCGCTGGCCTGTCTAGAGTTTTTGGCAGAGGTGCCTGAGAACCTGTTAGGGGTGGCGACGGGCAAGTCGCAACGTGGGTTGGACGCGATGTTAGAGGCGCATGGGTTAGAGCGGATGTTTGTCACCCGCCAAGTGGCCGATCACCACCCGTCCAAACCGCACCCATCAATGGTGCATACGGCGATGGGGGAAACTGGTGTGGGGCCTGAAAGCACTGTGTTGATTGGCGATACCAGTTTTGACATGGATATGGCGGATGCCGCAGGGGTTGCGGGAATCGGGGTGAACTGGGGCTATCACAAGCCCGAGGCATTGCATCGTGCCCAGGTCATCGTGGGTAATTTTGACGCCTTGCCGGGGGCGATTGATCAGGTCTGGACGAGGTAGAGATGAGCAGTGAATGGAAGGCCAAACGGTTCTGGACCGAGGTCGCGGTTGTCCCCGAATCCGACGGGTTTGCGGTGGAACTTGACGGGCGCCGGGTAAAGACCCCGGCCAAGGCGGGGTTGGTCTTGCCGACGCAGGCGATGGCCCAAGCGGTGGCAGCCGAATGGGATGCGCAAGAGGGCGAGGTGAACCCGCTGGTGATGCCTGTGACCCGGTCCGCCAATGCGGCGATAGACAAGGTGGCGCATCAACATGGCGAGGTTGCCGACATGCTGGCCGCCTATGGTGACAGTGATCTGCTGTGCTATCGCGCCGAATCTCCGGAAGCGCTGGTACAGCTGCAAGCTGATCAGTGGCAACCGGCGCTGGATTGGGCCGCCGAAACGCTGGACGTACGGCTGGCGGTGCATGTCGGGGTGATCCACCAGGCGCAAAAGCCAGAGGTTCTGGCGCGGCTGTCCGGGCGGGTTCACTCCATGAGCAATTGGCAACTGGCTGCCTTCCACGATCTGGTCAGCCTGTCTGGTTCGCTGATCCTGGGCTTTGGCGCGGCATTGGGCTGGCGTGGGCCAAATGATATCTGGGACTTGTCGCAACTTGACGAACGCTGGCAAGCTGAGAAATGGGGCGAAGACGAAGACGCGCAGGCGATGGTCGAGATAAAGCGGCAGGCTTTTCTGCACGCCAAGCGGTTTTACGACGTTTCCTGACGGCAAAGCATTTGGGCGCACCAAAGCTGACTTTGCGGAAGCTCTGCGGGCATATATCTAATTGTTTGATCCAACTCTTGACGTTTGTTGATGAATCCGCCCAAACTTGGCCCACTGAAGGGGGTATCCCTTTCTTCGGTGTCAAACCGGTATCGTATGCCGGGGGAGCCGCCCCGTAATGAGGCGGAAAAAATCAGGAAGAGGTAAAAATGAAGAAATCCGTATTTTTTGGCGCATTAACTGTCGCCAGCCTGGCAGCTGGTGCTGCTGCGGCCGGTACGCTGGATGACGTCAAGGCACGTGGCAAGCTGAATTGTGGCGTGACAACCGGTTTGGTCGGCTTTGCTGCGCCAGACGCAAATGGCGAATGGCATGGCTTTGACGTCGCTGTATGTCGCGCGGTTGCTGCTGCCGTTCTGGGCGACGCCGCTGCTGTTGAATTCGTGCCGACCACCGGCAAAACGCGCTTTACCGCGCTGGCTTCTGGTGAAATCGATATGCTGGCCCGTAACACAACATGGACTTTCAGCCGTGATGTGGACCTGAAGTTTACCTTTGTTGGTGTGAACTATTACGATGGTCAGGGCTTTATGATCCCCAAGGATCTGGGCGTCAGCTCGGCCAAGGAACTGGACGGCGCGACCGTCTGCATCCAGACCGGTACAACCACCGAACTGAACCTGGCTGATTTTTTCCGCTCTAACAACATCAGCTACGAGCCGGTTCCGATCGAAACCAATGCCGAGGCACAACAGCAGTATCTGGCTGGCGCTTGCGACGTTTACACAACTGACGCATCCGGCCTGGCCGCGACCCGCGCCACGTTTGAAGATCCCGCAGGCCATGTGCTGCTGCCCGAGATCATCTCGAAAGAGCCACTGGGCCCACTGGTCCGTCATGGCGACAACGAATGGGGTGATGTGGTTCGCTGGACGCTGAACGCCCTGATTTCGGCTGAAGAGCTGGGCATCACATCGGCCAATATCGGCGAAATGTCTGCCGGCACCGACAACCCGGAAATCAACCGCATTCTGGGCACCGAAGGCACTTTGGGCGAAATGCTGGGTCTGGACGCTGACTGGGCCAAGAATGCGATCATGGCAAGCGGCAACTACGGCGAGATCTTTGCCAAGAACATTGGTGAGACCACTCCGATTGGTCTGGCGCGTGGCCTGAACGCACAATGGACCGATGGCGGCCTGCTGTATTCGCCGCCGTTCCGGTAAGAATATCAGTACCAAAGGGCGCAGGTTACTCCTGCGCCCTTTTCGTTACATAACAAGTCCGGTCTTTGGGGAGTGGGGAACAAACCCTGCCAGAGGATAGGATCGGGAAACCAACAGGGACGTCCTTTATGACGACACTTACTGATCCGCCAAAGGAGCAGTTTCGGCTGTCTATGCTCCTTTACGATTCGCGGTACCGGTCAGCCACAATCCAGGTCATCGCGATGCTGCTCTTCATGCTGGCCGCAGCCTGGCTGATCAACAACACCGCACAGAACCTGGCCGCGCTGGGGAAACCGATTAACCTGAGTTTCCTGGGGCAACCGGCCAGCTATGACATCAACCAGCGCCTGCTGGAATACACATCCACCGACACCCATTTGCGCGCGGCCCTTATGGGGCTGCTGAACACATTGGTTGTGGCGGTTCTGGGCTGTATTACAGCCACGGTTATCGGGGTGTTTGTTGGCGTGATGCGCCTGTCGAACAACTGGTTGATTGCCCGTCTGATGACGGTTTATGTGGAAACCTTCCGCAACGTGCCAGTGCTGTTGTGGATCGTGCTAAGCATGGCGATCATGATCGAAACCCTGCCGGCGCCCAAGGCGTTCCGGGGGGATAATGCCACCGCCAGCACGGTGCTGAACGATTCCGTCGCATTCACCAACCGGGGCGTTTACGTACCCGAGCCGCTGTTTTCACGCGGGCTGGGTGATATTCAACTGCTTGGCAATTCCAGCCTGCGCTTTGATGTCAGCCTTGATCTGATCGCCTTTCTGGTGGTTCTGTTTGCCGGAATCTGGGCCGCAAGGCGGGTCAAACATCGCGCGGATTCTGTCCAGGAAGCCACGGGCGACCGGCCAACCACCTGGTATATCCGCCTGGGTCTGATTGTCGTACCAACTGCCATCCTTCTGGTCATTCTGGGATTTCACCTTGGCTATCCCGCTCTGAAAGGTTTCAACTTCCAGGGGGGGACGCATATGCGAAACTCTCTGATTGCACTGTGGCTGGCACTGTCGCTGTACACGGCAACCTTTATCGCTGAAATCGTACGCTCGGGTATCCTGGCCATATCCAAAGGCCAGACCGAGGCCGCGGCCGCGCTGGGGTTGCGATCAAACCGGATCATGTCGCTGGTGGTTCTGCCGCAGGCGTTGCGGGTGATCATCCCGCCGCTGATTTCGCAGTACCTGAACCTGACCAAAAACTCGTCCCTGGCGATTGCGGTTGGCTATATGGACATCACCGGCACGCTGGGGGGCATCACGCTGAACCAGACGGGCCGCGAGTTGGAATGTATTCTGTTGCTGATGCTGATCTATCTGGTCATCAGTCTAAGTATCTCCGGCGTGATGAACTGGTACAATGAATCCGTTAAGCTGAAGGAGCGCTGAGGATGTCTGACATTGCTTTTTCCCGCGCCGAAATGCTTCCCCAGAAAGCGCCACCCGCGACGTCGGTTGGTGCTGTTGGATGGGCCCGTGAAAACCTGTTTTCCAACTGGTTCAACTCCATCCTGACAATTTTGTCTCTGATCGTGATCTACTATGTGCTGGCGGCTTTCATTCCGTGGTTTGCCTCGCCGACATGGAACAGCGGATCGCTGGCTGAATGCCGCGAGATCTTTGCCGCTGCCAGTGGCGAAGGCGGTCACGGGGGGGCCTGTTGGGGGGTGATCCGGGAACGCTGGGTTCAGCTGATCTTTGGGTTCTACCCGCCGGACCTGTACTGGCGTCCGATTGCGGCCTTTGTCCTGCTGGCCGTCGCGATTGCGCCGGTTCTGTTTTCGGACAAGGTTCCGGCCAGGTTGATCTGGTTCACGGCGTTGTATCCGTTCATTTTCCCATGGTTGCTGTGGGGCGGTACGATCTGGGGGCCGCTGGCGGCACTGGGCGGGTTCGTCCTTGGGTTTGTTGTTTACCGCGCCGTCAGCGCGGCGATGAGCGAACTGATGGGGCTTGTCCTTGGGCTCGTGGCTGCGCTGATCTGGTGGCTGGTACTGTCGGGCTATGCCGTCGGTTTTCTGGATGGCATTTTGCCAATTGGCATCGAGGCCGTGGAAAGCCGCAAGTTCGGGGGCTTTATGCTGTCGATCACCATCGGTGTTGTCGCGATCGCCTGTTCGCTGCCGTTGGGTATCGTTCTGGCGCTGGGGCGGCAATCAAACCTGCCGATCGTCAAATACCTGTGTGTCGGATTTATTGAGCTGATCCGCGGTGTGCCGCTGATCACCTTGTTGTTTGTGGCCTCGGTTCTGCTGAACCTGTTTCTGCCGCCCGGGACCAGCTTTGACATCATTCTGCGGGTTCTGATCATGGTGACCATCTTTGCGTCGGCCTACATGGCCGAGGTGATCCGTGGGGGCCTGGCAGCCCTGCCAACCGGTCAGTACGAAGGCGCAGATTCTTTGGGGCTGGATTACTGGCAGGCACAGCGGCTGATCATCATGCCGCAGGCGCTGAAAATCTCAATCCCGGGCATTGTCGGCAACTTTATCGGTGTTTTCAAAGACACCACGCTGGTGTCGATCATCGGTTTGCTGGACCCGCTGGGTCTGTCCAATGCAATCCGGGCGGATTCAAACTGGAACGGTGTCGTGTGGGAGCTGTACGGCTTTATCGCATTGTTGTTCTTTGTCTTCTGCTTCGGCATGTCCCGTTATTCCATGTATCTGGAGCGCAAGCTTCAGACTGGCCACAGATAAGGAAACAACATTATGTCTGAACTGGCTACTGAACGAAATATCGACCGCTCCAAGATGCAAGTCTCGGATGAGGTGGCGATTGAAATCACCAACATGAACAAATGGTACGGATCGTTCCATGTGTTGCGTGACATCAACCTGACCGTCAATCAGGGCGAACGTATCGTGATTGCCGGGCCTTCGGGCTCTGGCAAATCCACCCTGATCCGCTGCCTGAACGCGCTGGAAGAGCACCAGCAGGGCAAAATCGTGGTGGATGGCACCGAACTGTCGAATGATCTGAAAAACATCGACAAAATCCGCCGTGAGGTGGGGATGGTGTTTCAGCACTTTAACCTGTTCCCTCATCTGACAATTCTGGAAAACCTGACCCTGGCCCCAATCTGGGTGCGCAAAACGCCCAAGAAAGAGGCCGAGGAAACGGCGATGCATTTCCTGGAAAAGGTGAAGATCCCCGAGCAGGCCCAGAAATATCCGGGCATGTTGTCGGGTGGTCAGCAGCAGCGGGTGGCGATTGCACGCAGCTTGTGCATGCGCCCGCGCATCATGCTGTTTGACGAACCGACCTCGGCCCTTGACCCTGAGATGATCAAAGAGGTTCTCGATACGATGATCGAGCTGGCCGAAGAGGGCATGACCATGCTGTGCGTGACGCACGAGATGGGATTTGCCCGCCAGGTGGCCAACCGGGTGATCTTTATGGATGAGGGTCAGATTGTGGAGCAGAACGAACCGGAAGAGTTCTTTAACAACCCGCAAAACGAACGCACCAAGCTGTTCCTGAGCCAGATTTTGGGTCACTAGAGCAATTTCAATCTGATTGGAAATGCTTTGAACCGCGTTATAAAACAGTCAAAAGGCCGGGCCCCATGCGCCCGGCCTTTTGCTATTCAGGCAGCAAGTCGCGCGGGACGATGAAATCCAGCACCGTGCCGCTGCGCCAGCTGACCTGATCCCACGAATCGATATCAAATCGCAGCACCAGGGTCGCTCCGGTGGGGTAGTCGTAAAACCGCAGATGGTCGGGTGGGGCAATCGCCAGACCTTCGGCAAAGTCGGCGGTGCCCGGGTTGTGGGCCAGCATCAGAACCNTCTTGCCGGTGGCCTGNGACAGCACCCGCAGCATCTGGTTATGGGTGGCATGGTANAGCGCGTCGGTGAACTCTGNCTTGGCCGTTAACCCCAGCCCGGCAANGGTCTCACGGGTGCGTTTCGACGAAGAACTGATGACCTGATCCGGCAGCCAGCCCTTGGCGCGCATCCAGTCGCCCAAAGCTTTGGCAGACCGGGTGCCGCGCGCGTTTAGCGGGCGGTCATGGTCGTCGGTGGCCGGGTTATCCCAGCTTGATTTGGCGTGGCGGGTCAGGATCAGGGTGCGGGTCATGTTGGGTGAAAGGCCTTCATGTGCAGGGCGGATTGAAACGGGAGGCGACCCGCGCCAGCACTTAGGGGACAGGCAAGGCGGGCGGCGCACCCTTGGATCATACACGATTGTCCCGGTGGTGTGTCCAGATAGTTATGGCACGCGGTCAGATCATAGGCGGCCACGTCGCTAAGGGCTGCGACCGGGCAAGTGGTGGCGCAAGGCTGACCGGCGCAACTGTCACAGGGCGCGGCGGCAGTGGCGGCGGGGATGTCGAAGGTCTCGGGGAAATGCAGCGCGCCGCGATAAGAGATCAACAGGCCAACGCTGTCATGCACCATCATTCCTGTGGGGCTGGAAAAGGCACGCCCCGATTTCAGCGCCCAGTCGATGAACGGCGTATAGGGCGGCCCGCCAAAGGGGTAATACGCCCGTGCGCCCAGCTGGGCGGCCAGACCACCAACCACCCGGGTAGACCAGCGATCTATCGGGTCCGGCTGGCCATCCAGCGCCTCGGGCGAGGTGGAAAACACCGGCCAAAAGGCTCCTGCCGCGCCAAGCAGGATCAGCGTGCCATCACGCAACCCCTTGGCCTTGGCCGGGCCGGGATGCAATGCACCCATCGTCAGCAGGCCCGCCTTGGTGGCGTGCGTCTGAACCTGCGCGTAACTCATGGTTTGCCAAAGGGCAGGCGCAGCGACCAGCCAAGCCTGCTGGGGTTATCCCCTTGCCAGCGCAGGCCAATGGTCATGCCATCATGGCCTTTGTCCGGCTGGGCCACATATGTGCCAAGGGTGCGGTCCCAGATCGACAACGAAAACCCGTAATTGCTGTCATGTTCGTGGCGCAGGGTTGAATGATGCACCCGGTGCATGTCCGGTGTGACCAGCACCAACCGCAGCGCCCGGTCCACCGGAAGCGGCAGGTTCAGGTTGGAATGGTTGAACATCGCGGTGCCGTTCAGGATGATCTCAAACAGCACCACGGCAATGGCTGCTGGTCCCAGAAGATAGATCAAGCCGATTTTCAGCAGCATCGACAACCCGATTTCAATCGGGTGAAACCGGATGGCGGTGCTGACGTCGATATCCCGGTCGGCATGGTGCACGCGGTGCAGCTGCCACAACAGCGGGATCTTGTGGGTGATCAGGTGCTGCGCCCAGATCGCAAAATCAAGCAACAGAACAGTGGCGGTGATTTCAACCCAGGCAGGCCAGTCCAGCCAGTTGAATAGCCCCCAGCCGTTAGCCTGCGCATCCATCGCCGCGCCAATTGCCAGCAGCGGCAGGCCAAAGGCTAGCGCGCGCAGCATCAGCGTGTTCAGAACGGTCAGGGACAGGTTGGTCAGCCAGCGCGTGGCGCGGGGCTGGGTGCGGGCNCGGCGCGGGGNCAGGGCTTCGGCAGCCGCAAACAGGGTAAACAGGCCCAGAAAGAGGCCCAGCCTGATAAGGGATTCATTTTCCATGTATTCAGTTTTGTGCATAGACTGGTACGGCGCAAGCCCGCGGGCATACACAGTTGCGTCAATCGGGGCGGATCAGCGACCCTGCGCCGTGTTCGGTATAAAGTTCCAGCAGGCAGGCATTGGGGGCGCGACCATCCAGAATGACCACCGCGCGCACGCCGCCCTCAATCGCTGACAGCGCGGTTTCGGTCTTTGGGATCATCCCGCCAGCAATTATGCCGTCGCGGATCAGCTCGCGGATTTGCTCGGCCTTCAGCTCGGTCAATACGTTACCGTCGGCGTTTTTGACGCCGGACACGTCCGTCAGCAGCAACAGACGGTCCGCCTTGAGTGCGGCGGCAATCGCGCCCGCCGCCGTGTCGCCATTGACGTTGAATGTCTGACCCTCGCGGCCTGCCCCCAAGGGGGCGATCACCGGGATCATGTCATTGGCAAACAGGTTGTGCAGCAAGGTCGGGTCCATCTGCGCCGGGGTGCCGACAAAGCCAAGGGCGGCATCCGTCTGGTCGCAGATCATCAGGTTGGCGTCTTTGCCGGACAGGCCCACGGCCTTGCCGCCTTGGGCATTGATCGCCTGAACGATGCGTTTGTTCACCAGCCCCGACAGCACCATTTCGACAACTTCAACAGTGTCCTTGTCGGTCACCCGCTTGCCATCGACAAAATCCGAGCGGATATCCAGCCGTTTCAACATCGCGTTGATCATCGGCCCACCGCCATGCACCACAACCGGGTTCACCCCGACCTGTTGCATCAGCACGATGTCGCGGGCAAAGCTTTCCATGGCGGCGTCGCTGCCCATGGCGTGACCGCCCAGCTTGATCACCACAATCGCGCCGTCATAGCGCTGTAACAGGGGCAGGGCGCGGGACAGGGTTTGGGCCGTGGCAATCCAGTCGCTGTTCATGTCTCTTGTTTTCATATCAGCCATCCGATGACCTGCGTGGTCTCATATTTGTCCGGTCATGTGCAAGCGGCGCGTTATTCCAACCCCGAGATAATGCTGCGCAGCGTGGCAATCCCGTCGCCCTTTTCGGACGATGTCAGAACGATTTCGGGGTAAGATGCCGGGTGTTTGGCCAGGGCGGCGCGCACCTGGTCCAGAATTCGGTTCAGGTCCTTATCCTTGACCTTGTCGGCCTTGGTCATCACGCATTGAAAGGTGACAGCGGCACTGTCCAGCAGCGACATGATCTCGTGATCCACCGGCTTCACCCCGTGGCGTGCATCAACTAGCACAAAGGCGCGGCGCAGGGTTTGCCGCCCCGACAGGTATTGCTTTAGCAGGCGCTGCCATCTTTCCACCACAGGCAGCGGCGCATTGGCATAGCCATAGCCGGGCAGGTCCACCAGATACAGATCAGGCCCCTGGGTGAAATAGTTGATTTCCTGCGTGCGCCCCGGGGTGTTTGACGCCCGCGCCAGCGCCTTGGTCCCGGTCAGGGCGTTGATCAGCGTCGATTTGCCCACGTTGGACCGTCCGGCAAAACATACCTCCAGCCGGTCGGCAGGGGGCAGGCCGGACATGGCGACCACGCCTTTGACAAACTCCGACTGTCCGGCAAACAGTTTGCGGCCCTGTTCGGCGATTTCCGGCTCTGGCGCGTCAGCCAGTGGAAAGGACATTTGCATTAGCTGATAACCTCAATCTCGGCGCCTTCGATCAGCGCGCCACTTTTGGTCACCTTGGCATATACGCCGCAATATAAGTGGCCCCAGCCGTATTTCAGTGCCTTCAGCGTTTCCGCATCACGCGCGCCGGTTTCCGGGTTGGCTGTGGTGGCTAGGCAGCGCACAATTGGCTCCACGATCTCTAGTTCGGTTTCGCCCAGACGCAGATGCTTGCCGGGCCAGTCCATTTCGGCCCAGGCGTCCAGCCCGTCGATCAGGATGTTTCCCCGCCAGCGCAGCGGTGATATCGGCTGGCCCAACTGGGCCTCAATTTCGCGATGGGTGGCCAGGTTAATCAGCGATATGGATTGGTAATCAGTGTCGGTCATCGCCGCACCCGGTGCCCGTACCAGCCGGGCAGGAAGCAACGGGTTGCCATTGGAAATCGGCATCACCCACTGAATGAACCGACCAGCATCGCCATCATCATCCGGGTCTATCGTGATGTCCTGCCTGTCGGGATGCGACAGGGTCATGCTGCGACAGGCCGGGTCAACAACGGCCCTGATCGCTTGCAGCCGGGGCGATTTTGACCCGCGCGAGAATTCCTGACAAGGCTGCCAGCGCGGACTGTCGGTGTCAAAACATGACCGTTCATGCGCCACGGCCCAACGCCGATCCCACGGAAGCGCCTGACCGGGGGTCAGGGTAACGGTATCAATCCGTTCACGCCCGTGGCTTTTGATCGGGTGCCGCCAGATTTCTGCGACGCGCGGGGTCACTTTTTGTCTTCCTTGGCCTTGCGGCTAAGGCTGGACTTGATGTTGCCAAACACGTCAGGCTTGTAGCCCTGGCTGCGCATGATCAGGTATTGCTGGGTGAAGGTGATGGTGTTGTTGGCGATCCAGTACACCACCAGCCCGCTGGCAAAGCGGCCCAGCATGAACATGAACACCCATGGCATCCACGCAAAGATCATCTGCTGGGTCGGATCGCTGGGCGCCGGGTTCAGCTTTTGCTGCAACCACATCGAAATACCCAACAACAGCGGCAAAATGCCGATGAACACCGTGGCCATGATTGTTCCCGGTTCCGGCCCGCTGATCGGTAGCAGACCAAACAGGTTCATCAACGAGGTCGGGTCAGGCGCGGACAGGTCCTGGAACGGGCCAAACCACGGGGCTTGACGCAAATCGATCGTGACAAAGATCACCTTATAGAGGGAAAAGAAGATTGGGATCTGCATCAGGATCGGCAAACAGCCAGCGGCCGGGTTCACCTTTTCCTTTTTATACAGTTCCATCATGCCCTGCTGGACTTTCTGGCGATCATCCCCGGCGGCTTTCT
>JGI24025J20009_10000373_pt1 | contig 34679 bp, 26 predicted proteins | sample Cruoilmetagenom3_FD_20009 | JGI IMG/M metagenome (IMG submission 20009) | reverse complement strand
AGAACGCGGCCCGGCTGTCGAGATAGCCCTCGTCTTCGACCCCGCTGGTGCCCCCGAAGTGGTAGCCCGCGGTGATGTCGATGATGCCGGTGGTGAACCATTCGGATTTCGGGATCATGACATCGCGCAGAAGCTGGCGTCCACCGGTGGTCACGCTGACCACGTGGTCGCCCGCGGGCAGGATGCGGCTGACGACGAAACTGCCGGACGCATCGACCGGCACCTCTTCGCCCATCACCGAAACGGTGCCGCCCGGGTGTGCGCTGCCCGCGACCGTCACCGTGCCGCCGCGCACCGGGATGCGGCGCACCCGGACGCGGGCTTCGCCTTCGCCGGCGGCGATCAGCGGGCCGCCGACCGTCTCGTGGCTGGCGAAGCGCCTGGCCGTGCGCGTGAGGCTGAGGGGCAGCGTCTCGTCGTAGCGGCCCTTTGCGTCGTAGACCCGGAGCGCATAGGCATATTCGCCGTCGCCTGTCGCGGGCATCACCCAGCCGCCAGTGCCGTTGGGCGCGGTCGGGATCAGCGCCACCACCGGGTGTCCCGGCTCGGACAGATCGGATATGCGGATCTCGGCGCGCTCGATGAAGGCCGGGTAGTTGGCCGAGGCGCGGAAGGTGATGGTCTCGCCGGCGGGGTAGGAGGCGCGCAGATCGTCTGTCGCGACATTCAGCAGCCGCCGGCCGCCGAGCCCGTCGAAGCGCACGTCCACATCCGCGCGTGCCAGCGCGATGTCGGCGGCGCGGTCGGGGTTGTAGGGCGGCAACGCGCCCGCGAAAGGTGCGTTGTCGACCGAGATCGAGAACCCGGTCTCGGCGAAACTTGCCCCGGGGGCGCCGGCCGCGCGCTCGGTATTGGCGCCCACCGCCAGGCCGACGCTGGTGCCCGCGTTGGCGTGCAGGCAGGCGGGCGGCAGGGGCACCGCGGCCGCGTCGCAATAGGGCACCTCGGCGCGCAGCGCGAGCGGCGCGGCCAGCACGGCAAGCCCGGCAAGCGCGGTCGTGTGCCTCAGGTTACGGTGCAGGGCAGGGGCCCTGGAGGTCGGCGAACCAATCAACATCTTACGCTCCATCATTGCCCGGCCCTCACGATCACGGTTTCGATCCTGAGCTGGGTCCGTCCTGCCTTGCGCCATTCGGCGCGAATGCGTTTTTCGGCCAGCCGCATCAACGCCCGGCCTTCGGCGACCTCTGTCGCGCCCGCCCCCGCGGGGATGTGCCAGGCCAGGCGGATGATGATCGGTTCGCCTGCCATCTCGGGCACCATCCGGCGGATGCCGAGGTCGAGCGCATGGCCAAGTGCCGGCTTGCCGTCGGCACCGGTGGTAAAGGCGGCGCGGTTCAGATCGACGCGCACCACCTTGCCGATGCTGGCGCCGAAGTTGATCTCGGCCATCACGCCGGGCGTCAGGCGCACCACGCGCGGGTTCTCGGTGGTCGGCCGGAAGCCGGTCGGCAGGGTGCGTTCGTCGAGCTTCAGGATGAAGTTCGAGCCCCGGTCCGCTGGCAGGGCCGCGCAGGGCACCGAGTAGAGGCCGTTCTCGTCGGTAGTGATCACGGTGCCGTCGGGCGCCACCAGGCGCACGCCCGGGATGCCGCGTTCGACCGTCGGTTCGGGCTGCGGCGCGACGCTGAGCTTGCCGCCTTTGCCGCCCTTGCCGTCGCCGTAGTAATTCTGGTCGGTGATGCCGCCGTCGCGTCCGGCGACCGGATCGTCCTGGTAGCCGTTGCCGTTGTGATCCTCGAACACCTTCCCGATCACGTCCGCGCAGTCGAAGATCGCTTCCGGCAGGATCCGCACGTCTGCCGTTTCCGGGCCCACCAGCACGTCGCCGGTCCCCGGGTCGATGACCGAGACGGTATTGGTATGGGTGCCCGAGCGCGCGCCGTTCAGCACCCGCGCGTCGATCTCGACCACCACGGAGCCGTTGGCAGGCAGAAGAACCCCCGCCAAGGTGATCCGGAGCCCCTTGATGTCGACGGCGACCGACACCCCGTCGAGCGTGGCGCTGTCGGGATCGGCCAGGAAGTGGCCCGGCAGGGTGTCGACGATGTCGACCGGGCCGACGACGAAGGAATTGTCGTTGGTCACGGTGATCCTATAGGGCACCGTCTGGCCGCGCTCGACGATATCATCGGGCGTGGTCTTGGTGAGCGTGAGCCCGTTCGAGGTGATCGCCGCCTGGAAGAGGTAGAGCGTCGGGTCGTCCTCGGTGTTGCCGTCGGCGTCGATCCCGTTGTCGGAGACATCGCTGATCGGCTCGGGCGTGCCTGGCACGCCGGGCACGAAGACCGGCAGCGCCTCGGCGAGGACCGAGTTCTCGACGCCGCCGGAGTTGATCGCCTGGAGATCGACCGTGAAGGAGGCCGAATAGGTGGCGATCTCGTCGATCTCGAGGTCGCCCTCCGGCGAGCCCTGGTCGGCGCTCACGAAGTCGGGCCCGGCGGTCAGTGTGAGCGGGTCGCCGTTCAGATCGAGCAGCGTGTCGGTCACGCGGACGTTTTCCAGCGGGGTGTTGCCGGTGTTTTCGACGGTGATCTCGTACACGATCCGGTCGCCCACGCCTTCGCGCCCGTCGCCGTTCACATCGACGAAGCTTTGCGTCTTGGTCGCCTCGATGCCGGGCAGGGCGGCCTGGACCACGGTCTCGATGGTGCTGTCGCAGAGCGTCGGGATGGCGATGGAGCAGATCTCGTATTCGACCGTGTGCTCGCCCGCCGGGTAGCCCGGATCGAGGGTGATGAGCCCGGTGGTCGGGTCCAGGGTGACACCCAGATCGGCCGCAATGACGGTGATGGTGACGTTGTCGAGCGTGGCCGGGCCGTTGTTGAGCAGGTCCGAGGCCAGCATCGAGGTGGTGGTGCCGCCGTCGCCCTCGAAGGGCGGAAAGACTTCGGGGATCGCCTCGATCGAGCCGACCTGCACGGTTTCGCTGTCGCTGTCGGTCACTTCTTCGCCCGGGTTCGGGCCCCAGGTGCCGACCACCTGCGCGTCGTTGATGACTTCGTTGGCGAGCACGTCTGCGAGGGTGACGGTGTATTCGGCCGTGTAGGTGGTGGTGTCGACGTCCCCCGGGTTCATCACCGGGATCGGCCCGCCGGACACCACCACGCCGGGCAGCAGGTCGGTGACGGTGACGTTGGTCAGGATCAAGTTGCCCGAGTTGGTCACGGTGAAGCTGTAGGGGATCACGTCGCCCGGCAGCGCGCCGTTGGGAATGCCGGAGGTGTCGGCGATCTTGTCGAGGGTGATTGCGGGCGCCTGGGTGAGGTTGACCACGGTCGGATCGTCGTCGCCGTTGGTGGTGCCGCTGTCGTCGGTGACCGGGTTGTCGTCGGGATCGTTGCCCGTGACCGTCGCCTGGTTGGTGACCTGGCCGGCAGTGATGTCGGATTGTTTCAGCGCGTAGGTGGCGGTGAACGTGCCGGTGTCGATGTCGCCCGGGTCCATCGAGGCGATCGGCCCGCCGGAGAGCACGATATCGGGCAGGATGTCGGTCAGCGTCACGCCCGTCAGCGTCACGTTGCCGGTGTTGGTCACCTCGAACGTGTAGCTGATGATGTCGCCTTCCTGCGGCGGATCCTGCAGACCGGAGGTGATCGCGGTCTTGGTCAAAGCGATGGCCGGGTCCCGGGTCAGCGGCGTCGTGAGCGGCGTGTCGTCGCCGGTGGTGGTGCCGCTGTCGTCGGTCACGTCGGTGCCGTAGGGGTCGGTGCCGGTGACCGTGGCCTGGTTGATGACCTCACCGGCGTCGATATCGACCTGGCTGATCGCGTAGGTCGCGGTAAAGGTGACGGTGTCGTTGGCGCCCGGATCGAGCGAGGCGATGGGGCCGCCCGAAAGCACGATGCCCGGCAGGATGTCGGTGAGGGTGATGTTGGTGAGCGTCACGTTGCCGGTGTTGACCACTTCGAAGGCATAGGTGATCTCTTCGAGCACCTCCGGCGGGTTCGACAGCCCGGAGGTGTCGGAGGTCTTGATCAGCGCAATCGCGGGGGAAATACCGGGGGCCAACGGGGTCGGGTCGTTCTCGCCCGCTTCGTTGCCCTGGCCGTCGTTGTCGGCGTCCGGGTTGGTGCCGTCGTCGGACAGGTCGGTGAGCTGCGGGTTGGTCGCCGAGGTCTGGCCGGTCTCGGCGCCTTCGGCATCGACCACGGCCTGGTTCTGGTAGCCCGCGGGCACCGGTGCCACGGGTTGGACCCGGATGGTGAAGGCGAGGTCGCAGGTGCCGGAGATGGCCAGGCCGAAGCCGGTCGCGACCACGTCGTCGCCCGCGCCGTTGAAGCCGCCGTTGGTGCCGCCGCAGCTGCCCGAGGGCGCCGACACGATGGCATAGGTGCCGTCGGCCAAGGGGTCATTCGCCGGGTCGGCGGGGGTGGCGAGTGTGCCGAACAGCGGGTTCGCGCCCGCGAGCGCGTCGGTCACTTCGACGTTGATGAGGGCTTCGAGGCTGAAGTTCTCGACCACGAGGTCGAAGGTCGCGGTGAAGGAGCCATCGGCATTGGTGGTGACCGCGCCGGAAAGATCCTTGGCGATGCCGACCCGTGCCTGCGGGTTCTCGGTGAAATCGTAATCGGTCGCGTCCGTCGCTTCGGGCAGCGCGATGGCGCTGATCACGTCGTCGCCGTTCGCAATGCCGCCCTCGCTGCCCGCTTCGTTGGCGCCGTGGGTCAGATAGGGTTCGTTGACGGCGCCGCGGGTCACCACGTAGGTGCCTTCCGGCAGGAACTCGAAGATGTAGTCGCCGCTGCCGTTGGTCGTGGCGGTCTCGCTGACCGGGTTGCCGTCCACATCCGTGCCGGTGAGGGTCATGGTGATGCCCGAGATACCGCTGTCTGATCCGTTCATGTCCACGTCGGCGTTGAAGTCGCGGTAGACCGTGCCGCCGAGCGAGGAGGAGACGACCGAAACGGTGTCGTTGTCGGTGTTGTTCGAGCTATCCTGGTCGAAACTGCTGGTCGAGACCGTGGCCGTGTTGGTCCGGCTGTAGGGGTTGGCATTGGCCGCGGTAACCTGGACCGGCACCGTGATCTCGACCTGGCCGCCGTTCGAAACGGTGCCGAGGTCGCACGAGAACGAGGTCGCCCCCGCCGCGCCGGTGCAGGTGGTCGAGGTCGCGCTGCCGGCGGTGACGACCGCGCTGGGGGCGCCGGTCAGCTCCATGTTGCCCGGCAGGTTGTCGGTGACGCTCACGTTGTCGGCCTCGGCGAGGCCGGCGCCGGTGAGCACGTCGACCACGATGGTGAAGTCGAAGTTTTCGAGCAGCGCGACGTTCGCGCTGGAGGCGGTCTTGGTCAACGCGACATCGGTGCGCGTGCGCAGCGTGGTGTCCTGCGAGGCGGTGTTGTTGGCCGCCAGCCTGTCCCAGCCATTGACGATCTCGTCGGAGGAGATCGAGACGTTGTTGGTCACCGTGCCCTTGGACACACCCAGGATGGTGATGGTCACGGTCTCGGTATCGCCGGCCTCGATCACGTCCCAGGAGCATTCCAGCGTGCCGCCGAAGCTGCCGACGCCGGGCACCGTGCCGCAGGTGCCGCCGCCCGAGACGGTGTGGCTCTGGTAGCTCACGAGGCTTGCCGGCAGGCTGTCGGTCATCACCACGTTTTCCGAGGCCGAAGGCCCGCTGTTGCGCACGGTAACCGTGTAGAAGGTGGTGTCGCCGACGGTCAGCGGGTCGATGTCGTCGATCTTGTTGACCAGCAGGTCGACGTCGGGCACCTCGACATCGACGTCCACGCTGTCGGAATTGTTGGTGAGGTCGATCTCGACCGTGTCGGTGGTCACGTCGGCGTCGTTGGTGAGGGTCGTGCCCTGGGTGGCGTTGGTCGGACGCACCACGATGGTCACGCTGCGCTGGCCGCCGTTGGAGATGTCGCCCATGTCACAGGTCACGGTGTCGCCAGCACCGGTCACGTCGCCGTTGTTGAGCGCGGTGGTGCAGCTCGCCCCGGCGCCCGAGGCCGAGATGAAGGTGACACCGGCCGGCAACGTATCGACGATTTCGACGTTGTCGGCCTGGCTGAGCCCGTTGTTGAGGTTCTGCGCGGCGACCACATAGGTGAGGTTCTGACCGGCCTCGACCGGATCGGGCGTCGCGGTCTTGACCACGGTCACGTCGGCGCGCGCCTCCAGCGTGTAGCTGGCGCTGGCGGCATTGTTGGTGAAGTCCGGGTCCGGCGTGGTCCGGGAGATCGCGTCGAAGGTGTTCGAATAACCGCCGCCGTTGCCGCCGGGGCGGATCTGCACGGTGATGACCGGGCAATTGCCACCCGTGGTACAGACCGGCAGTGTGTCGATGGTGCAGTCGAGCTGGCGTGCGGAGGAGCCCGACGCGCTGTCGGGGCAGCTGATGCCGGTGGCGTTGCCGGTGGCGATGCTCGCGGAGATGAAACCCTGCCCGGTCGCGCCGGAGCCGGAATTGATCAGGTTGGCCAGCAGGTCGTCAACCTCGACGTTCAACGCGGTGTTCGGCCCGGCGTTGGTAATCTCCAGCGTGTAAGTGAGGATCTCGCCGGCGACGACGGGGTCGGGGTTTGCGGTCTTCAGGGTGCCGACGTCGGCCGCATTGGGGCCGGTCGCGGAGGTCACGTCATAGCTGGTGGCGTTGTTGCTCAGATCGTCGGTTTCCGGGATGTTGGCGTCGGGCGAGCTGACGGCCAAGGCGTTCGAGAGCGTGCCGGCGCCGGTTACGGTGGTGTTGAGGGTCACCGAGGGGGTCGTCGCGTTGGCCCCGAGCGGCGAGGCTTCGAGATAGACGCGGCTACAGGTGACCGTGAGCGGGCCGGCCCCGGTGGTGGGCGCGCAACTCCAGCCGTTTGCGGAGATGCCGTCGAGCGTGAGGCCGGCGGGGATGGTGTCGACCATCACCACCGTGCCCCAGAAGTCGGCATTGCCGATATTCGAGGTCGAGATCGCGTAATTGTAGCTGTTGCCGACAACCACGAGCCGCGGAATGGGACCGGACTTGTTGGCGCGCAGGTCCACCACCGGATCGGTGATCGTGGCGCCGCCGTCACTGTCGGTGTTGTTGGTCGGATCCTGATCGACGGGGCTGGTGTTGGTGATGGTCGCGGTATTGGTGGCGCTGCCGGAGCTGACCACGTCGGTGACGATCACGACCGAGCCGATGTCCGTCCCGCTACCGGCGCCAACCGGGTTGGGACGGGTACAATTCACGTCCTGGCCGACGGTGGTGCAGACCCAGCCGCCGGAGGTGTTGACGGCGGTGATGGCGTAATTGCCCGGCACCGTGTCCGACAGCGACAACCCACTTGGGGCGTCGCCGGTGTAGGAGGTGTCGAGCGTGAAGGTCACGCTGTCGCCGACCAGCAGGCTGCCGCCCGGCGCGCGGCTCTTGTCGATGGCGACATCGGTGCCTGCGGTGATGGTGACGGTGCCGGTATCGGTGTCGTTGGTGGCGATCGGGTCGGATGGATCCTGACCGATCACGCTGGCCGACGCGGTGATGTCGGAGCCGCTGACGGCCGCGACCTGGCCGGTGAATGTGCGACTGACCGAGGCACCCGGCGCGATCACGCCGGGAATGGTGCATTCCCAGGTGCCGGCATTGTTCGAACATCCGGCCGGCGGCACCATGTTGATGATGCCTGCGGGCGCGGGGAAGGACAGGGTGAAGCCGTTGGACGCGTTCGGCCCGTTGTTGGTCGCCTCCCAGACGAAATCGACCAGCCCGCCCGCCGGCGCCGTGGCGTCGAGCGTCAGATCGAGGCCGATATCGGCCCCGGCGGTGATCGTCGTCGTTTCATCGTCGTCGTTGTTGTTGACCTCGGTTTCCACGCCCACCGGAATGGAGGCGTCGACCGTGATCGCGCCCTGCGCAGCGGCGCTGACCTGGACAATCTGGGTGACTTGCTCGAGCGGGTCGAGCTCGGGCACGTCGCAGGTCATGGTCAGCGGTCCCGCCCCCGTCGTGGGGGCGCAATTGCTGAGATCGCCGCTGGTGCCGACGAACGAAGCGCCCGCTGGGATGTTGAAATCCATCGTGGTCACGGCGGCGGGGGCGGGGCCGAACCCGTTGTTGTCGATCGCGACCCGGTAGTCGATCGTGCCGCCGGCGGCGGTCGGGTCGAAACCGGTGTCTTCGACCGAGATCAGCCAATCGACGTCCTGCGCCTGCGCCGCGCCCGGGCTTGCCACGAGACTGATCAGGATTGCCGCCGTCGCGACCGCCAAACGGGCCGCACCATACCTCACCCGCCGGACGGACTCCGCCCGGCACCCAAAACTCACACTCAACATCGCAATACCGCCTGTATTGTTCGCGCCGCTGTTTTTCCGCGGCGTTTCTTTTGTCCACACTTTGAATTGATTGCGGCGTGATGTTCAACAAAAAAGTTCATGAAAGTCAGGTCGCGAATCAAGCGTGGCCATCGAGTCGCGGCCAAAACGAGGGTGCGCGACGCCTTGGGTTGATCGTAAGCTATTGATTGCCAGATGATAAGTGTGTCACCGGTAAAGGTTCTCCGAGGCTTTCCGCCCTGGTCCGATCCGGCGTGCGTCGCGGCAGCAGTGCCCGGTTGGACTTGCTTTCGTTTCTCGGGTGATCGACAAAAGCGCCTGCCGGGTGGCACCCGGGCCCGTTGTTTTTTACCCTGGGAGACCCTGCCGATGCTCACCGACATCCAGCGCCGCGAGGCCGTCGCCGCGCTGCTCGACAGCCACCGCACCAAGGTCCAGGGCCAACGCCCGTCCGAACGGTTCCCCGGGATCGCGATCGAGGACAGCTACGCGATCTCGTCGATGGTCGCCGAGGAATTCGTCGCTCGCGGCGACAGGATCGTCGGCCACAAGATCGGGCTCACGTCGAAGGCGATGCAAGCGGCCTCGCAGATCGACGAGCCGGACTACGGCTACCTGTTCAAGTCACAGGTGCTGAACGACGGCGCGGTGGTCAACCACGCCGATTTCTGCGTGCCGCGGGTCGAACCGGAGCTGACCTTCGTGCTGAAAGAGCCGTTGAAGGGGCCGGATGTGGGCCTCGTCGACGTCCTGCGTGCGACCGAATACGTGATCCCGTCGATCGAGATCATCGACGCCCGGGTGACCGATCCCCGCAAGATCTTCGACACGGTCGCCGACAATGGCGCCGGGGCCGGGATCGTCCTTGGCGGCCGTCCGGTGAAACCCGACGCGGTCGATCTGCGTCGGGTCGGGGCCGCATTCTATCGCAATTCCGGGATCGAGGAGACCGGGCTGGCCGCTGGCGTGCTCGGCCACCCGGCCATGGCCATCGCCTGGCTCGCCAACAAGCTCGCGTCGTTCGACGTGACGCTTCAGCCCGGCCACCTGCTGCTGTCGGGGTCGTTCACCCGGCCGGTCTGGGCCGACCGGGGCGATACCTTGCATGCGGATTTCGGCGAGCTTGGCGGGGTCGCGGTGACGTTCGTCTGAGCGGCGGCGGCACAGCGCGCGCGGATCAGGTGCGCGACTGCCAAAGCAGGATGAACACCAGTACGACGAAAACGATGATCGCGACCTCGAGAAGCCGCATCATCGCGTCCGAGAAGGTCCATTCGCTCGGCGCGAACCGGCGCGAGGATTTCTTGGTCGCCGGCTCGACCGTCTCCCGGCGCAGAATCTGGAGCCGGTACTCGGACCAGGGATCACCCCGCCGGTAGCGCGGCACCCCGCACAGCATCAGCTCCTTCAACAGGGCCACATACTGGAACCGCGTGGTTTCCGAGATCGCCCTCGCATCGGCATGAACCGTCCAGGCGACCATTTCGGCGTAGGGCAGATCGCGCACATAGGTGCCATCGCCCAGCTTTGCCATCATGTCGGCGGGCAGCCCGCGGGCCGCTTCGGCAAACTCATCGAGATGCGCGATGGTAAGCTCGTCGTAGGCGATGTCGCCGTGGAAATCGGTGAACAGCCGCACGATATGGCGCATCGCTTCCGCCGCCTCGTATTCGAGCGTCGGCAGGTATTCCTCAAGGAGATCGGCGAGGGTGAACGGCTTTTCTTCGTCTTCGTCTTCGGCGGGGGCGAAGGTGAGCGCGCCATCGCCGAGCGGCCAGTCGTCGTTGTCGATCGGGTCGGAAGCGGCTTCGTGCCCGACCGCCGGTTCGGCGGGCTGTGGTTGTGTCGCGGGCTGTGGCGCCTGCGCATCCTGCGCAGACGCTTCTGCGCGAGGCCGCTTCTGCTCGAATCCTTCGAGCAGGCCTTCGAGGCCGCCGGCCGCATCGTAGGCAGCGCGTTGTTCGGGCGAGAGCTGGGCAACCAGGTCTTCGACCTCGGCCTGGCGCACGCGTTCCTGCTCCTTCTCGTGAAGCTCGTCCCTGCGCCGTTGGACCTCGCGCCTGGCGACCTCGGGGTCCGACGTCCGGAGCGACCCCCGCAAGTGGCTTTTGCCGCCGTACAGATCCTGAATTTCCGGTTTGATCCGGAGATTCAGATGGTAAACCTTACCGCGAACCTGTGTCCCTTCGACCTTGGGAAGATCCATGCACCCCACCATTGGTTTGTCGATGTGTCACGCGCATGTAACACGGATCGATCCGCGCGGAAAGGTGCCCCCCAAGGCGTTGATTGGATTGTAAAAGAGCGGTTCCCGGGCGCAACAGGCCATCCCTTGCGACGGGCCCGGCATGCCAAGGTCTTCGGCCGATTCGCCGCGGCGTGGAAGGCGGCACGGCCCTGGGGGACACCGCGCCGGCGGGCCGGACGGGCGGCGCAACTGCGGCGCCGTTTCCGCCCACGTTCCCGTCGGCTGCGGCCGTATCGGCCAGCCTGCCGCGCCGGACTGCGGAAACGGCTGCGGGCNGGGCTACGGGCAGGGCTACGGGCAGGGCTACGGGCAGGGCTGGACATTGCCCGAAAACCCGGCCTAGCTGGACCCTGATTTCAGGTGGCAGACAGGACCCGCCCCCCAGCGCCCCCCCTCTCCCCCCCGTGCCGACCCAATGAGGCCTTCGCAATGACCGTATCCGAAGAGACGACCGGACCCGAACAGCTCCTGCGCCAATTGTTCGACGTGGCGGTTTCCGCCGCCCAGCCCGACAGCTGCGTGCCGCCCTTCCTTCCGTCCGAACCAGCGCAGGGCCGGCTGGTGGTCATCGGCGCCGGCAAAGCCTCGGCGGCGATGGCGCGCGCGGCGGAAACCTTCTATGGACGGCCCCTGGACGGGCTTGTCGTCACCCGATACGGCCACGCGGTGCCCTGTGAAGGGGTCGAAATCGTCGAGGCGTCGCACCCGGTCCCCGACAACGCGGGCCGCGAAGCCGCGCGTCGGATCCTGGACCTTGCCGAGGGTCTGACCGCCGACGACACAGCGCTCTGCCTGATCTCCGGTGGGGGGTCCGCGCTCCTGTCGCTGCCGGCCGACGGGGTGTCTTTCGAGGAGAAATCCGAGATCAACCGGGCGCTTCTGAAGAGCGGCGCCAGCATCGGCGAGATGAACACGGTGCGCCGGCACCTGTCGGCGGTGAAAGGCGGACGCCTCGCCGCCGCCTGCCACCCGGCGCGGGTGGTCACGCTGTTGATCTCGGACGTGCCGGGCGACGATCCGGGCGTTATCGCCTCGGGACCGACCGTCGCCGACCCGACCACCTGCGCAGATGCGCTCACGGTGATCGACCGGTATGGCATCCGGGTGTCCGGGGCGGTCCGCACGGCGCTCGACGCGGGCGCGCTGGAAACCGTGAAGCCCGGAGATCCACGCCTCGCGCAGGCCGAGACGCATCTCGTCGCGACCCCGCAGGCGTCGCTCGAAGCCGCCGCCGAGGTTGCCCGGGCGGCCGGGTTCGATGCACATATCCTCGGCGATGCCCTCGAAGGCGAGGCCCGCGACGTCGGTACCTTGTTGGCCGGGATCGCCCGCCAGGTCGCGAGCCGCGGGCAGCCTTTCGCGGCGCCTTGTGTGCTTCTCTCCGGTGGCGAGACAACCGTGACGGTGCATGGGACAGGGCGGGGGGGGCGCAATGTCGAGTACCTTCTCTCGCTCGCGATCGCGCTCGGCGGGCTTGACCGGGTTCATGCGATCGCGGGCGACACCGACGGCGTGGACGGCGCCGAAGAGGTGGCCGGTGCGGTGATCGGCCCCGATGTGCTCGACAGGGCCCGCGCCCTCGGGATATCTCCCGCCGCGCGGCTCGACGACAACGACGGCCACGGCTTTTTCGAGGCCCTTGGCGTGCAGGTGGTGACCGGACCGACGCTGACCAACGTCAACGATTTCCGCGCGATCCTGATCCGGTAGCCGGGATCACGCGCCGGAGTGATAGAAGGTGCGGAAAACTGCCGCTGATGATGGGCTCCGATGGCGCGCGCTCCGGCGTCTGGCGGCCCCGGACATCGCTATCGGCGGGAACGAAGGATTGCCGCCAAAAATCTACAAGCTCTTGATAACGCTTGATTGTGGGTTTCACTACAGACCCTCTTCGCCAGGGGGGTAAGGGACCGGGGGACCGGGGGACCGGCGCGAAAGTTGTGCGCAAAGGCTGTCGCACCCAGACGCGCTGCGGACACTCGGACCCAGCGTCCACACCAGAGCGCCGACAGGGCTGTCCGTTCTAGAGCACCGGGAAAGCGTCCAGTGCCTCCGGGTTGTGGAGCGCGCCCCTGTTCTTGACCGCACGCCCATGCACCACGTCTTTCACCGCGAGCTCGGATATCTTGCCCGATTTCGTGTGCGGTATGTCCGGCACCGCCAGGATTCTGGCCGGTACGTGACGCGGCGACGAGCCCTTGCGGATCGCCGCCTTGATCCGGCCGATGAGGTCATCGTCCAGCGTGTTTCCCTCGGCCATCGCGACGAAGAGCACGACCCTCTGGTCGCCCGCCGTCTCGTGCCCGATCACCACCGAGTCCCGCACTTCGGGGAATTTCTCGACCTCGGCGTAGATTTCCGCCGTGCCGATCCGCACGCCGCCAGGGTTCAGCGTGGCGTCGGAGCGGCCGTGGATGATGAACCCGCCCGTCTCGGTGCGCTCGGCATAGTCGCCCTGGCACCAGACCCCGTCGAACAGCTCGAAATATGCGGCGTGGTAGCGGCTGCCATCGTCGTCGCCCCAGAAGCCGAGCGGCATGACCGGGAAGGCGTTGGCGCAGACCAGTTCGCCCTTTTCGCCCGGGCCCGCAGGCGTGTTCGGGGCCGACCAGACGTCCACGTCCAGCCCGAAACCCGGCCCCTGGATTTCGCCCGAATAGACCGGCCGGGTCGGGTCGCCGCCGACGAAACAGGAGACGATATCGGTGCCGCCCGAGATCGAGGCGAGGTGCAGATCCGCCTTCACCGCGTCGTAGACATAGTCGAACCCGTGTGTGAGCAGCGGCGAGCCGGTCGAGAACATGGTACGCAGTTCGCTCAGAGCCAGCACGTCGCCGGGCCGGTAGCCCGATTTGCGCAGCGTGTCGATGTATTTCGCCGAGGTGCCGAAATGGGTGAAGCGCTCCGCTTCGGCGTAGTCCCAAAGCACCCGCGCGCCCGGTGCGAAGGGCGAGCCGTCGTAGAGCATCACCGTGGCCCCGCGCGCGAGGCCAGAGGCGAGCCAGTTCCACATCATCCAGCCCAACGTGGTGAAATAGAACAGACGGTCGCCGGGCTTCACGTCGCCGTGCAGGGCCAGCTCCTTGAGGTGCTGGAGCAGCACCCCGCCGGTCCGGTGGACGATGCATTTGGGCGCCCCCGTGGTGCCCGAGGAGAACAGGATGTAGAGCGGGTGGTCGAAATCGACGGGCGCATAGGCGATCTCGCCGGCGGGGAAGTTTTCGGTGAAATCCGCGAGGCTCACCGCGCCTTCAAGCTCCGCCGCGACGCTGTTGGCGGTGCCGAGATAGTCGATCAGCACCGTCTTCTGCACCGTCGGCAGGCCCGGCAATACCTCGGCCAGCTTCGGCCCGACCGCGATCCGCTTGCCGTTGTACCAGTAGCCGTCGGTGGTGATGAGCACCTTGGGCTCGATCTGCGCGAACCGGTCGAGCACGGCGCGGGTGCCGAAATCGGGGGAGGCCGAGGACCAGGTGGCGCCGAGAGAAGCGGTCGCGAGCATCGCCGCGATGCTTTCGGGCCGGTTGGGCAGGAGCCCCGCCACACGGTCGCCGAGGCCGACGCCCGCCGCCGCCAGCGCCTGGCTGATCCGCGAGACCTGGGCCCGCAATTCGCCCCATGTCCAGCGCATCTCGGCCTTGTCCTCGCCGCGAAACACAAGCGCGGTCGCGCTGTCTTCGGCGCCCGCAAGCTCCAGCAGGTTCTGAGCGAAATTGAGCCGCGCGCCGGGGAAGAAATGCTCCTCCAACATGCCTTCGCCGACGATCCAGGGGCCGCTGTCGCCGCCGACGCCGCCGTGGCCTTTGTCGCCGATCACCCCGAAGTAGTCCCACAGCGCGGCCCAGAACGCGCCGCGCTCGGCCACCGACCAGGCGTGCAGGGCCAGGCTGTCGGCCAGATCCACGCCTTTCTCGGCGGCCATCCAGCGCAGGAAATCCGTGAGGACACTGGCCTTCACGCGGGCTTCGGTCGGGGTCCAGATCGGGGTCGGCATGGCGATTGTCCTGGTTGGTCTCGGGTTGGGCGGGACTTTAGGCAGCGGCGCGCTTGCGGGAAAGCGAATTTCGCCCTGCCTGGGTTTGATGCACGTCATGGTTCGGCGCGGGGGCTTGGTTATCTATGAAACCTTGAATGAAACGGGGGGCGCAATGACGCAAGTTGCCGAGATGGGTGGCGAGATCCGGGTGCGGCTCACGGACGTGGCTGGCCGGATCGTTGCAGTTGAGATCGTCTCCACCCGCCCGGTGGAGGCAGCGCGGATGTTCGAGGAAAAGACCGCGGACGCGATGTGCGGCGCGATCGGCCGGGTGTTCTCGCTCTGCGGCAACGCGCAGACCGTAGCGGCACTCACTGCAGTGGAGCAGGCGCTCGGGATCGCGCCCGACCTGCGTGTTGGCGCCGCGTGGGGCGCCCTGCGCCGGGCCGAGATCCTGACCCAGGTGGTGACGCGTCTCGCTTTGCACTGGCGGCGCGTGCTGGAATTGCCGCTGGCGCCGGACGCGGTGCGCGCCGCGATGGCCTTTGAACAGGCGATCGAACGCCGGGCGCTGGGCGAGGATTGGCGCCGCCCCGGGGCGGGCACGCCCGGCGGTGGTGCCGAAATCCGCGCGCCGCAGATCGACATCGCCGCATTGATCGGCCCGATTGCCGAGGCGCTCGCGGCCCGGGGGTACGAGGGCTACGGCGCGCTGCCCGCAGGGATGCCGCCGGAACGGGGCGTGCTCGCCGCCTATTGGGACGCCGCCGCCGTGGCAAAGACGCGCGCCCGGCACGGCGCGGGGCTTGCCGCACGGCTTGCCGCGGCCGAAGCGGCGCTGAGGGCGCTGCCGGGCGACATCCGGGCCGATCTCGACGCTGCCGGACCGAGCGCCCCGCGCCCGCGTGAGCGCGACAGCGGCGCCGGGGAGGCGACCGTGGATACGGCGCGCGGGCCGCTCACCCACCGGGTCCGCATAGCGGACGGGGTGGTGGTCGGGTGCCGGACCGAGGCGCCTACGGAGGTGAATTTCGCCGACCGCGGGCCGGTCGCGGCCGGCCTTGCGGGGGCGGCGTCGGATCCGGTCGCGGCGGAATTGCATGTCCTGGCGATCGACCCCTGCGTCGCCGCCCGGGTGGACCTTGCGCCCGGACGGCGGGCACGCAAGGATGGTGGCGGACGCGCGGCGTCCCGGCCGAGTTGAGGAGGAGAGAGGCGATGTGCACGACTTGCGGGTGCGGACAAGCGGATGTGACGGTCGAGGGCGAAACTCACCTTCACCACCATCATCACGACCATGACCATGACCACACGCATGGCCACGGCCATAGTCACGACCACAATCACGGTCACGACCACGGCCCCCTCGGCGCCGCCCACGCCCCGGGGCTGGAGAGCGGCCGTATCGTCGAGATCGAGCGCGATATCCTGGCCAAGAACGACCACATCGCCGCCCACAATCGCGAGGATCTCGCCGCCGCCGGGGTGCTGGCGTTGAACCTCGTCTCGAGCCCCGGGTCCGGCAAGACCACGCTGCTCGCCCGCACGGCAAAAGAGCTTGGCGCGCGCTTTCCGGTCGCGGTCATCGAGGGCGACCAGCAGACCAGCCGCGATGCCGACCGGATCCGCGAAACCGGCGCGCGCGCGGTGCAGATCAACACCGGCAAGGGCTGCCATCTCGATGCCGACATGGTCGCGCGTGCGCTCAAGAGCCTGGCGCCGGAGCCCGAAAGCGTGCTCTTCATCGAGAACGTCGGCAATCTCGTCTGCCCGGCGGGGTTCGACCTCGGCGAGGCGGCCAAGGTGGTGATCCTGAGCGTGACCGAGGGCGACGACAAGCCGATCAAATACCCCGACATGTTCGCCGCCGCCCGGTTGATGGTGCTGAACAAGGCCGATCTTCTGCCTTACGTCCCCTTCGACGTCGAGCAATGCGTGGCCCACGCCCGCCGGGTCAACCCGCAGATCGGCGTGATGACCGTTTCGGCGCTGACCGGCGAAGGCATGGACGCCTGGTACGGTTGGATCGAGGCGCAGCGTGCGATGCAGACCGCTCTCGCGCCGGTCGCGCCGCGGGGCGCCGCCGAATAGCCCATCGCACCACTCACTTGGAACGCTTGCCTCAGGCGGCGTCGGGCTTGTGCACGGCCTCGGTATCGCGCAGCACAGGCACGATCTCCAGTGCCGGCCAAATGCTTTCGCACAGGGTCTTCGCCAGCGCGGCGGGCAGGGCATCGTCGCCGGGACGGGTGATCGCCAGCAATGCGCAACGCACCCGCTCGGCCAGCAGCTTTTCGGCGAGATGCCCGCGCTCCGGTTCGAAACACGTCAGCGCTACCGTCGCGTAGGCCTGGGTTGCGGCACGCGTGCCGCTGACCATCACTTTGGCCATGCGCATATCCCTTGAGATGTCAGATCAGCGGTGTGGGACCTTGTCGTCCGGTCCCCGGGTTAGCCTTTCACGTCGGCAGCCTTCCCGGTTTCCATCCCGGTGCCGGGCAGCATGCTGCGACCGGGTGGATCATGGGTCCTCGTAAAGTGATTTCACGCTCTCTTGCTGCGTGGTCCCGGGCAGATCAAGACTGCGCGCCTGTCCAGCCGGTTGACGGCAGGGGGGGGCGGTCAAACTTGACCCGACGCCGTTTGCGTGAGGCTCATCTGCAGGATTTCGCGTATCCGCCCTTGGTCGATTTCGCCATCGAGATCCGGCAAGATCGTCACTTGCGCCCATCCGCCTTCGCGCAACTCTCGGGCGAGTTGGGCGGGCAGGGCGGCGAAGGTGCTTTCGGTCATCGCGAGCACGTTGCACCGGCGCCGTTCGGCCAGGACACGTTCCGCGAGCAGCCCGAGGGGCGGTGCGTAACTGGGGATTCCGGCGCTGCGAAACGCCTCGGCATCGCGCGGGCTACCTATGAAAACAACGTTATCCATGTACCCTCCGGAGCAATCGCCCGGTCCGTCCCGGGACGTGGCGGCAGGCTTGTGAACCGGAACATCGCCCCCGCGCGACGCACGATGACGGTTCGTACCGCCTGAAGATGCTCAATCTCCTCAACGGGAAGTGTTGCCCGACTTCCCGTCGGACTCCATGATTTGAATCAAGCCCGGTTCAACCTCTGCGGGATTTTCCGGGCCTGGCGCGATCGCCAGTCCGCCGGGCGGGGCGGTCTGCCTGGAAGGGCCGCGCACCGGCCGCTGGCGGCCGCAGCGCGCACGGGGACGGGACGTCACCCCTGCCGCGCGCCAGAGGAGCGCTCGGGCATCGGTCCTGTAAATCTATGATTGCCATAGGATATGTCGGTCGAGAAGTGCCGAAATCGGGGCCACGTTGCGCCGACGCGCGCGTGCGGCCCGATGACCGGGCGCCCGCGTGCGTCAGGCCCGCTGGTGTCGGCCCTACCCGGCGGGGTCGTCCGGCGCCGCTTTCGCCGCGCTGTTCCTGGCCGCGGGCTTCTTGGCGGGCGTTTTTCTGGCCGTGGTCTTCTTGGCCGTGGTCTTTTTGGCCGTGGTCTTCTTGGGCGCGGCCTTTTTCGCGGCGGGTTTTTTCTTCGCTGTCTTCTTGCCGCCCTTGGCCGCCTTCTCCTCGACGAGCGCAACCGCCTGCTCGAGGGTGATGCTTTCGGGTGTCATCTCCTTGGGCAGGGTTGCGTTGACCTTCTCCCACTTCACGTAAGGCCCGTAGCGCCCGTCCATCACGTTGAGCGCGCCGCCCTTGTCGGGGTGCTCGCCCAACTCGCGCAGCGGCTTGGCGGCCGACCCGCGCCCGCGCCCCGGGTTCGCGCGCTTGTGTTCGATCAGTTCGACGGCCCGGTTCATCCCGATCTCGAACACATCCGTTGGATCCTTGAGATTGGCATAAACCGGTTTCGCGTCGTCAGGCTTCTGGTGCATGAGATAGGGTCCGAACCGACCGAAGTTGGCGCTGATCGGCTGGCCGTCTTCGGGGTGCTTGCCAACCTCGCGCGGCAGCGACAGCAACATGAGCGCCTTCTCGAGATCCAGCTCGGCCGCATCCCAGCCCTTCGGCAGCGAAGCGCGCGGCGGTTTCTTGTTCTCTTCCGTCGCCTCGCCGCGCTGGACGTAGGGGCCGAACCGCCCCGAGCGCAGCGAGATCTCGTCGCCGCCCTCTTCGCCCAGAACCCGGTCGCCGCCGCCCTGTTCCTCGCCGCCGATCGGCCGCGTGTAACGGCATTCGGGGTAGTTGGAACAGCCGACGAAGCCGCCTGTGCGCGAGGTTTTCAGATGCAGGCTACCGCTGCCGCAAACCGGGCAGGCGCGGGGGTCGGACCCATCTTCCTTGGGCGGGTAGAGTTGCGGCGCCAGCGCTTCGTCGAGCTTCGTCAGCACCTCGGAGATGCGCAGCTCCGAGGTCTCTCCGATGGCGGCCGAGAAATCCCGCCAGAACCGCGCCAGCACTTCCTTGTAGTCGAGATCGCCGGCCGAGATCTCGTCGAGCTCTTCTTCGAGATTGGCGGTGAATTCGTAGCCGACGTATTGGCGGAAGAAGTTGAGCAGGAAGATCGTGACGATCCGGCCCTTGTCCTCCGGAAACAGCCGGTTCTGTTCCTTGCGCACGTATTCGCGTTCCTGGATCGTCGAGACGATCGAGGCGTAAGTCGAGGGTCGGCCGATGCCCAGCTCTTCCATCCGCTTGACCAGCGAGGCCTCGGTATAGCGCGGCGGTGGCTGGGTGAAATGCTGTGAGGGCGTGACGCCCAGCTTCTTTGCGGGCTCCGCCTCGCTCATCTGCGGCAGGCGCTTGTCGTCGTCATCGGCGGATCCACCGTTCTTGGCCGCCTCGACATCGTCGCGGCCCTCTTCGTAGACCCGCAGGAACCCGTCGAACAGCACCACCTGGCCGGTCGCGCGCAGGCCCACCTGGCCATCCTGCGAACCGATCTCGACCGTGGTGCGCTCGAGCCGTGCGCCTTCCATCTGGGCCGCGAGGGTCCGCTTCCAGACGAGGTCGTAGAGCTTGCGCTGGTCGGCTTCGAGGCGGGCGAGCTTGCCCGCGTCCACGCTCATGTCGGTGGGCCGGATGCATTCATGCGCTTCCTGCGCGTTCTTGGCCTTGTTTTTGTAGACGCGCGCAGAGGCCGGAACGTAGTCCGCCCCGTAACGGGCGCGGATCTCGTCGCGCGCCGCCGTCACCGCTTCGGGCGCCATGTCAATGCCGTCGGTCCGCATGTAGGTGATGTGGCCGGCCTCGTAGAGGCGCTGGGCGGCGTTCATCGTCTGGCGCGCGCCGAAACCGAACTTGCGGCTCGCTTCCTGCTGCAGGGTCGAGGTCATGAACGGCGCGGACGGGTTGCGGCTTGCGGGCTTCGCTTCGACGGAAGTGACCGCGAGGTCGCGTGCGGTGACGGCCTGAACGGCAAGCTCTGCCTGGGTCTGGTCGGGAATGTCGTAACGGTCGAGCTTTTTGCCTGCGAGGTTGGTGAGCCGCGCTGTGAAGGCCTGGCCACGCGGCGTTTCGAGCTCGGCCTCGACCGACCAGTATTCGCGGGCGCGAAACGCCTCGATCTCCATCTCGCGCTCGACGATCAGCCTCAGGCAGACCGACTGCACCCGGCCGGCCGAGCGCGCGCCGGGCAGCTTGCGCCAAAGCACCGGCGAGAGGTTGAAGCCGACGAGGTAGTCGAGCGCCCGGCGCGCCAGATAAGCGTCGACCAGCGGGATATCGACCTCGCGCGGGTTCTCCATCGCCTTGGTGACCGCGGACTTGGTGATCGCGTTGAAGACCACCCGGCTGACAGGCGTGTCCTTCTTGATCGCCTTGCGTTTGCGCAGGGTCTCCTCAAGGTGCCAGGAGATCGCCTCGCCCTCACGGTCGGGGTCGGTGGCGAGGATCAGTTCGTTGTCGTCCTTCAGCGCGTCGGCGATGGCCTTGACGTGTTTGCGGCTGTCCGCGCCCACCTCCCATTTCATCGCGAAATCATGCTCGGTATCGACCGACCCGTCCTTCGGGGGGAGATCTCGTACATGCCCGTAGGAGGCCAGCACGGTGTAATCCGAGCCGAGATACTTGTTGATCGTCTTGGCTTTGGCCGGGCTTTCGACAACGACAACGGGCATGAAATTCCTTTCGATATGCCAAGGGGCACTGGGGGCGTTACATGGGTGGCGTTCGGGGGGATTGTCAATGGGAGGTGATCGGCCCGGGGGGCGGGACGGCGTGGTGCGGCCGCGAAATCCGGCCCCAGCCCGGACCCAGCCCGGCCCCGAGCTCGGCTGTGTCCCGGCGGTGTCGCCTGCGGCGACGCTGGTTTGTTGGGGCCCGTGGCGATNTGAGCNCGATCCGGGACAGGGGGGCGCGTGCGAAAGGGGCTGTACGCCGGGCGCGGACACGAGGCGACCCGTCGGGTCGGTCGTTCTGGCGGTTCGCGGCGGGGTGAGNCGGATCTGGCGTCACGGCCGAGCCACGGCTGGGGCAGGGGCAGGTGAAGTCCGGTCTTGGATGGGCGCATCGAGAGCGCTGCTACGGACGATGGGCCGCGGCGCGGTCTTGGCGCAGCGCCGATACCCTCAGTCGATCCGGTTCACGAGCCCGCCGGGCTGGCGCTGGATGCGGCCTTCGATTTCGAGCGTGACGAGTTCCGGCGTAATCTCTGCGGCGGGACGGGCGAGATCGCGGATCAGCTGGTCTTCGGCCAGCGGCGAGGGGCCGAGGCGGTCGAGGATCCGGTCGTGGAGCGCGGCCGTCTCGTGTGGCTTGCGGTATTCCGGTTGCGTCGGGATCCGCATGGTTTCGTCCGCGGGTTGCGGCGCCGGTTCCTGCGCGGCCTCTGCGGCGACCTCGGCCTCCGGTTGGGCCTCCAGCGCCTCGATCACGTCCCCAGTGCCGCGTACCAGGGTGGCCCCGTCGCGGATCAGCATGTTGCAGCCCGAGGCGCGCGCGTCGAACGGGTGGCCGGGCACGGCGAACACGTCGCGCCCCTGATCGAGCGCGGTCTTGGCGGTGATCAGTGAGCCCGACCGTATCGCGGCCTCGACCACGATCACGGCGCGCGACAACCCCGAGACGATGCGGTTGCGGGCGGGGAAATGGCGCGCCTGCGGCGAAGCGCCCATCGGCGCCTCCGAGAGCCTGAGCCCCGCGCGCCCGATCTCTTCGCCGAGCACCGTGTTCTCATTGGGATAGATCACGTCGACGCCGCTCGCCAACACGGCGATCGTGCCGGTCTCGAGCGCGGCTTGGTGGGCGGCGGTGTCGATCCCGCGCGCGAGGCCGGAGATGACCACCTGGCCCTTCTGGCCAAGCTCGCCCGCGAGCCGGCGCGCCATGCGCAGGCCGAGCGATGAGGCGTTGCGGGCGCCGACGATGGCGACCTTCGGGCGCGCGAGCAGGGCGGTATCGCCGACCGCCCAGAGAATCGGCGGCGGGTCGGGGATTTCGGCGAGCGCGGCGGGGTAGGCGGGAGAGCCGAACGCAATCGGTTCGGCGCCGGCGTAACGGGCGGCGCGCAGTTCCTGCTCCACCACCGGGAGCGGGCAGATCTTGTAGGCATCGACCCCGGCGGCACGGGCGACCTCGGGCAGCGCCACGAGCGCGGCCTGCGCGGTGCCATGCTCTTTGAGCAGCCTGAAAAAGGTGGAAATGCCGACGCGGCGGGAGCGCAAGAGCCGGAGCCAGTTAAGGACATCTTCCTCGCTGTGGGGTGGGGTGAGGGGGTGGGGGGAAGGGAAAAAATCCAACTGTCTCACCTGATTCCGTCTCTTGCCCCATCACCATGGCCCGAAAAGGGTTAATGGTTGGTTACCGGAATGCGCGAAACTTGCGAAAAAATGCATGTTCAGGTTGATCGGCCCTCTCGAACCGCCTGCACCAGGGCCCAGACGAACCCAAGCGCGCCGAGCGGCACCAGCAGCAAGATCACGGCATCTGCGGGTATCGCAAGGTCGTGGTCGAGCACGACGGGATAGGTGAGCCCCGCCGCCACCGGCATCAGCGGCATCGCGACATAGGCGCCGGGCGGCGGCGGCGTCGTGAGCGGGGCGAGCAGGTCGTGCCGGGGACCTGCGCCGCGTGCCCAGAAAAGCGCGCCGCAGGTGAGTACCACAACAAGTGCGAGCGCCGCGGACCACGGCAGAAAGGACACGCCGGTGATCGCGAAGAGGGAAATCGCCGCAAGGCCGACCGCGCCGACCTCCCATCGGCTGGCCTCAAAACCCATCCGCGCGCCGATGTCGGCGAGGATCGTTCCGATCATCCAGCTTGTCGCGCTCACCAGAACGATGGTCCGGAACTCCGCCGGGGTGAAAACAACGGCCGCCTCGCCGGTTCCGCCCCAGGTCCAGCTTGCCCAGAACGCCCAGGCCACGCCAAGCCCCGCGAACAGCAGCGCCAGCCAAGGCCAGGCCAGCCGCCGCATCGCGAGGCGCAGCAGGAACCACCCGGCGATCACGTCGATCAAGGCGTGCCAGCTCACCGAGGGCCAGAGGAAGCTCAGCGGTGGGGCCTCGTAGACCATCGGTATGACCAGCCCCTCGACCGCCCAGCCAAAAATCGATCCGGCAAGCAACAGCCCGGCGAGGCTGCGCACCGCGCACCGGTCGAGCACGATCAGGAAGACATAGGCGAACAGCCCGTACCAAGCCGTGAGTTCCGCCATCTCCGGGAGCGCCACAAGCCCCCGGGCGGCCGCGGCGGCGGGGCCTTCGTTCATGAAGTAGAACTCGGAGAAGAACTGCAGCACCAGCGCGGTGCCGGCGACGGCGGCGAGGCGGTGGGCAAAGCCGGTGAGGCGGGTCATACCCGCCCCTCGGTCGGCTTGTCGGGTGAGGGCGCGAGGCCCTCGGGTCGACGTCCGCGAAGCCAAGACCAGACGATGGCGATGAAGATCGTGCCGAATATGGCGCCCGACACGAGCTGCCTGCGCCAAACTGTGCTCCCGGTGTACGCCGCGACCTCAAGGACGTGCAGAACTCCGAGACACGCGCCCAGGGCCAGTGTCGGCAGCAATCCGCCCCAGCCGATGCGCAACAGGACGAACATCACGGGAAACGCCTGCACCAAGCCGAGCCAAGACAGCAGCGGCGAAAACAGGAACATGAAGCCGAACCCGCCCAGGACATCTGACCCGGTCGCAAGCCCCAATTTCATCAGCCCGTACCCAACCGGCACCGGGATGACATAGGCCGCAATGGCTGCGGCGAAAACGTGCCACATCCGGATCGCCCGGGCCGCCAACCGGTCGTTGCGCAGGAGCGGCAGTCGGTCGTTCAAGCCGCCGAGCCACCCACCGTAAGCCCGCCGATCAGAAGAGTCGGCTGGCCGACGCCCACCGGCACCCATTGCCCCGCTTTGCCACAATTGCCGATGCCGGGGTCGAGCGCCATGTCGTCTGCAATCGCGCGGATCTGCTTCATTGCCGCCGGGCCGTCGCCGACCAAGGTGGCGCCCTTGACCGGGGCGCCGATTTTCCCGTTTTGCACGCGGTAGGCCTCGGTGCAGGAGAACACGAACTTGCCGTTGGTGATGTCGACCTGGCCGCCGCCGAAACCGACGGCGTAGATCCCGTCCTTAAGCTCGGCCAACACCTCCTCACGCGACGCGGAGCCGCCCTCCATGATCGTGTTGGTCATCCGCGGCATCGGCGCGTGCGCATAGCTCTCGCGCCGCCCGTTGCCGGTGGGGGCGACGCCCATCAGCCGGGCGTTCTGCCGGTCCTGCATATAGCCCACCAGCACCCCGTCCTCGATCAGCACGTTGCGCCCCGAGGGCGTGCCCTCGTCGTCGACGGTGATCGAGCCGCGTCGGTCCGGGATCGTGCCGTCGTCGACGATGGTCACGCCTTTCGCGGCCACCTGGGTGCCCATCAGCCCCGAAAAAGCCGAGGTGCCCTTGCGGTTGAAATCGCCTTCCAGCCCGTGGCCAACCGCCTCGTGCAAGAGGATCCCGGGCCAACCGGCGCCGAGCACCACGTCCATCTGCCCGGCGGGCGCCGGTTCCGCTTCGAGGTTCACCAGAGCGATGCGCAGCGCTTCGTCGACGCTGGCTTTCCAGCTCTCGGCCCGGATCAACTCGGTGAGCCCGGCGCGCCCGCCGCCGCCGTGCCCGCCCGACTCGCGCCGCCCGTCCTGTTCGACGATCACGCTCACGTTGACCCGCGCCATCGGGCGGGTGTCCGACACCAGCGTGGCGTCGGGGCGCAGGATATGCACCACTTGCAGGCTCGCGGCCACGGTCGCCGAGACCTGCACCACCCGGGGATCCTTCGCGCGCGCATAGGCATCGATTTCGCGCAGGGTTTCGACCTTCACCGGGAAGCTCGCATCCGCCATCGGGTCGGCGTCGGTGTAGAGCTTGCGGTTGGTCCCCGCAGGTCCGTCCGCCAACGTGCCGCCGCCGGCGCCGACGGCCAGCCGCGTGGTCTCGGCCGCGCGTTTCAGGGCCGCCTCGGAGATCTCGGTGGAATGGGCGTATCCGGCCGTCTCGCCCTTGACCGCGCGCAGCCCGAAGCCCTCGGAGGCGTCGAAGCTCGCGGTCTTGAGCCGTCCGTCATCGAATACCAGCGCCTCGGAGTGTTTCCGCTCGAGGAACACTTCGCCATCGTCGGCGCCGTCGGTCGCGGCCTTGAGAATCGCCAAGCTGCGAGATTCGTCGAGATGGGTTTCGAACGGGCGGAAGGGGGCGGTCTCGGTCATGTTGTCCTTTCACATGCGGCAAAATGCATGAGTGTGGCATAAACGCGCAGGTTTTTTCTTGTCCACGCCCCGTGAATATGGTTTCAGAAGGGCAGGGAGACAACGGGATTACCTGATAACAATCGTCAGGCCCCGCATTGTGGCGCCAAAGAACGCGCCGAGACATGAAGTTTACGGGAATGCACGCGATGATGACGACCATTCGGCCGCTGGCCTTTCTATCGGCAACGCTGGGCGCGGGACTGGGCGCCGGACTGGGCGCGAGCACCGCCCGCGCGCAGGAGCTCGAGGTGATCGGCAAGCCGGTGGCCGGGGCGATGAACCTCCAGCCGGCGGCGACCGATGTGGCCATCGCCACCTGGGCGCTCGACGATTTCGTCCACATAATCTCGGTTGCGATCGCCGGTTTCGTCGCGCTGCTGATCCTCTGGGTGATCGTGCGCTACAATCGCCGGGCCAACCCGACTCCGAAGTCGTTCACCCACAACAGCGTGGTCGAGGTGGCCTGGACGCTCATTCCGGTGCTCATCCTGGTGCTCATCGGGGCCAAATCCCTGCCCGTGCTCTACAAGCAGCAGGAAATTCCCGAAGGCGACGTCATCATCAAGGTCACCGGCAACCAGTGGTACTGGGGCTATGAATATGTCGATCACGAGTTCGATTTCGACAGCTTCCTGCTGGCGAAGGAGGAGTTGGCCGACTTCGGTTACACCGACGATCTCTACCTGCTCGCCACCGATACCGCCGTCGTCGTGCCGACCGGCAAGAAGGTGGTCATGCAGGTCACCGGCTCCGACGTGATCCATTCCTGGACCATCCCCGCCTTCGGTGTGAAGCAGGACGCGGTGCCCGGCCGGCTCGCCGAGCTCTGGTTCACCGTCCAGGAGGGCAATGAAGGCATCTACTTCGGCCAGTGCTCCGAGCTTTGCGGCAAGGACCACGCCTATATGCCGATCACCGTCAAGGCGGTCAGCCAGGACGCCTACGACGCCTGGCTCGTCGAGGCGGTCGAGGAATACGCCGGCAACCCCGAGACCCTTCCGGGCGTGGCGCTGGCTGCGGCCGAGTGATCGGCCGGGCAGGAGGGGCCTGCGGGGGAAACACATGACCGATATTCGCGCATATGAACGGACGGCACCGCAGGAGGCGGGCTTCGGCGACTATTTCGCGCTGCTCAAGCCGCGGGTCATGTCGCTCGTCGTGTTCACCGCCCTGGTCGGGCTGATCGTGGCCCCGACGCCGGTGCATCCGGTGGTCGCGCTGGCCTCGATCCTGTTCATCGCCATCGGCGGCGGCGCCTCGGGCGCGCTCAACATGTGGTGGGACGCCGACATCGACCGGCTGATGCGCCGCACCCAGAAGCGCCCGATCCCGTCGGGCCGGGTCACCGAAGGCGAAGCCTTCGCGATCGGCATCACGCTGTCCGTCATGGCCGTGGTGATGCTGTTTCTCGCCGCAAATGCCGTGGCTGCCGGGCTGCTCGCCTTCACCATCTTCTTCTATGTGTGTGTCTACACGATGTGGCTCAAGCGCTCGACGCCGCAGAACATCGTCATCGGTGGCGCCGCGGGGGCCTTGCCGCCGATGATCGGCTGGGCCGTGGCCACTGGCGGTGTGAGCGTCGAAAGCGTGCTGATGTTCGCGCTCACCTTCGCCTGGACCCCGCCGCATTTCTGGGCGCTCGCGCTGTTCGTAAAGACCGATTATGCCGACGCGAAGGTGCCGATGCTGACCGTGACCCACGGCCGTGACGCGACCCGTCGTCAGATCTTCGCCTACACGCTGGCCCTCGCCGTGGTCTCGCTGGCGCTGGGCTTCACCTCGATCGGTGGGCCGGCCTACATGGGCGTCGCCGTGGTCCTGAACGCGCTGTTCATCACCGGCGCCTGGGGCATCCTGAAGCGGTCTGATGCCGACAGCGAGGCCGACAAACATGCCGCAGAGCGGAAGTTCTTCAAGCTCTCGCTCGCCTATCTTTTCGGGCATTTCGGTGCGCTGCTGGTCGAAACGACCCTGGCGCACTGGGGCCTCGGCGGCTGGTAAGGGAGGCTGGTAACATGGCCACGACGATCAAGGCAGAACACGAACTTCACCGCCGGCGGTTCAGCCGCAATGTCGGCCTCGGCGTGGTGCTGATCCTGTTCGTGGGCCTCGTCTACGGGCTCACCATCGCCAAGGTGGGCACCGACCCGAATGACGCGCTCGGCATCCCGGGCACGGAGGCGTCGCAATGAGCGTCTCGGGCATCCGGAAGACCGCGACGAAGGCGGCGGGCGTTGTGCTGTTCATGGGCGCGATGGCCTGGGCGGCGGTGCCGGCCTATAATTTCTTCTGCAAGGTTACCGGCTACGGCGGCACCACCAACGCCGCCGAGACAGGCTCCGACGTGGTGCTCGACAAGACCATCAAGATCCGCTTCGACGCCTCGCTGGAACGCGACATGCCGTGGGTCTTCGAGCCGATGCAGAAAGACATGGTGCTGAAGATCGGCGAAACCGGCCTTGCCTTCTACGAGGCCTACAACCCGACCGACCGGCCCGTTGCCGGCACCGCGAGCTACAACGTCGCCCCCTATTCCGCGGGGGCCTTCTTCACCAAGATCGACTGCTTCTGCTTCGAAGAGCAGGTGCTCCAGCCCGGCGAGCGGCTGACGATGCCGGTGACCTTTTACGTCGACCCGGAGATTGTCGACGACGATGAGGCGAAATTCGCAAAGGCGATCACGCTCAGCTACACGTTCCATGAGACCCCGCTGCCCGAAGACATGGCGGCGCTGGAGACCGGGAACGGGGCGGCGGACGTCGAGGCGAACTAGGAACGGAACCGGCACCGGACCTGGCAGCAGGACCGGTCAGGGAGAAAAAAAGGTCAGGGACGAAGAACATGGCGCACGCGAAAAATCACGATTATCACATCCTGCCGCCCTCGTGGCATCCGTTTACCGCCGCCGTCGGCGCCTTCGTCATGCTGTTCGGCGCGGTGCTCTGGATGTCGCCCAATGTCGAAAACAACACGCCCTGGATCTTTGCGATCGGCCTTGTGATCGTGCTCTACACCGCCTTCGCCTGGTGGGCGGACGTGGTCGACGAAGGCCAGACCGGCGATCACACCCCGGTGGTCCGCATCGGCCTGCGCTACGGCGTGGTGCTGTTCATCATGTCGGAGGTGATGTTCTTCGTCGCCTGGTTCTGGAGCTTCTTCAAGCACGCCATGTACCCGATGACGGAAGGAAGCCCGAAAATCGACGGTGTCTGGCCGCCGGCGGGGATCGAGACCTTCGACCCCTGGCACTTGCCGCTCATCAACACGCTGATCCTGCTGCTGTCGGGCGCCGCGGTCACCTGGGCACACCATGCGCTGGCGCATGAGAACAACCGGCGCGATCTCGTCAACGGCCTCATCATCGCCGTGATCCTCGGCCTCTTGTTCACCTTCTTCCAGGCCTACGAATACAGCCATGCGGCGTTTGGGCTTTCGGGCAACATCTATGGTGCCAACTTCTTCATGGCGACGGGCTTCCACGGCTTCCACGTCATCATCGGCACGATCTTTTTGTTCGTCTGCCTGATGCGCGCGGTGAAGGGCCACTTCACCCCGGAGGCCCATGTCGGCTTCGAGGCGGCGGCCTGGTACTGGCACTTCGTCGACGTGGTCTGGCTGTTCCTCTTCGCCTCGATCTACATCTGGGGCAGCTGAGGTCGGGCACCGATCTTCGAAACCTGGAACGCGCGGGGGCTGGGCTCCCGCGCTTTTCGTTTGCGGGGCCGGGTGGGCGAACTCGGACAGGGGGCCAAACCACCGCGTTCGCTACAGATAGCGCCAATAGGCAGATTGCGGGCGAGACCCGGGCGCGTGGGCTAACCGAAGGGGCTGGAAGGCGCCAATGGCCGACTCATCGTGCAACGGGGCCCCGACCCCTCCGCGGGGTCGGCAATTAGACCGCCGCCTGGTCGAAACCCCAATTGAAAAGAAGCGCGAGGCCGCGTCAGGACATCCTGACTGGGCACGGTATGGTACACCGCGCCTCAAACGCTATCGGTCGCGCTCCGACCGACCCGCGGCGAGGCCCTGAAAAAAGGCGGTCGTGATCCGAACGATCAGATCGTCGTCCGAGGCGGCCGGACGGCGTGAGGACCGCGTCGACAGACCCAGTACGAGCGCCCCGATCAACAGCAATACGCCGCCCAGGATTGCCGAAGCCCACATCGGGCCCAAGGCCACCGAGACCGCGATCCAGACCGCCCGCAACGTGAGGACGACGCCGGAAACGGCGAGCCCCGCGCCCGCAAGGGCGAGCGCAAGGCGTGTCGCGATGTGTCGGGTCGTGCGTGCCATATCCCGGTCCGACATCAGCGGCGGCGGAGCGTGAACGCGCCGAGCAGGAAGCCAAGCGCCGCCGCGCTCGCCACGGCATAGCCGGGGTGGTCACGCGCGGTGGTTTGCGCAACCCGGCCGGCGTCGGCCGCATAGCGTTTGGCCAGTTCGAGCTGATGCTCGCCGACCTCCCTTAGGGCGACGACCCGGTCACTGGCCTTGCCGCCGAGCGCCCGCTCCTCGTGTTCGGCATAGGACTTCAACTCGCGGGCCAGCGACGTGAAGTCGGTCCGCAAATTGTCGAACTCCTCGCGAAGTCTTTCAGTCTCGGCATGTGGAAGTTTGGTTTTTCCGTGTGCCATGTTGCCCTCCTTTCGGATTCGTGACGTCACACGTTATATATGGGGGCGCGGCGTCCAGTTCTCAATCGCGCCGACCCGAAATCGGCCCCGTTGGGCGCGACTATTGGCCGGTGCTTCGAAGCCGGGCCGGGTTGCCCCCGGGGCGAATACCAGACATGCATCGCGAATCCAGTCACGGAGCGCCAATGACCCGCCAGATCCTCGCCGCCCTCCTTCTCCTTGCGGGCTTTGCCGTCTTCGTGGGCCTCGGTATCTGGCAACTCGAGCGGCTGAAGTGGAAAGAAGGCATTCTCGCCGAAATCGAGGCGCAGATCGGCGCCGATCCCGTGCCGCTGCCCGCCGATCCCGATCCGGTGACAGACAAGTATCGCCCGGTGACCATCACCGGCGCGGTCGAGGCGCAGGAGCTGCTCGTCCTGGTCTCGTCGCGCGACCACGGCGCGGGCTTTCGGGCAATCTCGCCCTTCACCACCGACGCTGGCCGACGAATCCTCGTCGACCGCGGGTTCCTCAGAACCGACATGCGGAATGCCCCCCGCGGCTTCGGCCGGGCGGAGATTGAAGGCAACCTGCACTGGCCAGACGAGCGCGACGCCTCCACGCCGCGCGACGACATCGAAGGCAACTGGTGGTACGCCCGCGACGTGAAAAAGATGGCGGCCCATCTCGGCACCGAACCGGTCCTGTTGGTCGCCCGGACCCGGACCGACCCCGCCATCCTGCCGATGCCGGTGGACAGCTCGCAGGTGCGCAACAAGCATCTCGAATACGCAATGACCTGGTTTCTCTTCGCTGCGACATGGGTGGTGATGACAGGCTTCGCACTATGGCGTATACGGCGCCGGACAGACCCATCGGACCACCCGGCCTGAGCTGGGCGCGCGCCGATTTCTGTACAGAAATCGTTTCGGAAAACGGAGGTTTTCCGTGTCGATTTCCGGAGGGAAATCGGGTCGGTTTCTTGATAAGAAACCGCGCGCGACAACAGAGGATAGAGGCTAGATGCGATACGTCTCCACCCGTGGCAACGCGCCGAAACTGAGCTTCGAGGAGGCCATGCTGACCGGCCTCGCGCGCGACGGCGGGCTCTACGTGCCGAATGTGATTTCTTCGCGCCGCCCCGATGAGATCGAGGCGCTGCCGGGCATGAGCTACGAAGAGGTGGCCTATTGGGTGATGCGCCCCTTCATCGGCGAGAGCTTCGCCCCGGACGAGCTGCGCGCGATCATTGCGCGAGCCTACGCGCAGTTCGACCATGCTGCCCGCGCGCCGCTGGTGCAGATCGGCGCCAACCATTTCCTGCTCGAGCTGTTCCATGGTCCCACGCTGGCGTTCAAAGACTTCGCCATGCAGCTCATCGGCCAGCTGTTTCAGACGGCACTGGCCAAGCGCGGCGAGCGGGTGACCATTGTCGGCGCCACTTCCGGCGACACCGGTTCGGCCGCCATCGAGGCGTTCCGGGGCTTGGACAACGTCGATGTCTTCATCCTCTACCCGCATGGCCGGGTGAGTGAGGTGCAGCGTCGGCAGATGACCACACCGACCGAAGACAACGTCCACGCCCTCGCCATCGACGGCACCTTCGACGACGCTCAGGCGCGGTTGAAGGACATGTTCAACCATTTCGAGTTCCGCGACGCGGTGGGGCTCGCGGGCGTGAACTCGATCAACTGGGCACGGGTGCTGGCGCAGGTAGTGTATTATTTCACTGCCGCGTCGTCGCTCGGCGCGCCGCTGCGCCCGGTGAGTTTCACCGTGCCGACTGGCAATTTCGGCGACATCTTCGCGGGCTACATCGCCCGCCAGCTCGGATTGCCGATCGAGAAACTGGTGATCGCCACCAACCAGAACGACATCCTGCACCGCACGATGCAGACCGGCGCCTATATCAAGGCTGAGGTCGTGCCCTCGATCAGCCCGTCGATGGACATCCAGGTTTCGTCCAACTTCGAACGCGTGCTGTTCGACGCCTATGGGCGCGACGGCGGCGCGGTGGCCGACCAGATGGCCGACCTCGCGACAGGCGGCTTCACCATCAGCCAGGGGGCCGTGGAGTACCTGCGCGAGCACTTCGTCTCCGGGTCTGCTTCGGAAGACGAGACCAAGGCCACCATCAAGCGGATCCGCGAGACCACCGGCGAGGTGCTGTGTCCGCATACCGCGGTCGGCGTGAAAGTGGCCGAGGAACACATTGGCGCCACGCCAATGATCACGCTCGCCACCGCCCATCCGGCGAAATTCCCAGCCGCCGTCAAGGCGGCCTGCGGCGTCGACGCGCCCCTGCCGCCACACATGGCCGATCTTTACGACCGGGAGGAGCGGGTCACGTTAGTGCCCAACGATCTTGCTGCGCTGGAAGCGCTTATCCGGGAGCGCCGGGGCCAGTGATCCAGTTCGACACCCTTCCGAACGGCATGCGCGTCGTCACCGAACACATGCCGGGCCTTGCCTCGGCCTCGCTGGGCGTCTGGGTCACCGCCGGCGGGCGCCATGAGCGCGCAGCGCAGAACGGCATCGCGCATTTCCTCGAGCACATGGCATTCAAAGGCACCAAGCGGCGCTCTGCCCTCCAGATCGCCGAGGAGATCGAGGATGTTGGCGGCTATCTCAACGCCTACACTTCACGCGAGGTCACAGCCTACTACGCCCGGGTGCTGGAAGAAGACGTGCCGCTCGCACTCGACGTGGTCGCCGACATCGTTCTGAATCCGGTCTTCGACCCCGCCGACATCGAGGTCGAGCGCGGCGTGATCCTGCAGGAGATCGGCCAGGCGCTCGACACGCCCGACGACATCATCTTCGACTGGCTGCAGGAAGCGGCTTTCCCGGATCAGCCTATGGGCCGTACCATCCTCGGGCCCGCCGAGCGGGTGCGGGCCTTCTCGCGCGCGGATCTGGCGGGATTCGTCGCCGAGCACTACCGGCCCGAACGGATGATTCTCGCGGCCGCAGGGGCTGTCGATCACGACGAGATCATGCGGCTGGCCGAGGCCGCTTTCGGGGGGCTCGAGCGGGGCCGCGCCGAGCAGGTGGAGCCCGCGGGTTTCGTCGGCGGCGAGCGGCGCGAACTCAAACCCCTCGAACAGGTGCATTTCACCCTCGGTCTCGAAGGCCCGTCCTATGCGGACGACGCGATCTACACCGCCCAGACCTGGGCCGGCGCGCTCGGCGGGGGCATGTCGTCGCGTCTGTTCCAGGAGATTCGCGAGAAGCGCGGCCTGTGCTATTCGATCTACGCTCAGGCCGGGGCCTATTCCGACACTGGCATGATCACGATCTACGCAGGCACCAGCGGCGCGCAGATCGCCGATCTTGCCGCGCTCACGGTGGACGAGCTGAAACGCTCCGCCGAGGACATGACAGTCGAGGAGATCGACCGGGCGCGGGCGCAGATGAAGGCGGGATTGCTGATGGGGCTCGAAGGCGCCTCCGCCAGGGCCGAGCGGCTCGCCCGCCAGGTGTCGATCTGGGGCCGGGTGATCCCGCTCGAGGAAACGGTGGCGAAGATCGACGCGGTCGACCTCGGCCGCGTGCGCGACTTCGCGTGCGAGTTGGTCGGCGGGGCAGCGACGGCGCTGGCGCTGTACGGGCCGGCCGAAACCGCCCCCGATCTCGCGCGGATCCGCGAGCGGCTCGCGGCATGAGGTTCGGACGGGCGAAACGGGTCCGGATCGAGACCGAGCGGATGACGCTCAGGCCGCCCCAGCACGGCGATCTCACCGCCTGGGCGGCGTTGCGCGACCAGAGCCGCGAGTTCCTCAAATCCTGGGAGCCCACCTGGGCGCACGATCACCTCAGCCGCAAGAACTTTGCCAACCGGGTGTATTGGGCCAACCGCTCGATCACCCAAGGCACGGCACTGCCGCTGTTCCTGATTCGGCGCGACGACGAGGCGCTGCTCGGCGCGCTGACCGTCGACAATATCCGCCGCGGCCCTGCCCAGGCGGGCACCACCGGCTACTGGATCGGCGCGCCCCATGCGCGCGCGGGGTACATGCGCGAGGCGCTGGCCGCTGTCGTGCACTACGCGTTCACCGATCTGGACCTCTCGCGCCTCGAGGCCGGCTGCTTGCCGGAAAACGCGCCCTCGCGCGGGCTGCTTGAGAAAGTCGGCTTCAAGTACGAGGGCGTCGCCCAGAGCTATCTCCAGATTGACGGTCGCTGGCGCAACCACGTGCTCTATGCGAATCTGCGCGCCGACCGCCGCGGGCGGACGGAGATCGGGTAAGGGTCTATTAACCATTCGGGAATCGGGGTGGGGTGCGGAGAGCTTTCGACAAGTTTTCTGCTTTGGCCGCGAAAACGGGCGTATTTCGACATCGGGATGTCGCTCCGGTAAGGCCTTGTTCAGGTTACGGCGGCTATTATGTGTGGGAGGAGCTCATGCAGGCCCCACACTATGCCTTGATGCAACGCTGGCGCAAAAACGCCGGAGCCGACAAGTCATCGCGAAAATGATGGTTGATCGGTGAAGGATTCGCGTGTAGCGGGGCAAAAGAAGAAACCCACGTGTCGTCGCTCATACGAGCAGATGGAGATTGTTATGCTGACACGCGACCAGTTGATCCGGGAATACCAGCGCCGCGGCGGTAGTTTCGCGACGTTAGTCGGCATTTATGCGGTCCTGCTTGCCGTGCTTGGCGTGACGGCGTCTGCCATCGTCTGACTCCCCCAAAACGAGTTCAAACTGCTCGGCCGTGATTGCACGGCGTTGTGGGCAGAGTTGCGCACGGCCACCACGCGCGCACGTATGGTCCTACGTGGACGCCCGGAAGCTGTCGGGTCGGGCCATGCGCCAGAACTTCGAGAAGGCCGGGTGCGCCGTTTTCATTGACAGGAGCGAACCGGGCTCGAGCCAGTCATACTGGCTCCC
>JGI24025J20009_10000372_pt1 | contig 34709 bp, 32 predicted proteins | sample Cruoilmetagenom3_FD_20009 | JGI IMG/M metagenome (IMG submission 20009) | reverse complement strand
CGCCGGTCAGGCGTCCGCATCTCAATGGACGGTAAGGGCCGGTTCCTCGACAACATTTTTGTCGAACGGCTGTGGCGATCCCTGAAGTATGAATGCGTCTAGACCATCACGCCGAACAGCCGCCCCACCGCCGCAGTGACGGCCATGGCAAGCGCCCCCCAGAACACCACGCGCAACACGGCCGGCCAGACCGGCGTGCCGCCAAGACGCGCGCCGACGCTCCCCAAAAGAATCAGCGCCATATGCGACACCACGACCACGGCAAAGCTGCGCCAGGTCATCGGCGCAATGATTACCGCAATCAGGGGCAGCGCCGCCCCCGTGGCAAAGGCCAGGGCCGAGGCAAGCGCGGCCTCCAGCGGGCGGCTTCCGGACTGGTCGGTCAGGCCCAACTCCTCGCGGGCATGGGCATCCAGCGCGTCATGGGCGGTCATCTCATGGGCGACCTGCACGGCCAGGTCAGCGGAAACGCCCCGTGCCTCGAACCCTTCGGCCAGCTCTTGCAGCTCGTATTCGGGGTCTTCTTCCAGCGCGATGCGCTCGCGTTCCAGGTCGGCGGATTCCACATCGGTCTGGGCCGAGACGGAAACATATTCCCCCGCCGCCATGGAAAACGCGCCAGCGGTCAGGCCGGCCAGGCCAGCCAGCAAAATGCCGCTGCGGTCCATCCCTGCGGCCACGACCCCCACCAGCAAGGACGCGGTAGAAACGATCCCGTCATTCGCGCCCAGAATGGCCGCGCGCAGCCATCCCGTGCGGGTAATGAAATGTCCTTCGCGGGGCATTCGAACCTCCGTTCCTGACCGGGATGATATGGCCGATCCAAAGGGGTTTACAGACGCAAAAGGCCACGCGCGAAGGCGTGGCCTTTGATTGTCCGCAAGGGGCAGATCTTACTTGATCTTGCCTTCCTTGTATTCGACATGCTTGCGCACGACGGGGTCGTATTTGCGCACAACCATCTTCTCGGTCATGGTGCGGGCGTTCTTCTTGGTCACATAGAAGTGGCCCGTGCCTGCGGTCGAGTTCAGACGGATTTTGATCGTCGTCGGCTTCGCCATGTTATAACTCCAGTCTCGTCTAAACGGGTCAGTCGGGCCGCCCGTGGAATCCTTGAAGCCCGCCTTTTACGCGGCTGGTGGCAGGTGTCAACTGCCAATCACCGGCGGCGCGCCAGATTCCCGCCCGCAACGGTGCGGGCGGGATGAAAACCTTGCCGATCAGGGAGCCGGATGCCCCATCGAGGCATGAATTTCCGCGACCTCCTCGGCATCGAGGCCAAACGCAGATGCGAGCGCCGACAGATAGGCCTTTTCGGCGGGGGTATCGACCAAAACCGCCATCAGCGCGGCGCGATACACCTGCCCCTTCATGCTGCCCTGTGCGTCGGCGGCCAGCGCCTCTACGTCGACGGGCGCGTCCAGCGCGGCCTCGACAAAGGCGATTTCCTCGTCGCTGGCATCGTCCAGCTGGTCCAGTATTTTCTTGCGCTCGTCGGCGTCGATTTCCCCGTCCGCCTTGGCGGCCTGGATCATGGCGCGGATCATCAGGCGGGCGTTTTCCTCGTTCATCTCGCCCAGAGCGGTGCCGGCGGTCATGGCGCTGACCATGCCGCCCAGGCCAGCCGCGCCCGCGCCCATCATGCCCATCAGGTTGCCAAGCCCTGCCTCGGCCTGCTCCGACGCGCCAGCGGCGGTGCCGCCGAACTTGGCGAACAGGCCGCGCAGTTGTTCCTGCTGGACCGGAAGGCCCATTTTCTGCGCCATGGCAGCCACGTCATCGGCCATGCCGCCCGGCTCTCCGGCGCTTTTCATCTTGTCGCGCAGTGCGTCGGTGCCGCCCATGTCCTTGACCTTCTGGATGCCCTTGGCAGTGGCGAAACCGACGGCCAATGTGGCCAATGTCTTGACGAAACTCATGATTATCCCTCCATATTACTGGACTAACCCTAGCACTGATCGCGCAACAATCCGAAGACAAATTGGCGGGGAATTCCGGCCCGCGCAGTGCAGGATCACTTCAAGATTTCGGTCGCTATCCGGTATTGCTCCAGCTCGTCGGGGACCAGCACGTAAATCTCGTCCGGCGGGGTGGCGAGAGCGAGTTTCATCAGCATCGGGTCAATCCCCATCCGGTCTAGGTATTCCATCACCTTGCCCTGCCCGCGCTGGATCTGTTCGACCGCGACAAAGGCGGGCAGCATGGTGTTTTCGCCGAAATAATGTTGGTGGACGCCCACGGCGGCATCTGTCGCCACGCGCCGCGCCGTGCCCGCCGCAAGGATGTAGGGACAGGCGCTCATGCAAATGTCGCCCGCCATGACCTGCGTTTCACGCTTGTCTTCGCGCAGGCGGATGCCGATGGCCAAGGCGTCGGACACTGACCCGCCGGGGGAATTCAGGGTCACGCGGGTGGGCACATTATCCTGTTCCGCCAGCCAGTCAGAGAAGCGGTCCGCGTCGCCCTCGCGGATACCGCCGATCATGGTCAGCAGCGCGGCGTCATCTGTTCCGCTGATGTCGAACATAAGCCGCGAGGGCAGGTTCGCGGGCATGTCATAGGGCCGCGTCGGGGCATTCGGCCCATCCGGCCACGCAGCGGGATCATAGCGGCGGGTCTGGTCGCCGGGTGCCACGGGCGCGTCCATTCCCGGCGCGCGTGACGGCGACAGAAGCTGCGGCAGGGTTGGCCCGATATCGGCCAGCACCAAGAACAGCCCCATGGCGATTTGGGTCCACAGCACGCCGCGAATGACCGATCCCGCGCTGATCCCGCCAAGCCGTTTCAAGCGGTTCATTTGTCCGCCTCGGTGCCTTCCTTGCCGTTCAGGGTGGCGCGGCCCCTGATGCGGGCCTCGGCCTCGGCGGCGTGATGCAGGTCATCCTCCATCTCGCGCATGGCGTTCAGCGCCCCGCGCAATTCGGCAATGGTCAGGGTCGATTCGACCGGGGCGGGGCTGCGACCCGCGCGGATCGCCGATTGTGTGACCATCAGGATGAACACCAGAACGGCGGGCAGCAGGTCGATGGCAATGGCCCCGGCCCAGCTGGGCACGAAATTGCCAGCGTATCGGATCACCGCATCGGCGGTGGAGATCGGGGTGTAGGTGGTTTCCGGCGGCGGCGTCATGGAGATCACCGATTGCGCCGCGCTTTCAAGGGTTTGCGCGCGCTGTTGCAGCACCTCCAGCACCGATCCGATGGTGGCCGATTGTGCGTCGCGGCTGCCCGCGCTGCCCCCGTCCAGTTCCGGCAACACGACCGAGGCCGACAGATCCTTGGCCGCGCGGTCCACCAGCGGGGCCACGGACAATTGCCGCAATTGGGCAATCAGACCGGCCAGCCGCACGGCGGCCTCGGAAAACTCGACCGAGCGGTCATCGACCGGCCCCGGTGCGACGGTCAGCGCGCGCATGTCGCGCAGGATCTCGTTTCCCTCGTCGAATGCGGCCTCGACCAAGGGGGTCTGGCTGGCGATCTGCGCCTCCAGCCCGGCCAGCTCGTCCGCCTTTTGGCGCAGCACGCGGAAAACGGCACCGCGCCCGGCTAGGCCCGACAAGCTGCCGGCAGCTTCTTGTTCGGACAGGTCTTCGAAGGATTGGCGCACACGGGCCACGTCACGCTCAAGGCTTTGTGCGGAAATGGCGATGGTATTGGAACGCTCCAGCGCGGTCTGGTATTCCTGCACGGTGGTCGCAAGGTGCTGTTCGACCGCTGCGGCCCCCGCCAAGGCCGCCGCGTTCAGCCAGCTGGACATGGCGACAATCGCCAGCGACCCCAGCCCCATCGACAGCAGCAGCCCGATCCGCGTGGCTGCCGTTCTGACCGCAGGCAAAAGCCGCATCAGGTAGGACCAGAACACGAAGATGCCGACCGACACGGCGGTGGAATAGGCCAACGCCGCAAAGAACCCCAAAGCGCCAGTATCATCCAGCAGCGATGACACCCCAAGATAGGTGTAGATGCCAGAGGCCACGGCAAGCACGCCCAGCGCGGCAGATGTAAAGCTGTCCAGCCACTTCAAATGGCCCTCCAGCTCGCTGGCATAGGCCAACCCGTGGCTTTCGCTGTGGCTGACGCCGCGCCCTTTGCGATCCTGCATGACCCCTACCCTTCAGAAAAATCACCGTTCGCCAAAGAGATAGGGCGCGCCCTGCCCGCATGCAAGCAAGGGCGTGGCCGGACGGGAAATGGGCGATGATATGCGCGGAGAGCCTATAAGCCGGATTTTGTCCAAGGGGTTGCCCCCTCTGGATGACCATTCCTCTGAACCACGGATTGCCCCGTGGCCTATAGCTGCCAACCCGAACCTCTGGGCCAAGGCGTGCCCTGCGGCGATATCGGTTGCCCGATCAGCCCGCGCGAGGTTCCTATTCGGCATTGCTCCCGGTGGGGCTTGCCATGCGGGCGCTGTTGCCAGCCCCCCGGTGGGCTCTTACCCCACCTTTTCACCCTTCCCCCGGCGTATCGCAAGCGAGGCGCAAGGGAGGTTTGTTTTCTGTGGCGCTTTCCCTCGGGTTTCCCCGGCCGGGCGTTACCCGGCACCGTTGCCTTGTGGAGTCCGGACTTTCCTCGAAGGTTGCCCCCCGCGGCCATCCAGCTCTCCGCGCCCAAGCGATCTAGGCGCTTTGTGCCCCGCGGTCAACGGGCCAGCGTGCGGCGAGTTCAGCCATGATGGCGCGGTCGGTGTCATCCAGCGGACCGGTGTGGAAAGGCCGGAACCGCAGGCGGAAGGCATCAAGCACAAGGGTTTCGGGGTCTTCACATGCGATGGGAAGAACATAGCCGAACGCTTTGGTATCGCTGATGAAATCCCCCGGCGCGGCGCGCCCTTCGGGCCAGATCGACAGCCCCTTGGCGGCAAGGCGCGGCCAGTCGAAATGGGGCCCCGGATCAATCTTGCGGCCCGGTGCCATGTCGGAATGGCCGATCACCTGTTCAGGCGGCACGTTCCAGCGGGCCATGATGCCCGGCAGCAGCGCCAAAAGCGCCTGCATCTGCGGCTCGGCAAAGGGGGCATCGCCGCGGTTGTCCAGCTCGATCCCGACAGAGCGGGAGTTCACATCCGTCACACCGCCCCAAGCGCCTGCCCCCGCGTGCCACGCGCGCTGGTCTTCGTCCACCATCTGCCAGATATGACCGTCATCGCGGATCAGGTAATGGGCCGATACCTCGAACGCGGGATCGCACAGGCGGTCCAGCGCGGCCTCGGCCCCGTCCATCGCGGTGTAGTGGATGACGATCATGTCGGGCAGCGCCCCGCCCCGCCGCGCCGTGTGGCACGATGTGGGCGCGGGCGTGACCGGCGGGCCGTCAGGCAGGATCATGGATCAGCCGCGCGCCTTGCGGAACGGGGTCGGATCCCACGAACAGGCGAACCCGTCGCCATCGGGGTCCAGCCCCAAACGGTCTTTTTCAGGCCCGCCCTTGGCCAGGAAATCCTCTTGCGCGAGGTCCGGCGAAGGGTATTTGGCGCAGTTGCGCTGAAACTTGGACTGCGCGTTGAAGCCCGAGCGGCGATAGATGCTTTCCCCCAGCGAATTGCGCGCGTTCAACGCGTATTCCACGATATTCGGGCCGGACGTGCCGCTGCGCGAGGGCAGCGCGGTGGGTTGCACCACCTCGTATTGCGCACGGATCTGGGCCAGGTGCGCCTTGTCATCCTCGATCGAGCGGACCGCGTCCACGGCTTCGAAATTGTTCTCGTTCGAGATGCCCGCATTGCCACCCGACAGGGGCGGCGGCGGGTTCGAGGGGCTGGCCTGCACCGGTTGCTGGCCCGAATTCAGCGCCGCAGCGGTTTCTGAAGCCAGCCGTTCGGCATCGGTTTGCGGTGCGGCGGATGCGGTGGCGGCCAGCCGCGCGGCGGGCGTGGTGCCCGGACTGATCGGCTGCACGGTCACGCCGGGTGCGGGCGGCACGGCCTGCCCGGCCAATTGCGCGTCACGCGCGGCTTGCTTGCGCTGATATTCTTCGTAACTGCCGAAACCCACACCGGCCCCGCTGTCGGGCACGGTCGGATCACATGCGGCGAGGGTCATCGCCCCCATTACAGTCAGCCCAATCATCCGGATACGCATAAAAATCGTCCTGCTTTTTTCATCCTGCAAAACGCAATGACCGACAGGGTTTGGCCCTGTCGGTATCGCGTCGATAATACGTCGGTATCACGCCGGGGCCGCTTTGGGCAGCACCCTCACGCCGGATTTACCACCACTTTTGCGGTTTTGCCACAAACCCGGCGGCCTGCTCCAGCGCATAGGCGGTATTCAGCAGATCGCCCTCTTCCCACGGGCGGCCGATCAGTTGCAGGCCAAGCGGCAGGCCCTTGGCATCAAGACCGGTGGGTACGGCGATGCCCGGCAGGCCGGCAAGGTTGACCGTGACGGTGAACACGTCGTTCAGGTACATTTGCACCGGATCGGCGTCGATCATCTCGCCCAGGCCAAAGGCAGGGGACGGCGTCGCGGGGGTCAGGATCGCGTCGATGCCTGCGGCGAATGCGTCGTCAAAATCGCGCTTGATCAGGGCACGCACCTTGCGGGCGCGGTTATAGTAAGCGTCGTAGAAACCGGCAGACAGCACATAGGTGCCGACCATGACGCGGCGCTGAACCTCGTGGCCGAAACCTTCGGCGCGGGTCTTTTCATACATTTCGTTGATGCCGTCGCCCGCGGCCAGCGTGGCGCGGTGCCCATAGCGCACGCCATCATAGCGGGCCAGGTTCGACGACGCCTCGGCCGGGGCGATCACATAATAGGTGGGCAGCGCGTATTTGGTGTGCGGCAGGGAAATATCGACCATTTCGGCCCCTGCGGATTCCAGCATCTTGCGGCCATCGGCCCACAGCGCCTCGATCTCTTCGGGCATTCCGTCCATGTGGTATTCGCGCGGGATACCGATCTTCTTGCCCTTGATGTCGCCGGTCAGCATCGCCTCGAAATCGGGCACAGGCAGATTGGCGGATGTGCTGTCCTTGGCATCATGCCCGCACATGGCCTCCAACATGATCGCCGCGTCGCGCACGGTTTTGGTCATCGGGCCTGCTTGGTCCAACGAGGACGCGAACGCCGCAACACCCCAACGCGAACAGCGCCCGTAGGTCGGTTTGATCCCCACGATGCCGGTGAAGGCAGCGGGCTGGCGGATCGAGCCGCCGGTATCGGTGCCGGTGGCCGCAAGGCACAGGTCGGCCGCCACGGCGGATGCGGACCCGCCCGACGATCCACCCGGCGTCAATTCGCGGTCGTCCACCTTCCACGGGTTCACGGCATTGCCGTAAACGCTGGTTTCGTTGGACGACCCCATGGCGAATTCATCCATGTTCAGCTTGCCCAGCATCACGGTGCCCGCATCGAACAGCTGGCCAGTAATGGTGGATTCGTATTCTGGCTTGAACCCTTCAAGGATGCGCGAGGCTGCCTGCGACGGCACGCCCTTGGTGCAGAACAGATCCTTGACGCCAATCGGCAGGCCGCACATGGCGGGCGCATCTCCCTTGGCGATCCGTTCGTCAGCGGCCTTGGCCTGCGCCAGCGCGATGTCGGGCGTGTCATGGACAAAGGCGTTCAGCTTGCCGGCTGCGCCCGCGGCTTTCAGGCACGCCTCGGTCAACTCGACAGAGGTCACGTCCTTGGCGCGCAGCTTGTCGCGGGCTTCGGCAAGGGTCAGCGTGTTCAGGTCGGTCATGTCTTACTCCACCACTTTGGGGACGGCGAAAAAACCTTCGCGGGCGTCGGGCGCATTTTTCAGGATCTTGTCCTGCATTCCGCCATCGGTGACGATATCTTCGCGCCGCTTCAGCGCCATCGGCGTGACCGAGGTCATCGGCTCTACCCCTTCGACATCCACTTCGCCCAGCTGTTCGATAAAGCCAAGGATGGTGTTGAACTCTTCGGCCAGCGCGGGAAGCTGGTCCTCTTCCACCTTGATGCGGGCCAGTTTGGCCACGCGGGCAGCGGTTTCGAGGTCGATGGACATGGGATGCCTCCGTCTGTTTCGGGTCTTGCCCCGCGTTTAGCGCCGCGCGGGGGCCGCTGCAAGCATGTGGCGGCGGTATATCGCGATCATCCAACCCAACATGACGGCATTGAGAAGGTGCCACAGAAAATGCGTGCCGATGGGGATGACGCCGCACAGGGGCATATCAATGGCGCGGAATGTGATGGAAAGCGTCAGCAGAATCGCCCCGATGGCCAGCCCGCGCGCAACGGGCGCGGGGCGCAAAAGCCATGCGTGAATGGCGATCAACAGCGGCACGGGCGCATATCCGGCAGAGGAGCCAAGGCCGGGGACCACCGCGAACAGGGGCACGGTGACGGCGGCAAAGGGGATAAAACCGGCGGTGAACAACATGGAGGCCAGCGCGCCCTGGCGCCAGACATCGCGGTGGATCGCGAAGATATAGGTCAGGATGAAACCCAGGATCGGCAGCACATCGGCCAGTCCGGCCCACCTTGTCGCATAGGTGTGGAACAGGCCCGATCCGATGCCGATGGCAACAATCATGGCCGACAGGACGCGCGCCATGGGCAGCCCGCCGGACCGCCAGAACATCCACAGCCCCACCAGCACGAAGGCCCCATTGGTCAGCGCATTCAGCGGCTCGGCCCACAATCCCGGCCCCAACCTTTCACAATAGCTGTCCACCTGTGTGGCCCAATCCATCGCTTCTACCTTTCCAATCGCGTTTGCCGTGCTACACTGAGCATTAGTTTGCCGTGCTACACTGAGCATTAACAGACAGGAGGATTCCAATGAAGATCATCTGGCTGGGCCATTCCAGTTTCCGCATCGAAATCGGCGACCAGGTGTTGCTTATCGACCCGTGGCTGACGGGCAACCCCATGTTTCCGCAAGACAAACATGCCGAGGCAGTCAAGGGCGCGACCGCGATCTTCTTGTCCCACGGGCATGGCGATCATGCCAGCAACGCCGTCAGCATCGCATCGGAACTGGGCATCACCGTCTATTGCATCCACGAGCTGTCGAAATGGGTCGGGGCCGAGGGCGCGGATGTCGTCGGCTATGGCAAGGGCGGCACGATCACCCTTGGCGATGTGCGCGTGACCATGGTGAACGCGGTGCATTCGTCGTCTATCGACTTTGGCGAGGGGCTGCCGAGCTATGCCGGCGGCGAGGCCGGGCTGATCATCCGCGGCGAAGGGCATTCCGTCTATTTCAGCGGCGATACCGATGTGATGGCCGACATGGGCGTGATCGCAGACCGCTATGCGCCGGATATCGGGCTGCTTTGCGCGGGCGGGCATTTCACCATGGATATGGAAGGCGCGGCCTATGCCGCCAAGAAGTTCTTCGATTTCTCGACCGTGATCCCCTGCCACTACCGCACCTTCCCCTTGCTGGAGCAATCCGCCGACGCGCTGACCAAGGCGCTGCCCGGTGTGCATGTGATCGAACCCGAGGTGATGGAAGCAATCACCATCTGACCCGACGCGGCCGAATTTTTCCCAAAATTCGGGGCGGAATTCGTTACGAATTCCGCTCCTCCCCTCGGCGGGCGGCGAAAAATTCGGCGAGCAATGCCTCGGCCCGTGCGGCACCGATACCGTCATAGACCTCGGGCACGTGGTGGCATTGCGGATGCGTGAAGACGCGCGGCCCTTGCGCCACGCCGCCCGATTTCGGGTCGGACGCGCCGTAATACAGCCGCGCGATACGGGCCGCTGAAATAGCCATGGCGCACATCGGGCACGGCTCCAGCGTCACGTATAGCGCATGGCCGGGCAGCCTTTCGGACTCGGCGGCAGCGCAGGCTTTGCGAATCGCCAGAATTTCAGCATGGGCGGTGGGGTCGTTCAATTCGCGGGTGCGATTGCCCGCCTTGGCAACCACCGTTCCATCCGGCGCAACGACGACCGCGCCCACCGGCACCTCACCGCGCGCGCCTGCGGCCTCTGCCTCGGCTAGGGCCAACCCCATGTAGCTGTCAAACACCATGCCCACCCGATTGCCCCGCGATACGCGCTTTCGCAAGCCCTGATTCTGGGCTATGGCCAGAACATGAGCAAAGCGCCCCGAAAACCCGCCCCACAATCCGCCGCGAAATCCGGCGAAACGCCCGCAGGTGACCGCATCGCCAAGGTCATCGCCCGCGCCGGTGTCGCATCCCGCCGCGAGGCGGAAAAGATAATCGAGGCAGGGCGCGTTTCGGTGAACGGCAAGGTGATCGACAGCCCCGCGCTGAATGTCGGGCCAGGTGACAAGATCAGCGTGGACGGCAAGCCGCTGAACCCGCCGGAGCCGCCGCGCATGTGGATGTATCACAAGCCTACCGGCCTTGTGACCACCAACAGCGACGAACAGGGCCGCGAGACGATTTTCGACCGCCTGCCCGCCGATCTGCCCCGCGTGATAACCGTTGGGCGGCTTGACCTGAATTCCGAAGGGCTGCTGCTGCTGACCAATGATGGCGGGCTGAAACGCCAGCTGGAATTGCCCGCGACCGGCTGGCTGCGGCGCTACCGCGTGCGCGTCAATGGCCGCGTTACCGAGGACGCGTTGGAGCCTTTGCGCAAGGGCATCGTCGCCGATGGCGAACATTTTCAGCCGATGGAAGTGACGCTGGACCGCCAGCAAGGCGCGAACGCATGGCTGACCATTGGCTTGCGCGAAGGCAAGAACCGCGAGATTCGCCGCGCGCTGGCCGAAATCGGTTTCAACGTGAACCGTCTGATCCGCGTGTCCTATGGCCCGTTCCAGCTGGGCAAGCTGAAGGAAGGCGAGGTCGAGGAGATCCGCCGCAAGGTTCTGCGCGACCAGCTGGGGATCGAGATAGAAGAACCCGCAGCGACGCCGCGTACCGGCACGAAATCCGGCACCAAGGTCACGCGCAGCCGCAAACCAGGCCCGCCGCGCGGCACCGACCTGACCGATATGGGCAGCCGCCCGGCGCGCGGCAAACCCCTGTCGAAGCCCATGTCGAAGCCCATGTCCAGGCCCGGCGGAAAACTCGGCGGCAAGCCCGCCCCGCGCAGCGATGCCCGCAGCGAGGGCGGCGGTTTCAAAACCGGCAAACCACGCAGCGGCGGCCCCGCGAAACCGCCGCGCGACCGAAAGGGGTAAGTCATGGGGCAGTTCCCCCTAGCAACCCGTGGGCAAAGCACATAAGTTTGGCCTTGTAAGGTGACTTCGGGGGGCTGAATGACCGATACCGCGCTACAGAAACTGGCGTTCTTTTTGCTGGTCTTGCTGATCCTCTATGTGGCGATCGCGGGGAGCGTGTGATGGCGCAGCGTTTTGGCGGAAAATACAGCCCCGATGGCAGCGCCCCCAAAGGCGCGCCCGACGCACCACGCACTGCGAACCAATCCCCCGCGAAAATGGCCCGCCGCACCCGCGCGGGCGGGCGCGTGAACCTTCTGTTCCTTGCCCCCTTGCCGCTGATTTTGCAGGCTTTTGGCAATGGCCCGACGGCCATGGCGCTGAACCTTGCCGCGCTTGGCACGCTACTGCTGGCCGCCTGGCTGACCCGCGAAGGTCTGATCGCGCAAGAAGCATACGAGGCGCGCAAGGTCGCACGCCGCCCTGCCTTTCCTCGCAAGATCGCAGGCAGCCTTCTGACCGGCCTTGGCCTTGCCATCGCAGGCTTCGCCGCCACGGGCGGGATCGCCGCGCCGCTGATTTATCTTGTGGTGGGCGCGGCGCTGCATCTGTTCGCCTTTGGCCCTGATCCGTTGAAAAACAAGGGGATGGAAGGCATCGGCCAGTTCCAGACCGACCGCGTGGCCCGCGCCGTGGACGTAGCCGAAAAGCACCTGGCCGAGATGACCGATGCCATGTCCCGCGCCGGCGACCGCCAGATGGCGCGGCGGCTGGAGCAGTTCCAGGCCACCGCCCGTGATCTGTTCCGCACGGTCGAGGATGACCCGCGCGACCTGACCGCCGCGCGCAAGTACCTGTCGGTCTACTTGATGGGGGCGCGTGACGCGACGGTGAAGTTTGCCGATATTTACGGGCGCACCCGCGACCCGCAGGCCCGCGCCGATTACGCCGCCCTGCTGGACGACTTGGAACAGAATTTTGCCGCCCGCACATCCAGGATGCTGGTCGATGACCGCACCGATCTGACCGTGGAAATCGACGTGCTGCGCGACCGTTTGCAGCGCGAAGGCCTGCACACCGAATAGCCGAATAACAGTGAACAGGGGCATGTCGCCCCACCCATGAGAGGGATACGATATGTCTGCCAATATCCGCGAGAAAGCCCAGGAAACGCTGGCCCTGGTCGAAGAGGTCAACGCCGTGGTCCTGCCCGAACCGGGCAAGCCCGAGGAAATCGTCCCGCTGGAGGCCGCCGACGCGCCCCAATCCGAAGCGATCCGCAAGCGCATGTCCGAACTGGACATGACCGACACCAATTCCATCGTGTCCTTCGGGTCGGCCGCGCAGGCGGAATTGCAGGTGATTTCCCAGGCGATGCTGGCCGATGTGCGCAACAAGGATGTCGGCCCGGCGGGCGACAGCCTGCGCAATATCGTGACCGCGATCCGCGGCTTTTCCGTGTCCGAACTGGATGTGCGCCGCAAGCGGTCCTTCTGGGAACGTCTGCTGGGCCGCGCCGCGCCCTTTGCCAAATTCACCGCCCGTTTCGAAGAGGTGCAGGGCCAGATCGACCGCATCACCGACAACCTTCTAAGCCATGAACACAAGCTGCTGAAGGATATCAAATCGCTGGACATACTGTATGAAAAGACGCTGGATTTCTATGACGAGTTGGCCCTGTATATCGCTGCGGGCGAGGCCAAGGTGAAGGAACTGGACAGCAACGACATCCCCGCCAAGGAGGCCGAGGTGCAGGCCGCGCCCGAATCCGAGCAGGTGATGAAGGCGCAGGAATTGCGCGACCTGCGCGCCGCGCGCGACGATCTGGAACGCCGTGTGCATGACCTGAAACTGACCCGTCAGGTGACGATGCAATCGCTGCCCTCGATCCGGCTGGTGCAGGAAAACGACAAGTCGCTGGTGACGAAAGTCAACTCGACCTTGGTGAACACCGTGCCGCTTTGGGAAACCCAGCTGGCGCAGGCCGTCACCATCCAGCGCAGCGCCGAAGCCGCCGCCGCGGTGCGCGACGCCAATGACCTGACCAACGAATTGCTGACCGCCAACGCCAAGAACCTGCGCGACAGCAACAAGATGATCCGCGAGGAAATGGAGCGCGGCGTGTTCGACATCGAGGCCGTGAAACAGGCCAATGCCGACCTGATCGGCACGATCGAAGAAAGCCTGCAAATTGCCGACGAGGGCAAGGCCAAACGCGCCGCCGCCGAAAAAGAGCTGAAGAAGATGGAAGCCGAACTGCGCGACACCCTTGCCGCCGCCAAGGCCAAGAAAACCGGTCTGGGCGACACCGCCTCGACCGCCGTTCCGGCCAACTGAGGGCAGAACATGCGGCGTTGGACAAAATCACTCGTGGGATTGACGGCGGGGCTGGCCCTGACCGGCTGTCTGGACCTGTCCAAGCGCCCCAGCGTCACGCCGCAGCAGCGTCCCGCCGGTCTTGTCGCGCCCAAACCGGCGCCCAAGCCACCACAGGGCCCAAGCCAGGAAAGCCGGGCGTTATCAGCCTATTACGCGCGCGTGCAATCGGAATTGCTGGCGCAGGGCCTGCTGCGGCAGGATGGCGGCGGGCCGGACACGCCCTTCACCTCGGACATGCTGGTGCGCAATTTCACCCGTATCGCGTTTTTCGATGAATACGAACGCGGCGCGGGGCTTCAGGCGGCACGCGATACACCCGGTGTGCTGCGCCGCTGGCCCGGGCCGGTGCGGCTTACGGTGGAATTCGGCACCTCGGTTCCGGCTGAGCGACGTGCCCGCGACCGCGCCACCGTGGCGAATTATGCCGCGCGGCTGAAACGGGTCACGGGGCACCCAATTGGCATGTCCGATGCCTCGCCCAATTTCCACGTTCTGGTGATGGGAGAGGACGACCGCGCCGAGGCGATCCCCCGCGTGCTGGAGATCGTGCCAAACATCAACCCGGCCTCCCTGTCGATCCTGCGTAATATCCCGCGCTCGATCCATTGCCTTGTGATCGCGTTCTCCTCGGACCAGAACGACCACGATTACCGCCGCGCCATCGCACTGGTGCGTGATGAACACCCCGACCTGCTGCGCAAATCCTGCATGCACGAGGAAATCGCCCAGGGGCTTGGCCTTGCCAATGACAGCCCGCAGGCGCGCCCGTCGATCTTCAACGATGACGACGAATTTGCCCTGCTGACCACCCATGACGAAATGCTGCTGAAAATGCTGTATAGCCCGCGCCTGCGCGGCGGCATGACCCAAGAAGAGGCGCGGCCGATCCTGCGTGACATGGCCGAGTATCTGGTCGGAGGGTCGTCGTGACCGAAGATGCGGCGCAACCTTCGCAGCTTTTGTCGCAGCCGCTGACCTTGCCCTGCGGCGCGGTGGTGCAGAACCGTATCGTGAAATCGGCCATGTCCGAGGGGCTGGCCGATGCGGACGGGCACGTCACGCCGCAACTGACCACGCTTTATGCCCGTTGGGGCGCCGGCGGCGCGGGGATGCTGATCACCGGTAACGTGATGGTGGACCGCGCCCACCGCGAAGGCGCCGGGAATATCGTGATCGACGGGCCGCAGGACGATGCGGCGATGGCCGCGCTGCACGATCTGGCCGCTGCGGGGCGCAGCCATGGCGCGCTGATGCTGATGCAGTTGAACCACGCGGGCCGGCAGGTGCCGCGCATTCTGAACCCTGCCCCGAAATCCGCGTCTGACGTGGGGCTGGACATGGGCAAACGTTTTGCCAAGCCCAGCCCGATGACCGGGGACGAGGTCGAAGACGTGATCGCCCGCTTCGTCGCCGCCGCCCGCATCGCGCAGCAGGCGGGCTTTGACGGAGTGCAAGTTCACGCCGCCCATGGCTACCTTGTCTCGCAATTCCTGTCACCGCTGACCAACCGCCGCTCTGACCAGTGGGGCGGGTCGCTGGCCGACCGCGCAAGGCTGCTGTTGGAACTGATCCGCCGCACCCGCACCGCCTGTGGCACCCGGTTCATCGTCGGGGTCAAGCTGAACGCGACCGATTTCCAGCGTGGCGGCTTTTCCGAGGATGACAGCGTGCAGGTCGCCGCGTGGCTGGAAGGCGCGGGTGCCGATTTCATCGAAGTGTCGGGCGGCAATTACGAACAGCCCCGCATGATGAATATCGACCGGCTGGACCCCTCCGCCACGCGGCTGGACAGCGCCCGCGCACGCGAGGCGTATTTCATGGATTTCGCCCCCCGCCTGCGCCGCGCCACCGCCCTGCCGATCATGGTCACGGGCGGGTTCCGCAGCGCCACCGGCATGGCCCGCGCGCGGGTTGATGGCGTGGACCTGATCGGCATGGCACGCCCGTTGGTGCTGACCCCCGAGGCCCCCGCCGGATTGCTGGCCGGCACGCTGGACCGGATGGAATCGCGCGATGGCAGGCTGTCGCTGGGGCCGGGCTGGCTTGGCCCGAACTCTCCGCTGGCGCTGCTGCGCGATCTCAATGCCGCGGGCACGATGGCATGGTATCAACAGCAGATCGCCCGCCTGTCGGACGGGCAGGACCCCGACACCGCATTGCCGGTTTGGCGTGCCCTGCGCGCCTTTGCCAAAACCGAAAAAACCGCCGCCGCGCGGATCATTTAGAATTTCCACGAAAGGGTCACCGACATGGGTATTTTCGACTTTCTGTCAGGCGAATTCATCGACGTCATCCATTGGACGGACAACACGCGCGACACCATGGTCTGGCGCTTTGAACGCGAAGGCCACGAGATCAAGTACGGCGCCAAGCTGACCGTGCGCGAAGGTCAGGCCGCCGTATTCGTCCACGAGGGGCAGTTGGCCGATGTCTTCACCCCCGGCCTGTATATGTTGGAAACCAACAACATGCCGGTAATGACCACGCTTCAGCACTGGCATCACGGGTTCAAATCCCCTTTCAAGTCGGAAATCTATTTCGTCAACACGACCCGTTTCAACGACCTGAAATGGGGCACCAAAAACCCGATCATCTGCCGCGATCCCGAATTCGGGCCGGTGCGCATTCGCGCCTATGGCACCTATTCCGTACGCGTCATCGACCCCGCCAAGTTCCTGTCCGAAATCGTCGGGACGGATGGCGAATTCACCATGGACGAGATCAGCTTCCAGATCCGCAACATCATCGTGCAGGAGTTTTCCCGCGTGGTGGCCGGATCCGGCATTCCGGTGCTGGACATGGCCGCAAACACTGCCGATCTGGGCAAACTGGTGGCGGCGGCGATTTCCGGCGTAATCGGTGAATACGGGCTGACCATTCCCGAGCTGTATATCGAAAACATCTCACTTCCGCCTGCGGTCGAGGATGCATTGGACAAGCGCACATCCATGGGGATGATCGGGGACCTGAACAAGTTCACGCAGTATTCCGCAGCCGAGGCGATGACCGCCGCCGCCCGCAACCCCGGTGGCGGGGGCGGGATCAGCGCAGGTTTGGGCATGGGCATGGGCATGGCCATGGCGCAGCAGCTTGGCGGTGCCAGCGGCCCGTGGGGCGCGCGTTCTGACACTGCCGCCCCCACCGCTGCCCAGACGCCCCCGCCCCCACCGCCGGTCGAACATGTCTGGCACATCGCCGAGAATGGCGAAACGCGCGGCCCGTTCTCTAAGGCGGACATGGGGCGGATGGTGACGGATGGCAACCTGAAACGCAGCACCCATGTCTGGACGCCCGGGCAAGACGGCTGGATGCTGGCCGAAGACGTGCAGGAACTGGCGCAGCTGTTCACCGTGATGCCGCCGCCGCCGCCCGCGCCCTAATCTGCCCCGACCCTGCACCAAGCCCCGCCCAAGGACCACCTGATGACCCGCGTGCGCCGATCCGAAGCCTGCGACACCTCGCCCGAAGCACAACGCGCCGAAGCGATCGCCCTTGCCCTGATGGGCGCGGGCGAGATGCCCGATATTTGGTTGGCCGAGAATGTCGTCTGGGACGGCCCGCATGGCGCAGTCACGGGCCGCGCGGCAATCATGGGGCTGCGGGACGAAACCCCGGTGCCCGAAGCGGTGACGCTGGATGAGATCGTGACCCATGGCAAAGCGGGGGCCGTGTCGGGCCGGATCACCCGCGCAGGTGCCGCCCCGCGCCTGTTTTGCCACATGATCCGCTACACCACCGCCAAAGGTGCCGAAATCGCCCATCTGGTCACTTTCGAACATGCCGGCCCCAAGCGATGACCGATCCCGACACCCCGTTGGAAGAACACCACTTCCCCTGCGATCAGTGCGGGTCTGACCTGCGCTATGATCCGGAAAAGGGCCTTTTGACCTGCGATCACTGCGGCAATGTCCAAGCCATCATGGCACCCGACCACGCCAGCATCCGCGAACTGGATTTCCGCGCCGCCCTGGCCCGCGCCCTGCCCGCGCAGGAAATCGAGGAAACCCGCGTCTCGCAATGCCCGAACTGCGGCGCGCAGGTGGAACTGGGCGGCGCCGATCACGCCACCGAATGCCCGTTCTGCGCCACACCCCTGGTGGCCGATACCGGCACGCATCGCCATATCAAACCCAAGGGCGTGCTGCCCTTCGTGCTGGACGAAAGCAGCGCGCGCAAGGCCATGACACACTGGCTGGGACGGCTGTGGTTCGCGCCGAACGGATTGCAGGAATACGCGCGCAAGGGCCGCAAGATGGATGGCATATACGTGCCCTATTGGACCTATGACGCCGACACGAAATCCACCTACACGGGCGAACGCGGCACGGTCTATTACGAAACCCGCACCGTGATGCGCGACGGCAAACGCACCACGCAAAGGGTGCAGAAAATCCGCTGGCGTGCGGTGTCGGGCCGCGTGGCGCGCTTCTTCGACGACGTGCTGGTGCTGGCCTCGCGTAGCCTGCCCAAGAAATACACCGACGCGCTGCATCCTTGGGACCTGTCCGCGCTGGAGCCCTACCAGCCCGAATTCCTCGCCGGTTTCAGGGCCGAGGGATATATCGTCGAACTGGACGAGGGCTATAACGAGGCGCGCGCCCATATGGCCCGCCAGATCGAACGCGACGTGCGTTTCGACATCGGCGGCGACCGGCAGCGCATTCATTCACTGGACACGCACGTGTCGGACGTGACCTTCAAACATATCCTGCTGCCGGTCTGGCTGGCCGCTTACAAATTCCGCGGCAAGACTTACCGTTTCGTCGTCAACGGCCAGACGGGCCGCGTGCAGGGCGAACGGCCCTGGTCAGCGTGGAAAATCGCCTTTGCCGTGCTGCTCGGCGTGATCGTGGCCGCAGGCGTCGGCTACCTTGTCGCGCTCAACCAAGGAGCCATCCAATGACCGCAATCGACACGCTGGACGCCCTGTTGCGCGCCCGCCATTCCTGCCGCGCCTTCCTGCCCGACCAAGTGCCGGACGATGTGGTCGAACGCATCGTGCAAACCGCGGGCCGCGTGCCTAGCTGGTGCAATTCGCAGCCGTGGCAGGTGATCGTGACGCGCGGCGCCGAAACCGACCGCTTCCGCGCCGCCGTCACCGAGGCCGCGCAAACCAAGGCACCCGAACCTGACATGCCATGGCCCGAAGCCTACGAGGGCATCTACAAGTCCCGGCGCCGCACCTGCGGTTTCCAACTCTACGATGCGGTCGGTATCGCGAAAGAAGACCGCGAGGGCACCCGCGAGCAGATGATGGAAAACTACCGCCTGTTCGGCGCGCCGCATGTGGCGATCATCACCTCCGAATCCAAGCTGGGCCCCTATGGCGCGATGGATTGCGGCGGCTTCATCACGGCCTTCACATTGGCAGCCGAGGCCTTGGGCGTCGCCTCGATTCCGCAAGCTGCCGTGGCCGCATACGCCCCCACGGTGCGCGCATTTTTCGACATCCTTGAAGGGCGCGACATCCTATGCGCCATTTCTTTCGGATACGCGGACAAGGATCACTCCGCCAACAGCTTCCGCACCGAACGCGCGCCGCTGTCCGAGGTGCTGGACTGGCGCGGATAAGCCCCCCCGCACCAGCCCGCAATTCCTATCCCTTGCGGATCGTGACCTTGCGCGCCGCTGTCGCCTTGGCCGTCAGCTTGGGCACGACGATGGTCAAAACACCGTCCTTCAGGTCCGCCTCTACCTTGTCGGCATCGGCATCGGGCGGCACCCGGAAGGACCGGCTGAACGATCCATACTGGCGCTCGGAAAAGAACCAGGTCTCGCCGCTCTCTTCCTTGCTGGCGGATTTCTCGCCCTTCACGGTCACCATCCCGTCATGGATGGCCAGGTCGATGTCCTTCTCCTCGACACCGGGCAGTTCCATGCTGATGCGATAGGCATTGTCATCAGACGAAGCGTCCGAGGCAGGGGCCAGCCAATCGGCCACCTTCGCTCCCAATCCCTTGAGCGGCTCGTAAAGTTGCGGCCAAAGCCCGGCTGTATGCGATTTCTCAACCATCTGTATCACTCCTGTTGTCTGGTTGCGTCGATGGCCCCAATGTCGCGCCAAAACCTGCGGCACGCATTGATCTCGCTCAATCGTGCTTGCACATGGGCACCAAATGGCCGACCCCTGACAGAACAACGAAACAAAGGAGCCTCCCATGCGCGCGCTCATCCAACGTGTCACCCGCGCCAGCGTCACAGTGGACGGACAAATGATCGGCCAGACCGGCCCCGGCCTTCTGATCCTCGTCTGCGCAATGCAAGGCGATACCGACGACCTGCCCGGAAAACTGGCCGCGAAAATCGCCAAGCTGCGTATCTTCAAGGATGACGCGGGCAAGATGAACCTCGCCCTGAAAGACACCGGCGGCAGCGCGCTGGTGGTGTCGCAATTCACCCTGGCCGCGGATACCGCACGCGGCAACCGCCCCGGGTTTTCCACCGCCGCCCCGCCCGACGAAGGCCGCCGCCTTTACCAAGCCTTCGCCGCCGAAATGGCAGCCCTCGGCATTCCCACGCAAACCGGTGAATTCGGTGCAGATATGGCAGTGGATCTGGTTAATGACGGGCCGGTCACCATCTGGATCGACACGGCGGACTGAACGCAAACCAAAGCGCAAGCGGCACCCAACAGAGCCTCCGGCGGGAGTATTTTGAGCAAAATGAAAGCAAAAACACCCATTTTCATTTTGCCTGAAATACTCCAGGGGTGAAGTTTCAATTCTCCGAATTGAAACGAGGGGGCGGCGCCCCCTCACCGCCGATCGTAAGATCGGCCACTGAAAATGTCAGCCGGAACGGCTTGCCGCTGGATTGCGACCGGTTGCCGGTAAATCAGGACTTTTTCACGAACTCGGTCAGGATGACGATGCGCTGCCCTTCGACGCGGCCCTCGATATGGCCTGCATTGTCGGGCACCAGCGCGATGTTACGCACAGCGGTTCCACGTTTGGCGGTGAACCCGCCACCCTTCACGGGCAGATCCTTGATCAGCACCACGGAATCGCCCTGCGCCAGCACCGCGCCATTGGTGTCGCGGTGGATGATCTCTGGCACGTCCGACACGCCGGCTTCGGCCCATGCCTGCACCTCTGGCTCCAACCATGCCATGTCCAGCACGTCATTGGCCCAGGCCGCGCCCAGCCCTTTCAGCAGCCGCCATGCGACCACCTTGGTGGCCTCGTCCTCGGACCAGATCGCCTCGTTCAGGCATTGCCAATGGGGACCATCGGTCGGGCCTGCAGTGACGCCTTCCATGCAGGTGGCGCATAGCATTACCTCATCCTCGCGCGGAGCTACTTGATAGGCGGAGGCGGGAGCGGTGCCGCAAAGGGCGCAGGTCTGGGACATGAGGGTTTTCCATCAAACAAAAGGCCCGCACCTTATGGGCTGCGGGCCTTGTGATGTCCATGCGGCATCGGGGCGTCCGTCAAGGTTCGCGGAAGGCCTCGCGCGATTTATAAAGCGGTTTGAGCAAGTATTGCAGCACGGTCTTTTCGCCCGTGTGCAGTTCCACCGTGCTTTGCATCCCCGGCCGGATCGCAAGGCTGGCCTGGCGTTCGGTCAGGTTGTCCATATCCACCCGCAGCATTACCTTGTAATGCGCGCTGGCATCAGGGTCGCGGGCGCGTTCATCCTTGAACGTATCGGCCGAGATGAAATCCACTCGCCCCTTCAGCGTGCCAAAGATGGTGTAGTCATAGGCCGACAGCTTGATTATCGCCTCTTGCCCGTGGCGCAGGTTCGCGATGTTCTCGGGCTTTACGCGCGCCTCGACGAAGAGTTCCTCGTCCAGCGGGATGATCTGGGCGATTTCCTCTCCGGGGCGGACGACACCGCCTATGGTGGTCACGCCCAGCTTGTTGACGATGCCGCGCATCGGGCTGGTCAGAACGGTGCGGTTCAGCTGGTCCTGCGAGGATTTCAGGTTCTGGCGCAGGGTGGCCAGTTCCTTGAGCGTATCGGAATAGTCCCTGGCGCGGTTCAGTTCGGCCTGGGTCACGATCTCGTCCATGCGGTTCCTGGCGTCCGCATGGGCCTTGCGCACGCGGGTCACTTCGATCAGTGCCACGACCTTCTTCGCAAGCAGGTCTTCCAGCAGCGAGCGTTCTTTCCACGCTTGATCCAGCACGCGCTGCGCGCCTTCGCGGCGGGCCACGTAATCGGTTTGCCGTGCTTTCAGAAGCGCCCGTTCTGATGCCACCATTTCGGGCGTGCGGGCGGCCAGATCGGCGGGGACGGTGAAATCCATCATGCCAGCCAGCTCGGCCTCCAGCCGCAGGCGGCGGGTTTCATAGGCTGCGATCTGGTCGCGCAGATCGTCAACCGAGGATTGGAACTGGGTACCATACAGCCGGGCCAGCACATCGCCCTTCTGGACGGTGTCGCCTTCCTTGACCAGCAGTTCGGCCAGAATGCCGCCTTCAAGGTTCTGGATGATCTGCGGGCGCGAGGAGGAAATGAACTCGCCCTCGGCCCTTACAATCTCATCTACCCATGCAAAGGCCGCCCACATGATGAACAGCCAGACGGTGCCGGCGCAAAGCCAGATCATCAAGGACGGGCCGCGCAGCTTCGCGTTCAACTGGCTGGCAAGGTTCCCCTGCCCGCCATGACCGCCAAGGTTGGTGGTTCCTGCCGCCATCTTATGCCTCCTTGCGCATGGGCTGCGCGCCGTTCAGATGCATCATGACCTGTTCGCGTGGGCCATCCACGACCATGCGGCCATGGTTCAGCACCAGCGTCCGATCCGTCAGCGACAGGATCGGCACACGGTGGGTGGCAATGATTGCGGTGCGGTTTTTCAGCCATTCGCCAAGCCGCCCCACAAGCGCGGTTTCCAGCGCCTGGTCCAGTGCGGCGGTGGGTTCGTCCAGAAGGCATATCTGCGGATTTTGCAGCCACAGCCGCGCCCATCCGATCGACTGGCGTTGCCCGATAGACAGCCCCTGCCCGCCATCGCGGATTTCCAGGTCAAGCCCCTTGGCATGGCCGCGCACGAATGCGCCAAGGCCCGCGAAATCAAGCGCCGCCATCAGGCGGTCGTCGTCACGTTCCAGCATATTCAGGTTCAGGTTATCGCGCAGCGTGCCCGCGAACAGGCGCACGTCTTGCCCCAGATAGCCGATCAGGCGGCGCAGGTCGCGCGGTTCGATCTGGGCAATATCGGTGCCGTCCAGCATCACGCTGCCTTTGGTCGGCGCATATAGCCCGGTCAGCAGCTTGAGGAAGGTGGATTTGCCCGACCCGTTCGCACCCAGCACTGCCAGATGTTGCCCCGGTGCGATCTTGAGCGCGGGCAGGTCCAGCGTCTGCGCGCCGTCATCGTCGTAGCGGAAGGTGACCTCGCGCAACTCGAACACGCCTTTCAGCGTCTCGCGGCGCAGGTAGTGGCGCGCTTCCTCGGCGTCTTGCGGCGCGTCCGCGATTCCGTCCAGCCCGTCCAGCGCGGATTTGACGTTGGACCAGCGGGCCATGGTGCTGGCCAGTTGGGTCAGCGGCGCCAACGTGCGCGAGGTCAGAATGCCCGTGGCGATGATCGAACCGATGGTGAATTCACCGGCAAACACAAGGTAAGTGCCCATGATCACGGCGGACACATAGGTGGCCTGCTGCACGCCTTGGCTCCAGAAGGTCAGCATCGAAGAAAGCCGGCGCTGTTCGGATGATTTCAGGGACGACAGCGCGGTCATTTCCGACCAAAGGCGGCGGATACGATCCTCGGCCCGTTGGGTTTTCACGGTGTCCAGTTCGGTCACGACCTCGTGCAGCAACCGACTGGTCTTGGTCGATGCGCCCTGGGTTTCCTGCGTCAGGCGCATCATGCGTTTTTGCATGAAGAACCCCGGCAGCACCATCAGCACCCCGCCCAGCACCAGCACCCAGACCACGTTGCCCGCGATGGATGCTACTAGGAAAAGGAACAGAAATATGAATGGGATATCGGTCAGCGACCCAACGGTAGAGGCGGTGAAGAATTCGCGCACCGCGCTGAATTCGCGCATCGAGGCGAACAATTGCGAGGGCGAGCGCCCTTTCAGATCGGACCGCATGCCAAGCAGCCGGTCCATCAGCATCTGCTGCACGCCAATTTCGATCTGGCGGCCAGCGCCATCCATGATCTGCGCGCGGGCGGATTTCAAAAATGCCTCCATCAGCAGGGCGATGAAGGCGCCCGCGGCCAGCACCCACAACGTCGCCTCGGACTGGTGCGGGATCACGCGGTCGTAGATTTGCAGCGAAAACAGCGCCACGGAAACCGCCAGAAGGTTCGCCACGAACGATCCCAACGCAACCTCGCCGAACTGGCGGCGAAAGCGGTCGAACTGGCCCCAGAACCAATGCGGCGCGGCGGATTTCGGGGTATGCGCCTGCTCGATCCGGTGCATGGTCGCTTCGGCATGGATCAGGTAGCCGTTGAAATAGGGGCTGAAATCGGCCAGCGGGATATGGGTGCGGTTATCGGGGCGCGTGGTGTCATAAATCACCAGGTCGCCACGCGACTGCGACAGCACCAGCACGAACTGGCCCGATGTCATCTGCGCGATGGCGGGCCACAGATCGGGCGTCAGGGCGGCCGCTTGGGCGACGCGAGTCTCAAGCCCCACGGCTTGCATTCCGTGCGCAAGGTTCTGCGGCTGGAAAGTCATGCCCCCTTCGGTGCCGTCGGCGGTCATCGCCTCAAGGATGTCATGGGGCAGCGCATCGACCCCAAGGGTTGACGCATAAACCGAGGCCAGGTCGGCACGCGCGCGGAGCCGTTCGTTAAAGCGGTCTGTCGGTGCCTCGCCCGGGGCGGTGTCCGCGTTGGACACGACCTGAGGGCGCGGCGGTTTGGCGCGTGCGGGGGCCGTGTTGTTGATCGTCAGCGAAAGGGGCGGTTTGCCGGTCATGGCGTCAAATCCCGCTCCCGTCGGCCAAAAGCCCCAGTTCCTGCGCAATCGCCAGACGCGACAGCACGGCACGGTATTTCGATTCCACTTCCGACTGCTGCGCGGATGCGAAGGTCTCGTATACCCCGACCACATCCATCACCTGCCGCTGGCCCGCGTCATACTGGTTTTGGAACAAGTCCAGGTTCTGCTTGGCCTGCACGGTCAGGCGCTGCGCCTCGGCGGCCTGGCGTTCGGCGGCGTTCGCCTCTTGCTCCAAGCGGGCCAGGCGGCGGCTTGCCTCTTCCTGCGCCTGGGAAACCTTGCGGCCCGCGCCTTCCTTGGCGGCCTCTACCGCCTTGAGGTTGGCAGGCGTGCCAAAGCCGATATTGGAATCGCCGCTCGCCGTCAGGGTCGGGCCGTTGGTGCCGCCGGTGCCAGTGGACCCCGACACGCCAAGCCCCGGCAACAGGCCGACACGGGCGATCACAGCCTCGGCCACGGCGCGTTCTTTTTCAGCCTCGGCCAGCATGACCGTCAGGGGCCGCGCCGCATCCACCCGCACGGGCACCTGCGACATGCCCGACAGCCCGTTCAGCTTTTTGATGGACATGGCATTCAGTTCCGCGAAGGACGCGGCGGCGGTTTCGGATTGCGCGTTCTGGTTCGACCGGATTTCCGCCAGCTTCTGACGCAGCACGTTCAGGTCGGACATATCCGACACGCCGCCATTCACGCGCTCTTCCATGATCCATTCGAAATGGCTCATGTCCTTGTACGAGGCTTGGGACAAGGCCGCGCGTTCGCGGGCCTGCTGCGCCGCGACATACAGCGACAGCGCGGTATAGACCCGTTCGTTGCTGTCCTGCGCCAGCACCACGGCGGCGACCTCTACGTCGGCCTTGGCGAAATCGCGTTGGCTTTCTTGCGGCCATGGTCGAACAACACCTGGTCCACCACGATCGAGGCGACGACAGCGCCCAGGCTGGACAGGCTGACCGACGGCCCGATCGAAGGCAGCCAGTTTTTCGACCGCGCCTCGGCCCGCAGGCGCGCGGCGCGCAGTTCGGATTCAGCGGCGCGGCTGCTCGCGCCCATCACGGCGGTGGCCACCTGGTCGAAACTGCCGCCAGGGGGCAGCACCGACTGGCGGGACTGAAGCCCGGAAATGATAACAGACTGCGCCGCCTCTTTCTGGCGCGCAGTCAGCGTGGATGTCGGATCGGTTGTCTTGAAGCGCGAGACCTCGTTGCCGTCGCCGCCGGGCAGCGACATGCACCCCGCCAGCGACATGCAGGAAACCAGAAGAAAACCACGCGTAGTAATACCGTTAAACTGCCCCATGAACCGCCCCCTATATGTGGTGCTTATACTTGTTTTTATTGTATTTTATTGGACTGGCGCGGGGGCGCCTGAATTCCCCCGCACCGACCTTTATCAGATGATCGGGGTGCTGATCTGGATGTCGTCATCCACCAGTACCGTAGCCGAACCGACGCTGTATTCGTCGTAGTTCTGACCGCCGATGTTATGGGTCTGGCCGGTGGACATGCCGCCCTCGATGGTGACATGATCGTCATGGCCGCCATGGATGGTCAGCGTGTCGCTGTTCGACGACAGCGCGCTGATGGTCGCCTCGTCGATGGTCAGGGTCGATTCCTCGGCGAATTGCAGATCAAGGTTTTCGATCTGGTGGACGGACAGGTTGGGGTTGTCCAGATCCACGACCGAGGTCGTGGTATCGTCCAGCACCAGATAGGTTCCCGAAGTGTTGCCCGCGTCATCGGCGGCTTCCACAACAAGGTGCGAGCCGTCCGGAATGGCCGGATCGAAGCCGAAGATCGTGTTGCCCATGAAGTCGGTCCCGTCGCCACCAACCTGGTTGGTCGCGCCGGTGGTGGTGTGGACCTCGTAGACCGAAAAATCGTCACCTGCATCATCGACCGAGATCGCGCTATAGCCCGACAACTCGCGGGTATAGGACACGACGGTCGGCCCTTCGGGCGCGTCGGTATCAACGGCGACCGCACCATCGATGCTGTCGGTGTTGCCCGCCGCATCGGTGGCATAGACCGTGTAATTTGCGTCATATGCGCCGGTGCGGAAGGCACTTGCCGGCACGTGTGCCGTCCAGTTGCCCGCAGCATCGACGCTGGCAGCCACTTGCGTGCCATCGAAATCGACCATGACGGTCGATCCTGCCTCGACCTGACCGTTCAGGGTGACGCCATCGGCGGCCTCGGCTGCGTTGACCACGTTGTCGCCCTCGACCGGGGCCGAAGAGGTGCTAAGCTGGTTGACCAGCGTATCCACGTCGAAATCATCGCTGACCGTGGCGGTGTTGCCCGCCGCATCGGTGGCGTTGACGGTGACGGTGACGTTTTCCTCGCCCATGGGCAGGGCCGACGCGGGCACGCCCGCGGTCCAGTTGCCAAGCGCATCTACGGTGGCCGGAACGGTGGTGGTGCCCACGGTGACGGTCACGCTTGATCCCGGTTCGACCGTGCCGGTCAGAACCACGCCATCTGCGGCCTCGGCCGCGTTGACCACATTGTCGCCTTCGACCGGCGCGGTGGAGGTGGCGAAATTCGTGACAACCGTGTCCACGGCGACGCTGCCAGTCACTGTGTTGGTGTTTCCCGCCGCATCGGTGGTCGCCGCGGTGATAGTGGCCGCCAAAGTGTCCGTCGGCATTTCGGCAAAGGTGAACCCGGCCTGCCAGTTGCCCGACTGATCGGTGACCACGGTGCGGGTGCCGGAACCGAAGTTCACGGTGACGATCGCGCCCACATCCGAGGTGCCGTAAAGGATCACGCCATCCTTGGCCTCGGCCAAGTTGATCGTGTTGTCAGTTTCAACCGGCTGGCTGGACAGCGCCAGCGAGTTCGCCACGGTGTCCACGGTGACAGAGCTGTTGACCGTGTCCACGTTGCCCGCCGCATCGGTCGAAGTCGCCGACAGGGTCACGGTCCGTTCGCCCCGCGGGATTTCCGCACCCGAATAAGTGACGGTCCAGTTGCCGTTTACATCCACGGTCGCGGCGCGGCTGATGCCGTCCAGCGATACGGTGACGGTCGATCCGGGCTCGGTGGTGCCGGTAACGACCAGGCCTGCATCGACCTCGGCGGCGTTGATGACCTGATCGGCCCCGCCCGCGTTGCTTTCCATGGTGAAGTTGCGCACCAGCGTGTCCACGGGGATGGACCCCGACGTGGTCGAACTGTTGCCCGATGCATCAGTCGCAACGGCAGTGACATATGCGCTGGTTTCGCCCGAGGGAATGGCCGAGGACGGGAAATTCGCGGTCCAGTTGCCATTCGCATCGACCGCCGCCATCAGCGAGGTGACGCCCATGGTCACGGTGACGCTGGAGCCTGCCTCGGCGGTGCCGGTCAGGACCACGCCGTCGGCGGCTTCGGCAAAGTTGATGGTGCCGTCACCTTCGACGCTTGCCGTGTTGATGGTCACGGCGGCTTCGGTGTCGATGTTCAGGCTGCTGTCAGCGGTAGTGATATTGCCCGCCGCGTCGGTCGCGGTGGCGATCACTGGCAGGGTCATGGTGCCTTGCGGGATTTCCACGGCGGAATAGGTCACGGTCCAGTTGCCGTTCGCGTCCACGGTGGCCTGGCGGGTGATGTCGCCCATCTTGACCGACACGGTCGATCCGGGCTCGGCTGTTCCGGTCAGGGTCACGCCCTGCGCGGCCTCGGCTGCGTTGATAACGCCATCCGCACCGCCATGGCCGCCGTCGATTGCGACCGACCCGATGGTGTCCACACGGAAGCTTTCGGTGACGGAGGACGCATTGCCCGCCGTATCTACCGTGGTTGCGGTGACATCCACGTCGTATTCACCCGGCGCTAGCGAGGCGAAATCCACCGACCATGCGCCATCTGCGGCCACTGTGGCAGTCTGGGTCATGCCCTGCACGGTCACGGTCATGGTCGCGCCCGCGGTCGAGGTGCCGGTGATGGTCACGCCATCTGCCGCCTCGGCCGCGTTGATCACGATGTCATGCGGCACGGTGTCCACGACCAGCATGTCGGTATAGGTCGCCGAGTTGCCATAGATATCGGTCGCCACGACCGAGATTTCCGTTTCATACTCGCCAGTTGCCATTTCTTCGGTCAGGAAGCCGCAGGTCCAGGTGCCGTCCTCGCCCACGGTCAAATCGCGCGAGACGCCGCCCACAGTCACGACCAGATGCGCGCCCGGTTCAGAGGTGCCGGAAATATCCACGCCATCGGCGTGATCCTCGGCATTGACGACGATGTCATTCGACGCGGTGCCGTCGGTGAACTCCACCTCGGGCGGGGTCGCATCGATCAGGACATCGGGACCGTCCAGATCGGTTTCGTCCCCATTCGGTTCGACCACGTGGACATTGACGTCATAGTCGCCATCGTCGGGAAAATTCTCGTCCTCGAAAGTAACTTCCCAATTCCCATCCTCGTCCGAGGTGATCACGACGTTTCTGTCGCCAATCACCACTTCGACCTCGGAATCCGGGTCGGCTGTGCCCGTGATGTTGATCTTGGGATCGTCGCCACCCGAAACGGTAATTTGCCCCTTTTCGTTCACGGTCGGCGGGATATAGGTCGTGCCAGTGCCGCCACCATCGCCGCCACCCAGCAGCGCAGCGCCGCCAACAGCAGCCGCACCGGCCGCAGTCGCACCGAACAGGCCCGAGCCGCCCAGAATGCCCGCGCCCAGCATCGACACCTCGTCCCCTTCACCCATGTTGCGGGCAAATTCCGGGCCCATGACATGGCCGTCATCGACAAAGATCAATTCCTCGGTCGGGCTCCACTTGCCCCACTCCTCGGTCGGGCCGTATTGCGCGTAAAGCGTGCCGGCGTCGCCTTCGACCAGCGTGACCTCGTTCAGGAAGCCCCCGGCAGAGATGAACAGACGCGCATCATCGGCGTCGAAATACCCTTCAAGCACAACCGTGCGGCCATCTGCCAACAGTATCTTGAGATCACTGCCGCTGCGCTCGTAGGCGCTGACATCGAACTGCCGAAGATGGAGAGAAATTTCGGTTCCGTTGGCAATATCCACCGTCGTGGTGGCATTGTCTGCTGAAACTTCACCGCGCTGAACTGCGCCCATACCTGTACGGACGACGAAATCGATCGCCTTTATTATAACACCGCTCTACCTCTGGGGACCAATTTATTTTCGGCCCCGTTATTATTGATGGTCCCTAAATAACGTTATTTAGCCACAATCGCTAAAGGGTTTTTCCGCGATACAAACAAAATTCTTCTCCAAAAAGAACATCTTGGGGTAGATTGCTGGCCTCCTCCTCACAACCAAAAGCGGTTAATCCGACTTATGGCCAATGAACTAACGTGCCCCGCGCCTGCGTAAGGCTCTCCGTCAAGCAGAGTCAAAATAGTGATATTTTTCTTGAAAACACGCGCATAAAGGCCGTTTTACATGATGTTTTTATAAATCTCCTGAATCACCCCCAGCCACCACGCCACTCGCCACCTGAGTCTGGCAAGGGTGGGCGATTCACCTCATGGATGAGTCGCATTTCTATGCGCCCCCTCCAGTTATTGTGGCCTTGGGGTGACACTGGCCCAATTCGGAGCCCATTTCATAACGGGGTCAGAATATGAAAAAGGGCCGCGCAGCGGCCCTTTTCCCATTCCAATACCACGGCCTTTACCGCGCTGCCCGCGTCAGGTTTTGAAAACCCGGTAGATCGCGGGTATCACCAGCACCGTCAGCAGGGTCGAGGACAAAAGCCCGAACAGAAGCGAGATCGCCAAGCCCTGAAAGATCGGGTCGGCCAGGATCACCACGGCTCCGATCATCGCGGCAATCGCCGTCAGCAGGATCGGCTTGAACCGGATCGCGCCCGCGGAAATCAGCACCTCGATCTTGCCCATGCTTTCATCCGCGTGGCGGATGAAATCCACCAGCAGGATCGAGTTACGCACGATGATACCCGCCAGCGCGATGAACCCGATCATCGAGGTGGCCGAAAACGGCGCGCCGAAAATCCAGTGCCCAGCGATGATGCCAAGGAAGGTCAGCGGGATCGGCGTCAGGATCACCAGCGGCAGGCGGAAGCTGCCGAATTGCGCCACCACAAGGATGTAGATGCCCAGCAAGGCCACGGCAAAGGCCGCGCCCATGTCGCGGAAGGTCACATAGGTCACCTCCCACTCTCCATCCCACAGCAGGGTCACCTGCCCCTCGTCCTCGGGCTGGCCGTAAAGCGACACCGCGGGTTTCGCGCCTTCGGGCCAGTCGGTGTTTTCAATTGCGTCCGCCACGGCGATCATGCCGTAAAGCGGCGCCTCGAAATCACCGGCCAGTTCGGCGGTGACCATTTCGGCAAAGCGGCCATTGCGGCGGAAGATGGGATAGCTGGCCTTTTCCTCTGCCACGCGGATCACGTCGCCCAGTTCGACGACCCCGCGCGCGCCCGGCAGCACGTTGGCCGGGATCGGGGTGGACAGGAACGCCTCGTCCATGACCCTTTCGCCCTTGGGCCGTTCGACGCGGATCGGGATCGGGTGCCGCCCGTCACCGCGATGCGAATAGCCCACTGTCTGGCCGGAATTCAGGATGCCGATTGTATCGAACACATCGCGTTCCTGCACCTGGAAGAAATCCAGATCGGTGGTCAAGATGGTCGCACGAAGACGGCGCGCCTGTTGCCCGAAACTGTCATCCACATCGACGACAAAGGGGATGTCCTCGAATATGCCGCGCAGTTTGGTGGCCACCTCGCGGCGGGTGTCCGCGTCGGGCCCGTATACCTCGGCCAGAAGGGTGGCCATAACCGGCGGACCGGGGGGCGGCTCGACCGTTTTCAGCACGGTGCCATTCGGCAGGTCCAGCCCCGCCAGACGTTCGCGGATGATCAGCGCCAGATCGTGGCTGGTCCGGTCGCGGCCTGTCTTGGGGGTCAGGTTGATCTGCACATCGCCCATATTGGGCTGGGCGCGCAGGTAATAGTGGCGCACCAACCCGTTAAAATTGAAGGGCGCGGCGCTGCCTGCATGGGTCTGGACGGAAATCACCTCTGGCAGATCCAGAACGGTTTGCGCAACGGCCTGGGCCACCGCATCGGTTGCCTCGGTCGAGGCGCCCTCGGGGAGGTCGATCGCCACGGACAGTTCGGATTTGTTGTCAAAGGGCAGCAGCTTGACCGTCACGTCCTTGGTATAGAGCGCGGTCAGAGAGCCGAAGGACAGCGCCGCCGTGATCAGCAGAAACGATAGGCTGCGCGCCTTGGTTTTCAGCAAGGGGCGCGCGACCTTGGCAAAGACAAGCCCCAGCTTGCCACCCTCGTGTCCACCCTCGCCATGGCCATGAACGGGCTCACCGCCCGCAACTTTTAGCATCAGCCAAGGCGTAACGATCACGGCGACGAAGAAGGAAAAGATCATCGCGGCCGAGGCATTGGCCGGAATGGGCGACATGTACGGCCCCATCATGCCCGACACGAACAGCATCGGCAGCAGCGCCGCGACCACGGTCAGCGTGGCGACGATGGTGGGGTTGCCCACCTCGGCCACGGCATCAATCGCCGCCTGTTTGCGGCTCCGCGCCCCGCCCATGCCCCAGTGCCGCGCGATGTTTTCGATCACGACGATGGCGTCATCGACCAGTATCCCGATGGAGAATATCAGCGCGAACAGCGACACCCGGTTCAGCGTGTAGCCCATGATCCAAGCGGCAAACAGTGTCAGCAGGATGGTCACGGGGATGACGATGGCCACCACGATGGATTCGCGCCAACCGATTGCCAGAAACACCAGCCCGATGATCGACACGGTGGCAAGGCCAAGGTGAAACAGCAGCTCATTCGCCTTTTCATTCGCAGTCTCGCCATAATCGCGGGTGATCTGCACGGCGATGGTATCGGGGATGATGCGCCCTTCGGCCATGTGGACCTTGTGCAGAATCTCCTCGGCCACGATCACGGCATTGGCCCCTGCCCGCTTGGCGACGGCCAAGGTGACGGCGGGGGTGCGGGTGATGCCGGTGTCAGCGCGGGTGACATTGGCCACGATCTGGTCCGAGGTGTCGGCGACAAAAGACACATCCGCCACGTCGCCCAAGTACACCGGCCGCCCATCGCGGGTGGTCAGCAAAAGCCCCGCGATTTCGGCGGGGGCGGTCAGCGTTTCGCCTGCCACGATGTCGATCATTTCGCCATTGTCGCGCAGTTTGCCCGCGTTCATCGACCGGTTCGCGCCCTGCACCTTGCCGGCCAGTTGTTGCAGCGTCACACCATACAGCGCCAGCCGGTCAGGATCGGGCGCGATGCGGATCGCCTCGGGCGCCTCGCCGACCAGATAGGTGAGGCCGACGTTTTCGACCTTGGCCACCTCTGCCCGCAACTCTCGGGCGATACGGGTCAGGTCATTCGCGCTGACATCCTGCCCCGGTTTCGCGGACAGCGTAAGCGAGACAATCGCCACATCGTCGATCCCACGCCCCACGATCAGCGGTTCGGGAATGCCCACGGGGATGCGGTCGATATTGGCGCGCACCTTGTCATGCACCCGCAAAATCGCCGCATCGGCAGAGGTGCCGACGGCGAAACGCGCGGTGACCATGGCGTAGTCGTCCTGCGTTTGCGAATAGACATGTTCGACCCCGTTGATGGCCTTGACGATGGTTTCCATCGGCTCGGTCACCATTTTCACGGCGTCCTCGGCCTGCAGGCCAAGGGCCTGGATGTGGATATCCACCAGGGGCACGGAAATCTGCGGCTCTTCCTCGCGCGGCAGGCTGATCAGGGCGACCAGACCCACGGCGAAGGCAGCGATGATGAACAATGGCGTCAGCGGAGAGCGGATGAAAGCGCGGGTCAGACCGCCCGCAATGCCCAGTTTCGGCGGGGCGTCGTCGCCTTGGTTTTCAGCGTTACTCATGGGCTGCGGCCCCCGCATTGGAGGCATCGCCCAAGGTCTCGCCCGCCGAAAGGCCGGTCAGCACCTCGACCATGTCGCCCTGCGCATCGCCCAGAACCACGGCGCGGAGATGGGTGGCACCCTGTGCCTCGACCGCCACGAAATCAAGGCCAGAGCGGGTCAGAACCTTATCTTGTGGCACCAGCAGCGCCTGCCGCGCGCCCACCGGCACGCGCACCAACACGCGGGCATCGACAAAGGCATCGGACAGGTCCTTGACCTCGACATCGGCCACGACGCGACCGTTTTCGATTTGCGGATAGATGCGGGCCAGTGTGCCACTGGCGGCCATGTCGCCCTCGATGATCTGAATCTCGGCGCCTTCTTCAAGGGCACGGGCGTGGCGTTCGGGGATGGCAAGGCGCAGGAAAAACCCGCCGCCGCCCACGGTGGCCACGGCCTCGCCCGGCATCAACACAGCGCCGGAAGTCACCGGCACGTCCAGCACGCGGCCTGCGGCTGGGGCCAGCACGGTGCCCTCCTGTGCTTGCTGTTCAATCACTTGGCGGTTCGCCTTGGCCGCTTCGATCTGGTTTTTCAGCACATCGACCGAGGTGCGCAGCGCGTCCAGCCGCTGCGCCGTGGTCACGCCCCGTTCCAGCAGGTTCTCGCCCCGCGCCAGTTCCGCCTCGGCATTGGTCAACTGGCTTTCAAGGGCCTGCAATTCACCATCCACGGCCTGCATCTGGAACTGCAACTTCTCGTCCACGATCAGCGCCAAGGGCTGTCCGCGATCGACCAAATCCCCCTCGGATACGTTCAACGCGGTCAGGATACCGCCGATGCGGGCACGGGCGGGCACACGATCGCGCGGTTCGATCCGGCCATAGACCGATTTCCATTCCGGAACCTCTTGCATCGTTACCGCCTGGGCATGAAGCGCCACGGGGGCCAGCAAGAGCAAGCCAAGCATTGTCATCCGAGCGAGAATTGGCATTTTGGGGTCCTCTTTAATATTCGAAAATGGGAATATGAATTTTGATCGGCGTTTGCAAGCGTTTCGGCACCGCCACCGGCGGGCGCGAAAATACCATATTGTACCCAGCTTAATACAGGGGCGCATTCACCCAAATGCGATGAATCAAAACATAAAGAGCGGGAAAACCCACGTCAGAAAATGAAATCATCCGCGTCGAACTGGCTGGAATGGACATTGATCAGGCGAATCCCCTCACCCTTGGCCATGATGATTTCCAGCCCTTGCGGGCCATCGCGAAACCGCAGGTCCGCGATGCTGACCAGGTTGAAGGCGGCAAGGTCGATCTGGTCCTGGCCATTGGTAAAATCCCTGATCCTGTCCCAGAGCCCATCGGGCGAGAACACGAACAAATCCGCGCCCGCACCGCCTAATTGTCACATCCCGGCAGGTAGTATGGCTGTTTTTTGAACAGCTCCGGTTTGAGTTTGTGCCAATCCTTCATCGCCTGCAAGGGCGGCTTGCTGCCCAAGGC
>JGI24025J20009_10000371_pt1 | contig 34771 bp, 28 predicted proteins | sample Cruoilmetagenom3_FD_20009 | JGI IMG/M metagenome (IMG submission 20009) | reverse complement strand
GTACCAGGCGAAAAATAAGCAAAAATATATTTTGAATTTAATTGATACTCCGGGACATGTGGATTTTTCTTACGAAGTATCCAGAAGTCTTACAGCATGCGAGGGAGCTTTGCTGATTGTAGATGCATCTCAGGGAGTGCAGGCACAAACTCTGGCAAATGTTTCTCTTGCTTTGAAAAATAATCTAAAGATTATACCGATAATNAANAAGATTGATTTAAAGACATCCGACCCTGAAAGAGTTATTAAGGAATTNTTCAGTATATCCGAATTAAAGATAAAGACTGAAGATGTTATTTTAGCCAGTGCAAAGGAAAATATCGGAACCCGTGAAATACTTGAAGCTATTGTCGAAAAAATTCCACCACCGTCGGGAAGGCCTGACAATTCTTTAAAAGCATTAATATTCGATTCTGTCTATAACCCTTACAAAGGAACTATTGTCTATGTTAAAATTGTTGATGGTTCAATAAAACCAGATACAAGCATTATTACCATGTCAAATCAAAAAAAATATGAAGTAAATGAAGTTGGTATTTTTCACCCAAAAATGAAATCTACAAAAAAACTGAGTTCGGGAGAAGTAGGATACATCATTGCTGGTTTTAAGGATATTAAAGATGTCAGAATAGGAGATACCATCACCAATATGAGTAATCCTGCTCAAAACAGCTTACCTGGATACAAGAAAGTTACACCCCTGGTTTTTTGCAGTATCTATCCGATCGATAATAAAGAATATGGAAATCTCAAAATGGCTTTGGAAAAATTAAAACTAAATGATTCTTCTCTCTTTACGGAACCGGAATCGTCTCAGGCATTGGGTTTTGGATTCAGGTGTGGTTTTTTAGGTCTATTACATTTGGAAATCATACAGGAAAGATTAGAAAGAGAATATGATATCAATCTGATTGCTACCACACCAAGTGTTATGTATAGAGTTACCACTAAAAGTAATGAAGTATTAAATGTGAGTAACCCGTCTTCATTCCCATCGAAGATGGAAATAGAAAAAGTTGAAGAACCTTATGTCAAATTAATCATTATTTCTCCCAGTAAATATATCGGTGGGATAATGGAATTGCTTCAAAACAGAAGAGGTCAATTTAAAAATATGGAATATCTGGATGAGAAACGAGCCAAATTGGATTACCAGATACCTTTAAGTGAGATTATTCTTGATTTTTATGATAAATTGAAATCTAAAAGCAGCGGGTATGCTTCTCTGGATTATGAAATCTGCGGACACATGGAATCCGATTTATTAAAGGTAGAAATCATGGTGAACCATAATGTAGTAGATGCTTTATCTTTTATAATTCACAGTGACAAAGCTTATAACCGTGCTAGAAAAATAGTGGAAAAATTAAAGGAAATTATTCCACGTCAAATGTATGAAGTACCGATTCAGGCTACCATTGAAAGTAGGATTATTGCAAGAGAAACGATTAAAGCATTAAAGAAAGATGTTATTGCCAAATGTTATGGTGGAGATATTACCCGAAAAAGAAAACTTTTAGAAAAGCAAAAAGCTGGGAAAAAAAGAATGAAAAAATTGGGTAAAGTAGAAATTCCCCAGGAAGCTTTTTTAGGAATATTAAAAATAGAATAGGTGAAAGCCATGGATTTGGGATTATATGTACATTTACCTTTTTGCCGGTCAAAATGTCCTTATTGTGATTTTAATTCTTATCCTTTGCCGGAAAAACAAATTATAAAAAATTATATTCATGCTTTATATGAAGAAATAGATATTTACTCAAAAAAATTAAAGAATGTTCTACTGAAATCCATCTATTTCGGCGGAGGGACCCCCACAGTATTTTCCGGTTTTGAAATCAATAATCTACTAAACTATTGCAAAAGCAATTTTAAAATCGATAATGCTATTGAAATAACCATTGAAGCTAATCCGGGAACCATTAATAGAAAAAAAATAGAAATTCTTTTTCAATCCGGAATTAACAGGATAAGCCTGGGTGGACAGAGCTTCAATGACAGAATATTGAAAAGAATCGGACGAATACATTCAAGCGAGGATATTATTCGTTCTTATTTTCAGGCAAGGGAAGCAGGTTTTTGTAATATTAATTTAGATATCATATATGCATTGCCTGATCAGTCACTAAAAGATTTAAAAACGACCTTATTCAAAGCGGTTGATTTAAGACCTGAACATATCTCTATTTACGGCCTTACCATTAGTCCCGGAACAAAATTTTACCTGGACGCTCAAAAAAATCTTCTCAATTTACCTTCCGAAGATATNGAATTTGAAATGTTTCGATGGGCTATTAATTATTTAAAAAANAATGATTATGAACATTATGAAATATCTAATTTTGCACTTCCCAGAAAACGTTCCGTTCATAACCAAATTTACTGGAATAACCTGCCTTACCTTGGCATAGGGGCAGGTGCTTTTTCCTATATTAATGGTTATAGATATGGAAATATAAAAAAGCCGGCTGAATATATCCGAAGATTATCAAAAGGAAAGTTGCCAATAGAACAAGGGGAAAGGCTTTCTCTGAAGAAAAAAATGTCGGAAACTATCATCCTGTGGCTTAGAACCAGGGATGGTGTAAATTACGAAAAATTTCATCAACGTTTCAAAACCAATCTTCATCAGTTATTCGGCCTGCAAATTGAAGAGTTAAAAAAATCTAAATTGATTGAGGAGGATACATATTCTTTTCGGCTAAGCGAAAAAGGCATATTTTTAGCCAATAAGGTTTTCGAAGAGTTTATTATTTGATGCAAGCTGTAAGCTTAGGCAAAAATAACATAATCATTTTGAGTAATGTAGAAATGAGTTATATTTTTTTCAAAAAAGTCAAAAATATTTTTAACAGGTTAAATATAAGGTACGTTACTATTTAATTTATTTTTCGGGCTTAAATCATTTTTTATTTGTCTTTAATAAAATAAAAATAATTTTGGCTAAATCTTGACAAATATGACCTATAGTGATATCTTATTTAAGGAAATTAGCACTCTCGTTACGAGAGTGCTAAAAGAGGAAAAAAATGGAATTAAACGAAAGAATGAAAATAATATTATCAGCAGTTGTGCATCGTTACATTACAACTGCTGAACCGGTAAGTTCAAGTATTCTTGCCAGTAAATATAACCTGAATCTTAGTTCTGCAACCATACGAAACGAACTTTCCATGTTGGAAAAGTATGATTACTTATGGCATCCTCATACTTCGGCAGGGAGAATCCCGACCGACAAAGGTTATAGGTTTTATGTAGACCATTTAATGCAGAAGAGATATTTAGACAATAAAGAAAAAAAGCTGGTCATCGGTATTTACAAGAAAAGCAGGGAGTTAGAAGAAACGATGAAAAATACTTCCCAGCTATTATCCAAGCTGACCAATAATATTGGTGTTGTATTGGGTCCAATAATTTACAATAATCTTGTAGAACATATTCAGTTTGTAACTATAGACAATCATCGAATTCTTGCAATAATTGTGACCGATTCCGGCATGGTTTATCAAAAAATAATCAGTCTTTCCGGTGAGATAAACAAAGATAATTTAAATTATCTATCTAATTACATTAATAGCGAATTAGAGAAAAAAGAAATAAATCTGATTGATTTGAATTCTATATTAATTGATAAACTTGAAAAAATTCTTTCTTTTCGAATAAAATTTAATTATATACATAATTTTCTAAAGGAATGTTTTGATTTCCAATTTTTGGAAAGTAAAATATATCTTGATGGAAGAATAAATATTATGAAAAAACCTGAATTTAAAAAGATGGATCAATTAAATTATATTCTGTCGTTTATTGAGGAAGAAAATATACTGGCAAATGTCATTAAAAAGGAGTTGGATTTTGGCAGGACCAAAATTACTATCGGCAAAGAAAACAAACAGAAAGAAATTCGAAATTGCAGCTTAGTAACCAGCAAGTACAACATAAAAGGAAGACCTGCCGGTGCAATTGTGATACTAGGGCCAACAAGAATGGATTATCCCAGAATGGTATCTGTTGCCGAATACATATCTGATAAATTAAGCGAAATACTTTCAGATTATTAGAATAAAGCTAATCCGAGGGAGCAAAATGTTTGATAAAAAAAAGAAATCCGAATTACAAATTAAAAAAGAAAAACCTGGTGAAAAAAAACATAAATTGATTAACAAAGAAGAACTTATTAAGACAATTAAAGAAAAAGAAAAAGAGATTACTTCTCTGGAAGAAAAATTCACGGAAGCTGAAAATATAGCTAAAAAGAATGAACAATATTATAAAGAATCTTTGGAAAAGCTTCTTAGATTGCAGGCAGAATTCGATAACTATAAAAAACGGCAGGAAAAAAGACAGAAAGAATTTATAGAATATGCCAATCAAGGTTTATTAAATAATCTATTGACGGTGGTGGATAACTTAGAAAGAGCCTTGGAGTCAACTAAAAAAGAAAAAAATGTTAAAGCTATTAGTCATGGATTAAAAAATATTTTAAAAGATTTTCATAATGTGCTGAACAAAGAAGGAGTTAAACCCATTGAATCTGTTAATAAAAAATTTGATCCCTATAAACATGAAGCAGTTATGAAAGAAGAGACTGATAAAAATTCGGAAGATATTGTCACTGAAGAATTTAGAAAAGGTTACTATATAAAATCAAAGATATTAAGACCGGCAATGGTAAAAGTTGCTGTTTCCGTTAAAGAAAAAAAATAAAAATAATTTAATACCATACAGGAGGAGAATAAAATGGGAAAAATAATAGGAATTGACCTGGGAACAACTAATTCGGTAGTTGCCGCTATGGAAGGTGGAAAACCAACTATCATAGAAAATTCGGAAGGTGGAAGAACAACACCCTCTATCGTTGCATTTACTAAAAAAGGAGAAAGATTGGTTGGCTTGTTAGCAAAGAGACAAGCGATTACCAACCCTGATAATACCATATTTTCAGTTAAAAGATTGATTGGAAGAAGATATGGTGATGAAGAAGTACAGAGAGCAAAAAAATATCTACCTTTTAAATTGTCTTCTGGTGAACATACCGATGTAAAAATAGATGCGAATGGAAAAAAATATAGCTCACAGGAAATATCAGCAATGATTTTACAAAAACTAAAAAAATCCGCAGAAGACCATTTGGGAGAAAAAGTAACGGATGTGGTAATTACTGTTCCTGCTTACTTTAATGATAATCAGAGGGAAGCTACCAAAAATGCCGGTAAAATTGCCGGAATGAATGTTTTGAGAATTATTAATGAACCGACTGCAGCGGCATTAGCTTATGGATTGGAGAAGAAAAAGGATGAGAAAGTAGCCGTATTTGACCTGGGAGGAGGCACCTTCGATATATCTATTCTGGAAATCGGAAAAGAAGGAGTGTATGAAGTAAAATCAACCAATGGAAACACATTCCTTGGTGGAGATGATTTTGATCTAAGAATCATTGACTGGCTAGTTGAAGGTTTTAGAAAGGAAAACGGAATTGATTTGAAAAAAGACCAGATGGCATTACAACGATTAAAAGAAGCAGCAGAGAAGGCAAAATGTGAACTTTCTTCTTCCTTGGAAACCGATATTAATTTGCCATTTGTAACTGCAGATTCCAGCGGACCAAAACATTTAAATGTTAAATTGACCCGCTCAAAATTAGAACAGTTAACTGCCGATTTAATTGAGAATACTATAGAACCATGTCTTAAAGCATTAAGGGATGCAAAATTAAAAGCAGAAGACATTGATGAAGTTATACTTGTTGGCGGACAGACAAGAATGCCAAAGGTTCAGGATACCGTAAAGAATATTTTTAACAAAGGAGCTAACAAAGGTGTCAATCCGGATGAAGTGGTAGCTATCGGAGCAGCTATTCAAGCAGGGATATTAAAAGGTGATGTAAAAGATGTTCTTTTACTTGATGTAACCCCATTGTCATTAGGAATAGAAACTTTAGGTGGGGTTTCTACAAGACTTATCGAAAGAAATACAACCATTCCTACTTCCAAGAGTCAAATATTTTCTACTGCAGCAGATAATCAAAATGCGGTAGATATAAATATCTTGCAAGGTGAAAGATCTATGGCTAAAGACAATACCAGTTTGGGAAGATTCCAATTGGTCGGAATTCCTCCTGCTCCAAGAGGAATGCCTCAAATCGAAGTAACTTTTGATATTGATGCCAGCGGAATCCTGAATGTTAAGGCAAAGGATCTGGGAACAAGTAAGGAGCAGAAAATTACCATTACCGCATCAACGGGATTAAATGATGAAGAAATTGAGAAAAAAATAAAAGAATCAGAACAATTTGCGGAAGAAGATAAAAAAATAAAAGAAAAAATTGAACAAAAAAATAAAGCAGATAATTTGATATATTCTGTAGAAAAAACCATTAAAGATTCCGGAGACAAAATTAGTGAATCTGATAAGAGTAATATAGAAGAAGATATAAAAAATCTTCGGAAAGCCATTGAAGAAGATAATTTAGAGAATATAAAATCCGGTATCGAAAAGTTAACTGAATCATCTCATAAAATAGCTGAAGAAATTTACAAGAAAACTGCAGAAGCGCAGAATCAACAACAGGAACAAGCAAAGGAAACAACGGGCAATGAACAACAGGAAGAGGCAAAAAACGAAGATGAAGAAAAAGTCGTTGATGCTGATTTTGAAGTAGAAAAAGATGACGAGAAAAAAGATTAACTAATTTATCGATTCACCGATTGACCAATTATTCAATCAAGATAAAGATTAAGATTAATTTAAAGTAGGGGCTTAATAGATAAGCCCCTACCATTTGCAAATTGCAAGTTAAGAAATATATAGAAAGCAATGAGATTGTTGCGTCGCTTTGCTCCCCACAATGAAAGAAAGGGATGGATTCCCGACTTCTCGGGAATGACATATGGGAAAACAGGAGGATATAGTTTCAGTTAGTAAATTAATCTTTATCTTAACTGGCAAACTGTCCAACCGGGTAACTGGGTAACAAATGCTATCTTGTATTTTTCTCTGGTATTTTCTTTACTAACGACTATTCACTATTCACTAACGACTATTAAATAGTGACTAAATAAAGGGGTAAAATAATTGGCAAAAAAGGATTATTATGAAACATTGGGAGTGGAAAAAAACGCTTCTGCTGATGAATTAAAGAAAGCTTATAGAAAATTAGCGCTTAAATATCATCCGGATAGAAACTCATCTAATAAAGAAGCTGAGGGAAAATTTAAAGAGATAAATGAAGCATATCAAGTTCTCAGTGATTCGGAAAAAAGGGCAAGATATGACCAGTATGGTTCAGCAGATGGTGTAGGTGGTTTCAATTTTCGTGATTTTCAAGGTAGGGGAGGTGCGAATTATGGTAATTTTGGTGATTTTAGTGATATTTTTGATTCATTTTTCGGCACCAGAACAGGAAAACATGGTAGCACAAACCGTTCCCGTAAAGGCGCAAATTTAAGGTATAACCTGAAAGTTAGTTTTCATGATGCAGCTTTTGGAAAAGAAATAAAAATCGAAGTACCAGTTTGGGAAACATGTCCTAAATGCAAAGGCAGCGGAGCTGAACCGGGTACTTCAGTGGAAACCTGCCCGAATTGTAATGGCACAGGCGAAATAAGAAATGCTCAAAATACATTATTCGGTCAATTTGTCAATGTTCAAACTTGTCCCAGATGTGGCGGAGAAGGAAAAATCATAAAGGAATTATGCAAAAATTGCAAAGGAACGGGTAAAATAAAGAAGAAAAAAATGGTCAAGGTAAAAATTCTGGCAGGGGTTGAAACCGGACATCGTTTGAGGATCTCAGGCATGGGTGAACCAGGAGAAAAGGGAGGTCCTTCGGGAGATCTTTATATAATTATATATGTAGAACCACACAATATTTTTACCCGTGAGGGAACTGATATAACATGTTCACATCCCATAAGTTTTGCAAAAGCAGCATTGGGTGGGGAAATCAGCGTCCCAACACTTGAAAATAATGTGTCCATGAAAATACCTGCCGGTACGCAGTCAAACACAGTGTTCAGGCTGAAAGGCAAGGGTATTTATAAAATCGGTACCAAACATAGAGGAAATGAATATATAAAAATTATTGTAAAAACTCCTAAAAAAATGAGCCAGCAACAGAAAAAACTATTATTCGAATATGCGAAACTGGATGGAGAAAATATGAACAATATTGGTGAAAAAAGTTTTTTTAATAAAATAAAAGATTCCTTTTCATAAAATATTGTATAAATAAAAAAAGGTAAAAATTAAAATAATGCCTCTTTTTTTACTCTACCGAAAAATATTGATTAAAAGAAAAAAACCATCATTATATCCGGAAAAGAAGCAAAACACATAAATAAGTCTTTAAGGTGTAAATAAAACGAAGAAATATTAATATCTGACGGAATAGAGAAAAAATATATCGTAAATATCGAAAATATTAATAAAGGTATTATTAAATGTAAAATTATCCATTTTCTTGATACTTCAACAAAAGCTTCTCATTTAAGGATAGTTCTAGCACAAGCTTTGTTAAAAAATAAAAAAATGTATTTTGTTATACAAAAAGCGACTGAATTGAGAATTAGTGAAATCATACCCTTTATTTCCTCTAGAACAATACCTTTAATACAGCAAAAAAGTGATGATAAAAAAAAGGGAAAGATGGCAGAAAATTGCCTTTGAGGCCAGTAAACAATCAGAAAGAATACATGTACCTGAAATTCATCCTATCATCCAATTTCAGGAACTAATTAAGCAAACAGTTATATATGATCTACCTTTGATCTTTTGGGAAGATGAAAATGTTAATACACTAAAAAGAGTAATAAAAGAAAATTCTAAATCCTCAAAAATAATTTATCTGATTGGTCCGGAGGTAGGATTCTCAATAGAAGAAGTAGAAGCTGCAAAAAAAGCCAATATCACTTCAGCAAGTTTGGGAAAACATGTTGTTAGAAGTGAAACAACGGCTATTTTTGCCATATCTATTTTTAATTATCATTATCTAAGTGATTAAAATAAAAACAGGAGGCCTCTTATAATAAAAATTGCTATTAAGACACTCGGTTGTAAAGTGAATCAATACGAAACAGAGGCACTTCTGAATTTGTTTCAGGAACAAAGTTTTCAGATTGTATATTTTGGGGAAAAAGCTGATATCTATATTATTAATACCTGTACAGTTACACGGGAGGCAGAAAGAAAGTCTAGACAGATGATCAGAAAAGCCATAAAGCAGAATAGAATGGCTAAAATCATTGTTACAGGTTGTTCAGCTCAGTCATATAGTCCTGAATTAAGTGAGATTGAAGGCATAAACTTCATATTGGGAAATGGTGAAAAAAATCATATTCTTAAATATCTTCAAAATACGGTAAATAACTTCCCGGTTATTAGTGTAAAACCCATAAAAAATGTCAAAAAATATGATACTCTTTCTAAAAAGCATACCGGATTACATACTCGTTCTTTAGTTAAAATTCAAGACGGCTGCAATAATTTTTGTACTTACTGTAAAGTACCTTATGTAAGGGGACCGCAAAGAAGTAGAAATCCGGAAGATATATTGAAAGAAATTATCTTGCTTAGCGAAAAAGGAATAAAGGAAATAGTTCTACTGGGAATTAATCTGGGAACTTACGGCCATGATTTTTCAGATAGTAATATTAATCTAGCACGATTAATCTCGCTTATCATTGATAATTGCCTAAAGATTAAAAGAATTCGCTTAAGTTCAATTGAAATCATAAACATTAATAATGAACTTATTAATGTTTATGAAAAATATCCAAAAATGTGTCCTCATTTGCATATACCCCTGCAAAGCGGTAGTGATAAAATATTGAGATTGATGAATAGACCATATAACTTGTCTTTCTTCTCAGATATTATAAATAAAATTAGAAAAAGAATACCAAAAATTGCGATTACCACGGATGTTATGGTGGGATTTCCCGATGAAGATGAAAATAGCTTCAAACATACATATAATTATATAAAAAATATTAAATTTTCAAAATTACATGTATTTCCCTACTCGGATCGGAATGAATGCCTGTCTAATTTATTAATAAATAAAGTAGATTACTCTGTCAAAAAAATGAGAACTAAACGATTATTGAAATTATCAGATGAACTATTTTTAACTTTCAGGAAGCAAAATATCGGACAGGTTAAAGATATACTGATCGAGTCCGTAAAAATAAGCCAAACGGGAAACCTTGAAGCATACGGTATTACTGATAATTACATTAAAGTATGTATCCCAGATTTTCACGGGAAAAAGGGTGATTTGGTAAGGGCTAAGCTAACAAAAATTAATAATGGATATGTAAATGCATTATTATAGTTTTGGTTTTGTTTTTTTAACTATTAAAATATATATTTTATTTCTTATTCTTTGTTTTTCTTAATCAACTAACAAACTAACTATCTAACTAATTCTCTTTACTATGTACTCATTACTTTTTTAAATGTAATAATATTGCAAAAAAAATATTAGTATGTTATAATTTCTATTGTTAAAGAATAGAACGTTCTCCTGAAAAGAGTGGTATTCAAACCACTCTTTTGTTTTATAATTTATTGTACCAGAATAATTGGGAGTAGGAAAAAATGAATAAAAAATTAATATATGTTTTAAACGAAATCGAAAAAGAAAAAGAGATATCCAAGGATATTCTTATCAATGCGATTGAGTCTGCCTTATCTTCAGCTTATAAAAAAAATTATAGCAACAATGTAAGTAATCTGGAAATAAAAATGTCCAAAGACACCGGAGAAATCAAAGTTTTTTACAGAAAAGTAGTTGTTAAAGATGCGATAAATCCGATAAGTGAAGTATCTTTTGAGGAATTAAATAAAAAAGACAAAGAAAATTATAAAATTGGTGATGAAATACTTATTGAAACAGTTGCAAAAGATTTTGGAAGAATAGCCGCACAGACTGCAAAACAAGTTATTGTCCAAAAAATCAGAGAAGCTGAACGAAATGTAATTTATGATAAATATATTGATAAGGAAAGAGATATTATTACCGGAACAATTCAAAGGATAGAGCATAAAAATGTTATTATTGATTTAGGAAAAACTGAAGCTCTGCTTTTACCTAATGAACAAATTAGAAATGAAGATTATTATAAGGGAAAGAGAATTAAAATTTATGTAATCGAAGTAAGAAAAACTTCCAAAGGACCCAGGATATATGTTTCAAGAACACATCCTGAGCTGTTAAAACGATTATTTGAATTGGAAGTTCCGGAAATACATGAAGGATTGGTGGAAATAAAATATATCGCACGTGAAGCTGGAAAACGAACCAAAATTGCGGTTCATTCCAAAGATGAAAGAATAGATCCGGTGGGTGCCTGTATTGGTGATAGAGGTGCACGTATTAAATCAATACTTTTTGAAATCAATGATGAAAAAATTGACATAATAAAGTGGAACAATGATGATAAAATATTTATTTCCAATTCCCTTAGTCCCGCGAAAGTACTTATGGTTAAGCTTTTTGAGAATAGAAAAACAGCTACTGTAGTTGTGCCTGACCAGCAACTTTCACTGGCTATTGGTAAAGAAGGTCAAAATGCCAGATTGGCTGCCAAATTAACGGGTTGGAAAGTAGATATTAAAAGTAAGTCACAATACGAAATTGATATTGAAGTAAAAGAAAAGAAGAAGGAAACCTTTAAAGAAAAAGAAGTTGTTGGGGAACAGATGGCAGAAAACAAGGAACAGAAGGCAAATAAAGATAATGGAAGCCATGATACCGAAGCCAGAATGCAAGAGTCAGAAGTTCAGAATAAGGAAAAGAATAAAGAATAGAAGCCAGGAGTCAAAATAAATAATAGAGAATAGAGCTGGGAAATTTCCCGAAAGTAAAAATAACGGCAAATCAGAGGTATAATAAACGTGGTTAAAAACATAAAAACTCCCATGAGAACCTGTATAGGGTGTAACACAAAAAATCCTAAGAAAGAGATGCTCAGAATAGTCATATTACCTGACGGAGATTGCAGGATAGACCCTTCAGGTAAAAAATCCGGTAGGGGTTTTTACCTTTGTTATCAAATGGAATGTTTAAATAATGCCATTAAGAAAAAGAAATTTGACAAATATATGGACAAGGAAAATTCCCTGGATTTAATTAGTGAATTGAAAGAAACATTTCAAAAAAAGAATGCTTGATTTAATGAAAAATTTATAATAAATATGTATTTTAACAAATAATATTTTTGTTTTTAAGATACGTCGGAGGTAATTGATATGAAAATGAGAGTGTATGAACTAGCTGAAAATTTAAAAATACCTACAAAAGAACTGATTAATTTCCTAAAAAAAGAGGGTATCAAAGTAAAAAATCATATGAGCGTTCTAGACAAGGATACCATTGAACTAATTAAGGAAATCGTTGAGTTTGATAAAAAAAAGAAACAAGGAAAAAGAAGAAAAGCAATAAAAATACTAAAAATTAACAAGCTTTTAAATTTAAAAGAATTGTCCTATCAAATAAAAATACCTCTGTCTGAGTTGATTCAAAAGATTATAAAATATGACAACATTAGCTCGGTTGACAAAGAAATTCCGTTAAATATTTTAGATATTTTAGCCAAAGAATATGGTTATCTTGTTGAGTGTACCGAAAAATTACAAGAAAAAAAGAGTCATCTTAAAAAACAAAAAAAGGTAAAATTGATTTCAAAACCACCGGTTATTACCATAATTGGACACGTTGATCACGGAAAAACAACATTACTCGATGCAATTCGTGAATCCAACGTTACTAAAAGTGAGGCAGGTGGTATTACACAGAAAATTGGTGCATACCAAATAAAAATAGATAATAAAAAAATTGTTTTCATCGACACTCCCGGGCATGAAGCCTTTACAAACATGAGAGCTCGGGGTGTAAAAGCAACAGATATTGCCGTTTTAGTTGTGGCTGCTGATGACGGGGTTATGCCTCAAACAGTAGAAGCCATTAACCATGCGAAAGCAGCGGACGTTCCGGTTATTGTAGCAATTAATAAAATTGATAAACCAAATGCCAATGTCGAAAAAGTAAAAAAGGAACTTTCCAATTATAAATTAGTATCTGAAGAATGGGGTGGAGATACATTAATGATTGAAGTGTCTGCACTGCAAAAAAAAGGCATTAAAGAGCTTTTGGAATCTATTATTTTGCAAGCAGAGATGATGGAACTTAAAGCCAATCCAAATATTCCGGCAAAGGGTATCATTATCGAAACAAAGTTAGATAAAAGAAAAGGTATTGTCAGTTCGGTATTGATTCAGGATGGTTGCCTAAATGTAGGTGATTACTTTATCTCCGGTTTGACAAACGGAAAAGTTCGATGTCTAATTGATGATATGGGATCTTTTATAAAAGAAGCAGGACCATCTACTCCGGTTGAAATTACCGGATTTTCCAAAATGCCACATGCCGGTGATATTTTTCAAGTAGTTGCAGATGAAAAATTCGCCAAGATTATTATCAGTGAAAGAGAGAATGAAGAAAGAAAGCTCTCGGATAATATTCAATCAAAAGTATCCCTGGATAATCTGTTTTTGGAAATGAAAGAAGGTAAATTAGATAAACTAAAAATAATATTAAAAACTGATTCGCAGGGATCATTAGATGCCATAAAAGAAACAATTAGAAAGATAAAAACCGAAAACGAAGAATTTAATGAAGTTGTAAAAATTGAGATCATACATTCAGGTGTAGGAAATGTGACAGAAACAGATGTTATGCTGGCATCTGCTTCAAATGCTATTATCATTGGTTTTAACATCCGTCCGGATGCGAATACCCGAAAATTTGCAAAAAATGAAAAAATCGATATCCGATTATATAAAATTATTTACGACCTCATCGATGAATTGAAAGCTTCATTAACCGGATTTTTAAAACCAAAAATTGAAGAAATAATTACCGGACAGGCAGAAGTAAGAGAATTATTCAAAATACCAAAAATCGGAGTTATTGCGGGAAGTTATGTATTGAATGGAAAAATATCCAAAAACGACGATGTAAGAGTCATCAGGGATGGAAAATTAATCTATGAAGGAAAAATATCCTCATTAAAAAGATTTAAAGAAGATACTAAAGAAGTTAATGCCGATTTTGAATGTGGTATAGGTATAGANAAATTTAATGATATTAAATTAAAAGANATTCTTGAATTTTATACTTTNAAGGAAATGGAATAAAATATTTTTTGATTATTNAGAAGAAGGTAAGCCGTCATGTCAACNAATAAAAGAAGTGAACATTTAGAAAAAATANTAAAAAGATTAATCAGNGATATTATTTATAAAAAANTAAANGATCCAAGAATTAAATTTGTAACCATTACCANNGTAAAATTNGCANCNAATTTAGNNNATGCTAAAATTTNCATCACTATATNTAANGATAAAGAAAATGTAAGAAAATGNTTAAANGGNCTTAAAAATGCAACCAGCTTTATAAGGCATGAAATCGGCAAGGATTTAGAGCTTAGACGCACGCCTGAAATAGAATTTTTAGCCGATAAAGACATGTTATACCAATATAGAATATTGGATATTACCAAAAAAATAAAAGAAAAATCTATCAACAAAAACGAGATATCTGAAGATGAAAAATAATAAAACATTTAATGATATATATAAACTTATTAATGAGAATCATTCCTTCTTAATCACTTCTCATATTAATCCCGATGGTGATGCAATTGGTTCCGAGCTAGCCCTGTATTTTCTTCTAAAGAAATTAAATAAAGAGGTAATCATCATCAATCAGGATGACCTGCCAAAGATATATGACTTTTTACCAGGTAGCCAATATATGTACAATAAAAATATAAATGCAGAAAAGGTAGAAAAATACGGATATTGCAATCATACTGGATAGCAGTAATATTAATAGAATAGGTGATATTCAAAAATTATTATATCATCAAAAAATCTTTATCAATATCGATCATCATTGCAGTAATAATACGTATGGTGAAATAAATTATGTAGATAATAAAGCATCATCCACCGGGGAAATCATTTTTAATTTTATAAATTATATTAATCCGGAAATACTGGATGAAACAATAGCGACTTGTCTATTCGTTGCCATTATAACCGATACAGGTTCATTTAGATACGAAAATACTACCGAAAGAACATTTATGGTGGTGTCAAAATTATTATCTACCGGAATAAAACCACATATTATTTCCCAAAATATTTATAACAGGAAAACATTTGGCGAGTTAAAATTGCTGGGTTTTGCTCTTGCCAATTTGGAAACAGATGAAGCAAATTTTGCATCCTGGGTTACTATAGACAGGAAAATGTTGGAAAAAACAAATACAGTTGATGAAGATACCGAAGGAATTATTGATATGGTATCAACTTTAAAAGATAGTGAAGTTTCTATATTGTTCAGAGAAACAGATAATGGTTACACCAAGGTCAGTTTAAGGTCAAAAGGGCATTTTGATGTCAATCAATTTGCTTCGGGATTTAATGGTGGAGGGCATCCGAATGCAGCGGGTTGCTTTTGTAAAGAAAATATTAATAATGTAAAAAGTGAAATACTTTCTGCGTTGTTGAAAAAAAAATAAAAATTTGATTATACACATATGATAATAGATGGAATATTAAATATATTTAAGCCAAAAGGAATCAGTTCTTTTAGTGTCGTAAGAGAAATAAAAAAAATACTCGACGTTGAAAAGGTTGGTCATACGGGAACACTTGATCCTAATGCTTCCGGGGTTTTATTAATTTGTCTAGGACAATCAACAAAGGTTACCCGGTTTATAATGGATTTCAGGAAATATTATCAAGGAGAAATGGTTCTTGGTATCACAACTGACACTCAAGATTCCGAAGGAAAAATATTAAATAAAGTAACCGGAAACTTTGAGATTGATAAAAAATGTATTGAAAAGGCTTTTAAAAAATATATAGGACTTATTAAGCAGATACCTCCAATGTATTCTGCAAGTTATCATAATGGCCAAAGATTATATAAACTTGCAAGGAAGGGTATTGAAGTAAAAAGAAAGCCAAAAAAAGTTACAATTTACCAGTTATCCCTGTTAAATTTCCATCAGGCCCCAAATCCCGTCATCAAATTCGAAGTTATTTGTTCCAGAGGGACTTATATAAGAACTCTTTGCGATGATATTGGAAAAGATTTAGGGTGCGGAGCATACATGTCTGGATTAATAAGAACTAAAGTGGGAAGATTTGGTATCGATGACTCTATTAGCCTGGGAACATTGAAGGAAAATAAATATTTGGCAAGAGAAAAATTAATTACCATGAATGATATATTGGAGCATTTTAGACAAATTATAATAAAGAATGAATTCGAAGATATGATATTGCATGGTGAATTTATTTACCACAAGCATATTTTAAATGCATCAGAAATAAGAGGTTATATGCCGGAACAAGTAGTGAAGGTTAAAAACTGCAAAGGAGAATTATTATCCATTGCTAAGAAAACCATAAATGATGAAAATGAAATTGTTTTTAAACCAATTCGTGTTTTTAATCTAAGATAATATGGGTTAAAGGAAAGCCGATAGAAATATGAAAATAATCAGGGATATAAAAGATATTAATTTTATTGAAAAAAAACGATACGTTGCCTTAGGTGTATTTGACGGAATTCACTTGGGACATCGAAATTTAATTGAAAGTGCGGTAAAAAAAGCAAAACAAAATAATGGCCTAAGTATTGTAGTTACATTTGAACCACATCCGGATAGAATAATCTTTCCGGAAAAACATATACTACATATAACTACTTTGCATGAGAAAATAGAAATTATCGGAACAATGGAAGTAGATATTTTATTTGTTTTAAAATTTGGCGTGTGGATAAGAAACATGCAACCAAAAGTATTTATTTTACGTATATTAATTGAAAAATTACAGGCGAGTGAGATATTTGTCGGTTTTAACTATAAATTTGGTTTTAAGGGAAAAGGGGATACAGAATTCCTAAAAAAATACGAAAAATTATATAATTATAAATCAAACATAATAAAACCTAAAACTATAAATGGAAAAATTATTAGCAGTACTTTGATAAAAAAATATATTGAAAATGGAAATATTAAAGAAGCTGTAAAACTATTAGGTCATCAATATTCTATTTCCGGCAAAGTTATTACAGGAAAAAATATCGGTACAAATGTAATGAAGATACCCACTGCAAACCTTATGGTACATGAAGAGAAAATAATTCCCGGTAATGGTGTTTACTTTACAGAAGTAATTGTCGAAAACAAAAAATATTACGGATTAATGAATGTTGGAATAAGGCCTACTTTTAATGGTAAAAATAGAACTATCGAAGTCCATATTATAGATTTTGATAAAAATATTTACAAGCAGGATATAATCTGCCATGTATTAGATAAAATTCGCGATGAAAAGTATTTTTACAGCGTAGAGGACCTAAGAGAGCAAATTATTCAAGATATTTCTATTGCCAGGAAATTAAAAAACAGTATAAAAAACGGTATATAGCAAGAGAGAAGACTTGGATTAGCGGATAGTAATAGCGCGTGAAAAAATAATGGCTTAATGCTCATAGCGTATATTTATTTACTCAATACTATATACTATATACCTGATACTTTATTTTTATAAGGTTGAAGGGTGTCAAGCTTTGTGTTAAAATATGTAGGAATAATAAATAAATATTTGCTAATTTAAAAATAAAAAGGAGAATAGAAAATGGTTTCGATTAATGAGAATAAAGAAGAATATATTAAAAAATATCAACATCATGCAAATGACACAGGTTCTTCGGAAGTACAAATAGCTTTGCTTACTAAAAGAATAAATGAACTGACCGTTCATCTTATAGAAAACAAAAAAGATTTTCATTCAAAACAGGGATTATTGAAGATGGTCGGTAAGAGAAGAAGATTATTGAATTATCTTAAAGATAATAATATTGAAAAATATCGTGAGATAATAGGGTCTTTGAACATAAGAAAATAGAAAATAAAAATGATATTTTTTAAAAAAAGGAGAAAATAAATATTATATGGATAATAATAAACATAAACATATAGAAATTGATTTAAACGGTAAAATTATTAAAATTGAAACAGGAAAAATGGCAAGGCAGGCATCCGGTGCTGTAGTGGTAACTTGCGAAGAAACTACTGTATTGGCAACAGTTGTTTCTTCAAATACGCCAAGGGAAGGAATAGATTTTTTTCCTCTATTAGTGGATTATGAGGAAAAATTTTATGCTGCCGGTAAAATACCCGGCGGTTTTTTTAAGAGAGAAGGTAGACCGAGTAATAATGCCATTCTGACTTCAAGGTTAATTGATCGTCCACTTAGGCCATTATTTCCCAAAGGTTACAGGAATGATGTGCAAGTTATTATAACTACACTTTCATATGATCAGAAAAATATGCCGGATATTTTGGCAATCATTGGCGCTTCGGCAGCTTTATGGATATCTGATATCCCATTTAAATGTCCAATAGGTGCCGTTAGAATTGGTATGAAGGATGACCAATTCATTGTAAATCCAACTTTACAGGAAATAGAAGAAAGTAAATTGGATCTTATTGTTGCAGGCCCGAAAGATTCTATTGTAATGATGGAAGGTGAAGCAAAAGAATTATCTGAGGAACAAATATTAAAAGCCATTAAAATTGCTCAGGAATCAATCAATACGCTGATAACAGGGCAGGAAAAATTATTGGATATTTTAGGAAAGACTAGAAAAGAATATATTTCCGACAGTAAAGATAATGAAAAAAAAGAAAAATATTATAATGATTTAAAAGATAACTACGAAAAAGATATCAAAGATGTAATTTGTATAGCTGATAAAAAAGAAAGAGAAAATTCATTAGATGCTTTATTTGATAAAATCCTCGGTGAATTTGGTGTTGAAGATGACGAAATATCAATATTTAAAAAAGTTTTCGATACAGTATATCAAGAATTATTCCGTAAATTAATTCTTATAGATAAAAAAAGATCAGATGGTAGAAAATTAGATGAAGTAAGGCCTATTACCTGTGAGATTGGTGTTATTCCCAGAGTCCATGGAAGTGCATTATTCACACGGGGGCAAACTCAGGCTTTAGCAATTACTACTCTTGGTTCTGTAAAAGATAGACAATTTATTGATACTTTACAGGAAGAATCATCACAGAGATTCTACTTGCATTATAATTTCCCTCCTTTTAGCGTTGGTGATGTCAGACCGAGAAGAGGCCAATCAAGAAGAGAAATCGGACACGGTTACCTGGCGGAGAAAGCACTTAAGGCAGTTATTCCCTCTGAAGAAGAATTTCCATATACTATAAGATTGGTTTCTGAGATATTAGAATCAAACGGCTCTTCTTCCATGGCAACAGTTTGCGGAGGAAGCCTTTCGTTAATGGATGCCGGTGTAATGATTAAAAGACCAATTGCCGGTGTAGCCATGGGTTTAATTAAAGAAGGTGAAGAAAGTGAAATACTTACTGATATTTTAGGCTTGGAAGACCATTACGGGGATATGGATTTCAAGGCTACCGGAAGCAGTGAGGGAATTACAGCCATACAGATGGATTTAAAAATCAGTGGAATTTCACTAAAAATATTAGAAGATATATTAAAAAGATCAAAAAAGGCAAGATTGCATATCCTTGAAATCATGAACCAAATAATTAATAAACCAAAAAAAGAATTATCTGAACATGCTCCTAAGATTACGATTATTAAAATTGATCCGTCAAAGATAGGCAGTGTTATTGGTCCAGGTGGTAAAAATATTAAAAAAATTATCGAAATAACCGGTGCCTCAGTTGATATAAAGGATGATGGCGAAATATATATTTCTTCTGATGATAATAAAGCAGTAAAAAGTGCTCTACAAATGATAGAAAGCATTGTAAAAGAAGCAAAAGTTGGAGAAATTTATAAAGGTAAGGTCACCAGAACAACCAATTTTGGAGCTTTTGTTGAAATACTTCCTGGAAAAGAAGGACTTGTTCATATCTCTAAGTTATCACCAAGAAGAATAGCAAAAGTTGAAGATGTAGTAAAAACTAATGATGATATATTCGTCAAGGTTATTAAAATCGATCATCAAGGTAGAATTGATTTAAGAAAAATAAGCGAAGATGAGTATAATTCCAAAGAAAATGAAAATACTATCGAAGAAAATAACCACAATGAAAAATATGATTGATTTTTAAGATTCAGGATAAACAGAATAAAATGACTAAAAATAACGAAATAGAAATAAAATTAGAAAAAATTGAAGGTTGTGAAGACCTGCCTATTCCAGTTTCCGCCAGCAAGTATTCTTCCGGGGTTGACCTGTATTCGGCAGAAAACCATGAAACTTTAATTAAACCTAATGAAGTAAAGTTAGTATCAACCGGGATCAAAATCGATATTCCTGAAGGCTACGAAGGTCAAGTGAGACCCAGGAGTGGCCTGGCTGTTAAGTATGGCATTACTGTACTTAACAGTCCGGGAACGATTGATTCAGATTATAGAGGTACAATAAAAGTAATACTAATTAATCTAGGTGAAAAAGCCTTTTCGATTCAAAGAGGAGATAGAATAGCGCAATTAGTCATTCAAAAAATATATTTCCCCAATTTTAACGTGGTTCAATCCTTAAATAATACAAAAAGGGGAGAAGGTGGTTTTGGGCATAGTGGTTTATAATACAGTAACAAGTAACTAGTAATGAATAATAAGATAAAAATTCAGAATTATTGAATAGATTACTTAATCTCATATTAATCATTACATCCAATGTAGGTTAACTGGTTAAGGGAATAGAAAAATGGATAGAATTCAGGATCCAAAAGCCAGAATTAAAAAATAGAAATGCCATTACAAGGTGATGGCGTGGCAATAACATTATAACGCAATACTATATTTATTATACTATTACATATACTAGAAACGCTATACTTTACAATATTTATTCATTAATTGTCACTCATTACTTATTTACTTTACATAGGCGGAGGTAATTATGACCATTGATCTATTCTTTGGTTTAATTGGTGGTCTTGGATTATTTTTATATGGTATGCAATTACTGAGTGAAGGGTTGCAAAAGATAGCCGGTGATAGAATCCAAAAAACCATGGAAATATTGACTAACAAACCTTTAATGGGGGTCGCAACCGGAACATTACTAACTTCCATTATACAAAGTAGTAGTGCTACCGGTGTAATAACGGTTGGGTTAGTAAATGCAGGATTGTTAAATTTAAAACAAGCCATAAGCATCATTGCCGGAGCAAGTATTGGTACCACCATAACAGCTCAAATTGTCTCTTTTCGTCTGGAAAAATATGCATTACCTGCAATTGGTATTGGTTTTATAATTTATTTTTTATCTAAAAGAAGAAATTATAAATACTTTGGTCAAATATTACTTGGTTTTGGCATATTATTTTTAGGACTATACACCATGTCTAACGCTGTAAGCCCTTTAAGAAGTTATGCCCCGTTTATTAATTTACTAACAAATATTTCCAACAACTTCTTTTTAGGTATCATAGTTGCTACAATTTTTACAGCAATCATTCAAAGTAGCAGCGCAACTATCGCTATTGTAATTGCCATGTCTCTTCAAGGCATTATAGATTTGGATACTGCAATACCATTAATACTTGGAAGTAATATTGGAACTTGTGTTACAGTATTAATTGCAAGCATAGGTAGCTCGATTACCGGAAAGAGGGTGGCACTTTCCCAATTGGTTTTTAAAACCTTAGGAGTTTTATTTTTTTCATTATTCATATCTCAATTTACTCATTTAGCAACGCTAACTTCAGTTAGTGTCCCAAGACAGATTGCAAATGCACATACCATGTTCAATGTAATCGATACAATAATATTACTCCCCTTACTAGGTGNTTTTGCCAAGTTGATTGTNAAAATGTTACCTGGTGAAGAAATCATATTAAAAANGGGTCCGATTTATTTAAACAAAGCGATTATAAATACACCTTCTATTGCTATAGGTCAGGCGAATAAAGAATTGGTCAGAATGGGTGAAATGGTACAAAGCATGTTGGATGATGTAATAATGTCTTTTATTCAGAACGATATAAATAAATTAAAAAATGTTTATCTAAAAGAGGATGTAGTAAATACCCTTGAAAAGGAAATTACAAAATATCTTGTATTAATATCTCAGCAATCTTTAGATATTAACCAGTCAAAAAGATTAACAGATTTAATGAACATTGTAAATGATATTGAAAGAGTAGGGGATCACGCTGAAAATATGGCGGAATTGACAGAGGAAAAAATAAATGAAAAATTACCGTTTAGTGAAAAAGCTATAAACGAAATAAAGAATATGTTTTCAAAAGTTCAGCTTTCTTTAAATAAATCCATATCCGCTTTAAATACCAGAGATATCAATCTGGCCAAAAAAGTTACTTTAAAGGAAGATGAAATTGATAACATTGAAAAAGAACTTCGTAATCATCATATTAACAGACTAAACAAAGGAATTTGTTATCCGGAATCCGGAGTTATTTTTCTTGATTTAATAAGTAATTTAGAAAGAATAGGCGATCATGCAAACAATATTAGCTTAATGGTAATAGATGAACTTTCAAAAAGTTAGGAAAAATTATGTCATTAATATTATTAGGATTAATACAAGGATTATCTGAATTTTTTCCAATTAGCAGCTCAGGCCATTTGGTGATATCAAAATATTTATTAAAGATTGATTTACCTGGAGCAGCATTTGAAGCATTTCTTCATTTTGGAACCATATTGGCAGTAATTGTTCTTTTTAACCATGAAATAAAAAAAATTATTTTTTCTTTCATGGGAAGCATAAGAGCAATATCACAAGGAAAAAAAATAAAAAATATTTTCAAGGAGGACCCTTTCTCCAAATTCGCCTGGTTTTTAATCATTAGTACGATACCTGCCGCGATAATCGGTTTTTTCTTAAGTGATTACTTTGAAACTTTGTTTGATAAACCTGTTATAACATCATTGATGCTGTCTGTTACTGGGGCAATTATATGGATTGGCAGCAGGTTATATAAGGGCGGAGATAAAAATATCTCTAATATTAATAGTATGGACGCAATCATTGTCGGATTTGCCCAGGCAATTGCCATTATTCCGGGAATTTCCCGTTCGGGAATGACAGTATTAGCCGGATTAAGTAAAGGGTTCAGCCGAGATTTTGCAGCTAGATATTCGTTTATATTATCCGTTCCCATAATTTTAGGGGCAACTATATTTAAAATAAAAGAAATTATCTTTCTGGATGTTAATTTTTCCCTGATGTTATTGTCAGGCATAGCAGCTTTTGTATCCAGTTATGGCTCAATGAAAATATTTCTCGGTATATTAAAAAGGGGTAAAATGTATTATTTCTCTTATTATCTCTGGATTATTTCTGCTGTAACTTTCTATCTGACTTTTACTACAGAAAGGATCGGGTAAATATATGAAAAGAAAAAATACGAAAAATAAAGTCTTTGGCATCATAATGGCTTCATTTTCTCTTTTATATATTTTATCGTATATTTTCATGGACAAAATGGGAATTTTTGGTAATATAATTATGGAAACTACCAGTCAATTCATCGGAATCGGCGCTTATTTATTGCCTTTTATACTATTATTCATGGGATTTATCTTGATTTTTGATTTAAATATTAAAAGTCCATATCGAAAAATATTTTCCTTAAGTTTATTGTTTATCATCTTTTTAACTTTTATTCATCTTAGATTACTGCTTTTAGGAAATGCCTATTCACTTTCAAAATCAGGAGCCGGTGGGGGAATGCTTGGTTATTTCATATCTAATTCGCTATTTTTATACTTTGGTTTAAGTGGGGCCTATCTTGTTTTAATATCCCTTAGTATGATTTCCGCTTTATTTCTATCCGAATCATCATATTTTGAAATATTTAAAATGATAATTTCAGAAGCTAAAACAGCTACGGCACGCGTTAAAGGATTCATTGAGAAAGCTTCAATAAAAACTAAAGAAAAAAGCAGTCCCAGGATTATTGATCATATTAATAAAGAAATAAAAAGAGAAGAAATACATAGAAGGACTGTAAAAAAAGAATTTAAGGAAGAAGCTAAGCCATCACAGGAAAGATTAAACTTTGCCGGAGATAGAAAAAAGGGGGAGAATTTTAAATATAATATACCTCCTTTGTCATTACTTTCTCATAATTCTATGGATGCCAAGGCAGCTTCAATGTCAAAAATAAACATTGAACAGAATATAAAAACACTGGAAAACACTTTTATAAATTTTGGTATTAAAGCAAAAGTAACCGGGGTTACTCGGGGTCCAAGTGTCACACAATATGAAATTCAACCTGCTCCGGGAGTTAAAATATCTAAAATAACTAATTTAAACAATGATATAGCCCTCGCCTTTGCAGTTGCCTCTGTAAGAATTGAAGCACCTATCCCCGGTAAAAATGCCATAGGCATTGAAGTGCCAAATATAAAAAGAACCAAAGTATATTTAAAGGAAATATTGGGAAGCAGGGAATTTACAGAAAATCACTACAAATTGCCCTTGGCATTGGGATTAGATATTGGAGGAAAACCCATTATTACTGACTTAACTAAGCTTCCCCACTTACTCATAGCTGGCGCGACCGGTTCCGGAAAAAGTGTATGTATTAATAACATTATTCTAAGTATGCTTTATAACCTTAATCCTAAACAAGTGAAATTTATTATGATAGATCCGAAAAGGGTAGAGTTAAATGTGTATAACGGAATCCCTCATCTGTCTATTCCTATCATAACAGATAAAAACCAGGCAACAAAAGTATTGAATTGGGCAATTTCCGAAATGGAAAGAAGGTTTAAAATATTTGCCCAGGTTGGCGTTAGAAACATGCAAGGTTACAATGAATATGTCCAAAACATTAAAAAAGATATGCAACCATTACCTTATATTATCCTTATCGTAGATGAACTTGCTGATTTAATGTTATCAGCTCCGGTAAAAGTTGAAGAATCATTATGCCGCTTAGCTCAAATGACCAGAGCAACAGGGATTCATTTGATTATTGCTACCCAACGTCCTTCTGTAGACATTATTACCGGTTCTATAAAAGTAAACTTTCCATCAAGGATAGCCTTTGCGGTATCGACTCAGGTTGATTCAAGAACTATATTAGATGTAAACGGCGCAGAAAAATTATTAGGTAATGGTGATATGTTATTCTCTCCGGTAGGTGCTCCTAAACCGATACGCGCTCAGGGCGCTTTTGTTAACGAAAAAGAAATTAGAAAAGTTGTAACCTTTTTAAAAGAAAATTATTTTGAATCGGAAGAAGATCAAGATAAATTCAAAATGAATGCAATGCAAGAAACTATAGTTAATTTAGATGTAGAAGAAGAAAAAGAAGAGGAAGAAGAAATCGATGAATTATTTCCGAATGCTGTCTCAGTAATTATTAATAACAATCAGGCATCTATTTCCATTCTTCAAAGAAAACTTAGGATCGGATATACCAGAGCTGCCAGATTGATAGATTTAATGGAAGACAAAGGGATTGTTGGACCCTATGACGGAAGAAATCCGAGAAAAATAATGTTATCTAAAAACGATTACCTGGCTCAATATGAGAAATAAGAAATTTATTTTATTTTTTTCTTAAAATTATTAAATATTTTTTATTTTAAGAAGGATTACATTTGCCTTTTATCGAATGTAAATTAGTAAGCAGTATTATGTTACTTTTTTGTTTCATAAAAATAATTAATTGGAGGTGATAAATGGACTATTGTTTCATGTTTTCCGTATAATCAGATTAAATTATTATTTTAAAAGGAGATTTTAATAATGAAAAAAAATATCATATTAGTAATTGTTTTTTCAATGGTATTAAGTTTATGTTTTTCTTCATTGGTTTTTGCAGCCGATCCAGTCAAGGTAGGCCTGGTATTCGACATAGGGGGTAAAGGAGATAAATCCTTTAATGATTCAGCTTCTCGCGGATTGGCATGGGCAGCGGAAGATTTTGGCATTAAACGAATTGAATTGGAACCAGGAGTAGATGCAGATAGAGAAGTAAATCTTAGAAATCTGGCAATGATGGGTTATGATGTCATTGTTGGTGTCGGATTCTTGTTTACAGATGCTATCTCTACTGTTGCAGATGAATTCCCTGATACAAAATTTGCCATCGTGGATGGTTTTATTCCTGATAAAGCCAATGTAATTTCACTTAATTTTCCAGCGAATGAAGGTTCCTTCCTGGTTGGAATGATTGCTGGCTTGAAAGCTATGGAAGACGGAAAAGATACTGTAGGTTTTGTTGGTGGTATGGAAATCGCTCTTATAAAAGCATTTGAAGCCGGATACATTGCCGGAGTAAAACATGTTTTCCCGGAATGTAAAATACTTTCTGCTTATGCAGGAGACACACCACAGGCATTTGCTGATCCTGTCAAAGGAAAGGAATTGGCTTTTTCACAATATGATAACGGAGCTTGGGTTATTTACCATGCATCAGGATTAACCGGAGCAGGCGTCTTTGAGGCAGCAAAAGAAAGGAAGAGATTCGTTATCGGTGTTGATTCCAATCAAAATTACCTGGGATTTGTTGAAGAAACTGGTGAAAACTTTGGTTTAACCAGTATGCTTAAACAGGTAGACGTTTCCGTCTATTTAGCCATCAAATCTGTTGTAGAAGGTACCTTTAAAGGTGGCGTTGAGATTTATGGACTAGATAGAAGTGTCACTATAGGCGGAAATACTTATTATGGTGTCTATTATGCTACGGATAAATACAACAAAGACCTGATTTCAATGGACATTATTAGTCAGGTTGAAGCAGCAAAAGACAAAATCATTGCCGGTGAAATTGTAGTACCAAGCGACGTCGAATAAATAATAATAAAGTAATTTAAAAAGCGGAGATATTATTGAAAATATCTCCGCCCTTCTTTCATATTTCTTGTACTCTCTAAAAGGAGGATAAAGCATTGCCTGAAATTGCATTAGAGATGAAAAATATTACCAAGAGATTTCCTCTTGTCGTAGCCAATGATAAAGTAAATTTTTCTGTTTATAGAGGTGAAATCCATGCTCTTGTAGGAGAAAATGGTGCAGGTAAGACAACATTGATGAGTATTCTGTATGGCTTATATCAGGCAGACTCGGGTGAAATACGTATCAATGGTAAAAAAATAAAAATAACAAATCCCAATGTAGCCATAAAATTAAAAATAGGTATGGTTCACCAACATTTTATGCTGGTTCCTCCCTTAACCGTAACAGAAAACGTCATTTTGGGAATGGAACCGAAAAAAAACAATTTTTTTATAGATATTGAAAATGCTACTAAAAAAGTGAAAGAAATATCCAAAGGAATAGGATTTAAAATTGATCCGAATGCCAAAATAGAAAACATTTCTGTCGGAATTCAGCAAAGAGTTGAAATAATAAAAGTTCTTTATCGTGGAGCTGAGATACTTGTCATGGATGAACCTACTGCTGTATTAACTCCTCAAGAAGTTGAAGAATTATTCGGAATACTAAATTCACTGAAAAAACAAGGAAAAACCATTATATTTATCACACATAAATTAAATGAAGTTCAATCAATTTCCGACCGTATCACCGTTATGAGGAGGGGTAAAGTTGTTGGTGTGAAAAAAACAAAGGAAACAAACAAAGAAGAAATTGCCAGTATGATGGTTGGTCGTAAAGTCATTTTTAAAGTGAAAAAAAAGGAGCATGATTTAGGAAGGAATGTTTTAAAAGTCAGTAAATTGAATGCATTGAATAACAAAAAATTACCAGCTTTAAAAAATGTTTCTTTTGAAATAAAAGAAGGCGAAATATTGGGTATTGCAGGTGTAGAAGGTAACGGCCAGACGGAATTGGTAGAGGTTATTACTGGTTTACGAAAAGCAAAAAACGGTAAGATATCGATTTATGATAAAGAGATAACCAGTGATTCACCGAGAGAAGTCAAGGAGGAAAAAATTGCCCATATTCCTGAAGACCGAAGACAGAGAGGTATTATTCCAGCCTTTACAGTTTCCGAAAATCTCATTCTTGGTTCTCATTATAAAAAACCGTTTAATAACGGTCTGTCATTAAATTTGAATTTAATCGGCAATCATGCTGATGAATTGATTAAACAATTTGATATTCGACCTTCAAATAAAGATAATCTACTGAAATCATTATCCGGCGGAAATCAGCAAAAAGTCATTGTTGCCAGGGAGTTATACGGTAATCCGATACTTTTAATCGCTGCCCAGCCGACACGTGGATTGGACGTTGGTTCCATTGAATTCGTTCATCAACAGATTGTCAATGAAAGGGATAAAGGGAAAGGGGTACTTCTGGTATCTGCTGATTTGGAAGAAATACTCTCATTATCTGACCGTATTGCAGTAATCTATGAAGGAAAAATTGTAGCATTTTTAGATCCAAAGAAAACCGATGAAAAAGAATTGGGATTATTAATGACAGGTTCTATACAAAAAAAAGAATAAATTTAATGGAATTAAAAAAGTGAGGAAATTATTTTGAAATCAAAAAATAGAATCAATTTTTATAGTCTTTTAGAAAAAATTACTCCTTTAATTGCAGTCATATTTGCTCTTTTGGTAGGTGCAGGTGTAATACTTATTATAGGTGAAGATCCTATTTTTGTTTATAAAGTGCTTTTTTCAAATGCTTTGAGCAATCGAGATGGATGGGGAAACGTATTGTTTCGTGCAACTCCACTTATATTTACCGGTTTAGCAGTTGCTTTTGCTTTCAGATGTGGCCTGTTTAATATCGGTGGAGAAGGCCAGATGTATATCGGAACGTTTCTTGCTACCTGGGTTGGATTTACTTTTACCAATTTGCATGCTTTTATACTTATTCCATTATGTATTTTAGCTGCAGCTGCCGGAGGAGCTTTATGGGCAGCTGTTCCCGGAATATTAAAAGCTAAAACCGGGGTGCACGAAGTTATTGTCACTATTATGATGAACTGGATAGCTTCCTCTTTAACTTTTTTTCTTGTGTTAAAATTTAAAGCACCACCAACTGAAGCGATGGTAGCAGCTGGAGTAAAGCAAATGATTCCTCATACCAGACAAATCGCTGAAGCGGCGCGATTACCAAGAATTTATCATATCTTAAAATCTTTAAATATTGATTTTCCTTCCTATAATCAGGTCAACATATCGTTTTTTATTGCCATAGCAGCAGCCATTCTGGTGTATTATATTTTATGGAAAACGAATTTAGGATATGAAATAAGAGCAGTAGGCCACAGTCCATTAGCAGCAGAATATGGTGGCATTAGTGTTGCGAGAAATATTATTTTGGCAATGGTGATAAGCGGAGCTCTGGCAGGGCTTGTAGCAACTAATGAAGTTATGGGATTTAAATACCGTTGGAGGCAGGAACTTTTTACCGGATATGGATTTAACGGAATAGCAGTAGCCCTACTGGGTAAAAACCATCCCCTGGGAGTTGTTCTTGCAGCGATATTATTTGGAGTATTGAATTATGGGGGAGCCATTGTCAACATCTTTACCGGCGGAAGAATACCCAGGGAACTTATCATGGTATTACAAGCTGTCATTGTTATCTTCGTAGTAATAAGTGATGAAGTTGTCAAGAGAATTATAAGAAAAAGGAGGAAAATATCATAATGTTTGGCACAATATTTAATGCAGATTTTTTTGCTTCCTCTATAAGAATCGCCATACCTTTGGCATTGGCTGGCCTTGGGGGTGTGTTTTCAGAAAAATCCGGAGTAACCAATATTGGCTTGGAAGGTATGATGTTAACCGGTGCTTTCACATCTGTTGCAGCCGCCAATTTTTCTCATAATCCTTGGGTAGGTGTGTTTGCCGCAGTTTTAATAGGTATCGTTCTTGGATTAATCCACGCGGTGACTTCTATTACTTTTAAAGCAAATCAAATTGTCAGCGGCGTGGCTATTAATTTATTTGCAAGTGGAATTACTGTATTTCTGTCTTGGCTATTCTTTAACGAAACACAGATTATGGCTGTTACCAATCTCCCTATTTGGGGAGTACCCATTCCGGCTCAGGGAGAGACTTCGGGAGTGATAAGAAGCCTAATTGTTATTTTCCTGCATCATTCACCTCTTGTTTTTATTACCGTTATAATTTTTGTTTTAGCTCATTTTACCTTATTTAAAACACCTTTTGGTTTAAGATTAAGGTCAGTCGGTGAATATCCGGAAGCCGCAGATACCATGGGTGTAAATGTTATTAAGATGCGCTATATAGCAGTACTAGCCTCCGGTGCTCTTGCCGGATTAGCCGGTTCTTTTTTATCTTTAGAGCAGGCACATTTTTTTGTAAAGGAAATCAGCGGAGGAAGAGGATTTATTGCCCTGGCCGCTATGATTTTCGGTAAATGGACACCTATCGGTACTGCAGGTGCTGCACTACTTTTTGGTTTTGGAGAAGCTTTATCCATAAGACTTCAAGGGATTCTTGAAATACCGGTACAATTTATAAATATGGTCCCTTATTTGTTGGCGATTTTCGTTCTTGTAAGTGCAATAGGAAGAGCCATACCTCCCGCTGCGGATGGCATACCATACGAAAAAGAAGTAGGTTGATTATTCATCATATTTAATCTATAATCAATTAGTATAATATTGTTATTTAGAGTAACAATATCCATAAAAAAGGAGAAAAACTGTTTTGGAAATGAAGGATATTGGATTATTTTTAAAAGAAAAAAGAGAAGAGAATGGTATTTCTTTAGAGGAAATTGAAGAAATATTAAAAATACGCAAAAAATATTTAACCGCAATTGAAGAGGGAAACTTTAATATATTACCCGGAGAAACATACATTCTGGGATATTTAAGAAATTACTGTAAATATCTAAATATCAGTGATGAGAAAATTAATGACATTATTAAAACTTATAAAGGGATTGAAAAACAGCAGGAAAAGATTGATGTTAACAAAGAAGAAATTGTATCTTTAAGAAATAAAAGAACCATAACCTTTGAAAGAAAGAGTAATTTAGCTAATTTTAGATATGTCTATCTAGCCGGATTTGTTATATTTTTGTTTGTTGGAGTGTTGTTTTTTAACAATTATTTAAGAAATGCAAAAAATTATCCAATTCCTTCTCCGGAAGTTGATATGATTACTGATGTAGCAACAGACGCATCTAAAGACTCAACTGAAGGGATTCCTGAAGAAATTACCGAAAATCTTGTTAAACCGGAAGAAATAATTGTTGAAAAAATACCGGTTCTAAAAGTCTTTGCTCAAGATAATACCTGGTTTAAATTACTTTCCGATGATACATTAATATTTGAAGGAATATTATTGAAGGATGAAGAAATACTTTTTAAAACCAATAAAAATCTGAAAATTTCCACAATATTTCCAAAAAACCTCGTTGCTTTTATTGATGATGAAGAAATTGATTTAAGCCAGTCAACCAAAAATAATCAGATTTTTGAATATCAATTCAATAAAATTGGCGAAAACTCTTAAATTATATACATAAAAAAACAAATGAAGGGATAGATTATATTGTGGGAAAGATATGTTTTCCAAAACCTGCTAAATTAATTATAAGCATGCTTTCTTCGAACGAATCCATGTTTAATGTCTATGAAAACCTTTTGCAAAAGAATTTTGATCGAATTGACGAAAAAAGCAACATTCAACTTTTTAATTTTACTGACTACTATGAAAAAGAATTTGGGAAAGATCTATTGCAAAAAGTAATCTCTTTCGAAAAATTAATTAATTGTGAAAATTTAGCTGAAATTAAAAGAATTACCAACGACTTAGAAAATTATATCCTGGAAAATAATACTTTAACAAATAAAAGGAATATTAACCTGGATCCCGGTTATATTACAATGGATAAATTTATTTTAGCCAGCACAAAAAACGGTCCTTCAAGAATTTATCTTCAAAATGGAATATATGCTGAGATTACACTAAGGTTTGAATATAAATCATTTATTCCCAATAATGAACATACTTATTCTAATTATAAGACGGCAGAATATATCAATTTTCTTAATTCCGTAAGACAAAAATATAAACTGGAGCTAAGAAAAAAATCATCCGAATACATAGATTGATGTGATACTTATTGAAAAATGAAAGATGGTAGTAGATTGATAAATAATGAAGGAAAAAGAACTTTTATAGCAGTAAATTTGGATTCGAAAATAAAAAATGCATTATCTGATATTCAAAAAAACATCTACGTTGGGGAATCCAAAATAAAATGGCTTAAACCCAATCTTTTGCATATCACCCTGGAATTCCTGGGAGATCAATCACCAGGACAGATAGAAATAATTCGCCAATTATTAAAAAAAATAACAGTATGTAGAAAATCTTTTGTTATTAGTTTATCTTCAAACATTGGTGTATTCCCATCTCTTAAAAAACCTCGTGTAATCTGGGTGGGAATTGAAAATGGCAACACTAAACTAAAAAAAATATCCGAAATGATAAAATCTTCATTGTTAAAAAATCTTCTACTAAAAGATAGTAAAGAATTTCATAGTCATATAACTATAGGAAGAGTAAAATACTTGAACGATAGGAATATATTAGTAAATAACATCAATGATATTCATTTAAAAAGAGAATCTCAAAAAATTAATTCGATTGAACTGATGGAAAGCAAACTTACACCTACGGGTCCAATCTATAGCATAATTGAACGTTTTCCATTGGTTAATCATTAAATAAGAACAGACAAAACAATAAAAAGGAGCAAGAAAAAATGGCAGGAAACAACGGAGATCAAATATCCAACAAAGAAAAAGCGTTGAATATGGCAATACAAAACATTGAACATAGATTCGGAAAGGGATCTATTATGAAACTAGGTGATAAGCCAAAAATAGTTGGAAGTAATTGCATATCTACAGGATCATTATCATTGGACATCGCTCTTGGTATCGGAGGGGTCCCCCGGGGAAGGGTANTAGAAATATTCGGACCTGAATCTTCTGGAAAAACCACCCTTACTCTTCATATTATTGCAGAAGCACAAAAAAAACAGGGAATTGCTGCATTTGTTGATGCTGAACATGCCCTGGATCCTACATATGCGAAAAATATAGGTGTCAATACCGATGAACTTATTATTTCACAACCGGATACCGGTGAGCAGGCACTTGAAATTACAGAATCATTAGTCAGAAGCAATGCAGTGGATGTCGTAGTAATTGATTCAGTAGCTGCATTGGTGCCGAAAGCAGAAATAGAAGGAAATATGGGTGATTCTTATATGGGATTACAGGCAAGATTAATGTCTCAGGCACTTAGAAAATTAACAGCAATCATTAGTAAGTCAAGAACAACAGTAGTATTTGTAAATCAGATCAGAGAAAAAATTGGCGTATTTTTTGGAAATCCCGAAACAACACCTGGCGGAAGAGCGTTAAAATTTTATTCCACCATTAGAATGGATATCAGAAGAAAAGCATCCATCAAGAAGGATGATAACAACATCGGAAATATGGTAAAAGTAAAAGTAGTTAAAAACAAACTAGCACCACCTTTTAAGGAAACAACCTTTGATATTATTTTTGGCAAAGGAATTTCCAAAGAAGGGGATATGATTGATTTAGGTTTAAAATATAATATATTAAAGAAATCAGGAGTGTGGATATCCTATAATGATATAAAATTTGGACAAGGAAGAGAGAACGGTAAAGCGTATCTACAAACACATCCGGATGTTTTTAAAGAAATTGAAAATCAAATATTGATAAATGCAGGTATTAACAAAAAAGATAAAAAAGAGGATGATAAAAAATAAGCATTGTTATTTCCATCAATTACAGACTTAAAAATAATGGAAAAGCTGAAATACATTTAGATAATAATAAAATATATTTTGTAGATGAAGAGACTATCGCAAAACTGAATATCCGTACCGGTAAGGAAATATCTGAAGCAGCCATTGAAGAAATTATCTTAAATGATGAGATTAATAGAGGTAAAAAATATACTCTATTTATTTTATCAAGAAAAGATTACAGTAAATATAATATTATTCAAAAGCTACATACCAGAGATTTATCCGAAAATAGCATTTATAAAATTATAGAATGGCTGGAAAAAAATAATTTCATCAATGATGAATCTTTTGCTTATTCATGGGCTCAATACAGAATAAGTAATAANCCTGTCGGCAGNTTTCGATTAAATCAGGAATTAAAAACCAAGGGAATAGTCAAGGATATCAGACAAAAAGTCATTAATGAAATNTTCAATGAAGTATCTGAAGAAGATTTAGCAAGAAAATTAGTTGGTAAAAAAATATCCATTCAGGAGATAAACAATCAAACCTTTGACCCTAAGAAAATATATAATTTCCTAATCAGAAGAGGTTTTTCCACAGAAATAGCAAGAAATATTTTCTTTGAACTTGTCAATAAAAAATTTAAAAATAGAGAATAACCGTTTATGACAACTTTGGTGCCTGGCACTAGAGTTGTCATAAATGTAAACTTTTGTGCCAGGCACCAAAGTTGTCATTATTAAATAATAAAGAGAATATAAACAAGGCATACCTCCACAACTTCCTCAATAATGAATGATTTATTTTAAATTAATTCCTTGTATTTTCTCTAATTAAAAATACAAACCTGCAACTTGAAACTATTTCCTATACGCTATTATTTCTTTCACTTCATTACCATACCTAAACACTATTATTCTTCACATTTACCCCCCCTCGCTATAAGCTTTTATTTTCCGCATTTTACACCCGGATCTT